>ERZ773156.42-NODE-42-length-173799-cov-10.8761_pt1 | contig 173799 bp, 164 predicted proteins | sample MGYA00511895_ERZ773156 | MGnify/ENA primary metagenome ERZ773156 (study PRJEB29015, sample SAMEA2737850) | human gut metagenome | biome: human gut; feature: human-associated habitat; material: faeces | place: China | collected 2012 ... | reverse complement strand
CTGTGCGGGCCCTTTTCAATTCAAGAGAGCGCCGCAGGCGGTCTTTCCTATAAAGCAAAAAAGGACGCCTACTCCATAGGCGCCCTGTAAAAATGTCCAACAAACTGTTCTGTTTTCAACACATTGATGATCACATGCTCATCTGCCTCCTGCATCACATGAACGGCATCTGCTATTTCATAAGAGGAGATCACCGTATTTAAAAGATACATCTTTCTTCCGCTGTATCCCCCTACTGCTTCCACACAGGAAATACCATGGCGAAAATGTTTGATATAAAGCGCTACCACTTCCGGTCCCTTTTCTGTTGTTGCCTGAAGTGTCACCAGATCGTAGCGGTGGTGGAAAGCTGAGATCATATGCGTGGATATAAACTGGAAAATAATGGAATATCCCGCAAATTTCCATCCAAAGATCACACCGTATACACAGTACATTAAGGCATTTCCAAAGAATACATAACTCCAGATGGACTTTCCTGTTTTATTGGATACATACAGCGCGATAAAGTCCGTACCACCGGTAGATGCATTGCCCCTCAGTGCGATCACAATGGATGTACCATAGATCACGCCCCCGAAGATCACATTTAAGATCTCATCTGTAAAAATAGGCTGAAATGAAAATATCTGCAAAAATATACTTCCAAATACGACCTGAAGCAGTGACACCACTGTAAACCGGACACTGATCCCACGACAGCACATAAGAGCTACCGGGATATTTAAAAGGATCATTGTCACCTGCATGGGAATAGTCAGTCCTTTTAAACTTCCCACACGTTCGATCAGCATGGCCGCACCGGAAAAACCACCGGAAATGATCTCTGCCGGTCTTACAAACACCTGGATGGCCCAGGCCTGGATAAAAGCAGAGAGAAGCACTGCAGCCATAGTGATCACCAGGCGTATTTTCTTATCTTTTTGCAGAAGTTTTATCTGTTCAAGTATCGTTTTCAAACTGCTTGTTTTTCCCATATTATCCCGTCCTCCCGCCACTCTGTTTGTATTTCTCACAGATACAAGAAGAGCTGCCCTTCCCCCACAGAAGGCAGCTCTTAGTCACGATCAAAAACCGTCACACTATAAAATATTGCTGGCATCCCCATACCAAACAAAAACCTGTAAGGCACTCCTTTGTGCTGCTTACGAATGTTACTATAGCATCGTTTCACAGTTTTGTCAATCTTTTTGTGCATTTTAGCAAATACCTTTTATTTTTTTAGGTATTATCCTATAAAATTCGTCGGTTTTTGTCGATTTTGGTCCGGTTTCTCACTGGCAGATGTAACATATCCCTTAAAGACCTTACATAGTTTTCTGACTTCCGGATATACTACTCTACAAGTCTGACAATTGCGGAAATGTTTGTGTGTTATTTCACATAATTGCCAAGTAATTCACATTTTGTCTTTGTATGACAGACATTTGTCCTTTTGTGGTTTTGTCAGCAGAAAGGAGTTTTCCATGTATTTTACGGACCAGCTGGAAGAAAACATGACCTGGCTGAACCAGGCCCTTCATGTGGATAAAAATTTTGACGTTGTCTACCGCGTCCTTACCATTGCAGATAAAAAAGCCTGCCTGTATTTTATTGATGGTTTTACAAAAGATGACTCTCTCTTAAAAATATTACAGGGCTTTTCTTCTATCAAAGCTGATGATATGCCAGAAGATGCCCACAGCTTTTCAAAAAAATATCTGCCCTATGGTGAGATCGGTCTTTTATCTGACAGCCGTGAAATGATCATACAGCTGCTTTCCGGTGTTTCCTGTCTTTTTATTGACGGCTATGACAAGTGTCTTACCATCGACTGCCGTACTTATCCCGCCAGAGGAGTCAGTGAACCGGAAAAAGACAAGGTCATGCGTGGTTCCAGAGATGGTTTTGTAGAAACGCTGGTATTTAATACAGCTCTCATCCGTCGCAGGATCCGGGACCCCAAGCTGACCATGGAGATCCTTACTACAGGAGAAAGCTCCCACACAGATATTGCCATGTGTTATATGGAAGGCCGGGCAGATAAAAAACTGATCGAGACGATCAAAAAGAGGATACAGAATGTAAAAGTAGACGCCCTTTCCATGAACCAGGAAAGTCTGGCAGAATGTATTTTTCCGGGAAAATGGTTTAATCCGTTTCCCAAATTTAAGTTTTCGGAACGGCCGGATACCTCTGCAGCCTCTATTTTAGAAGGAAATATCGTGATCCTGGTGGACAATTCTCCTTCTGCCATGATCCTGCCCTCTTCTGTATTCGATATTATTGAAGAAGCAGACGATTATTACTTTCCGCCGGTTACAGGTACCTATCTGCGTTTAAGCCGCATGCTGATCTCCCTGCTCTCCATGCTCCTAACACCTACCTGGCTAATGCTGATGCAAAATACGGAGCTGATCCCCCACTGGCTCCGGTTTATACGGCTGTCTGACCCCTGTAATATTCCTCTCATCTGGCAGCTTCTCATCCTTGAATTTGCCATTGACGGTCTGCGCCTGGCAGCGGTAAACACTCCCAACATGCTTACTACGCCACTCAGCGTTATCGCAGGTATCGTGCTGGGAGAATATGCGGTAGAGTCCGGGTGGTTCAACTCCGAAACCATGCTGTATATGGCCTTTGTCACCATTGCCAACTATTCCCAGGCCAGCTTTGAACTTGGCTACGCCATGAAATTTATGCGCATCATCATACTGATCTGCACTGCCATTTTCAATATCTGGGGCTTTGTGATCGGTATTATCTTCTCTTTCTGCGCCATTATCTTTAACAGGACCATTGCAGGAAAAAGTTATATTTACCCTCTGATCCCATTTCACTTAAATGAGTTAAAGAAGCGGTTCCTGCGCGGGCGGCTGCCTCACAAGCTGGAAGAGGATGAAAACTAACCACCAAAAAACAGCACTGCACCCAAAGGCAATCTCCGGACGTATCACCGGTATTTCTCAAAACAACAGGTCCCGCCACCAGGCGGGACCCTTTATCTCTACTCTTTATGAAAATCAACTGTATTCAGGAAACGCTCAAAAGCCTCTCTTCCTTCGGTTGTACACTTATAAACACCGGCATCTTCCAGAACTTTGGCAAATACCTGACCCACTTCTTCTTTTAAGATATCTTCCGCATTGTCTTTTGTGATCTCAATGCCTTTTTCTTTGTATACAGGCAGGAAGCTGTCCACCCAGTCCGCATGTTTTTCAATATCCGGATTGCTGCGGATATCTTTGCCTTCTACTATGTACTCCGCCAGTTCGGCCAGTTCTTTTTTCAGTCTGGATGGCAGCACTGCCAGTCCCATTACTTCGATCAGACCGATATTTTCTTTCTTAATGTGGTGCAGTTCCTGATGTGGATGGTAAACGCCCAGTGGGAACTCTTCTGTAGTAATGTTATTTCGCAGCACCAGATCCAGTTCATACATATCCCCGTTTTTTCTTGCGATCGGGGTAATGGTGTTATGAGGTTCTCCCTCTGTTTCTGCATACACGAAAGCTGCCTCATCCGTATAGCCTCTCCATGCTTTTAACACCTTATCCCCCAGATCGATCAGGGAGTCGCAGGACTTAGAACGCAGACGCAGTACGGACATTGGCCAGTAAACAATACCTGCTTCTACATCCTCGTATCCTTCTGCCTTATAATACTTCTCGATGGGTGCTTTTGCCATTGCAAAGGTATAATGGCCGCCCTGGAAATGGTCATGGCTTAAAATAGATCCGCCTACAATAGGAAGATCTGCATTGGATCCCAGGAAATAATGCGGAAACTGGCTGATAAAATCAAACAGCTTTCTGAATGTAGCCCGCTCGATCTTCATTGGGATATGCTGGCCATTGAACACGATACAGTGCTCATTATAGTAAACATAAGGTGAATACTGAAATCCCCACTTGCTGTCATTAATGGTGATCGGTATGACACGATGGTTATTTCTTGCCGGATGGTTCACTCTGCCTGCATAACCGATATTTTCCATACAAAGCTGACACTTTGGATAACCGCTCTGCTTTGCCAGTTTCGCTGCTGCAATAGCCTTTGGATCTTTTTCCGGTTTGGATAAGTTGACTGTGATATCCAGTGTACCGTATTTGGTATCTGTGGTCCATTTCATATCCTTGCTTACACGGTATCTGCGGATATAGTCGGAATTCCGGCTCAGGTTGTAATAGTAATCGGTGGCAGTCTCCGGCGAAACCTGATATTTCTCCCAAAATGTTTTTGTTACTTCACTTGGCCTTGGCATCAGGCAGTTCATCAGTTTTGTATCAAACAGATCCCTGTATACAACACTGTTTTCCTGTAAAAGTCCTTTTTCGGCTGCATAGTCAAGAAGTACCTTCAGGATCTTCTCCAGAGCTGCGCCTGTAAGTTCCCCATCTTTCTCCGGCTCTTCGTATTCATCCATTTTTAATACTTCCAGGATCTGATTTCTGGCATAAATGGCATCATCTTCTGTGATCAGGCCCTTCTCTAACCCGTAACGTACCAATTCTCTGATTGCTTCGTAAACCATCTGCATATCCCCCTTTTTATTTGCAAATCCACCAGACCGTTTAATGCTCTGCGGATAAATTTGCTGATATTTTCATTATAATCACAGGGGATACATAAAACAATGTCATTTTCTTTCGATGTTTATTGAATTTTTCCTGTATTTTATCCTGTCTGCAGCCTGTACACAGACATATCCCATCAGTGTTCCCAAGAGAATACCGCCTGCAATATCCGTCGGATAATGTACATAAAGATACATTCTTGAAAAACCGATCAATGCTGCCAGTAGAAGAGCCGGTACTGCCACTTTCCTTTTCTCCCTGAAACGCAAAACAGACGCTGCCGCAAAGGAAGCAGACGTATGTCCTGAGGGAAATGAATATCCACCTGGATTCGCAATAAGAAGCTGTACAGCCTGATTTACATCGCAGGGGCGTACCCTGGCAAATAAGGGCTTTAAAATGTGATTTCCGGTTATTTCCGTAAGAAGAAGGGCTGCTACACAAATAAAGCCTGTTTTCCGTTTTTCCGGGATCAAAAGAAAGACAAGTGCCATAAGACACCAGACAAATCCCTTATCTCCCAAACGGGTGATACATACAAAAAGAGTATCCAGAAGGGGACTGTGAAGTTTCTGGATCCCGTCTAAGATCATAAAATCCATTCTCTAAAACCTCCTGTATCATGTCCATTACCTTCAGGATACTCTTTAAGTTTAAAAAAATAATCTTTTTTATCTAAATAATTTATAAACAGTTTTTTATCCTTTCGGTAAGATCCTACTGATCCTTTTTAAAATGATCCCGCCTAAAAGTCCGATCAGTGCTCCAGCCACGGTTCCTGCGATCAGCAGTACCGGAAGATAGGAAAATACGCCAAATGTTTTTGTCACAAATGCAGCCACCAGAAACTGGCCGATATTGTGGGCAACTCCGCCTATGATACTGATACCGGTCATATCAAAAAGGCGGAGCTTTTTGCATACAGCCATAAGAAACAGACTTAAAACTGCTCCTGCCATACCAAACAGGATCGACGACATATTTCCAAATGTAAAGCCGGATAACAATACACGCACTACATTAATGGCAAAGGCTTCTTTCACTCCCAGGCCATACAGGGCAATGACTGTTACCAGATTGGCTAACCCCAGCTTTACGCCCGGCGCTCCCAGATAAACAGGGAATAATGTTTCAACATAGCTTAATACAAAGGCCAGAGCTATAAGAAGACCATAAAGGGCCACTCGGTTTGATGTGGTTTTTCTGTTGTTTCCTGCTGTTTTCATTTTTCGTAGTTTCCTTTTTGATAATAGGTTTATCCGTTGATCTTTAACGCCTGTGTTGCAAAACGTTTGCCAAAGATCTCAAACAGTTCTTTGAAATCTTCTTTCTTTGGGCTGACTTCTACCGGTCCCATGTGGATCACTGGTTTGCCACAGGAAGCTCCGCCGGAATAGATCATCATTCCATATACTAACAGGTGGATGAGCAGCGCGTTCATAGTCAGGTCAGCACCGCCATGGATGTACTGTTCTGTAGCAAATACACCGCCTAATTTTCCGGCCAAATTCAGACCGCCTGCATTTTTCTCCATCCAGGTATAAAAATCAGATGTAGGACCAGCTGCATAAGTAGGACAGCCAAACACAACGCCTTTACACTCTTTTACAAACTCTGTATCTACTTCTGAATACAGGAATGTTTTTGCCTCTACCCCTTCAAGGCTGTTCATTGCCTCTGCCATATAGCCTGCTACTGCCGCAGTATTATTTGTTTTTGAGTCATAGATAACTGCTAATTTCATTTTAAATTCCCCTTCTCCCTATGTTTTTTTATGATCTGATCTGTAACCTCATACAGTTTTTCAGAACCTTCTTTTGTGCGGCTCTGGCGGCCGTAAACCTGCTTTGCACTGACACCGTGTTCTCTCCAGTCCCCTCCGTCATTGCTGTTGTTAAGCATCAATGGCTGAAGATTGTCCATTGCATGGGCAAATTTTGACTCCGGTGTCTTACTTTCCTCAAATTCGTCAAAAATAGCTGCCAGTTCCTCTTTCTGATCCTCAGGAAGCAGGGAATAGATCCGTTCTTTTGCCGCCTCTTCCCTTGCCTTCTGGGTCTTCTTGCCTTCTTCATCATAGGCATAAGTATCCCCGGCGTCGATCTCCACTACATCATGGATCAGACACATAAGCATGACTCTGGTAATATCAACAGGCTCATTGGAATACTCCCGTAAAAGATAGGCCATGATCGCCATATGCCACGCATGTTCTGCGTCATTTTCATTTCTTCCGTGACCGGATAAATGAGTCTGGCGGAGAATATTTTTTTCCTTATCGATCTCCAGGGCAAAATCCAGCTGTTTTTTCAAACGTTCATCCATATAGTCAATTTCCTTCTTTCCCATATTTCATGTTTTTTGGAATTTTTATTCCCATCAGCAGGCAGAACACTACAGGGACAGCTCGCCTCTCGCTCTTGCTCTTCTGTCACTGATCGACTGTACCACAGGTACTAAAAAGATTGCAACAATACCGCCGGCAAAACCATTGTTATACAAATTCATGCCTCCGTATACAATTCCTACGTTTAAAGCAACAGAAGAATGAAGATAACCTGCAATAATGCCTGCCACCGGGCCAAACCTTCCTGCTACAGGCGCCAGTGTAGTGGAAAATAACAGCGCAAGGATAGGGGATGGCTGGTTAATCGCCCATGTTTTGGTAAAGCTTGCAAGATAGACCCCAAACATGATAGGGGCGATATTTCTTAAATGCTTTCCTGTGGAGCTGAAACCAACGATCGTAAAAATACCACAGATCGTAGGACCGTTCAGATCCCCTTTTACTGCCAGAACGAACAGAGTGGCAAACAGTCCATTGACACCCATATTAAATACAGTAGTAGCTCCGCCTTCATCTTTCAGATAATCGGTTCCACCAATCCCTGATGTTTTCAGGATACGTCTATAAGACTCCAGGATCGTCTTTCCCCGCACTGCCACTGCTGATGCGATCATACAGCCAAATAAAGACATAAGTAAAACAGCAAACAGGGTATTATTTCCAACAGACCAGATCAGGCGGGATTCTACTTTGATCCCGAAAGATTTAGCAAGAGATACTACTACCGTTGCAATAATACCTGCGCCAAATCCTACGTTATACAGGGAATATCCCTGATGGGCGTAGTGCACATGGGTACACAAAGGCGGCAGCACAAAGCCGATGGCAAGTCCCAAAAGCAGTGACAGCATAAGACAGACCGGCGCAGGAAATTTTCCGATATGCATCATCTGTGTCATAATAGGGGAAAGACTGGTGCCGTACAGACCTACATACAGATAACGTTTTAAAGAAGTACCATGATATTTCGCATACAAAACAACACCTGCCATAATGGCCCAGATGTTGACAATGTTCTTTCCAAAAAGAGAAAATCCGAACATCAGACAGCTGGAAGTAATGGTATGACCGTCCATCTCCTTTCCCGAAAAATAGAGAAGGGCAATGCTGAGCAGAGTTGTAAGCCCCGCATTGATCAGGGCAGCTCCAATTCCTCCTACTGCAAAATAGTCTGTGATCAGTACGTCCGGCTCCCGCACGATCCGTATAATTCCCGGAATGATCTCGTTGATTGGCTGAAGAAACAGGCCAATGACAATGAAATATAACGGGATCAGGGACAATACTGCAAATTTTTCTCCTCTTGTCAGGGAACGTAATTCTTTAAATGGTACAAAATACTGTTTCAAAAGGTACTCCTTTTTATGTTAATGGTGTTATCATTCAGTGTCGTAGCTTCACCTATATCAGACAGGCGTTCATGATTTAAGGCATTTACCTGAAAACGCTGCCCGGTAATAGAGGAGCTGTACACGCCGGATGCTGCTGCTGTTTTTCTGGCGATCTGATCTGTAAACACAGCCTTAAATTCTACCTCTGCCAGGTCATTCCAGGCTGTAACCGGATCTCCATCCTGGATCCCCAGTTCTGCTCCGTCCTGTGGATGGAGCAACAGGGACATGGGGCCTCTGTTTTCCACCAGACTGTCACGCTCCAAAAAAATAGAATTTAAGGTATGACTGTCAGGCACTGAGATCAGATGGAATGGATATGTACCGTCGTAACACGGTATATAGTGGGGAACAGGATCCTTCAACGACTTATTTACGATCATAAACTTCCCGGAAGGTGTTTTAAAATCACAGTGATCCGCAAAATCTGCAGAAATCGTGCCGCCTTCTCTTAAAAACTGCCACTGTTCTTCTGACAGCCGCGCCAGATCCTTTCCGGGATGGGAAAGCAGATCCTCCAGGGCATCTTCTGCTGTCTGTTTAAAGTAATCTTCCTCAAATCCCAACTTCCCGGCCAGAAAACAGAAGGTATCCCAGTTGCTCTTACACTGTCCCGGCGGATCAATGATTTTATTAGCCACTGCAAAAGTACCATATCCGTATGGCTTAAAGCAGTCTGTCTGCTCCACAGAAAAAGTGGCCGGTAAGATAATGTCCGCATAAAGAGCTGTATCTGTCATAAACCGCTCATGAACCACTGTAAACAGGTCTTCCCTCGCAACTCCCTTTAAAAGCCCCGTCTGGTTGCATACAGAATTCACCGGATTTCCTGCATATACATAAAAAGCCCTGATCTTATCTTTTCCTTCTGCATTTAAAGCAGATGAAAGCTGGTTGATATTTACGATCCGTGCCGGTTCTTTTCTGAGATCCGGTCTTGTGATCCGCTTTGTATCAACAAAATCACCCAGATTGTGGTCGCATCCGCAGATGCCACCGCCTGGCCGCTTCCAGGCTCCTGTAAAAGCAGAAAGGATAGTGATCAGCCGCACGGTCATTCCACCGTTTCCGTAACGGGAAAGACCGCTTCCCAGTACAATAGCAGGCGCTTTTGCTTTTCCGTAAACATGTGCCAGTTCTTCGATCACCTCAGCAGGGATCCCCGTAATGCCCTGTGCCCATTCAGGCGTAGCTTTCCGGATCTCCGGTAAAAACTGCTCATAGCCATCCGCCTGGTTCCTTAAGAAATCCTCATCTTCTAAATGCTCCCGCCAGAGAACATGCATCATGGCAAGAGCTAAAGCCCCGTCTGTTCCAGGACGGATATAGACCGCTTTGTCGCAGAGAGAGGCACTGTCTCTGCCACAGGCTTCGATCAGGATCACCTGTTTTCCTTCTTTCCGTTTTCTGGCAAGAAGAGGTAAGATCTGCAGCCTGGTAGCCATGATATTGCTTCCCCAGATGAGAAAGAAATCGCTGTTTTCCAGTTCTCTCGGATCCAGACAGCCGGTTTTTCCGGCAACGGCACTGTAACCGGCACCTTTAGCAGATGCACAGAGAGTCAGTACCAGGGAACAGGCACCTAAACGGTTAAAAAATGCTTCCCCGCACTTTCTCTGGATCTGGCCCATGACTCCAGAATAGACAGCGGGAAGGATAGCCTGGGGGCCATCCTCCCTGCATATGTTCAGAAAACGCTCTGCGATCTCATTTCCTGCTTCTTCCCAGGTAATGGGCATAAACTGCCCGCTGCCTTTTTTGCCGGTGCGGCGAAGAGGCGTAAGGATCCTTTTTTCACTGTTTATGGACTCCTCATAATGCTGCATCTTCCCACAGATCAGACCTTTATTGGCCGGGTGGGTCTTATCACCTTTGACACGTAAGATCTTCTTTCCGTCGGTTTCTGCTAACAGTCCACAGGATGTTGGACAGTCATAAGGGCAAATGGTTCTCTGAACATAAGTCATAGTATTTCTCCTACAGCATGTGCTTTCTTAAATATGCTCCGTCTTCTGCTGCCAGATAAGCTGGTGCAATATCAAATACAGTCTTGCATCCAGTCTGTCCTTCTTTTCTTAAACGGTATGCAGCTCTTGCATAAGCAGCCAGTACAGAAGAAGTAAATTCAGGGTTGGAGTCAAGTTTTAAGCTGTATTCAATTACATGAGAATTTTCATTGTTCCAGCCGGTCTTTCCTGTACGGATCACGAAGCCGCCATGTGGGATACCTGCATGGTCTCTTAACAGCTCCTCTTCGCTGATAAAGTGTACAGTAGTATCATAATCGGCAAAGTAGTTTGGCATGGTAACGATCTCTTCTTCGATCTTCTTAAGATCTGCGCCTTCTTCTGCCACTACAAAGCACTCTCTGGTATGTTTCTGTCTGGTAGTCAGTTCCGGCTCACTGCCGCTTCTTACTGCCTCTAAGGCACTTTCTACCGGAATGGTATACTGTCTTGCATCCTTAACGCCTGCGATCCGTCTGATGGCGTCAGAATGTCCCTGGCTTACGCCCTTGCCCCAGAATGTATAATCTTTTCCGCCTGGAAGGATAGCATTTGCATACAGACGGTTTAAGGAGAACATGCCTGGATCCCAGCCTACGGAGATCAGTCCGATATGGCCGCTTTCCTTTGCTGCCTTATCTACTGCCTCAAAATGTTCCGGAATTCTTGCGTGTGTATCAAAGCTGTCAATTACATTGAAATATTTTGCCATTTCTGGAGTCTGTTTTGGAAGATCTGTAGCGCTGCCGCCGCAGATGATCAGAACATCGATCTCATCTTTCATTGCAGGTGCGTCATTCACTGAATAAACTTTTGCGCCTTCTGTAAGAATGGAAAGGGTGGAAGGATCTCTTCTTGTAAATACTGCCTTCAGTTCCATATCTGGATTGTGCTTAATGGCACACTCTACTCCTTTTCCCAGATTACCATAACCTAAAATACCGATCCTGATTGTCATGTTCGTTCTTCCTTTCTGTCACCAGGGCCACTGCATATTGCTAAATGCCTTGCGTCCCCTGTAATTCGGTCTTTTTGATGATACCGGATTGCTCCGCACTGTGTGCTCCCGCAATCCTAGAAAACATTCGTAATCCGCTCATTTTTTAACAAAAATGGCTTCTTACTCATGTTTTTGGCGGGTCCCAATTTTGCAAGTCCTCCTGCAAGCAAGCTTGCGTCGGTCTTCCAAACTTTGTCCCCTGGTATCATCAGAAATTATACTATATGCAAAAAAAGTTGGCAACAAAAAAAGACCCCGGGGTATAAAATTTCCGGGGTCTTATGCGCCTTGCCTGTTCTGCTGCACCTTTCCACCTGCCTCAGCAGGCAGATCTCCTATTTTTTATACATATCCCAGCAGTCCCGGCAGCCAAAGTGACAGCGCTGGAATGTAGGAAACTAACATCAGTACGATAAAGATGGCTCCAAAGTAATAAAGCAATGGCTGGATCACCTGCTCGATCCTTGTTTTTCCTACTTTTACACCTACAAACAGTGTAGTTCCAACTGGCGGTGTAATGGTTCCGATACACAGGTTAAAGATCATCATGATACCGAAATGAATGGTGTTCATTCCCAGTGCCTGACAGATCGGCAAAAAGATCGGGGTAAAGATCAGGCACGCCGGTGTCATGTCCATAAAAGTACCTACGATCAGCAGCAGGATATTGATAATAAACAGGATCACGTAACGGTTATTGCTGATACCAAGCATAGCAGTACTTACTGCAGTTGGGATACCTGTAAATGCCATGACCCAGCTCATAATACTGGATACGCCGATCAGGAAAATGATGATACCCGTCATTTCCGCACTGTCAAGGAAGATCTTTGGCAGTTCAGAAGGCTTAATGGATTTGTAGAAGAAAATTGCCAGTACCATGCTGTATACAACTGCAACTACACTTCCTTCTGTAGCAGTAAATATACCGGAGATAATGCCGCCGATAACAACGATGATCATAAACAGGCATGGGATCGCCTGGAAAAATACTTTGATCTTTTCAGAAGCAGTATATTTCTTTGTGCTGCGATAGCCTTTTTTCTTTGCGAAAACGTAGATAACTACCATACAAGCAAGGCCCCAGAGGATACCCGGGATATAACCTGCCATGAAAAGAGCTGCTACAGAGGTTCCGCCACTGACCAGGGAAAATGTGATCATAACATTACTTGGAGGAATTAAAAGTCCTGTAGGAGCAGTTGCAATGTTGGCTGCTGCAGAGAAATCACGGTCATAACCTTCTTCCTCTTCAATAGGTCCAATAATGGAACCCATAGCAGAAGCTGCCGCTGTACCGGAACCGGAAATGGCACCGAACAGCATATTTGCCACTGCATTGGTGTGGGCTAATGCACCTGGGATATTGCCTGTAAAAAGCTTTGCAAAATTGATAAGACGGATAGCGATACCGCCCTTATTCATCAGGTTTCCTGCCAGGATAAAGAAAGGAATGGCAAGAAGGCTGAATACGGAGATACCGGAGAAAATTCTCTGGGCACCGGTCAGTACGCTTGCACCCATATTTAAAACCGGTAAGATCGCGCAAATAGAAGAAACAGCTAATGCGACAGCAATAGGTACGCCTGCAATCAGCATGACCGCCAGCAACACAAATATAATCAGTCCGCAAAGTCCTGCGATTGTCATACTCTCACCTCCCCGGCTTCTTTGAACTCATGATGGAACATTTCCACTGCGTTCATAGCCGCAAAAATCATAATAAGGATACCGCTTACAGGCACCATCACGTATATATACCCCATTGGCACACGCAAAGATGCTGTAGTCTGGATCATGGTCAGTTTTGTAATGGAGCAGCCGCCATATACCATAACAACTGCCGCAAAGCTGAAGGATAACAGGTCAATGATGATCTCCAGATATTTTCTGAAATTTCCGGTCAGTTTATCTGCCATAAATCCCATTCTCATATGGTCTCTCTTGCCGAAAACATAGGCAGACGCCAGAAGGGACATCCAGGTAAAGGAATAGGTCAGCAGCTCTTCTGATACTGTACTTGGCCGGTTAAAGAAATATCTTGTAATGATCTGGTAGCTTCCCACTGCTGTCATCATCATAAACAGGAAAATGATCAGATAGCCCAGCACTTTCATCATGGTTTTTCTTACTTTTCGCATATTTTCCATTACTTGCCTTCCTTTCCGGCTGCTGCCTCATTTGCTTCCTGGATATGTTCATAAAGATCACGGATCTTTGGATTCTCATTTAACATCTTTTCGTGGAGAGGAAGTACCTTCTGTTTAAAGGCATTTACATCCACATCGATAAATTCCACTCCCATATCATCAGTTGCGATCTTTTTTGCCTCATCAATGCTCTTATCCCACTCTTCCAGCTCTACTTCTGTGGACTTTTGGGCTGCCTCTTTAAATACCTGGTATTCTTCCGGGCTTAAGCTGTTTAAGAATTTCAGGTTTGCAACCAGCATATCCGGCACCATCTGATGTTTGTTGTATGTATAATATTTTGCAACTTCGCCGTGCTTATTGTTGGTCAGCGCCAGCTCGTTGTTCTCTGCTCCATCGATCACGCCCTGCTGAATGGCTGTATAAACCTCGCCAAAGCCCATGGGAGCTGCTGCTGCACCAAAAGCATTTGCCATGGCAACGCTGGCAGGACTCTGCTGTACACGGATCTTTTTGCCTTTCAGATCATCCGGTGTATTAATAGGTGTTTTCGCATAAAAGTTTCTGGTTCCTGCATTGTACCAGGTAACCACACGGAAACCTGCCTCGTCTGTGGACTCGTATACATTTTCCATGTAATCGGAGTCTTCCATTACGGACTTGTAAACCTCTTCGGAGTCAAACAGATACGGCATACTGAAGATCTCGTATACACTGGCAAAAGTTTCCAGATTGGCAGTACCTGCCACAACGAAATCAATCGCCCCTGTCTGTGTCAGCTCAATGGCTTTCTGTGCTGATCCTAACAATTCATTTGGAAAGATCTGTACCTCGTATTTATCTCCCAGTCGTTCTTCCACATATTCCTTAAATGCTAAAAGCCCCAGGTGCTCCGGATGTGTTTCAGACTGCGCATGGGAAATACGCACGATCCGCTTTCCGCTACTGCCCGCTGAACATCCGGAAAGCGCCAGCGCCGTCATACCGGCAGCTGCAAGGAAAACCGCTTTTTTCATGATCCCTTTCATAAAAATATCCCTCTCTTCTTTATACTGGATTTTGTTCTCATCTCAGATCATTTACCTGTCATATCTGCCAACAGCAGCTTTCCCGGCGTCGATCTTCTTGGAACTTATGCACTAAGTATAATAAAAAAAGAGAGGGATTTCTCTGGACAATTTTTGCCTTCTACAAGACTATTTTGTCTTTTTATTAAATTGTATTAACAGCTTTTTAGCGTATTTTTTATTGCTTCTTAACAGGGCATTTTTCAGCCTTCTACGCCCACTTTTTCACACACGTGTTACTGTTCATGCGTTGCATGACCAGCAACAGAATTTGCCGTGGCTCCGCATTTAAATACGGCAAATTCTCACAACCATTACTTTATCGTACGGCACTTTCGGTTCCAAAAGTGCCTACCCCACACGCAGTAACACACACGTCCTTTACGCAGCAATGTTCACAGTCCGGCTTCGTCCTTGCGCTGCACACGGCTCTTCCATGGTACACCAGGCGATGGCAGAAGTCGCTTCCTTCTTCCGGCGGAACTAACTTCCAAAGGGCCATTTCCACCTTTTTCGGCTCTTTGATGCCATCTACCAATCCCATACGGTTTACCAGACGGATACAATGGGTATCTGTTACAATGGCAGGTTTTCCAAACACATCTCCCATGATCAGATTGGCGCTTTTTCTGCCTACTCCCGGCAGCTTTAAAAGAGCGTTAAAATCATCAGGAACATTCCCGTTATAATCTTCTTTTAACCGGGTCATACAGGCTTTGATATCCCTTGCCTTGCTGTGTCCCAGGCCACATGGCTTTACAATAGCTTCAATCTCTTCCACCGGTGCATCTGCCAGGGAATTTACATCTGGAAACTTTTTATACAGGTCTTCCACTACGATATTGACTCTGGCGTCTGTACACTGGGCTGCTAAACGGACGCTGACAAGCAGTTTCCAGGCCTGATTGTAGTCTAAGGTGCAGCCTGCATCGGGATATTCTTTTTTCAGACGGTCTATGATAACAAGGGTCCGTTCTTCTTTTGTCATGATCTCTCTCCTGCTATATGCTTCCAGGTACTTTCCGGTACCAGGCCGCGGATCTCTTCTATTTTGCCTTCTTTTACTGCCTGGCGCACACGGGAAGCGCTGATTGCTTCTCCCTCCTGCTCTTTTCTCGGGATCTCTGTAACTTCAATGCCTAGTCCTGGAAGGACTTCTTTCATGGTCACATTGTAACAGTCAGTGACAGCACAGTTTGGCTCAGTTCCTACAAAACGCTTTGTAATATGCAGTTCTGGTGCGATCCTTTTTCCAAATAATTCCAGATCCAGACGGCAGTTTGCCTTTCCTGCTTCTGTCTTTTCCTTCATAAAATAAGTCGGGAAGGTAGCTGCGGAAATAATATAATCAGACGTATGATGGAGGATCACACGGTCCAAATCTTTCACTCCTTCTTTTACCATTTCATAGCGCTGGGCAGCACTGTAAAAGGTACGCTTATCTGAAAGCACGAACAAATGAAGATAATCGCACTGCTTTAATGCTGTTTCAATCAGATAACGGTGTCCCAATGTAAATGGATTACAGTTTGCCACAATGGCACCAATGACTTTTCCTTCTTTTAAGGCATCTTCCGGACTTTCTGCCTTTACTTTTTCCATAAAATCCGTAAACCCGGTCTTTTTATTTTCCATAAATAAGACTCTGTCTGTCTTTAAAATAGTATAAAAACCCAGGTCCTCAAACATAGCCTGATTTTTCGGTTTTGTATACATTAATAAATGACTTCTGCCCTTTTCAAACTCATACTGGGTCAGGTGGGAAATAATCGTGCCGGAAAGTCCTTCTCCCTGATGATCCGGGGAAATGGCGATACATTTTAATACATTTTCCTCTACAGAACCAGCTGCAATGATGCGGTAATCCTCATCTTCCAGACAGATACTGTACTCGATCCCCATATCATAATCCAGGTCCATGGACTTTAAAAATTCTTTCAAACGCTCCAGGTCATATCCCTTTAATGGTCTTCCTTCTAACACGAATTTTCTCTCCCTTCATATAATCTGCATTCCTGCAGGACTGCCCAGCTCTACTGCCCAGCTTTCTTTCCCCAGGTCTTATAAGTCTTTAAAAGTAATGGTGTTTCTGCAACCAGCATTCCGATCCAGCCAGCCAGATAGGAATATGGCAGTGCTTCGATTCCCATTTTCCATATAAATACTAAAGGCGCAGCTGCCAGAACACGCAGCGCCATGTTGATAAAGCTGCTTATTAATGTGATCTTCAGATCTCCGATGCCACGGAAAAATCCCTGGATACCATTGGTAAGAGCCGGAAGCAGGTACATTACAGAAATCAGGTGCAGATAAGTTACACCATGTCCAATAACCTCTTCATCTTTTACAAACATCATCATAAGAGGTCTTGCAAGCGCAAAACAGATGATAAAGATCAGGATACCGTAAATGGTCTCCAGTATGATGCCGCAGCGGAACCCCTCTTTCATACGGTCGATTTTTCCTGCCCCCTTATTCTGGGCCATAAGGGCAGTCATGGCATGAGCAATGTTCTGCTCCGGTGTATAAGCAAAATCGTCAATACGGTTGACAACCGCAAATGCGGCTGAAACAGATACACCCATGGTATTTACGATCGCCTGGATACCGATTTTTCCCAACTGCACAGTTGCCTGCTGCATGGCAGATGCCCAGCCAAAGGCAATGGTCTTCTTTAAAAGACGGCTGTCAAATACCAGCCATTTTTTTCCAAGACGCAGAAGAGGCACTTTTTTCTGGATATAGATCACACAAAACAGGCTGCATAAAGCTTCACTTAATACCGTGGAAATAGCACAGCCCCTGCTTCCGTCCTTTAAAACGATAACGAAAAACAGATCGCCAAATACATTTAACACGGCACTGATGATCAGGAAATACAGCGGGGAATTACTGTCTCCCAATGCCCTTAAGGTACTGGAAAAGAAGTTATATAAAAATGTAAACATCAGTCCCCAGAATATGATCCGCAGGTATTCTGCTGTCAGATCCATAATAGACGGATCTACCTGGATCAGTTTTAACATAGGCACTGCAAAAATAACACAGAGCACGGTCAATGTAACAGAAAAGACCACTCCTGAAAGCATGGTGGTGCTGATCTGGCGGTGCAGGGTATCATAATCTTTTGCTCCATACTGCATTCCCATTAAAATAGCAGCTCCCATGCACAGACCATTTAAGAATAAGATCATAAGTGTTGTGATCGGGTTGCAGATACCAACCGCTGCCAGTGCCTCTTTTCCTACAAAATGTCCTACAATAATGCTGTCTACTGCATTGTACGTCAGCTGGAACAGATTTCCCAAAACCAGTGGAATGGTAAATTTCACCAGAATAGGCATGATCTTTCCAGTTGTCAGATCTTTTGTCATAATCCTTTATCTCCTTGCTGTTTCACGATTTCTTCGTGAAATCTGACCTGGTTTTAATATTAGGCAGATTTGAACGGAAAGTCAATACATTTAAAATATGCAAACAGACCACCAGTGCGTTCCTGATATGCATTATAAACAAAGGAGCTGCCGCAACGATACGCCTGCAGCAGCTCCTTTATGGGGGAGGATTTGAATTTTAAATTTATCTATCTGATTTTATGTAATGATCTGTTATAGGATTATAATGGAATAATTCCTACAATTGCTCCAATAAGCATACAGATGATACTGAAGCCCCATACCCACAGGAAGCTGAATTTAATATGGTCTTTGATATCTACATCTGCCAGACCTACACCTAATAAAGTTGCAGGTACCATTGGGCTGATAAAGGTTGCACAGTTACGGCATACAACCATGGCAACTGCGATCGGCATTGCTCCAACGCCAAATCCTTCGCCAATTCCGATCATAACAGGAAGCATTCCGTAGAAGTAGCTGTCTGTATCGAAAGCCAGTGCTAACGGTACACTTAAGATACCAATTACTAATGGCAGATGCTGTCCAAGTGCTGCCGGTAAAATGCTGCTGATCAGGTTTGACATACAAGTGATAACACTGTTTACACCTTCAATGTCCTTAACCAGGATACCCATTAATACAGCTGCACCCATTAAGGTAGAGCACATCATCAGAGCCGGACCTGCATGAAGGTTGATGATCTTTTTCTGCATCTTTGCGCCTGGGTAGTTTACCAGAATTGCAATTGCAACACCCAGCATGAAAGGAACATAGCTTGGGAATATGTCTTTAATTAACAGTGCGATAACTGCAATGGTTAAAATAACGTTGAATACAAACAGTTTTGGACGAGCCAGATCTTTATTTTCCGCATCAGCTGCAGCTACTTCTTCTACGCTCAGATGAGCTGCTTCTTTCGCCAGCTTACCATTTAAACCAGCGCCTCTCTTCTGCTCAATGATACCGTTTAATACTGCAACAACCAGTGCCAGTACGATACCACATGCCTGGATCGGTAAAAGAGTCTGCCATAAGGAACCTGCCTCAATACCAAGAACGGTTGCTGCTCTCATAGTAGGGCCAGCCCATGGCATCAGGTTTAAAACACCCATGGAAATAACTGCAATACGAAGTAATGTTGCCGGACGCATATGCATCTTCTTGTAAACAGGAAGCATAGCCGGAACTACGATACAGAAAGTGGAAGCGCCGCCGCCATCCAGATGCCCGATCAGGGCAATGATACAGGTCATGACACAGACGCCAATGACATTGTCCTTAACTAACAGCATTAACTTTCCGATAATTACATCAAACATTCCTGCATCGGTCATGATACCGAAGTACAGAACGCTGAATACGAACAGTGCCGCTGTTGGACCTGTGCTGGAAAAACCGCTTTTGATCAGCTTACCAATGTTTTCCCATGAATAGTAACCGCCAAATACAAGAATTGCTCCCAGGATCATCGGGAAGATGATAAATGCGATGCTGGGAAGGGTTTTGCTCTTAAAAAGTGTTACAACGATAGCAACGATACAGGCAAAACCAAGAAGACCTACTACAACCTCTGACATACTCTTTCTCTCCTTTACATTTTTATGTCATGTTTCTATCTGTAAATGAGTATATCGAGGCAACCTTACAGGTATAAGAGATTTATCTTACAATTTGTTAAGGTTTGTATTAATCTTCGTACATTTACGGGAGGAACCGATATCCCATCCCGCGTACCGTAATAATATGCTCTGGTTTCTGCCTGTCTTTTTCGATCTTGCTGCGCAGACGGTTGATATAGACCATAATGGCATTGTCATCAATGGCGATGGTGGTTCCCCATACCTGCTCGTAGATCATATCTTTTGTATATACTTGGCCCGGATGCTTAATAAATAATAAAAGCAGCGCGCTTTCTTTAGAAGATAAGATCAATTCTTCCCCTTCTTTATAAAAACGCATGGTAGAACTTTCGTAGGTGAAAGGACCGCACTGAATGGTATCGGAATGATTTCCCATATTTTTGGTACGGCGGATCAAAGCCTTTACCTTTGCCCCAAGGACCAACGGTCTGAAAGGCTTTGTAATATAGTCATCAGCTCCAATAGAAAGACCATATAAAGAGTCATAATCCTCATTTCGCCCGCTGACGATCATCACCGGTGTCTGGATCCCGCTTGCACGAAGTTCTTTGATCACATCAAAACCTTCCATATCTCCCAGCATGATATCCATAAGGATCACATCATATGTATGGTGTTTTAACAGCTCCAGGGCTTCTTTTCCGCTTCCTGCCACTTCTGTATCAAGTTCATTGCTGTGCATTACTTTTTCAAGTAATTTACAAATAGAAATGTCGTCATCAACGATCAGTACTTTATCTGCCATGTTTCTTTTCCTATTCTTGTGTGATTTCGTGGAATTATCATAAAACTTTTGCATATATGCATTAAATTCATTATAATATTACCAAAGAAGCAAGTCAACCTGAAAGGACATGATCGCTTATATGGAAAAGAATGAAAACTGCAAAGAAAATCGTTTCCTGTCTATGGACTCATTAAAGAAAAACAGCCGCTTCTATCTGGTTGCGGCATTTTTAGCTGCTGCTATCCTGGCACTTTTATGCGTCGGCAACGGGATCTGGAAAGAATACCGCAACTCCGCTGTACGCAATCAGAAAGATCAGATGCTTTTAGCAGTGGAAAGCCTTTCCGGACGTCTGGAAGAAACCATCAGCGAATATGCATCTGACATAAGAAGCATGTGGAGCTGCAGCCATACTTTAAACGAACAGGAACGAGAAACGCTCTGGGATACTTATGTAAAAGAGCATGGTCCTGTAGTCCAGGATGTTATCATCAAGAAAAAAGGAGAAACCATCCTGACATCCGGTACAGACAATGAGCCGGAAGAGATACTTTCTGAGTCAAAAATCGATGATCAGATGTGTTTCAGACTGGTAAAGATTGGAAATGAAAGTCACTATCTTATGCTCCACTACGAAACCGACACCGGAGAAACCATTTCCATGATCTTAAATGGCATGGCCTATTACAATAAGACCATACGCCCCTTAAATGTAGGAACCAACGGTTATTTCATATTAAAAGACCACAATGGCATCGTACTGATGCATCCACAGCTGGAGCAATGGGGAATTGATGTAATAAACGGACGTGAAAAAATGTTTCCCGGAAAAAATCTCACCAGTCTCAGCAATATGATCGACCGGCAAAAACAGGGACTGACGGCTGTGGATGAATATTATTCCTACTGGTGGACCAAACCAGGTGCCCCGGGAGTGGAGAAAGTCAGCGCCTATACCCCGGCCTATATTGGGGATGATTTTATCATTGTCAGCGCTGTTATGGACCAGAGTGATATGTATGTACCTTTGGAAAAAGGCGCCTTAAAACTGCTTTTTGTATTTACAGGTGTTCTTTTTACCATTCTTGCTGCTGCTTCCTATATTTTCCATCTGATGTTAAAGAGCAGAAAGGACCGTCAGCAGATCTCTTATTTAACAGAATTAAATGGAATCTTAGAGCGAATGCACCAAAGTGAGGAAACCATTGCCCACCAGCAGCGTTTACAGATCATGGGAACCATGACCGGCGGTATTGCCCATGAATTTAATAACCTGCTGACACCCATCATGGGCTATGCGGAATTTCTCATGATGGATCTTCCGGAAGGCTCCGACAACTATGACAGTGCCAAAGAAATTTATGATGCTTCTGTAAAAGCCAAGGAGATCATACAGCAGATCTCTTCTCTCAGCCGCAAAAATATGGAAACTGCCTTTAAGACTTTAGACGCTGACCGGGTATTTAAACGTGCTTTGAAAATGGTCCGCTCCGTATGTCCGGATAATATTGAACTGAAAGAAAATATTAACCTTCCAGGTGTTACCATCGTAGGAAACGAGACCCAGTTAAATCAGGTGATCTTAAATATTGGCGTCAATGCCATCCATGCCATTGGACATGAAACCGGTGAGATTGAGGTATCTGCCATTCTGTTAGATAAAAAGGATCTGGATCCGGATCTTCCTATTGGAAATGAAAATGCCTGGGATCAGTATGTGCGCATTGATATACGGGACAATGGCTGCGGTATGAGTCCGGATGTATTAAAGCAGATCTTTGATCCTTTCTTTACTACTAAAAAAGGTGGAAAAGGAACAGGACTTGGGCTGGCCCTTACAGAACAGATCGTCACTTCTCACAGAGGCGTGGTAAATGCGGAAAGCGCACCTGGCGTCGGTTCTGTATTCCATCTGTACTTTCCTGCATCTGTACCAGATGGAAACAGCAGCTTTGCCCCGTCTGTCCAGGATACGCTGGATAGTGTGAGAAAAAATCTCTCAGATCAATTAGGAGAAAAAATCTCATTGCTGATCGTGGATGATAATCCTAAGGTACTCCGTCTCTTAGAACGCAACTTCTCAAAACGGGATATAAAAGTCACCTGCGTGATGAACTTTAAAGAAGCGACAAAAAAATTAAAAACAGACCGCTTTGATGCTCTTGCTGTAGAACAGTTCATTGATGGGAATTCCGCTGTAGATTTCTGTATGTCTGTTAAGGGAAGATATAATGGAATGCTCCGCCTGATCATGGCCAACCAGGTAGACCGGGAACTGGCAGAGGCGAAAGAGAAGAATATCATTGATAACTATATGATCAAACCTGTGTCGGATCTGGATATTTTGAATGAGATGAGATAAATTCTCATGGTTTGAAATTTTCAAATGGAAAAGGCCCATGCCGCTACCGTACCGGCAGCCTGCATGGGCCTTGTTTTGTAGATTTATAAATTTTGCAGACTCACAAACCCGCGCTTACGCGCTCCACTGCCTGCTTACGCAGGCGGTTTGTTCGTTGCTGACACGCACCAAAAACAAATGTCTGCTGCGCAGCCGCTTGTTTTTGGTTTGCTTAGTCAGCAAACTCATATGGCTTGATCTGGCGTACAACGTCCATGATCGTGCCATCGCGGGCTTCGATGATACCTACAACTCTGTCTCCAAACTGAACCTTCTCCGGTTCGCCTACGATAGAATATGCAATGTCACGCAGTTCTTCAATGGTCTTAAATGGCAGGTCTACACCCTTCATTGCCTCGATCAGATCCTGTCTTCTTGGGTTGATGGCAATACCGTAATCAGTGATAACTACGTCAATGCTCTCTCCAGGAGTGGTTACTGTGGTTACCTCGCTGCAGATAGCCGGGATCCTTCCCTGAAGCAGTGGAGCGATTACGATAGTACACTTAGCTCCTGCTGCTGTATCAGGATGTCCGCCCTGTGCACCGGTAATGACACCGTCAGAACCTACAACTACGTTACAGTTAAAGTTTACGTCTACTTCCAGTGCAGCCAGGATTACAAAATCCAGCTTATTTACAACAGCACCCTTGTTAAATGGGTCTGCGTACTCACCGGCAGAAATACGGAAATGCTTTAAGTTCTTTACAGACTCTACTGCTGCCAGGTCAAAGTCCTGTGTATCTAACAGGCAGTCTACCTGGTTGTTGATCAGCAGGTCGCACATTGGCTTTGTCAGACCGCCTACGCCAAAACGCATGCGGATATTTCTTTCCTTCATGATCTTAGCCAGAGAGATAGTGGATGCGATAGATGCGCCGCCTACACCGGTCTGGTAGGAGAAGCCGTCCTTGAAATATGGGCTGTTTACTACGAACTGGGTACAGTAATCAGCCATCATCAGCTTTCTCATATCGGTAGTTGGCTTTGCTGCACCGGTAGCGATCTTCTTTGGATCACCGATAGCGTCTACTACTACCACATAGTCAACCTTGGTCATGGAAATATGTGCCGGGAAGTTAGGGAATGGTACCAGGCAGTCAGTAATTGCTACTACCTTATCTGCATAGTCACCATCCACCATAGCGTAGGAAAGCACGCCACAGTCACTCTTGCCGCCGATACCACGGCAGTTGCCGTAATCGTCACAGGTTGGGGTTCCGATAAATGCGATGTCAATTCTGGTCTCACCACTCTCGATCGCTCTTACACGGCCACCGTGGGAACGCATGATTGCAAGTCCCTTTAATTTACCTGCGGAGATTGCTTCACCGATCTTACCGCGAACACCGGAGGACTGGATATTGGTAATGGTTCCGTCTTCGATATAAGGAACAATCGGGTCATGAGCTTTTCCTAAAGAACTTGCGCAGATTGTGATATCCTTGATGCCCATCTTATGAACTTCTTCCATGACCATATTTACAATATAGTCACCTTCACGGAAGTGATGATGGAAGCCTAAGGTCATGCCGTCCTTGATGCCGCATTTTATCAGCACATCATGGATGTTGGCAACCAGCTTGCTCTGTGTATTGTTTACCACACATTTTGTATATGGGCCGTCCTTTTTGTATACATATCCGTCCCTGTAATGATTTCCCTGGAATACCTCTTTACCGGTCATCTCCAGGATCTCTTCTGGTATATCTCTTCCTACTGCGTTTATCATTTTACAGATCCCCCTTATATACGCCTGATGCCTTGGCAAGCTCGATGGTCCTCTTTGCGCCGTCATAGAATGCGATATCGATCATCTTGCCGTCTACAGTGAATACACCGATACCCAGTTTCTTCTTTTCATCGATCTCTTTAACTACTTTCTCAGCGAAAATGATGTCCTTCTGGGTTGGTGTGAAGATCTCATGTACGATGTTGATCTGACGTGGGTTGATAATGGATTTTCCATCAAATCCCATTAAATGGATGGTCTCTACGTCGTGACGGAAACCTTCCATATCATCCAGGTTGGTGTATACAGTATCAAAACACTGTACACCAGCTGCACGGGCTGCGATGATCATGTTCTGGCGTGCACCCATCAGCTCCAGACCGGTACCGGTAATGTGTGTCTGTAAGTCCTTTGTATAGTCACCACCGGAAAGAGCGATACCAAACAGTCTCTCAGATGCTTCGCAGATATCCAAGGCTTTCATAACACCTCTTGCAGACTCGATGGCTGCCATGATCAGTGTGTGGCCTTCCGGGATACCGTACTTCTTTTCGCACTCTTCTACTACAGCTTCTACTCTCTGTACATCCAGTGCGCTTTCTGTCTTAGGGATACGGATGGCATCACAGCCGCCTGCTACTGCACAGCGGATATCTTCTTCCCAGTATGGGGTGTCAAGGCCATTGATACGGACAACTCTCTCACAACCTCTGTAGTTGATCTCTTTTAATGCGTGATACAGAGAGAAACGTGCTGCATCTTTCTGGTTCTCAGCAACTGCATCCTCCAGATCCAGCATAATGGAGTCTGGTTTGTAGATATATGGGTCTTTGATCAGACCTGGCTTCTGTGCATTTAAGAACATCATGGTTCTTCTTAAACGTTTCTTATTCGCATTGATCATCTTACTGCACCTCCCCATGGGATATCCTTGATCTGATCTAAAGAACGGAATACCGCACCTTCTACTCTTGCCTTAATGGTACAGTCCAGCGCGCCCTTGTCCACCACTGAAATTTTTACATCCTTTACGTCCAGGTTCTCCAGTGTCTGAAGGACTACCTTGCGGATCTGGTTGCCGTACTGATTGATCACAGCGCTTTCCAGATTAAACTCAACAGAACCATTTCCCGGTTCTACGGTTACCTGGCAATCACTGGATTCCAGTGTTCCTGCCATGGCTGGTTTCTTGATCTCCATATCTATGTAACCTCCTTTTTCTTTTCCTGCTCTCCCGGAATTTTTTCTGTATCCTGATCCGTGAAAACAGCTCTTCGTTTCTTTCTGACTTTATCATAGAAAATCTTTCTTAAATGTACAATGGGGTTTTCTTAAAATTCTTTAAGATTTGTATTATTAAAGAACCTTGTATTTACTGGATTTCTTATTGACGTCTTCTGATAAGACCGGACAGAACTTTTCCTCCGGCCTTGTTGTATGCCTGGATTTTATCCGCGATCTCCTCTTTTGAGCGGGATCCAGATGCAGTCAGTCCATCAATAGATCCGATGTTGTAAGCAAAACTTACAAGTGCATCAAATTCATTCTGATTCCAGTTGTAGGCACTATACTTGTCTACTTTTGGACCATACTTTTTATCTACAGACTGCCGCAGCCATTCATCTGCCGTTTCCTGGCTGATCCGCAAACCTTGACGGATAGAAATTCCCGTGATTGCTTTGTCAGCATTGGTGGTGCCGTATCCGATGGTCCAGACACCTACTGCATCTTGATAAGCCGTTAGTCGGCAGCCTTCAAACTTTTTTATGAGATTTAAACCGTTATCTGATATTTTCATAGCATTTCCTTTCTTCCAAATGGTATCTTGAAAAGATTTTCTGCATATGCTATAATGCCGTTAGGCAAAAAGAAAGCACCAGTATTGGAGACGCAAAACGAAAAGCCCAGGGAGCGCAATTCCCTGGGCTTTTCTATTCCGTTTTTTGTATGGTGGCTTAAACCATAGGCTAGTTACCGATTATTTGTCACCGTCTAACCATTTGATGATGTAGTGGCAGGCTACACCAGCCGCAACAGCGACAATAAAAGAAAGCACTGGTTCCATATTGGAGACACCCCCTTTCCTTACCGGGTATAGGGGCGGTAACTTTGACATTATAACATATGCATGATTTTTATTCTACTGATAATTGCGACGTCGCAAATGGCAGCCATAACCCGAGCTGCCTACGGGAGATGTATGGATCACCTCCATCCTAAGTCTCACTGCTTACATTTTCTCTACTGCTATCAATCTTATTTTTCAGTGCTGCTATGTACTTCATAAGCCACTCCGGCACCGGTGCACCCATACGACCGGCATTTTCCGTAATAGATAATGCTTCATTCAACATATACCATACTGTAACCAGCAAGGAAAGCATTGTATTTGGGAGATTAAATCCCAATACACCAGACGTCTGTATGATCACATAATCAATTACCATTCCTACAGCGATCACAAAAAGATACGCTACCTTTTTAGCAATGCCCTTAGCACCCTTTTTGCTGCTCCAGCCATAAGACTTATCATCTGGATGATCTAAAGCCTCCACTGCGCTTGCTGCCATACCTGAAAGGTAATCGATCACCATAAGGCAGAGCAAAATGCCCAGAAGATAAAAGGTTACTCCTAATTTCTGACTTAAATATGCAACCAAGCCGGTTACACAAACCTGAATACTCATACATGTGCTCCTATTCATCTTTATTTACACCTTCTTTCATCGTTTACTACGGATTTATCTTACATACAACATGACTGCTCAAAGCACTTAATTCCTCGCTGTCAAAGTCATTGTTATTAGCTTTTCGCCGGATCATCAATGCAATGTAACACTCCTCTTCTGCAGTGTATGAAACATTTGCCTTATCAAACGGAGTTTCTGTTGAGGTGGATCCACCTGCATCCGGATCTACTACCATCCACGGATTTCCATTGTGCATGACAGTTGTATACTGAAGGTCTGTATTTCCTGGAATGATTACATAATAATTCTGGACTTCATATGTGTCATCACAGGATACTGTCAGCGTTTCTCCTGCTACCAGCTTAATCCCTTTCTGGTCTGTATATGGGTATGACAATGCTCGCTTTCCGGAAGTGCTTATATCTACTGACAAGCCTGTTTTCCCCGAATTTGTGTACGGAGCATTGACATATTCTCCTGCAACCCAATCTGGTAAAAATTTTTCCCATACCGTAACCTGAAATTCCTTTTTATATTTTCCGCATACAACTGTAATAACTGCTTTTCCCCTTACTGATGAATGTTTTTCAATAAATTCCAATAATTATCCATAAATGTACACAAAAAGGACCATCTCTTCCGGTACCTGTGGTACTCTGAGATGATCCTTCTTAAACCTCTGTTTATTCTGTTACCTGGACTGCATAATTTTTTACCTGGTATGTAACACCGTCCAGCTTTACTTTTCCATTTTTTTTCAGCTTTCCGCTGTTATTTACGATCACGCTGCTTCCTGCCATTATAACAGGTTTTGCATTTTCCTTAAGATCGGCACCGCTGTAGTCACTGTCTTTGTAAACATCCTCTTCTACGGTTACAATATCCCAGCCATTATCTGACTGAATCCGGGTTCCGTCCGGGCCATATACTTTCCCATCGACCAGTGTATTTGTATAAGCCCGTCCGTCTTTATCCATGTAATAGGCCAGCCGGTCAGTTCCGCCTGTCAGCTTTAATTCCCCGTCTGTCTGAAGCTGTCCTAAAGAATTTTCATTCTGGCTTAAATAGTAGATTCCCGCAGGAAGGCATCTCGTGGAAGAACCGATCTCGCTGTCTTTTCACTGCTTCCGCAGGCTGTAAGAGCTGCCATGGAAAATGCCATCAGCAGAGCCATCCATTTTTTTCCTGTCTTTTTCAAGTTTTTGTTCCTCCTTTAATTAATGATGTCCCCTTGTAAAACTTTCCGGGATCAAAAACATCATCCTTTTACAGCTCCCATCATAATTCCCTTTACAAAATGTTTCTGGAACATAGGATAAATAAACAAGATAGGCAGAACTACCACAACAGAAACTGTCATACGAATGGAAGTAGAGGTCTGCTGTGTTGCCAGGGACGCCATGTTCATGGCACCGCCGCCACTGTTCTTTACTGTCATCGCCAGAGAACTGGCCTGGTTGATATACTGGTAAAGAAGGTACTGAAGGGAATATAATTTCTGGTCTGTTATGTAGATCAATGTATCCTGGAAAGAATTCCACTGTCCCACTGCCGTGAAAATAGCAATGGTTGCCAGGATCGGTGTACATACAGGAAGGATCACTTTCCAGAATATCATAAGGACACCGGCCCCGTCCAGCTCTGCTGCCTCCTGTAAAGATTTTGGCAATGACTCCACATAGGTCTTTACCAGGATAATATTAAATGGCTGTACAATGGTAGGGATCACATAGACCCAGAATGTATTGGTCAGATGCAGGTTTTTCATGGTGATAAACATGGGGATCATACCTGCATTAAAATACATGGTGATCACTACAAAGCGATACCAGAACTTTCTTCCCCACATCCGCTCCTGGGTAAACATAAATCCCATAAACGCGGATGCAAGCACAGAAAGGGCTGTTCCAAGGACAGTTCTGGCAACCGAGATCACAGCCGCGTTAAAAATACCGTTTAATTTTAATACCTGCTTATAATTATCCAAATGAAAGCCCTTTGGGAAAAACAGGATCTCTCCCGCAGCGCTTAAGTCATTGGCGCTTAAAGTGTTGATGATCAGATAATAGAACGGATAGGCACAGATCAGTGTCAGCAGACCAAATACCCCGTAATTAAAAACATTAAACACCTTATCCTTTCCTGTCAGTTTTCTTCTTTCCATTCCCTTTCTCCTTTTCCAATTTTTTACATTTTCCCACTGTTTACTGTTATACCAGGGAAACACCGCGAATTTTCTTTGAAATTCCATTCACTGCCATCAGAAGAGTCACACTGATCAGACTCTTTAACATACTGATCGCTGTTGCCAGAGAAAGGCTGCTTCCCGTCATACCAATATTGTAAACATACAGATCCAGTACCTGGATATGTGCTTTGTTAAATGCATTCTGGAACACAAAATACTGGTCCATACCATTATTTAAGAAGTTTGCAACAGAAAGCATCAGCATAACAAAGTAGGTAGGCATCAGCTCCGGAAGTGTGATATAGCGCATCAGTTGAAATCTTCCCGCACCGTCTACACGGGCTGCCTCATACATCTCCTGATCAATTCCCGCAATGGAAGCCAGATACATGATAGCGCCCCAGCCAAGACCTTTCCAGGTACTCCACAGTAGCATGGCGATATAGGTGTGGGAATCACTGTCCAGGAATTTGATCGGTTTTAAGATCACTCCCAGATTTTGGAAAACTGTATTGACCATGCCTGTATTGGAAAACAGACAGAAGGCAACTGCATATACTAAAACCCAGCTGATAAAGTTCGGGATCGTAGTCAGGGTCTGCACCATTTTCCGGAACCATTTGCACTTGATCTCATTTAAAAACACTGCAAAGAACAGCGGCAGAACCGATGTTGCAATGTTTAAAAAGCTCATGGCAAAGGTATTCCGCATTACAATAAACAGCTGACGCACCTGAGCCGGGTTTCCAAAGATCATTTTAAACCAGCGCAGCCCCATAAAATTGCACTGGGATAATTTCAACGGCGGCTTGTAGTCATAAAATGAATAGATCCAGCCATGAAGCGGGAAATAAGAAAATGCAAAACATAACAGTAAAAACGGGAGCATGTACAAAAACATGCGTTTTCCCTGATCCAGCTTCTTCTTTTTCGGTTTTTCTTTCATGGTAATTCCCCCTATATTGTTTTTCTAAAGTATAGCATGGTGATTTTGATGCCAGTACCCTTCCTTTTTCAGAAATAATATAGTAATTTTTCCATTCTTTTCTTTTTAGCGTATGGATGTATCTTATTTTTGCTGTACTTTTCCTGTGTTTTTTCTTCTACTTTTAATGCCTGTTCTTTTCTATACTTAATACATACTTATTTCCATTATGAACGATTGTTTTATTAATACAGGAGGAATTACCCCAATGAAATTAAATTTAAACGCCCCGTTTTTCCAGTTTATCAATACAGCCTTTGATTTTGTTATATTAAACATCTGCTTTATTTTGACCTGCCTGCCGGTTTTCACCATTGGGGCGGCACTTACCGCCCTTTATACAGTGACCATGGCAGAGGCAGAGGACAAAGGACTTCCCTTTACAAAAACTTATTTTCATACCTTTACCCGGTGTTTTATCCGGTCCAGTCTTCTGTTTGCCGGCTGCATCTGCATCGGTGCCCTGCTTCTTTTCTGCCTGTTTTTCTGGCTTTCCTTTGAAAGCCTGCTGGCACTGATCCCCAGTGTCCTTTCCCTGGCAGCGCTGATCGCCCTTGTGATCTGCCTGATCTACCTGTTTCCTCTTCTGGCCCGGTATGAATGTTCCTCCAGGCAGCTTTTATTCAATGCCCTGTTTATCGGCACCTCCCATCTGCCTGCTACCGGACTGTTTGCCGTAATCTTTGCGGCAGCCGGATTTCTCTTTAAGATCTGGTATCCGGCACGTACTTTTATGCTCCTTATAGGCTGCAGCTTTCTGGCTTACTGCTTCAGTTTTCTGTTTCTTAAGATCTTTAAAAGCCAGGAAATAGTTGGTCATAATTAATGTATCAAACAAAATATTCACAATTTTATTTGTTTTTAGCCTTGATTTTTGTCACTTTTTAAACGTTCCATTTTTTTCAAAAGTGCTATAATACAGTTAGTGCAAATAAGAACTTCTTCATAAAAGCTCTCAATCTACACGAACACGCCAGATGTCCCGGTACTTTTACCGGACATCGGTGGTGTCAATTTAAAGTGACAATGTAGGAGGCAATCATTATGACGACGTTAAAAGCAGAAAAAAGAGATCCACAGGTAAAGGCTAAAAAATTAAGACGTGAAGGTTTCGTTACTGGTGTTTTATATGGTAAGGAAATGAAAGAAAACGTTGCGTTGAAATTTGAAGAAAAAGAAGCATTGCGTTTTATGAAGGACGCAAAAGAAGGCGCACAGACTGCCCTGGATATTGAGGGAGAAACTGTAAACGCCATGGTTAAAAATATCGATTATGACCCAATGAGCAAAAAAGTACTGGCTCTGGATTTCCAGGCACTGGTTGCCGGTGAAGTCGTATCCGCTACCGTTCCTGTTCATTTTCTCAATGAAGAAATCGTTCAGGGTGTCTTTGAACCGGAACTTTCCGAGATTCACTACAAAGCAGACCCTGCTCATCTTCTGGACCCAATTGAGATCGACTTGGCAAAACTGCCTGCAGGTACAAAGAATATGTATGTAAAAGACCTGAAACTGGAAGAAAAAGGCGTCAATGTTTCCACCCCAGCTGATACCCAGCTGTTCCATATTGCGGATTTCGTCAAGACAGATGATGACGATGCAGAAGAGGAAGATGACGCAGCTGCTACTGATAAAAAGGCTGCTAAAAAGTGATTGTCGTTTATAATGCCCGCCGATCGGCGGGCATTTTTTTGTGGCAAGGACGCTGTATATTTCCCGGTCATCCCACTGCCTTCAGTAATTCCTCTGTAAAGCAAACCCATAATTTTTCTTCTTCTAAAATATAGCTAATATAACGCTTTGGTCTTGTAAGTGGCCTGCAGCGGTCCTGACTGTCCATATAGCACCCATAAAATTCTCCACCTACAACTCGACTTCTACGCTTTGCTTTCTCTTCAATTTCCTGTGAATAATGTTCGATCACCTCTTCATAATTTTTATAGATCCGCTTTGTCCTTTCCGGAAAATAACGATTATAAAAATCAGAGCAGCGTTTTCTTCTTGATCTATAATCTTCCATGTAATATTCCTCAAAATGACTGCGAACCTTTTCCAAATACTCTTCTTTTGTAATCATATTAAAATGGTAAGCTTCATTCAGCACCAGTGATACGACCCAACCCAAATCTTTTCTGCCGCCCGGATTATAAAAATCTTCCGCCATAAAGCATCCTCCCTCCACTTGACATGCTCCCCAGCTTGAAAGCAGCTGCATTATATTCGTATAGGTAAGTCGCACTCTTTCTCTTCTTTTTAAGCAATCGTCATAATAAATAATAGTAACATAAATATTTTTGGCATCAGCATCTTCTGCTACATATTGAACTCCAAGATTGCATTTAATAATCTTATTCATAAATATAAGCTCCTTTTTTCATCTGACATAACTATAGCACAAAAAGACCTTAAGCATTTTCCAGAAATTTTTTCTGGAACCTAAGAAACCTGGCTAATAAATTCTCTCTATTTTGTTATACAGGATCTGAAAGTTTTTACCTTCAACAACCAAATTTTCATCCATATGGTAATGACCGCAAAACCACCGCTTAAACTGAGCTTTCTTTCTGATCTTTTCAAAATAATCAGTTAGTTCATCGGTCTTAAATCTCCAAGCTGAAAAATAATTTGACACCATGGCAGGCGCCCCATGGGTAATGATATAATCTGTCTCCATCCCATTTTTCCGCAGACACTCCATCCCTCTTTCCAGCTCCTCTTCTGAAGGCATCTCCTCAGGAAACCAGTTAATACCCCGGATCCGATAATAATTTTTTCCCTGCCTTTTCAGATCAAGGATCTTTTCCTTTAATAACGGATCCTCTTTATCAAAAAGTCCGTCCGTTATATCAATGGATCTGGCACCTCCCATCATCCAAAAACGCTGTTTTTCTATTGTATATATAAACCCGCGCATCAAATCATCTAGTCTGTAACGCAATTCTTATTTTCTAATTTATACTCAGATATAAGTTCTAAACAGGACTCCTCGTCCTCAAAATCCACAAACTCACTCATTATCGTTGCCGGACCTTCATCTGACTTTATAAAACCAAGTTTTTCCAAAACCCTGATCGCCGGACGAAACTTGTATGAAATCCCGCATATCCAATAAATTTTTCCGGATCCTCCTTTGGAAACAAAGAATAATAACAGCGGTTTCCATGCGTAACCTCAAAATAATCCAGAAAATCATCCCGGTACTTCTCAGAATACTCCACTCCTGTAAAGATCCGGAAGTCTCCCTCTTCTTCCAGCATCATCAAAAGCTTCCAATCATCTCTGTCCTGATCACTATGGCGTAATATCAATCGTTCTGTACTTATTTCTCCTACCCTCATCTTTTCCTCCGAAAAATAATGCCTGCATATCAGCCAGGCGGATCACCTGAAGCCAGTTTAGTCTTGCTAAAAACCGTTCCCCTGGTTTTTTACCATGTGTCACACAAAAATATATAAAGAATAAGCAAACGATAAAACCAGAAAAGATCCACAACAAATGAATGATCATAAAAAAGAAACAAACTATATTTTTTCCATAACAGGAATCGAACCTGCTCAACATGATTAAGAGTCATGTGCTCAACCATCGAGCTCTATGGAGAAGATATCAGTGTCCCAAACACTGCCTTCATATGGCTGCATTTACCCCTGCAGCTAAGGGGGACTAAAGTTTCAGATTTTCGATATGCAGGCATATCCTATTTTTCTTCTATTAATTTTTAATAATGCCTGCATGGCAGCCCGGAGGATACCTGGAGTCAACTCAACCGCACTCAAAACCTTATTTCCGGGGTTTTTACCAATATTTACAAAAAACATTGTAAAGTAAAACCAGATAACACAACCAGAAATCTTATTTGACAAAACATCTATCATAAAAAAGAAATCAGACTCTTATGATTATACAGGAATCGAACCTGCTCCCTACGGTCCATACGCCGTATGTTCAACCGTCGAACTCATAATCAAGGATTTCCAATCCTTTTTTGCTACGTTTACCCCGTAGCGGGTGGCTGAGGTTTCAGTTTTCGCCATGCAGGCATATATTTGTTGAAATTAGAAGTTTACCTGGATCATAGTCGTTGCATTGGAGATCTTGACTGCTGTATCCAGTTCCTTATACAGATCCTCCCGCTCCTCTTTCAAAGACTGTAATTTATCAGCCAGGCTTAAAGGATCCACAAGCTTATAACTGTTTTTCTTGAGATATTCATCCACTACAGCTATGGAAGCGGAGTCTTTCTTTGCCTTATCTCCGCCTAAAATGCTGTTGCGCATTCCTTCGGCAGAAGCTTCCAGGGCAGTCTGGGCATTCTTAAGCTTTGCCATAATGTCGATCATCTGCTTCTGCATTACACCAATCATTTCAGACTCAAAGTCTTTCTTCAGGTCAAGATTTTTGTCCAGAAGAAGGGCTGCCTTGTTAATATCTCTGCCATTGGATAACTTCAATCTCTGCTTCAATGCAATAGCTGCTGCTACCGTATAGTTACCATATTTCGTCTTTACGATGGTTGTAGCATTGCTGGCTATGATCGCAGCATCAAGCTCATCATAGTTCCTGATCAGATCTTTGATACTCTGGAACTCATCCTTTACTTTATCGCAGAACGCCTTCTCCTCCATAAGTGTTTCTGCAGTTCTCTCCTCACACTGCTTCTTGTAATCAAGAAAAGTGATCTTACCTATCTTTCCCATAATCCTGGACCTGAGTAAATCTCTTTCATCAAGAGCATGGATCATTAATAATTCTCTCATTTCTTTTCCTCCTGTATTTTTATTTCATTGTATGTGATATATGTTAATGTGTTTTGTTCTTTACGTTTTCTATTATAAGTTATTAAAAGCAAGTTGTGTTTCCAGGAAAAAATTCTGGAAATAATCGTCACTGAAAATAATCGTTAAAGGGCTGAATAGCCTCAAATGCTATCCAGCCCTTATATATTACAAATTCAATTTAATAACCCCTATTCTTTCATCCATTTATGAAATTATTATATAAATTTTTTAAATGGAACCGGGATTCCAAGTTCTTCAAATTTCTCACACGCATAATAAAGATCAGCAATTGTACGCTGTATTTCATCGTATTCCCCCCGCAAAAACAGCACTTGCCAAAGTGCTACATAACATTGATTAAGCCACTTTAAATTTTCTTCTGAATCTAGCCAATCTATAAATGTAATTTTTCTAATTGGCATCTCCCACATCTCTTCTATAATTTCTTCTAGCTCTTCTTCCACATCTGGATCTAAATCTTGCTCCCCTTCTATATACTCCGAATAAAATTGATTTTCTATCATCTCTCTAAAATCATCTTCAGCTTCAACCGGATCTTCTTCAAAAGAAATATCAAGCTGCACTGACGAACCAAGACCTAATTGTATGCAGTAATCTTTTTTCAATGGAAGAATGACTCGATATTCATTATCCCCTAAAGGAATATATTCAATTTCATCATCAGCATCAAATTTTATTGCATTATTTAGTTTATCCATATTCATCTGCATAGCTGATTCTGCAATTATTTTTTTATAGAAATCAGATTTTATCTGGACTAACTTCCGTTTTTCAACTAACTCCTGTACTTCCCTGTCTTTCGATTCTCCCTTATTTGTACAATGTCTCTTTAATCTTGAAATTAAACCTTTTTTTATTTCATCTTCCAAATTCTTTTTTGAATCTGTATTGATAACATAAATTCTGGCTCCTGGTTTTACAAAAAGACTTCTCCATTCTGCTGAAAGCGGTATATTAACCATATATTTTTCATATCCAACTCTCATATAAGCAATGGAATGCTCATCTGTAAAACTCTTTAATTTATCTATAGGATACAACTGTTCTGAAAACTCCGACAACATATTAACTATCTTCGGATCTAATCCCTCCATATGCTCAGTTACGTTTGATATGACGTCTTCTCTCTCTTCTTCTCGTTCTATCATAGAATTATCTTCAGCAACTAATTCTTTAAAACTACTAAGCTTTAAATAGTCCGCTAACAGTTGTAAAGTTTTTTTCGTTGCACTTTTTTTTGAAATTATTGTAGTATACGTTGAATATGCCGTATCCAAAGCATCTTCAGCTCTCACGTCTATTCCTATATCTGAATTTTTAAATAACGCACGTATCCTTTTTACATTTTGCTCGTTTCTTTTTTCTTCCATAAGTTTCTCAAGTTTACTAACATTTACCAGATAACGCTCATTACCATTCTCTTCTCCCATTTTATTCAATCCCCTCTCCTTTAATATTGTAGATATATAATATTTTTAATTATATCATATTTCCAACATTCTTTTTTCCTGCATTAGCTCCCTCCCTCTTACTGTCCAAATGATATTCAAAGCCGATAAGGCGAGTCCTGAATACCAAATCGTTCAAAAAGTTCTTCCGCATATGCCCCGTCATTAAAAACACGCTCTATTTCCTTTTGTTTCCCCACTATAGTCAGGCAGGCACACAAACGGCGATAGGCCAGTAAAGTCCTGTCCATATTCATTTCAGAGAAAGGATCCTTTTCTTCCGGCAGGAACCCTTCTTTTTCCAGCTCCCAGTTCCATGCAATTTCCTCAAACCATGCTCTGTATACATCCGAATAGAAATCATCCTCATCCACAGGAGCGACCATCTCATATAACGCATCTTCGATTTTTTCCCGGATACTTTCCTCCCACTCTTTACTTCGTTCTGCTTCACACACACATACATCCACTTCCAGGGGATATGCTAACTTTAATTGTTTGCACTGCTCCTGTAACATTAAGATCCTGATGTGATAATTGCCATCTTCATTTTTGTAGATCATTTTGTTTTCTTCCATTATTTCTCCCTTCCATATATAAGGCCGAACCTTACTCAATTCCTCATCTGGATCCAAACCATAAGACTCAATGCACTTTCTCAAATAGGCTTCATCTACCTGAACGATCCCATTTTTCTGATAGTAATCCGTTTCAAATCGTTCCGGATCTGCACCGTATTTCTCATCGTATTCCTGGTACTTCGCCCAGGCATTCTGCTTATTTAAGAACTCAATGCACTTATCATGTACATAAATCCCCATCTGGATCGCTTTTTCAAAGGTGTCATCTTCATCCCAGGAGATCTCATCCCAATTTGTGATCCCGATTACCAGGTCCAGATAAGGGAATGCTTTTAACTTATAAAACCATTCTTCTACAAACTCCTTCAGCGTCGGCCACTTCTGAGTGATCGCATTGGCCCCAACTGTGCCATCCGCGTGGATCCAGCCGTATCCCTTGGGATAATGATTTTTCATAATAAGCCAGTTATCAAAATTAATGCAACGTACAAACTCTTTGCGATTTCCTATTGTTTCCATGTCCCAGTTAAAGAAATTGTCCGTCCGTCGGATGATATCAAATGCCTGCTCTCTGGAAACGGAACGTCCCCGCATCTGGTAATAGGGTCTTCTGGTATAATGTAAGAACCTCAGATCATCCTCACTAACCCCATCCACCCTAATATCATACTGGTTATAGAGATCTAAATCCTCCTTCGCCATGAAATAGGTATGATCCCCTAAATTTACAATTTCCGGTATTTCATCTAATTCATAATCAATATCCACACAGGAATCAAAATAAGCGTTTCCATATTCATCTGTATAATATACGTCCCCATATAAATACTCAAAAATTGTCATTTTTTTCATCCCCTTTACTGATCTCTTCTTTGCCTTATATTGTACACCACATGACTCCCTTTGTTTTTCCAGAAAATAATTCTGGAAAATACAAAAAAGACGGGATCCCATCTCTGAAATCCCGCCTTAAAACTAAAAACTAACCTTCTCTATTTTATTTTTCTTCACCTTCAAAGGTCATATCCCATGACTCCCTGATATCATCCATTAACCGCAGGATCGTCAAGCAATCTTCTTTTGTATAACGGTCACTGGTGTTTAAACCGCAGCTGACACAGCGGCTTGTCTCTACGATCTCATATTCAAAACCGTTTACCTTAAACGGCTCTTTTACAAGATAAGAGGATCCATCTTTTAACTGAACGGTAAATTCCTGCAGATGCTGGAAATCATCCATCAGGATATCGCCTTTTGTTCCTTCGATCTTTGCGTGGCGTTCTAATTTCTTTCCGATTGCCTGGATGCAATGAGCGCTGCAGCCTCCCGGATATTCCAGTTCTACTTCGCTGTAATCATCGGTACCATATTCTGTCATATGTACTTCTGACTGAAATCCTTCCGGCGCAGCTTCTGTGATCATATGAAAAAATCCAAGATTGTAGATACCAATGTCTAATAACGCTCCGCCGCCTAATTCAGACTTAAACTTGCGTTCTCTTCTGTCGCCTTCCACTGTAAATCCAAACTGGGAAGTGATCCGCTTTACCTCTCCGATCACGCCATCTCTTAACATGGCCCGCAGCTTATCATATGCCGGCAAAAACCGGATCCAGAAAGCTTCCATAATAAACAGGCCTTTTTCCTCTGCCAGTTCGTACAGTTCTTCTGCCTGATCCACACAAAGGGTAAATGGCTTTTCGCAAAGTACATGTTTTCCTGCTTCCAGGCACATACGGCAATTTTCATAATGGAGACTGTTTGGCGTTGCAATATAAACCGCATCTACTTCGCTGTCTGTCATCATCTGTGCATAACTTCCGTAAACCTTCGGGATCCCGTATTTGGAAGCAAATGCTTTTCCATGCTCTAAATTGCGGGAAGCACAGGCGATCAAAGTCTCATCTTCCTGCTCCATATGGTTTACTGTATCTGCAAATTTCTCTGCAATGGTTCCTGTTGCCAAAATTCCCCATTTCATAAGCTATACCTACCAATTCTTTTTTAATTTTGTATTCCAGTTCACAGAATATGGATTCCACTGGCATGCCTTCAGGTTTTCGTAGATTTCTTCCCTGTCACCGGAAGTATCACCGGAGCCTGCTTCATAACCTTCCAGATAGCTCTGTACAAAAGAGTCCCAGGATTCAAAGGTACTCTGGATCTCCTTTGCAACTTCCAGTGCCTTATCTAAAGCCTCTTTTTCTGTGTAATAATCTGCCAGATAATAAAATCCCAGATTAGACTCTGCCCTGCTGTAATCCCAGGCAGAACCGCTTTCCTTTGCTGACTCCAAGAGTTCATTTAAGGCCTCATCTGCAGAATCCCTGTCAGTAACACCCCAGCTCTGTTTTAACATCTTGCGGGTCTGATCTCTGGTAGTCTTGTCGATCTCAGCACCATTTTCTTCTTTGCCATTTACTTTAAGGCTTCCGCCAAAAGCACGGATATTTCCGCCATTGTGCTTTGTAAGAATGGCATAGGTAGCATTGATCCACTGAACGGTCTTATTGTTCATATAAGGATTTGCTGTTTTGTTCAGATACTGCTGTCTGCTGCTGATGGCAGAAAAATCAGACTCAGAACTTTCACTGCTTCCTGCTTTTCTGGTAGCGGAAGGAACCACTGCACCTCTTTCATTGAAAACGTAGATCTTTCCATCGATCTCACGTTCACAGTTCTTTAAAAGATGGCCATTTTCATCCAGATAGAACCACTGGTTTCCTGATTTGCGGAAAGCATTTTCCACTCTGGTCCCATCGTCTTCGTAATAAGCGTAAGTATCGCCTTCTTTCTGCCATCCGGCAAAAGCGGTCACAGGACTGACTGCTGCCAGCGTACAGACAAGAAGCATCATGCTGCTTATGTGTCTTAAAAATTTTTTATCCATAACGATCTTCCTCTCGTTGTATCTCCTCAAACATAGTATAACACAGGCCTTTCCATTTTCCAACTTACACATTTCTGACGAAATTCTTTCATTCTTTCCTTTTGCAACTTATCTTTGTGCATTTTTTATCACATTTTTGTGCATTTTTTATCATTCGTTATAGAATTAAATACATTGTTTTAGACACTGGTCACAAAAAGTAATCTGTGATAGAATGGGTCCAGAAAAATGTATGAACTAAGATTTATGATGAGTATGGAGGTTTTGTAAATGGCATTACATGTTATGGATGAAGCAAACCGTTGTCTGGGATGTAAGGTTCCCCAGTGTCAGAAAGGGTGTCCTATCAGCACTCCCATCCCGGAAGTGATCAAACTTTTAAAGGCAAATAAATTAGATGAAGCAGGTAAAATGCTTTTTGAAAATAATCCGCTGACTACTGTATGCAGTCTTGTATGCAACCATGAAAACCAGTGCGAAGGCCACTGCGTTCTCGGACGTAAGGGTGCTCCGGTCCATTTTTCTACCATTGAAAGCTATATTTCCACAACTTATGCCAATAAAATGACCCAGGGACCTGCTCCTTCCAATGGTATGCGGGCTGCTATCATCGGTTCCGGTCCTGCCGGCCTTACCATTGCTGTCATCCTTGCAAGATATGGCTATGATGTTACTATTTTTGAAGGAAAAGATAAAGTTGGCGGTGTCCTTCGTTACGGTATCCCGGAATTCCGTCTGCCAAAATCTGTCCTGGATGATTTTAAATACCGCCACTTAGACTTAAAAGGCATTAAATTCCGTCCGAATACACATATCGGCGGCGCCATCGGTATTGATGACCTGTTCCGTGACGGCTATAAGGCCATTTTCGTAGGAACCGGCGTGTGGAAGCCAAACGCCCTTCATATTAAAGGGGAAACTCTGGGAAATGTTCACTTCGGCATTAATTATCTAAACAATCCGGACAGCTACCAGTTAGGAAAACGTGTCATTGTCATCGGTGCCGGAAACGCAGCTATGGACGTTGCAAGAACTGCCATACGCAAGGGTGTTCAGGAGCTGACCTGCTTCTCTATCACAAAACAGGTGGCTGCAAGCAAGCATGAGTTCAGTTATGCTCAGTTAGAGGGCGTTCAGTTTGAGTACAATATGGCTCCTGTGGAGATCAAAGATGACGGTGTTATCTTTAAAGATGTGATTGAAAATGAAGACGGCACCTTTACTGACGTTCCGGGCTCCACTCATTTCTTCCCGGCTGACAGCGTGATTATTTCTATCAGCCAGGGACCGCAGAACCGGATCGTCAACACAACACAGGGTCTGGCTGCAGATAAAAGAGGCCTGTTGGTAGCCGATGAGACCGGACATACCACCCGCCCGGGTATTTTTGCTTCCGGTGATGTTGTGAACGGCGCACGTACTGTGGTTGAGGCAGTTGCTCACAGTAAAATAGTTGCCGAGTCTATGCACCAGTATATGCAGAGTCTGAAAGATGGGGAATAAGACTGTAACACAATTTTCTTGAAAATCTTATAAACCAAGAGTATAATCGGGGATGTTGCAAAATAAAATGTTTCGCTGCATCCCCCTTTTATGTGTTTTCAAAGTTTGTTCTGTTATAAAAATGGCAAACAAACTTTGTGAATGTACATATTTTTTAACTTTCATCAATTTACAAAAAGAAAAGAGAGTAATCATTATGAATCAGAAAAAAGTCACCCTCCGCGGAGAACTTGCCCTGCTGATCGTTATCCTCATCAACAGCATGGGCGTTGTTTTAATGCTGCGCTCCGGCTCCGGCATTTCCGCTATTTCCAGCGTCCCCTACGCATTTTCCCTTGTATTTCCGGCTTTGACCCTTGGCACCTGGACCTATATTTTCCAGGGACTTCTTGTTTTAAGCCTGATGATCTTAAAAAAACGCTTTGTTCCCAGCTACCTATTTAGTTTCGTAGCCGGTTTTGCCTTTGGAAAAATGGTAGATATTCATGAGATCTGGATCAACACACTGCCACTTACCATTCCCCTTCGGGTGTTCTACTTTGTGGCAAGCTATCTGATCCTCTGCTTCGGTATCGCCCTTTCCAACCGCTGCAAACTCCCGGTCATCCCAACCGACCTGTTCCCAAGAGATCTCTCCGAGATTATTAAAAAGCCTTATTCCAAAGTCAAGATCACCTTTGACGTAACCTGTCTTTTTGTTACCGCCTGCATGACCTTCCTCTGCCTTGGACATATCTCCGGCCTTGGAATTGGTACAGTAGCAGCAGCCTTTACCATGGGAAAGACCATTGGTGTAATCGGGGATGCGATTGATAAAAAAGTGGAATTTGTATCCGTATTAAGTAAGTAAATACAACCATAAACATACTAAAAGCCGCCAAAACAGGCGGCTTTTTGCTATTCTATCATAGAAAAAGACTCCAACCCATCAGGTCAGAGCCTTCATTTCCTTAAATTTCGTCCGTTCCATCTTCTCTTTTAACGCCATCCGGACATCCATCAGATCTTCTTTTACCAGCCGTTTTTCTTCTACCAGGCATTCTCCGGCTACATACACATCCCGTACATTGGAGGCGAAGGCGCTGTAGACCAGGGTGGAGTAGGGGTCGTATATGGGGAACATGTTGGGGGAGTCGGTTTCTATGATTACCAGATCAGCCTCTTTTCCAGGTTCCAGGGAACCGGTCACATCTCCCAATCCCAAAGCTTTGGCTCCCTCAATTGTCGCCATTTTCACGATCTCTTTTGCAGGAAAAGCACTTCGGTCTTTTAAGGTGTTTTTGTGGAAATTTTCACACATACGCATCTGGGTAAACAGATCCAGAGTGTTTCCGCTGGCTGGTCCGTCTGTGCCCAGACCTACATTTACCCCCAGGCTGCGAAGCAGAGCCACCGGCGCTACTCCTTTGGCTGCCTTGGTGTTGGAACCGATACAGTGGGCAACATTGGTTTTCGTTTCTGCTAACAGCCTGCAGTCGGCTTCTGTCAGGCGGATACTGTGGGCAGTCAGCGTATGCGCTCCCAAAAGTTCAAAAGAATTCAGATACTCCACCGGTGTCATCTGGTATTTTTCTGCCAGATACGTCATTTCGTAATCCATTTCCGCAGTATGGAGTGTAAATACCGTATTTCCCTTAAGATCTTCTTCCAGAGCCATTTTCATATGTTCCCCGCTGCAGGTAGTGGTTCCATGAGGAGTCAGCGCCCCTTTCACTCTTGGGTGGTTTCTGTAAGCCCGGATCAGGTCCCGGCCCCGTTCCAGCGCTTCCTCTGCACAGGAGGCGTCACAGGTAGCATCTTCCATTACGGTCTCCCCCGCAATTCCACGTATTCCCATTTGATCCATGATATGTGCTACTTTTTCTTCAAAATAATACATATCAAGAACTGTGGTCACACCGGAAAGAAGCAATTCACAGATACCGTATCTGGCAGATGCTGCTGCCAGTTCGGCATCCATTGCCTGCGACTCCATAGGAAGCAGAAATACCCGCAGGCGGTCCTTGCAGTCATCTCCCAGTCCCCTGAACGGGATCATCCCTAAGTGGCTGTGGGTGTTGACCATTCCCGGCATAATGATCCCTCTGCGTGCATCCTTTTCCTGCCAGTTTTCTCCCACCCGGGCCAGAGCCGCTTTTTTTAATTCCAGTTCACTCTCCGGCCCTGTTTCCACGATTTTTGTTCCATCTATTATCACATAACCATGATCCCACACTTGCATCTGCTGGTCCATGGTCACTACAATTCCATTTTGAATGATCGTTTTCACTTTCAGATCCTCATTCCGTTTTTATCAAAATAAGTTTGGATCAGAGGCACTTTCTCCTGGCTCTTCACCTCTAACAGCCCGAAATCCGTCAGCTTCAGTCTTGGGGATACAGGAAGACATAAAGTAGACATAGACATGATCACATTGTTGTTGTCATAGCCCAGATCTTCCATGGCCTTTCGCACCTGTCCCAGCTGTTTGCCTAACACAGAAACAGGCTGATCCGATAAAATACCGCCTACAGGAAGAGTGGCCTGGGCCGCCAGCTTTCCGCCGGCATACACCACATAGCCCCCCTGAAGCTCTCTCACCCGTTTCTGGGCAAGTTCCATATCTTCCTCATTATTTCCCATTACAAGAAGATTGTGGCTGTCATGGGACCAGGTAGTAGCTGCTGCTCCCGGCTCCTTAAAAGTACCTTCCACCAGTGCTTTGGCAACATTTCCATTTTTCCCATATCGCTCATAAACCACTGCCAGGGAAAGTCCTGCTTCCTTCCAGCAGATATTTCCATTTTTAATGGATAATCTCTTTTTAACCGGTGTGGTAGCCGTACCAAAATCTGATATTTTTATCACATTTACTTCTGCAAATGCAGCTGACGGATCTTCCGCTTTGATCTGAAAATCCTCTTTTTCAGCCTCCCGGCACTGGACCGAATGATAAAAATGCTCTGGAAAATCTCCCACAGAAAGGGACCTTTGTTCCTGAATTTCCGCCTGCATATCTGCCTGCCCTTTCTCCAACGCACCCTTTTCATACACACAGCATCCCTTTTTAAATACCATAACCGGCTGCATGTCCTTAAGAGACTCCAAAAGAGCAAAATCAGCGATCTTTCCCGGTGCGATCATACCACGGTCATCTAAATGCATCCGCCTTGCAGGTGTCCAGGTAGCACAGTAAATTGCCTTTTCTACAGGCATCCCAGCCTCAATGGCTGCCTTTACGATCCCGTTTAACTGGCTCTTTACCAGTTTATCTGCCATGGTATCGTCTGTCACCAGAGCTACATTTTCATACAGCTGATTTTCGCAGACCACCTTTACCACCTCAGGCCGCAAAGACTTAAGCTGCAGCTCCAGAAACATGCCAAAATCCGTTTTTTCCAATACCGACTGCGGGGTCTGCTGGGTATGGTCCGCATCTACGCCCTCATAGATAAAGCGGTTCAGATCCTCTCCCGAAAGTCCCGGGCAATGACCCTCAATGCGCATCAACGGCGCCTCTTCTTTGCAAAGCCGGATCATTTCCCTGGTCTTACTGTACCCGTCAGCACTGAGATCCTTAAAATTCATAATCTCTCCCAAACAGAGAACCCCCGGATCCGAAGCCATTTTCTTCGCATCCTCAGGATAAAGAGCAGCTCCCGGTGTCTCCAGTTCTTCATTGGTAGCCGGTACACTGGAAGGGATCGCCCAGAAAATATCCTGCTCCGTTTTCTGGCTCATAAAGCTTTTTATGCCTTCCATGCCAAATACATTGGCGATCTCATGGGCGTCTGCCACAACGGTAGTCACTCCATAGGGAAGTGTGGTCCTGGAAAATTCCACAGGAGTTGTCATAGAACTTTCAATGTGCATGTGGATGTCTATAAACCCCGGGATCATATATTTTCCCTGGGCGTCAATGGTCTTTACCCCAGGATAAACAATTGCAGGGGAAACGCAATAAAACTTTTCCCCTGCAACTGCCACATCCCGCTTTTCAAAACACTGTCTGTAGGTCATAAAGACATTTGCGTTTTTAATAATAAGATCAGCGGTCATATATTTTCTCCTACTGATTGATGGTTCTGTTCCACTGGTCGATCCAGTTGTTTAAGATCGGGTTTACGAAAGAATAATCTACGATCTTTGCGTTGTCAGCAGTCTCGCCGTAGGTCATATCCTTTGCTTCTTCCTCAGTAAAGGTAACTTCCTTGTTGGTAGGAGCCTCATTTAATGCCTTACCAGTCTTTGTCTGCAGTTCAGGGCTGATGCGATAGTTTAAGTACTCATAAGCCAGATCTTTGTTCTTGCAGTTCTTGGTAATGTTAATGGTATTGAAGTTTGCGTAAGTTTCCTCTGGAGTTACATATACCAGATCCGGGTTTGCTGCTACAATAGTAGGAACACCGAAATCACCTACAACAGCTGCTGCTACTTCACCAGAAGTAAACATATTGATCAGGTCAGAAGACTTTGTATAAGTCTTAACAAGGTTTGGTTTTAACTCAGCCAGTGCTTCAAAAGCTGCTTTTCCTTCATCCTCTGCTACAGGAGTACCTGCATGGTCACCTGCTACATAAACCATAGCCGGTCCAAAAGTAGTTGTGATCTCAGGAATAGAAACCATACCTTCCAGGCGGGAGTCCCACAGATCATCAAAACTCTTGATCTCAAAGCCGGTCAGTTCCGGATTGTAGATGATACCGATGCTGTTGATGGTGTAAGGAATACCCTGTCCATTTTCAGCCAGCTCTTTTGCAGCCGGGATCAGGTTTTCTGCATTCGGAATCTTGCTTAAGTCAATGGTATCGAAAAGTCCCTCATCTGCGCCCTTTGCAGTCATAGCCTGAGAAAGTTCGATCACATCAATAGAAGACTCGCTGTCTGCTGCCAGCTTGGTATAACGGTCATTGGTACCGCCTGTTTCTGTTACGATCTCGCAGCCAAATTCCTGCTCAAAAGGAGTATATACTTCATCTTCAGAAATATCTTCGCTCAGTCCGTAAGTAGAAAGGACCAGCTTTCCATCTCCCTTAGAGCCTTCCGTAGCATCTGCCTTGGAGTCTGCTGCTGTCTGTCCCTTGGTATCTGCTGTCTTATCGGAGGTGGATGCGCCGCCGCATGCAGATAACATCATTGCTGCACAAAGTACTACTGCTAATCTCTTTTTCATAATAATTCTCCTTTTATATAAAGATTTATAAAGATTTTTACGTAAATGCTTTTTAATGCCGGATCTTACTTAATCTTGTATTTATCTTCTCACCAGGATCAGCTTATCCTCTGGAAGATACAGACGGAGCATATCGCCCTCTTTAAATACATGGTCTGTACCCATATTTACCTTTAAAACACCGGCTGCTGTCTCTACTTCATACTGATAACTCTTTCCAAGGAAGGTGCGAACACCTACTTTGCCGCTCAGTACATTTTCGGAAAACTTATCATCTGCCAGACGGATATCATCCGGGCGGATGGTTGCCGCATATTCCCCGCCGTCTAAATCCATGGCTGTCTTAAATGCAGTTCCATCTGAGAGAACATATAAATGATCTGCCTTTTTCTCTACATCCAGGAAATTCTCAAATCCAATAAAACGTGCTACAAACTCCGTTGCAGGTCTGCGATAGATATTTTCCGGTGTGTCATACTGTTCGATAACACCACCATTCATAACTGCCACTTTATCGGAAATAGAGAAACATTCTTCCTGATCATGGGTTACAAATAAAGTTGTGATACCTAACTTTTTCTGCAGGCGCTTGATTTCCACACGCATGGAAAGACGCAGCTTTGCATCCAGATTGGATAACGGCTCATCTAATAAAAGAAGCTTTGGCTCAATAACTAAGGAACGGGCTAAGGCCACTCTCTGTCTCTGGCCACCTGACATCTGTCTTGGGAAGCGGTTTGCCAGGTCGCTAAGGCCGCATACTTCCAAAATATCCTTTACCTTTTTATCGATCAGTTCCTTATCCATTTTTCTGGTGCGAAGGCCAAAAGCCACGTTATCATACACGGAAAGATGCGGGAATAATGCATAACTCTGAAATACCAGTCCGAAATTTCTCTTGTGGACCGGAACCTTTGTCATATCTTCCCCATCCAGTAAAAAGCTTCCGCCCTGTGGATCAATAAAACCTGCTACTACACGAAGAGTGGTAGATTTTCCGCAGCCGCTGGGACCAAGTAAAGACACCAGCTCTCCTTTTTCCACATCCAGGTTTAAGCCCTTTAAGATCTGTTTTTTCTTATCGTAACTAACATCAATATCCTTTAAACTCATAAATGCCATTTTCATTTTCTCCTTTATCCGCCTGACCGGCGCTGTTATAACCTGTAACTTATTTTGCCAGAGCTGCAATACCCAGTGTACGGTCTACAACGACCATGATGATAACCGTCGCTGCCATTAAAAGTACGGATACAGCAGAAACTGTAGGATCATAGTTGTACTCAATGTAATTCATCAGGGTTGACGGGAAGGTGGACACGCCAGGACCTGATAAAAACATGGATACCGGGATATTATTAAAGGAATTGATAAATGCCAGCATAAACGCGGAAGAAATACCGCTTGTTACATTTGGAAGCACTATCTTAAAGAAAGCGGCGGTCTTCGGACATCCAAGACTCCAGGCTGCTTCTTCAATAGAAAAATCAAACTGCTCCATGGAAGAACCTACCACACGGATCACATATGGCAGTGTTACCATGAAATGACCTGCCAAAAGTCCTGTAAATACAGGGATCCTTAAAGTTAATATCAGGCACTGGTACATGATAAAGCCGATAACGATACCTGGCACAATGGTAGGTGACAGGAAAATGGATTTTAAAAGTCCTCTCCCTTTCATGCCGGATCTTGCCAGGGCATAGGCTGCGGGAATACCAACCAAAAGGGAGATAAAAGTTGCCAGAAATGCCACTTCCAGGCTGGTGATAAAGGACCGGCGGAAGGATTTTAAGGCGAATACATTGGCAAACCATTTTAATGAAAAAGACTCAATGGGAAATGTAATGGCGCTGCCGCCTCCAAAGGCTGTTACTGTAATGATCAGCAGAGGAATAGCAAGAAACGCAAATACCAGCACTGCCCATATGGTCAAAAGTTTATTTTTACGCATAATTCTCACCTCTCCGGTCCAGTTTAGCTGCCAGAGCATTAAAGCCCCGGATCACAGCCAGTGTTACAACGATCATGATCAGCGCGATCACAGAAGCACCGGTCCAGTCACTGACGGACATGGCACGCTGATAGATCAGGGTCGCCATTACCATGTTGGAGTTGCCTCCCAATAACTGAGGCGTTGTATAAGCAGTCAGTGTTCCGGTAAATACCAGGATGCCTCCTACGATGATACCCGGAAGACTCATAGGAAAGATCACCTTCATAAAAGCTTCCATACGGGCTGCCCCAAGACTTAAGGCTGCTTCCATCATGTCATCGTCAATATTTTCCATAACACCTGCTACTGTTACGATCATCAGAGGAAGAAACAGATACACAGAACCAATGATAATGGAAAAGTCTGTATACAGCAGTTTTAATGGCTTTGGCACCACTCCCAGTCCAACCAGCACTTTGTTGATAATGCCGTTGCTTCCCAGGATATTGATCCATGCAAAGCTTCGTATTACAGAGTTGGTCATCATTGGGAAAATGGAAGCTGCAAGGAGGATCCCTCTCCATTTCTTGCTGCACCGGCTGATAAAATAAGCGGTTGGGATACCGCCCACCATGCAGACAAAGGTAGTGATCACTGCGATCTTTACAGTACGGATAAAGATTTTCCTGTAATACTCATCCTGGAAAAATCCCACATAGGCATCAAAGGGATATGCTCCGGAAAAGATACTTGGAAACAATACCCGAAGCAGCGGGATCGCCAGAAATAAAAACAGGATCACCAGTCCCGGTGTGAGCATAAACCATGCACTGCTCTTTTTCATTGTTTTTGTTTCTCCTCTCTGATAAATATTAATTAGCATACATAATAAATATTTATTTCTTAATGAAATGTACTTATATATTTCACATACATTATAGAAAGTGGTATACTATAAGTCAAATATATATTTTCTATAATTTTTATGCAGTAAAGCTATAATATAAATTTGGAAAGGACACCTATGGAATTAAAAGAAGCCCGCTATATTCTTGCCATTGCAAAACACCAGAGCATTGGAAAAGCCGCAGAATCCCTGTATATTTCCCAGCCCTCTTTAAGCAAATATTTAAAAAACCTGGAAGAACGCCTGGGCGCTCCCTTATTTGACCGCAGGGAAAACCACTACTATCCCACTTACATGGGGGAGCGCTATCTCTACTACGCAGAGCGCATTGCCGCCTTTGGGGACCAGTGGAGCCAGGAATTTGATGACATTGCCCACCAGGAAAAGGGACGCTTAAATATTGCCGCACCCATTATGATGGGTACTACTCTCATCGAGCCATCCCTTATGGGCTTTCACAAGCGCTATCCTTATGTTACCTTAAACATTATGGAAGCTATTAATTTCGTTGCGGAAAACAGCCTGGAGGACAACTCCATTGACCTGACGATCTATAATGTACATAAATTTCCGGAAAATATGGATTATCAGATATTAAGAGAAGAAGAGATCGTACTGGTCTTAAATAAAAACCACCCCTTATGTGAAAAAGCCCAGCCAAAGGAAGGCTTTCGCCACCCATGGCTGGACTTGAAAATGCTTGAAAAAGAAAATTTTATCCTGTTATACCCGGACCAGAATACCGGTGGTATCGCACAGTCTTTATTTAAAGAATACTCTATGGAGCCAACGGTACTCCTTCACACCAGAAACAGTGCCATGTCCATCCGCCTTGCGATTCAGGGACTGGGAGCTGCTTTTGCACCGGAAAGTTATTTTCGGGAAGAATCCCGGTTTTTCCCGGAAGGATGCTGCTTCTCCATTGGCCAGAAACCGGTTCTTACCACAACCATTGTAGCATACCAGAAAAAGAAATACCTTTCCCAGCATGCAAGAGACTATGTGGAGATCTTAAAAGAATATGCTACTTCCCTATCGGTTTCAAAGGGCAACGATATATAAAAAATAATTTAAACAAAATGATCTATCTTATTTTCTTCCTGTATAGATCCATGCGGCGAATGCCACTGTAGCCGGAACACTTAATACGATACCGAAACTTCCTGAAAGTCCCTGCATCAAAGCGATACCGATGTTATTGGAATTAATAATCTGAAGATAAGGAAGATGATAGGCATAATCCATGATCAGCATGGAAATACTGCTGCCTGCAAAAGCAAGGATCAGCGTATTGGAATCTGTTCCCATCATATCACGGCCCACTCTCATTCCTGCTTTCACCAGCTGCATGCGGGTAATCTGGTGGTTCTGGTCATAAATCTCTTTCATGGCACTGGAAATAGACATAGCTACGTCCATAACTGCCCCTAAGGTACTGATCAGAAGACCGGAAAATAAGAGTCCGCCTACCTGTATATCATTGGTCTCATAAAGAGTAAGAAGACTTTCTATATCTGATACATTCCACCCTGTGATCCCTGATAATCTGGAAAATACAGTAGCTGTGATCCCGGCAATAAGGACTCCTGATATGGTCCCAAGGACTGCACAGACTGTTTTTTCAGAAGCACCGCCTATAAGGTACATGGTCACTGCGGTGGTAATGGCACATATAAATACGGCTGTCCAGAAAGGTGAATATCCCATATAGACTACGGGAAGATAAATAAAAAGAATGGCTCCAAAGGTAAAGATCAGTCCCAGAGCACCTTTTACGCCCTGCAGACCGCCTACCAGGCACAATGCCAGCAGATAAAGTACCACAAAACCGATCATTACCTCTTTCCGGTCCATGGAATAAACGCTTGTGATCACTGAATTTCCTGCAACGCTCTGGAGAACCACTACCCGCATTCCCACTTTGCAGGCTGCACCAAAAAGATAGCCTGCACTGCTGGTAGTTGTAAGTTCCTGTCCCTTTTTCACTCCACTCGTCATCTTTACGACTACAGTCTGCTGCCCCACACGCATTCCGTCTTCCTGAATGTTGTCTTCCAGGATACGGACCACTTTTCCTGTCTCAAAAGTCTGCCCTGTGCGGTTGACCAGCTGTGTCTTAGTTACGTTATTCAGTTTTACCACTGCCAGTGCCATGATCACCATGATCACTGTCATAACTGCGTACTTTTTTACCTGTTTTTTCAGTGCCTGATCCATTTTTACTGCCTCGATCTATCCGATCAACGTCCCGCAAGGCTTTTTGCAGCTTTCGCGGGACGGAATTTGATCTTTTATGTCTTTTTATATCTTTTTTATACCTTTTATTGCCGGCTTTGGGCTTATCTGTTTACGGTCTTGTGAATGGTAAAGGTATTATCAATATTTTCTACCTTTCCTTCATCTGTGATCTGGTAAGTAGTGATCTTGAAATCATCCTTTGTCAGATCGATCACAGAGTAGCTTGGCAGCCAGTTCTGGCTTCTTACTTCAATGTAATCCTGCTGTGAATTGATAAGCTCATAATACTTGGAACCGGAAGCGGAGTTTGCTGTCATATAAAGGGTTCCCTTGGGGTTGGTCACAACGGATTTGCCGGAGCTTTCAATGGTATAGCACTTATTGTCTGCTGTAAAAGCATCTTTTGCTTCTACAGCAGCTGTATCAGATGAAAGAGGATTTAAAGTAATACTCTCCCCTGTATTGTTGTTGTAAGCATGATCCCAGTCATAGTCCAGACCTGTTTCATCCAGTCTGAATTCATAAGAGCCATGTGACTTTCCATCTCCATAGAGGATTTTGGAACGGCTGTAGGTATGGTCATGTCCCTGAAGGACTACGTCAATATCATACTTGTCAAATACAGGTGTCAACTGGGTACGAAGGATCATACCGTCTGTATCAGAGTGATCCAGGCCGGAGCCGTAGATATCCTGATGGATGGTCACGATACGCCATTTGGTATCCGGGAAGTTTGCAACTGCTTTCTGAATGGCCTGCTCATGTTCTGCTACATTGTAGTTGTTTGTATTTAATACAATGAAAAGGCCAGGTCCATAGCTGTAGTAATAATCTCCTCCTGCTTCTGTCATTCCCAGATCAGTCGGATTTGGATTGTTAAAATGATAGCTGTAATCTTTGTTTAAAGAGTCGTGGTTTCCAATGGTAGTTGCTACCGGAAGGCTCTTTAAAGCATCTGCGGAAAGATAAGCTGCATACTCTTCTTCCTTTGGCTTTCCTGTTTTATTTACCTGGTCACCGGCAGAGATCACAAAATTCAGATCCGGGTTCTGTGCTAAAGCTGCATCCAGTGTACGGTCCCATGCAAAACCGTCATTGCGGGCTGCTGTATTGGCAGCGCCGGAGTCAGCACTTAATTTTCCTTCTCCCTGAGGCTGTCCCTTAGAAGCACCTACCTGCGGGTCGCCTACATAAAGGATCTTTACATTTTCAAAACTTCCTGTTTTATAAACTTCCGCAGGAGTTCTCACACCGCTCTTTTCTACAGAATAATAATAAGTAGTGTTTTCTTTCAGACCGTTTACAGTTACATAGTTGTAGCTGTAAGGTTTTCCACCTGTAAGAGATGGATCTACACTGCTTGCAGTTCCTGAACAGGCTTTAAGATCATCCTTATCTGTTCCAAAATAAACAACAGGTGTTGGATCGTTTCCTTCACTGTACCATGCAAAATTCAGTTCGGAAGCTGCGCCGCCAGGTGTTAATGATACCTTTGTAAAATCTGTAGCTGTCTGGTTCCAGTCTGCTACCCACTTCTGCCACTGTTCAGATCCGCCGGTTACAGATGAGTCATTGTAATGTGTGGTAGCAGCCCATACCTGCTGTCCCCCGATCACCAGTACACCTGCTAAAAGTCCTGCTGCAATTCTTCTCTTTTTCATATCCATTCCCTTTCTTTTATATTACTTTTTGTTATTTTTTATTCTGATCATGGTTTTAGTATAAAAAAGCCATGTAAAATCTACTACCAGGAAAATGTATAGGAAATGTATGATTTTTGCAAATTGAAGTCTGAAAAATGAATGTACCCCGGAACATAAAAAGCGCCCTGGAACATGCTTTTTACATATCCCAGGGCGCTTCCTACTAATTTTTATGCATCTGATCTTGAAAAGGCATTTTTCATAGAAGCACTCAGCTCAAATAACACCTTATTCAGTGTATTTCCTGTCTCTTTCTTTAACATAGCTGCCATTTCTTCGTTGATCTCTTCCCGGATCTTTTCTTTTTCTTCCGGCGTGCCTGCTGCCTGCTGCGCCTTATCTCCCTTGATGATCAGTGCATGGGCTTTAGATCCCACTGCCAGGCGGTAGCGCTCAATATAAATAGAAGTCTTTGCATAAGCTGCATCTGCCATAGCTGCGATCATACGGCTGGCCCAGTAGAAATTCTCAGTGGAAACCTCTGCTGTGGTATTTGCCATATACTCCGGTGTCTTTGATACCTGTGGATAAAATGGCACTAATACATTAAATGGATTGGAAGCAAAGGCAACCCACTGGATCACCTGAAACTCCTCCGGCATATAAGGGCGGATCTGGATCAGTGACAGCAGATCGGTGCGGTTGATGCCGATAGCGCGGTATTTATTGCGGTATACCGGGTCAGAGTGCTTCGCATATGGATCATAAGGTGTTCCCTGAAAATGAGAGGACAGCACATATTTTACATCTTCCACTGTGATCTTCTTTTCCGGAACCATGCACCATGGCAGATCATCTGACTCCGGTGTATAGTCCGCGTCTTCCCCCTCCCATTTCATGGTATGGGGATTGAAATAGCGAAGACCGAACCAGGCTCTTGGGGTATTGTATACATGGTCAGAGTCCTCATGGCTGCCAAAAGCATCCCTCGGGTTAAAGCAGTCATCAAAGGACAGATCCAGATGATTTTCTTCAATAAATTCCCTCATATCTGCAGAACACATATATTCCTTCTGCTCAAATAAGGCATCTTCCAGATCAAATACATCCAGTCCCAGCTGGTTTGGCATTACCACATAGCTGTCATCAGGTACTCTTCTGGCGATCCAGTGGTGTCCGCCGATCGTCTCAAGCCACCAGATCTCATTTGCATCCTGAAAAGCGATCCCATTTTTCTCATAAGTTCCATACTGCTCCAACAGGCTTCCCAGACGTTTTACACCTTCTCTGGCACTGTTAATATAAGGAAGGACAAGAACAACGATATCCTCCTCTCCAATACCACCTGGAACTTCTGCCTTTCCGTCTTCTGCCGGCTGGTACACTACCATAGGATCCGCACCCAGGACTCTCGGGTTGGAGGTAATGGTCTCGGTTGCAGTCATTGCCACATTTTTCTCATTTACACCGCAGGCTGCCCAAATTCCCTGTCCGGGAATGGCATTAGGAGCTGCGCTGTAGCGCATGGGATGCTCCGGAAGCGGGATCTCCACATGAGAGATCACAGATTTGTACACCTTCGGCTGCTCCTCCGGATGTACGATCACATATTTTTTTGCTGTAAAATGATTACCGCCTGCATCGTCATTTCTGGCGATCATGGTAGAACCGTCATAACTTGCCTTTTTTCCTACTAATATAGTTGTACATGGCATAATGTCATTCCTCCTGTCATATTTTCCTCAGGGATCTTAAGCAGTTCCAGAAGTATTTTCTGAAACAGCAGAAAGCCCCCTGAAAGTACCAAAGCAGTTCCAATGGATAAAATAGTCATCCAGCAGACTTCCTGCTTCATCTTCTTTTCATTTCCGGCACCGAAATTGCGGCTGACCGTAAGAGCCAGACCATTATTCATACCGAAAGCAAAGTTGGTGATCAGGCTATAAAGAACTGCCGTTGCGCCGATCTCAGCCAGTGCCTGGTCTCCTAACATATGGCCTGCTATGGAAGTATCTGCCAGATTGTAAAACTGCTGCAGCAGATTTCCTATAAAAAGAGGCAGCGCAAAGCGAAGAAGAAGCCCCGCAGACACCGGCCATCACATTTACCATGCCTGTAAAGGAAGCATCACCTTCTGCAAGATATGTCTTATTTTTGTTCATGATCCACATTGCAGCCAGGACACTTTTGCTGTGTTCTTATGCATTCTTGCAAATACACCATCGGGATAATTTTTCTTCCTGTACTTCTCGTTCAGTTCCGGAAAATACTTCTCCATGTTTTTAAGTCCTCTTTTCTCTCGTTTTTTGTCTGGCGGACTTTTTTGTCTACTTGTCAGCTGATAAAAGTTTAACAAAAGTGAGCATAGAAGTCAAATTTTTCCAAGATCTTTTGCTATTTTCCACAACTGTCTGCAAGGTTCCTGGTAAGTTCCGAAGTTTTCCATACAGCAGATCACCTTTTCACAGTTTTTAAGAACCTTTACCGCAGTTTCAAAGGTCGCATCTGAGACCGATTCAAAGGCTTTTTCCCGAATCACCACAGAAGCCAGTGCCTCTGCCACCGGATATTCCCTGTCGTTTTCCCACAGGATACCTGCTGCAAAGGGAATTCCCTCTTTTTGCAGCTGCCGATACACCGGGATCCCTGTTCCATTTCCGCCAATGACAAACACCTTCGGCTCTCCTTTTACAGCTTCCAACTCTACGCTGCCATAATCTGTAAGATAGGTGCCTTTTTCGATCTGAAACAGTTCTTTGATATAATCTCCACTGAAAATTTCCTCCGGCGTACCAAAGCGGCCAATGGAATTATCCCCTTTTACACAGATAATATGATCGGATATCTTCTGGGCCAGATCCAGTTCATGCAGAGACATAAGCACTGCCACTTTCTTTTCCCGCACCATATTTTTAAGAAGATACAAAAGTTCCAGTTTGTGCCGGATATCTAAAAATGCAGTCGGCTCATCTAATACAATGACCTGTGGTTCCTGACAGATGGCTCTTGCAAGAAGGACTCTCTGGCGCTGACCGTCACTGACCGCCTCAAAGTCCTTTTCTGCCAGTTCCAGTCCCTGGACCAGTTCTAAAGACTCCCTTACGATCTGCCAGTCTTTTTCTGTCAGGATCCCCATTTTCCCTGTATAAGGATACCGCCCCATACTTACCACTTCTTCACAGGTCATCCGCTCTGTTTTCACCCGACCGGTCATCATCACAGACATACGAAGGGCAATCTCTTTTTCCTTCATGGTCCCCATAGAGGTTCCATCCAGCCACACTGCCCCTTTTACCAGTTTCAGCTGACCGATCAGGCTCTTTAATATAGTAGATTTTCCTGCGCCGTTTGGTCCTATGAGAGTCAGTATCTCTCCCCTGTTTACATGAAGGTTTATCTTTTGGATCAATGGCAGGTTATGATAACCTACGCTTATATCTTCCGCACAAATATAAGAACTGCTTCTTTCTTCTGCCATCATCCTGTCACCTTCTTCCTCTGGTCTGTATCATCATATAAATAACCACCGGCGCTCCAAACACAGCTGTTACTGTACTGATACTTAATTCTACCGGCGAAAACAGGGTTCTTGCAAGCCGGTCACAAAAGCTGCAAAATACTGCCCCGCCTAAAAAGCAGGCAGGTATCATAATAATCGGCTTTGTTGTTTTAAACAGGCTTTTTACCAGCTGTGGAACAGCGATCCCCACAAAGGAGACCGGACCTGCAAAAGCAGTAACGCAGGCAGAAAGGATACTGGACACCAGGATCAGTGCCAGGCGAAACGCCTTTATGTTCACACCCATACTGGCTGCATAGATCTCTCCTAACTGATATGCCCCTGCAGGTTTTGCCATCAACATGGCACAGATCATACAAAAAAAGAGCACCACTGCCATAACCGAAATATTTTCCCAGGTAATGCCGGAAAAACTGCCCAAAGACCAGTTATGCAGATTTACGATATTAGAGTCATCTGCAAAGGTAACTACCAGATCCGTAACTGCGGAACAGATATAGCTGACCATAATACCACAGATGACAAGAATAGACATATTGTTCACTTTATTGGCGATCAGGATCACAAAACCCATAGAAAGCATGGCACCAATAAAAGATGCCAAAATCAATACAACGGAACCTGCCACCAGCCCTCTTCCCAGAAGAAATATCATCACCAGGGCTGTCATCAGTTTTGCACCGGAAGAAATTCCCAGCACAAAGGGGCCTGCAATGGGATTTGCAAAAAAGGTCTGAAGCAGAAATCCGGAAACAGACAGGGCGCCGCCTAATAACATAGCTGCCAGCACTCTTGGGAAACGGATATCCCAGAGGATCCTTGCCTGGGTACTTTCATCCGGTCCCTGAAACAAAAGCCGCAGCACATCTTTCGGTTCTACACTTACACTTCCGGAATAAATATTCCAGAAAAAAAGCAGGACCAGTGCCACAACCAGGAGTAAAAATCCCCCTGCAATATGGATCCGCTTTTTTGCTGTTCCCGTCATTTCTCTGGTCTTCAACCTGTGTTTCCCCTTTCTTATTTCAGTTGATGGATATAATGCATCTGTCCTTCATCTGGTGTCTCTTCTGTCAGCATCCTGTGAATATCCTGTATCATATTTCCCAGTCCCATAGTCTCCTGGAACAGGTTCTTTCCTGTACACCACACATGTCCCTCTTTAACTGCCTTAAAATCTGCTAACAATGGGCTTTTTGCAAGAAATTCATCCATTGTGGTCAGTTCACCGTCAATGGTACTGTTATAAATAATGTAATCTGCGTCCTTTGCCTTTGCATAAAAGGCTTCCATTTCCATATTCATGGTAGAAAGAGCGTTTTCCTCTTCTTCCTCTGCACTCTGGGGAACATAGGTGCCACCTGCCATAGTGATCATTTTTGCCACATAATCTCCCGGCTTACGCACATTGGCACTGCCCTTGGATGTAATGTAAAAAAAGGCTACTGTTTTTCCCTGGTTTGTCTGATCCGAATGTTCCTGTCCTTCATCCGCCTGAACAGAAACATTTTCCAGTTCTTTGATCTCTTTTTCAAATAATTCCTCTGCCAGCTGCTCTTTTCCTGTAAGTACCCCGTACAGCTTGATCCATTCCATCCTTCCTAAAGGATCCGCCTCATAGCTGGAACGCTCTACCAGGACTGGAACTCCCAGATTTTCCAGCTGCTCCTTTACCTGTGGACAATGATAGATCATGGTAGACTCAATGGCAAGGGAGCAGGACTTATCTACGATCCGTTCATAATCAGGAGCGCTGTATTTTCCTGCATATTCCATGGTTCCCTCTTCCAGAGCTTTTTTCGGTTCCTCTAAATACCAGCCGGAACGGTCTGTACCGGAAAGGGTGATCTGATCCACTGCATCCAAATGGCAGAAAAAGTCCATAGCAGAAGTAGCTGCCAGGTACATATTCGTTAAAGGCTGCAAAAGGGGTGTAATATCTTCCGGGAGATCTTCTGGTACCGGCTCTCCTTCCGGCACTACCAGGAATTTTTCATCTTCTCCAATAATGACCAGGGCATAGTTTTCTTCCCCATAGTAGGTGACAGAAAACTGATCCGCATATGAAAGATCCATACTTCCTGTCTGCGTTAGTTCTGACCAGGAAAGGGATTTTTGCCCCGTTTTTCCTGTCTGCTCCTGTGCTGTAGGGGAAGTAACTGTATTCTCTATATTTTCTGTCTTTTGTCCGCATCCAGCGCACATTCCCAGAACGCAGACAGTCAGCGTTCCCAGAAGAAATCCTTTTAATAGTTTCTTTTTTATCTGTTTTTTCATCTTTCTTTCCTGTGATCTGCTGCCTGCCCGTTACTGTGGCTGAATACTTTCAGAGTCAAAGATCAGTGTATAGTCGATCTCATGAGGCACACTCATGGCTGTGGTATCTGCGATCACTTTCTGTTTCTGGTCAAAAACAGTGACCGGGATCTCAAAGGAAGAATTTCCTTCTGTATTTACAGGCTCATACTTTTCTTCTCCCACTTTCATATAATCATAATGAGAGCTGCCCCAGGTGATCACAGCCGTTGCCTTTCCATCCTGGATCTTTAACTGCGTTGGCGTTTCCACAGTTGTACGGCCGGAACCGCCTTCCAGTTTCACTTCCACTGTGTATGTTCCGTCTTCCAGGCCCAGGCTTTCCACAGTTTTCATGTTCCCCTCTTTGTAGGCTTCCATTGGAAGGGAAGATGCCCGGACTACCAGGGTCCTGTCATACCAGGTTTCTTTCTTTTTGCTGTAAGCTGCACAGTCAATTCCTTTGTCTAAGGCTTCTACCGGGATCTCAAATACATTCTTTCCATCTGCACTCTCTTCTGCCTGAATGTAATCTCCTTCCCCTGCTTTTTCTGCCTCTTCCCCGGTTCCCATAAATACTTTTCCATAGCCGGAACCGCTTAAGGTCAGCTTTGCGCTCATCTTTCCATCAGCAACCGTCAGTTCTGCCTCTGTAATGTGGAACATGGAAGAGCTGGAGTCCACCTCTACCGGATAAACGCCGTCTTTTAACGCATCTGCTTCAACAGGCACCATATCATCTGTTACTACCTGCACTGTAGGAGCCGTTTCTTTTTCTGTTTCGGCACCTGCTGCACCAGATGTTTCTGCATTTTCTTTTGTATCTGCCTGTTCGCTTACAGCCTGGGAAGTTGCCCCGCTGTCTGTCTTTTGTCCGCATCCGGAAGACATCCCCACTAAACCAACGATCCCGGCACACAGTATATATTTTCTTATTTTCATCTTTTTACCATCTTTCTCACTGTCTATAGGTCCACTGCCGGACACATCACCGGCACATTTCCCATATGCATTGCAACAAAAGGCAGCCAGAATTTTCTCTGACCGCCTTTTTTATTTTAACTTAGCATCCTAATGCAAAATCGATTATTTTGCAAGACTGTCAACAGCTGCCTTTGCATGTTCTACAAACAGCTGCTGGATCGGCTCTAACTCACCTAAACCTCTTACCAGGCAGGTTACTTCATAACCAGCTTCTTCAAAAGTAGTCTTCCAGGAACCTTCTTCATCACCTGCCATATCGTTGTTTGCGTGATCACCGGCAACGATCATTAAAGGCTCTAATACAACTTTCTTATAGGAACCTTCTTTTACCTTTGCTACTACATCTTCCAGACTTGGAGTTGCTTCTACAGTACCTACATAGTAGTGCTCAAAGCCTTCCTCTGTCAGCATATCCTGCATCTTGGCATATACCTGATTGGAGTCAGCCTCTGTACCATGACCCATAAAGCAGATCGCGGTCTCGCCATCATCATATTCCTTGGTTGCGTCTGTAATTGCCTGGATCACTGCCTTAAAGTCATCATCGGATGTAAGTAATGGTTCACCTACAACAACCTTCTCAAAGGAGTCTGCATTTTCTGCAATTTCATTTACCAGATCTGTATATTCAAGACCATTCATCAGATGGGTTGGCTGAACAACCAGAGTCTTTACACCATTATTTACTGCACGGTCCAGAGCTTCTGTTACATTATCAATAGTAACATCATCCCTCTTCTTTACATGGTCAATAATGATCTGGCTGGTAAAACCTCTTCTTACGGAAAAATCCGGCTCTGCCTTTTCGATGGCATCTTCAATAGCACCAATGGTTAAACGACGGCTGTCATTGTAGCTGGTTCCAAAACTTACAACTAAAAGTTCTTTTTCTCCGATCTCATCCTGATTTCTTGTGTTGTCCAATGCTGCATCTCCTGTATCGTAGTTTTCTTCGTCCTCTTCTTCAGCAGCAGTTTTCTCTTTCTGGGTCTCCTCTGCTGTGGTCTCTTCTTTTGTTTCCTCAGCATTTGTCTCTGCTACAGAAGCGGCTGTTGTCTCCTTTGCGCTTCCAGAGCATCCTGCTACGGTACCTGCAGCTACTGCTGCCGCTGCGAAAAGCAGCATTGCTTTTTTCAACTTCATTTTCATTTTCCTCCTTGTCCTAAGACACATAATAATATGTATCGATCCGGAAGAAATTCCCGGCAGGGCGCAGGAGTCCATTTTCCTGTGTGAGTCAGAAATCCTGATCCATGATAACACGACTGGAACAATTGCCATGATCATCTTTCAGGACCGGCACGATCAATTACTCGTGACCCGGAATGAACCTTCTCCTGTACCAACAAATGGCAGGTTTCCTGGCTTGCTGCTTTCTACATACAAAACTGCCTTCCCGGTTTCCCAGTGGCGGATATTCTGTCCTTTCTATCCACGTTTTATATGCATGGGATCTGGATGATAACTTTCCGGATCTCCTTTACAGCTTACAGTGACGAGATCGCGCAGGTACTTCCCCTGCTTCCCTTTTACCTCTTTATAAATAGACACGACCGCTGGTCAGCGGCTGGTCCATAAACAAAGAGCACCATTTGCTCTTAACTCGATATAAAGCTATCCTATCACCTATTAGTTTAAAAAGCAACTTATTTTACTGTCACAGCTGAATATAGCACTTTATACCCAGGAACAGATCAGGCTTAAGTTACCCTCAAAAGAGCAGGTCCCAAAATCAGCAGGAATGATAAAATGATCTCCCTTTTTGATCTTTCTGCCGTTTATGCTTCCTTCTCCTTCAATCACACTGGCATTTACAAAACCAGCCTCAAAAACATGGTCCCAGGTTCCGTGGATATCGTATTTTTCTACTGTATAATAAGGGCATGTTTCCAGATGTTCCAGGTCAGCTCCTTCTGTATGGGTGATGCTTCTCTGGTCCTTTGCAGGCTGGAATGGAGTTTTGATCACATCCAGACTCTGTTTTACATGAAGTTCCCTAAGCTTTCCGTTCCATTTTCTGTCATAATCGTATACACGGTAAGTAATGTCACTGGACTGCTGGGTCTCTAAAATAACAGTACCGCCTTTGATGGCATGGACACAGCCAGGATCGATCTGATAAAAATCGCCTTTTTTTACCGGCACTTCACGGATCAGGTCTTTCCAGCGCTTTTCCTCTACCATCTGCATTAATTCTTCTTTGTCTTTTGCATGATGGCCGATAACGATCTGGGTTCCCGGCTCACTGTCTAAGATGTACCAGCACTCTGTTTTTCCCAGAGAGCCGTTTTCATGTTCTTTTGCGTAGGCGTTATCCGGATGTACCTGGATGCTTAAGTCAGATTTGGCGTCAATGATCTTAATAAGAAGGGGAAATTCTTTTCCATATTTTCCATCTTCATTTCCAAACAATTCCGGATGTTCTTCCCACAATTTTGACAGATGCTCTCCCTTATAAGTGCCTTCTGCGATCTCACAGTCTCCATTTTTGTGGGCTCCGATGCCCCAGCACTCCCCGGTACTGTCGCTTGGTATCTCATACCCAAAATCATCCCGAAGTTTTCTGCCTCCCCAGACAGCTTCTTTGAAAACCGGTTTCATAAACAATAATTCCTTCATATTTATATTCCCCTTTCTGCTTTGCAGTTGCTTGTTTTGCCATGCATATCAAAAACGCATTAGCAACGCGTTTGAAGATTTCCCTGCGCTCATTATATTATAGCGCATTTTGTTAGTGTCTTCGATATAAATTTGACATTTTCCCCCTTTTGCTTATAATAGAACTGCTTATGAAATACTTAAGACTTGCAACAAATGAAGAGGTGCATCATGGAATTACTACAATTACGATATTTTTTAGTTGCGGCCCAGTACCAGCATATGACAAAAGCAGCAGAACACTTACAGATCGCCCAGCCGGCTCTTTCCCAGGCCATCCACAGGCTGGAAGCAGAACTGGGTGTTCCCCTGTTCGAGAGAAAGAACCGCAGCATTGAATTAAATGATGAAGGAAAATTCCTGCAAAAACGGCTGATCCCTATTTTAAGCAGCTTAGACCGGCTGCCGGAGGAACTGCGAAAAGGAAAGGAAGCTGCCACCCACACTGTACATCTTCGTCTCCTTTCTGCCTCTGCCCTGATCACCAACCGGATCATTGCCTACAGAAGCCTCCGCCCGGATGTAAATTTCCAGCTGTACCAGATACTAGGACAGGAAGACGATTTTGACGTATGTGTTACAGCCCGGAGAGCCGATACTGCCCCAAAGGAAAATGACGATGCCACGGTTATGTTAGAAGAAGACCTGTATCTGGCAGTGCCATCCCATTCTCCCTATGGATCCAGGGAGTCCATCCGTTTAACAGACACAAAAGATGCCGATTATATCTGCCTTGGCGGTTCCAAGCCCATCCGCCAGATCACAAACAGCTATTTTATGGAAGCTGGCTTTACTCCCCATATCATCTTTGAAAGCGACACTACGGAGTCTGTGCGAAACCTGATCGCAGCGGGAATGGGCATCGGTTTCTGGCCTGCCTGCTCATGGGGACCTCTTACTACTAATTTTGGTGGTTCGCCTGGTCATTTTCCGGTAAAACTTCTGCCCATCACAGACCAGAAATGCCGCCGCCAGATCATCCTGACCCGGTCCGAAAAAGGAAAGAAAAGCCCTATTGTAGCTGATTTCTGCGATTTTCTGGTAGAACATAACAACTGGCTGTAACTATAAAAAATATATAACGCAAAAACAGCGTACCTTCCGGCGCGCTGCTTATGTGATCTATAATGTGATCTATTATAATCCATGGTATTCACTGCCCTTATGCTGGCTGGCTTTCAGACGGCTGAGGGCACGGGCCATGGATGCTTTTGACATATAATATTCTCTGATACTCTGTTTCTGACGAAGCTGTTCCTGGGCCCGTTCCAAAGCCTGTCTGGCCCGGACTTCGTCAATATCTTCCGGCCGTTCCGCTGTATCTACTACAACCGTTACACGGTTATTTGCTACCTGTACGATCCCAATACCTACAACCGCTTCCCGGTACTGGTTTTCCCCGGGAACGCGAAACCGCAGTTCTCCTTCCTGGATTGCCAGGATCATAGCCTCTCTGTGAGGAAGGATACCTACTTCCCCATCATGAGCCGGAACCACCAGGGACTCGCAGTTTCCATTATAAAATACATGGTCACTGGCTATGACCTTAAGCCAGAATGCTGCCATTATGACGCTCCTTCCTGCATCGCCTTCGCTTTTTCCACTACTTCGTCAATGGTACCCACATTAAAGAAGGCTGCTTCCGGATATTCATCCATTTCTCCGTCAATGATCGCCTTAAATCCACGGACCGTTTCCTTTACAGGTACATATTTTCCCGGAACACCGGTAAAGTTCTCTGCCACATGGAATGGTTGGGATAAAAATCTCTGTATCTTTCTTGCACGGTTGACTGTCAGCTTATCTTCCTCGGAAAGTTCCTCCATACCCAGGATGGAGATGATATCCTGCAGTTCTTTATACTTCTGCAGCATCTCTTTTACTTTATTGGCTACTTCATAATGCTCTTTTCCTACAACATCCTCTTCCAGGATACGGGAAGAAGACTCCAGAGGATCCACTGCCGGATAAATACCCTGTTCTACGATCTTTCTGGAAAGGACTGTAGTTGCATCCAGATGAGCGAAAGTAGTAGCAGGCGCCGGGTCTGTTAAGTCATCTGCAGGCACATAAACAGCCTGAACAGAAGTAATAGAACCATTCTTTGTAGAAGCAATACGCTCCTGAAGTCCGCCAAGGTCCGTTGCCAGTGTCGGCTGATAACCAACTGCAGAAGGCATACGTCCAAGAAGGGCGGAAACCTCAGAACCAGCCTGTACAAAACGGAAGATATTATCAATGAATAAAAGCACGTTCTGATGCTTTACATCACGGAAATACTCTGCCATGGTCAGTCCTGTTTCTGCTACTCTCATACGGGCACCCGGTGACTCGTTCATCTGTCCAAATACAAGGGCTGTCTTCTTTAAAACGCCGGACTCGCTCATTTCCGTCCAAAGGTCATTTCCCTCACGGGAACGCTCTCCAACACCGGTGAAGATCGAATATCCGCCGTGTTCCGTTGCAATGTTGGTGATCAGTTCCTGGATCAGCACCGTCTTACCAACACCGGCACCGCCAAACAGACCGATCTTACCGCCCTTTGCATAAGGTGCTAACAGGTCAATGACCTTGATACCTGTTTCCAGCATTTCCACAACCGGGCTCTGGTCTGCAAAACTTGGGGGATCTCTGTGGATGACCCATTTTTCTTCTCCCTCCAGGCTCTCACCGCCATCTAAGGTGTCCCCAAGGACATTAAACAGACGTCCCAGTGTCTTTTCACCAACAGGAACAGCAATTCCCTGTCCTGTTGCTTCTACTTCCATATCTTTATATAAACCTTCACTGGAAGCTAACATAATACAGCGGACTACATCTCCGCCAATATGCTGGGCTACTTCCATAACGCAACGCTTTCCATTGTTCATTACAGTCAGCGCATCCTGGATATGAGGAAGGTTTCCATTTTCAAAAGCCACATCTACTACAGGTCCCATTACCTGTATGATCTTTCCTTTATTCATGATTTACTCCTTATCTCCGCTTCTTCCGCTGTGCCCTTGCACCGCCTACCACTTCCGTGATCTCCTGGGTAATGGCAGCCTGGCGCACCCGGTTATATTCAATGGACAGCTCATTTAAAAGCTCTGCCGCATTGTCGCTGGCAGACTGCATTGCCATCATACGGGCATTCTGCTCACTGCAAAATGACTCTACCAGGGCACCGAAGATAAATCCTGTTACATAGTTTGGCACCACATGGTCCATGACCGCTGTAGGGGATGGGACCATCTGGATCTCTTCCTGATGGATATCCGCAGGAATGACCACATTGCTGAAATCTTCCTGCTTCAGGGGAAGAAGCTGCTCCATCTGTGCTTCCACCTTCATGCTGTTTATCATCTGCGTATAAATGATCCACACCTCATCCAAACGTCCTTCCAGATAATCCTCGATCAGGGAAGAGGCGATCAGACGGGCTCTGTGCATGGTAGGGTTCTGCACCGTGTAGTGGAACTGTTCTTCTACCGGCACATGTCTTGCAGCAAAATACTGTCTTCCCAGCTCTCCCACGACATACAGACGGTTTTTATCACTTTTTTCCATCCATTCATGGGCAAGTTTCAGTACATTGTGGTTATAAGCACCTGCCAGACCCTTATCACCTGTAATGACTACCAGGCCACGGACACGGTCCTCTTCTTTGATCTCTTTTCTGGCGTTAAAATAAGGATGCTCTGTATCCCCCATATGGCGCAGGATACGCCGGATCAGGCTCTGAAGGGTGTAAAAATAAGGTTCTGTATCTTCCAGAAGCTTTTTGCTTTTCTTCAGCTTGGTTGAAGAGATCAGATACATGGCATTGGTGATCTTACGTGTATCCTGAATACTTTTTATTCGGTTTTGGATCTCTCTTGCGTTTGCCATACTGCCTCCTTAAACTCCTTCGCTGCCTCTACGATCCGTTCTGCCAGCTCATCGCTTAAGACTTTCTTTTCCGTGATCTCATTTCCAATTTCAGGATGTTTGTCCTCAAACCAGGCAAGCATATCCATCTGGAACTTTTTGATCTGTTTTACATCCACACTTACCATTACTTTGTGGGTTGCTGTACACAGGGTAATCACCTGCTCTGCCATGGAAAGCGGACGTCCCAAAGGCTGTTTTAACAGTTCCATCAGACGTTTTCCATAAGCCAGCTGTGCTTTTGTCGCCTCATCCAGGTCAGAACTGAACTGGGTGAACACTTCCATTTCACGATACTGTGCCAGGTCGATACGGATGGTACCGCTGGCCTTCTTCATTGCCTTGGTCTGTGCAGCACCGCCTACTCGGGATACAGAAAGACCTACGTTTACTGCCGGTCTCATTCCTGAGAAAAACAGGTCGCTTTCAAGGAAGATCTGACCATCTGTAATAGATATTACATTGGTAGGAATATAGGCTGATACATCTCCTGCCTGTGTTTCAATAATAGGAAGGGCTGTAATAGAACCTCCTCCCAGTTTATCTGAAAGACGGCTGGAACGCTCCAGCAGCCTGGAATGAAGATAGAAAACATCTCCTGGATATGCCTCACGTCCCGGAGAACGCTCAAGCAACAGGGACAATGCACGGTAAGCTACTGCATGCTTGGACAGGTCATCATAAACAATGAGCACATCTTTTCCCTGGCGCATGAAAAACTCTGCCATGGCAGTTCCCGCATAAGGGGCAATATATTGTAAAGGCGCCGGATCACTGGCTGTAGAAGCCATAACAATGGTGTAATCCATGGCGTCATTTTTCTTTAATGTATTTACCAGCTTTGCAATGGTAGATGCCTTCTGGCCAATGGCAACATAGATACAGATCACATCCTTGCCCTTCTGGTTTAAAATAGTATCCATTGCAATGGAGGTTTTACCGGTCTGACGGTCACCGATGATCAGCTCACGCTGTCCCCGTCCGATAGGGAACATAGAGTCGATGGCCAGGATACCTGTCTCCATAGGAACTCCTACGGATTTACGTTCTGCAATACCAGGTGCTTCCTGTTCAACCGGCAGGTAATCCTCTTCTTTTGCAGGTCCCATTCCGTCAATGGTCTCTCCTAAGGCATTGACAACTCTTCCTAAAAAAGCCGCTCCAACAGGAACACCTGCTTTTTTCTTTGTTCTGGTAACTTTTGTTCCCTCTGTAATACCTGTATCTTTTCCAAACAGGATACAGCCGATCTCATTTTTACGGATATCCTGGACCATGCCCTTGACTCCGTTTTCAAATATAACGATCTCTCCATACATGGCATGATCAATACCATATACAATGGCAATGCCATCGCCTACCCAGATCACAGAACCAGTCTCATTAACCTGTCCTGCATGAGCGTCATAGTCTTCGATCTCGCCCTTGATAATGGAGATGATCTCCTGAGAACTGATTGTACTCATAGTAATAACTCCTATCTGCCTGCAGTCTGAAACAGCCGCTCAAGCTGCCCTTTCAGGCTGTAATCATATTCCACATCTCCGGTCTTTAAGACGAAACCGCCCATCAGTTCCGGAGCAGCAGCCATTTCAAGCTGCACATCCTTCTTTTTATATTCCCTGCACAAAAATTCCAGGATCCCTGCAAGCTGTTCCTCATCTGGTCTGGTCACATAAAAAAGACTGGCTGATAAAATACCCGCTCCATCTAACAGACATTTCTCCCAGACCTTTATCATATCTTCCATCTGCCCGATGCAGCCTTCCTCACAGGCCTTCTTTAAAAAATGAACCATTGTACTGGAAAAATCAGGTTCTTTCCATATTTTTCCAATAATGGCTTCCTTTTTTGTTTCCTGCAATGTGGGATCATCAAGAACTGCCATAAGTTCTGGATTTTCCTGGAAAATGCGCCCGGTCTCCCGGACCATTTTCTCAGGTACCTTTAATTCATAAAGAACGGTTCCGTATAATCTTGCCTGCTCAGTCATGTTTTTCACCTGCGCTTGCTAAAAATGCCTGATAACGTTTCTTGTCGCTTTCCGGTCCTGCCTGCTCAGACAAAAGTTTTGCCGTTGCAGTCATTGCCAGACCTGTAACAGAAGCACGAAGATCATTTAATGCCTTTTCTCTTTCCAGATCGATCATTTTCTTTGCATCTTCCAGCTTTTTAGAAGCATCTGCATCTGCCTTTGACAGGATCTTCTCGTATTCCTCTCCTGCCCTTTCCTTTGCCTGGGCAACGATCCTGCCAGCCTCTTCATCTGCTTTTTCAAGGGATACTTCATACTTTTTCTTTAGCAGATCCGCATCCCTGTTAGCAGCAGCCGCTTTATCTAATTCCTTTTCCACCATCTGTTTCCTCTCTTCCAGAATAGACATCAGCGGCTTCATAAGGAAATGCTTTAAAAACAGATACAGCACAACAATGTTGATGATCGTAAAGGCAATATTCCAAAAATTAATATTTAGCATATGTACTGCCTTTCTACTTCAGGAACAGGATGATCAGAAGACCGATAACGAAACCGTAAATAGCAGTTGCCTCTGCCAGTGCGCATCCAAGAAGAAGTGCCTTTGTGATCTTGCTGTCTGCTTCAGGCTGTCTTGCAATAGCATCTACTGCTTTGGAAGTAGCCATACCAATTCCAAGTCCTGCTCCAATTCCTGTAATTACTGCAACTGCAGCTCCAAGTGCGATTAATCCTGACATGATGATTTCTCCTTTTGTTTAAAAATTTTTGTTTATTTACTCAATTGCTTCTTTTATATATAAAGATGTAAGGAATACAAACACATAAGCCTGTATCACTCCATCGAATATATCAAAATACCCGCTAAATGGCAGCGGCACCACTAAGGGCAGCAGATATTTGATCAGTGCCATGACCACTACTGCGCCAAGCACATTTCCAAACAGTCGCATGCACAGCGACAGCGGCCGGATAAACAGCTCCAGTACATTAATAGGAGCAATAATGGGGATCGGTTCCGCAAAACTTTTCACCCAGCCCTTTACACCTTTTTTCCGGATACCTGCGGCTTCCACCAGCACAATACTCATAACAGCTAAAGACGCGGTCACATTTAAGTCTTTTGTGGGGGATTTAAAACCTAACAGACCGATCATATTGGCGATGGCTATGTAGATAACAACGGTGATCAGATAAGGAATGTAATCTTTTCCTTCTTCTCCCAGAAGATCCAGAAAGAAGTTATAAAGGAAAGAAAAACCACTTTCCAGTGCTGCCTGTTTTCCGCTTATTTTACGGATCTTAAGCCCATGCACCCAGATCAGGGAGCCGATCATGATAATGGCCATAATGATCCATGTGACCACCACCGATTCCAGTACATCGATCCCGCCAAATAAAGGAATGGTAAATACTGTATTACAGTTTAATTCCTCCATCAGGGAGTCTACCAGCTGGTCCATTTTTTCACTCTCCTTCCTACCTATTTTCTTGTCTTTTTTGTTTCGTCCGTTATTATAGCCACATGAATTTTCCTTTTCAATTCTGAATTTCTTATTATTTCATAACACAAATGTTATCAAACTAAATATTGCATAATTATTATGGATTATTGTTTATTTTTTTTGGAACATTTCAGAATATATGTTTAGAAGATGTTAAGACTTTTTTCTACATGTTTTTAAATGAATACAAAAAAAGATGCTTCTGTTCTTTCACTTTTTATAAGTAAAAAAACGAAGCACCTTATATCTCTTTATTCATTTTCCGGAAGAGCTCTTCCACTGGCACCGGCTTTCCAAAATAGTATCCCTGAGCCAGATCACAGCCCATTTCATACAGCATTTTGGCCTGTTCCTCTGTTTCAAAAGAGCGCCGGAGGCGGTCTTTCCTATAAAGTAAAAAACTGCCGCGAAATATTTCCTTATTTCGCGACAGTTTCATACTTTTTTCTCTCAGATTTGCGCTATCGCGCTTTTCTATTAGAACAGTCCCGGGAACAGGGTAGCCGGAATAGCCAGCCAGAAGTTCGGGAAGATTACTAACAGTAATAATACTGCGATAGAGGATAAGAAATAAGGAAGAGTTCCCTTAAATGCATCCTCGATGGTAATACCACTGATAGAAGAAGCGATCAGCAGGCACAGACCATAAGGTGGGGTTACCAGGCCAAGAGCCAGGGTAACAACGATGATCAGGCCAAGGATGATCGGGCTGATCTGCAGTGAAGTAGCAGCCGGAAGAATGATCGGAACAAACAGGATCATTGCCGGTACAGCATCCATGAAAGTACCTACAAACATAAAGAATGCAACTACTACAAGAAGGAATACCAGTCTTCCGCCTGGCATATTAGCGAAGAAGTTCTGTACAATTACATTCAACTGATAGTATGCTAATAACTCGCCTAATGCATTTGCTGTAGCCAGAGCGAACAGAGACAGGGAAGACAGCTTCATAGTCTCGATCAGGATACGTGGCAGGTTCTTAACCTTAATGGTCTTGTAGAAGAAGATACCAACTAATAATGCATAGATACATGCAAATGCTGCAGACTCAGTAGGTGTAAACAAACCGCTGACGATACCACCGATCAGGATGATAGGAGTAAGCAGTGCTGGCAGAGACTGAAAAGTTCTGCGGCATACTTCCTTAAACGGAACACGATCACACTTAGGGAAGTTCTTTCTCTTGGAGTAGTACTTAACTACTGCCATCATAGCCAGACCAAGTAAGATACCTGGAACCAGACCGGACATGAACAGCGCACCGGTACTTACGTTAGCGATACCTGCGTATACAACCATGGTGATACTTGGAGGGATAATGGAACCTAATGTGGAAGATGCTGCGGTAACACCAACAGATGTTCCCTTGTCATATCCCTGCTTCTCCATTGCAGGAATGAAGATCTTACCAACACCAGCGGTATCAGCCTGGGAAGAACCGGAGATACCAGCGAAGATCATGGATACAAGTACGTTTGAATAAGCAAGACCACCGCGAAGGTGTCCAACTAAAGAGTTACAGCAGTCGATCAGCTTTTCAGTGATCTCACCTTCGTTCATTAGGTTTGCTGCAAGGATAAACAGCGGAACAGCTAACAGTGTAAAGCTGTTCAGACCATTAAACATTTTCTGGAATACAACTAAATTCGGAATCTGTCCCAGAGATGCGATACCGGTAAAAGATACAACGCCAAGTGCGAATGAGATCGGCACACCAATGGCAACAAAAACGATAAACATTACTACTAATAAAACACCCATTACTTGTTGCCTCCTTTCATAAGAGCACCGATTTCTTCAATGATCTGCGCGATCAGATAAATAGTAGAAGTTACACCACAGATTGGAAGACAGGTCCATGTAGGTCCACGCTTAAAGGACGGAATATTGGTCCATGTATAGTTCCAGAACTTCTGTGTTAATTTATAACCATAATAAGCCATTAATACAGCAAACACCAGCATAACAAGAGAGATGATGATTGCTAATACGCTCTTAATTTTCTCGTTTTTCAGCATATCGCTGACGGAAGTAAACGCAAAGTGACGTTTTTCATAAACCATAGCGCCTGCGCCCATAAATACAGCCCAGATAAAGGAATACATAGATACGTCCTCAGTCCAGGTTGCTGCGATGCCAATGTAACGAGAGAGCATCTGGAATACAACTGTAAGAAGGAAGATGCAAAGGAAAAATCCTCCTACAGCAATCTGGATCTTCTGCATCCATTCAATTGCTTTTTTCATAATGTGTTCTCCTTTCAGGAAATCTTAACACCATATTAACACTCTTTTAAACCTAACATCAGCCATCCAGTCGCCCAGATGGCTGATATCCTCCGGATCAGGAAGACCTGACCCATTTCATTTTTCTTTCGTAAATGTTCAGAACTTTATAAGTCCCTTATGTTCCGTTCTGCTTACAGATTACTCTGCTGCTGCACGGATCATCTCTAACTCAGCAGTCATGTTGTTATCAGCTGCGAACTTATCCTGGATTGGAAGAGCCAGAGCCTTGAATGCATCGATATCAACATCTTCAAAGTTGGTAACTTCTGCGCCATCAGCGATAACTTTCTCTTTGGACTCTTTGAACATACGGTAAACTACCTGACGCTCTTCTTCTGTACAAGCCTCAACAGCCTGATCGATCCAGCCCTTCTGCTCATCAGTCAGACTATCATAGAAATCGCCGTTCATCAGTAACAGACGGGTTGTGTAGTCATGATGTGTTTCAGAGATGTAGTGGCCGTTTGGAGTCTTGTGATGCTCTTTTAACATAAAGCTGGTGTAGTCGTTCTCAGCGGAGTCAACAACGCCCTGCTGTAATGCCTGGTATAACTCGCCCCATGCTACAGATGTTGGGATAGCGCCGCAAGCTTTCCAGAAGTCCTGCTGTACCTGAGAAGACTGAGTACGGATTGTCATACCCTTTAAATCTTCTGGCTTGGTAACTGGCTTTTTACCATAGTAATCACGAACGGAGGAGCTCCAGTAAGCCATGATGCGGAAGTTGTTGTTTGTCTTTTCCTTAACAACATCTTTCATCTTGTCACCGAATTCGCCGTCTAAGCACTTCTCCCAGTGATCAAAGCTGTCAAACAGATATTCCAGTGAGAAGATATCTACTTCCGGAACACCGATAGCGGTCATGAAACCTGGGGAAGCAACTACCATAGATGCAGCGCCCATTTCCAGCTTCTCGATCAGCTCGTTCTCGTTCTCGCCTAAGGTTCCCTTATGAACAGTTACAGCGATCTTTCCGCCGGAAACATCCTCAACTACCTCTTTGAACTTGTCCATACCATAGGAATATGGGTTGTCTAAAGAAGTCTGGTTGGAAGCGATGATCAGCTCTAACTCTGGAGCTGCATCAGATTTTGCTGCTTCTGTTGTGTCTGCTTTTGCATCTGCTGCTGCAGCGGTTGTCTCGCCAGCAGCTGCTGCTGTTGTTTCAGCAGGTTTGGATGATCCGCATCCAGCTAATGATGATACCATCATAACACCTGCCAGTACTAATGCTAACCTTTTTTTCATACTTCTACTTCCTTCTCTCTTTTATTTTCACGGACACTTTCATGTCCGTAAATCTCGTACATTCAAAGAGGTTTTTATCCCCCCTGCTGACTGATTTTCTCAATAAACTCCATTTGAGATCCGCAGCACTTCTATGCACAATTTTAACAAAAAAATAACTTGATTTCAAGTTTTTTTGTGCGATTGTTTTCTTTGCAATCGGTTGTGTTAAGAAGCTATAAAGATATTAACATATTTTTTTTCTAATATCAACTGGTTTTACACAATAATTTCGCACAAAATACACTTTCGATATTTGTACATAATTTCCAAAAGTTGTATACAAACTAAAAGCTGGCAGGAAATATACTTACGATTTTTCCTGTCAGCCTTTTTATTTTTACATTTTAAAGTTTTTATAGTTTTTTTATAATTAATGTTCGGTCCCTGTGCGTTTTCTATAGGCCCGCCACTGATTTTCAAAGAAGTAATCCACATCCGGAATAGGGCGCACCGGCCGTCTGGAAGAAATAACCTCTCCATCTTTTAAGACCACTTCCTGTACTTCTTTCCCATGATCCTTCCGGTCTAACTTACAACGGTAAAGTTCTCCAAAAGGTTCACAGCCTTCAAATCCCGGAAGTTCACCTTCCGGATCTGTATATAATGCAGAACCCCTGCTTGCTCCTCCTGCTTTTGCGTAATCCAGCATGGCAAACAGATAAACTTTCTGGGAAAGGAGCATATCATACAGCTTGTAAAACATTGGAAGCTGTGAAACAGAAGGAGTACATACCTTCTTTTCAAAATTCTTTACATCTTCTGAAGTTTCTTCCAGGGCTTTTTCCATCTGTGCCCGGCTGCGGATCATACCTGCAACTGCGCTCATTCTCTTAGACGCCTTTAACCAGAGAGCTGATAATGCTATATCTCCTTTTGCATTTTCAGAAAGACGGATTCTCTTAAATGCTTCTTTTCTCAGCGTTTCTTTTACATCCGCATCCCGGAAATCGTTTTCTGTATTTTCTGTCTGCGCCACTTTCTTAAGCCGGATCCCTTCTGCAGCCCGAACTGCACCTACCTGTCCTGCATTTAAGGCGGTTCCACCGGGACGGGTCACGCCATGGCTCGCACATACTTCTCCTACTGCATACAGACCGGATATTCCTGTTTCCCACCAGCTGTCAGCTGAGAGACCGCCGTTATTATGCTGGGCGCACACGGCAATTTCCAAACGCTCTTTATAAAGATCCACATGATGATCCTGATAGAAATGGATTGCAGGCTCATTCATATGCTTCAATCGCTCAATGGGTGTTCCAAAACAGGCGCCTGCCTGTTTCAAATAATCCCTGGCTTCCGGGATCAGAGCCCCATAAGGAAGCTCTTCCTTTTCTCCCAGTTTTCCCGGATTGATCCTGTAATCCAAAAAGACTCTGCGTCCTTTTACAACGGTTTCCTGGTAAACTAAAAGATCGATCACAGAAGAACCCCCAAAGATCTTATTTACATCAAAAGGCCACTGATATCCTTTCAGAAAGACCATGGAAAGCAGGTCCGGCAGTTCCTTAAAATAATCTAAAAGGAACTCTCTTTCATCCTTACCTTCCTGATCTGTGGAAATAAAAGCCGGGAGTACCTGCATATAAGTTCCGCTTACATTCCACCTTGGATTTAAAGATGCCATTCCAAACTGCCATTCTGTGAGATTTTTTCCCACAGCGCCAGCTTCAAAAGCCATGCCTGTAGAACCGGTCTGGGAAACAGGATATACACTGTCATGGTACATTCCCGCAGGTCCCCCTGTTGCAAGGATCACATTTTCACACCAGATCAGCACATAAGAAGGTTCTTCCTTCTCCTTTTTATCCAGGCAGAGCACTCCTTTTATCCTTCCCTCAAAGGTAAGAAGTTTGATCACCTGCATCTTGTCTAAGATCCGGATCTCTTTTTCTTTTACTGCCTTTTCCAGAGCTTCTGTCATCAGCCTTGAAGTATAAGGGCCTGCGCTGGTAGCTCTCCTTCCCCTGTCATGGTCTGTCTTATATCCCATAAACTCGCCCTGTTCTGTACATGGAAAAGGAACCCCCAGTTCTGTAAGGGCAAAAAAACAACGTGCTGAAAGAGCTGCCTCACACAGCGCCTGATCACCGTCCACACACTGTCCTGCAAACAGATCCTCTGCCATATTTTCCACACTGTCCGGGTCTTTTCCTGACAACGTCAGTTTGTAATAAGTCTGTTTATCAGAACCGGTATTTCTGGATGTACCTGCATTTATATTTTCCGTTACAACCGTCAGGTCCCACTCCCCGTTCTGGTACAGCCTTAAGGCAGACTGAAAACCTGCCGCCCCGCTTCCGATGACCACTTGTGCGATTTTTTGCTCTTTCAGTTTCATTGTGTAAGCCCTCCTTTATAGCCTCTTGATGTGAAAACCTCCGTCTACATCCACGTAATTTCCTGTTGTATAAAGTACACTGTCGGAACAGAAAAAAGCGATCATCTCTGCCACATCTTCTGCTTTTCCCCAACGCGCAATAGGAAATACACCATTTTTGATCATTGTATCGTATTTTTCTGTAACAACACTGGTCATATCTGTGGCAATGACTCCCGGACGCACCTCATTCACCAGGATCCCTTCCGGTGCCAGACGGTCCGCAAACAGTGTGGTAAGCATGGAAACCGCTGCTTTTGAAACACAGTATTCCCCTCTGGATGTAGACGAAACTTCTGCGGAACAGGAACCCACATTTACAATATGTCCCTTGCTTTTAAAGATCTGCTCCTGTTTTATCATCTGTTTTGCGGCCAGCTGGGTAAGAAACATGGTTCCCTTTGTATTGATCCCCAAAACACGGTCAAAACTTTCCTCAGACATCTCTAACAGGTCTTTTCTCTCTTTTGGCGCAACTCCCGCATTATTTACCAGAATATCTATTCTTCCGAATTTTTCTACTGTTTCCCTGATCAGACGCTCCCTGTCTTCTCTACAGTCCAATGATCCTCTTACATAATGCCAGGTGATCCCTGCCTGTGTTAATCCGTCTATTGCTGCTTTATAACGTTCTTTTTCTCCTGTCGCAAAAAGGACTACCTGACATCCGTCCATTCCCAGCTTCTTTGCCGCCGCATATCCGATCCCACGGCTGGCTCCTGTTATAATCGCCGTTTTCTTCATCTTTTACCTCTTATTTCTGTTTGTTTTACAAATTTATCTTTATCCTCTGAAATTAGCAGGCTGTTTCTTTTTTATTTCCAGAAATTCTTTATAAAAAGGCATAAACGTCTTTGGATCCCGGATCACACAGCCTGTAGGCTTATGGGCACGGATCAGATCCCCACATTTTCCGCATGTCATACATACTCTTTTAGGATCAATACGGCCGTTTTTAATGATCTCATTGGCATAATCAGGGTCAGCAAAGGCCATTCTTCCAAAAAGCATCCCATCACAAAATCCTTCTTCTACTGCCCCCGCTGTATACAGATCTGCAAACTGGCGCAGATAAGTAGGTGCAGAACCAAAAATGACCATTTCAGGAACTGCTTTCTTTACTTCCCCTATTCCTGCGATCATACGGCCAATGCCTGTAAAAGGATGCTCCTCCGGCTCATATTTTCCCATATCAAAAGGTCTTGTTACATGAGTGGTGGCATATGGGTTTCCCATAGTCAGGTTCATCATCTGAATACCACAGTTTCCGTAAAGTTCTTTCACCAGACGGATCGGTTCTTTCAGATCCGGCTTTAACCCGCTTCCCTCTGAAACGCCAAAGCCCCATGGATATTCATATCCGTCATAAATCCCCAGGCGGCAGGTCACCTGGAAGTTTTCATCTTCCCATACTTTTGCTGCTTTAATGCCATTTTTTAACAGTCTTGTACGGTTCTCATAGTTTCCGCCATACTGCCCCGGACGGTCATAGGCAGATAAAAGTTCTGCCAGCAGATAACCATGACATGACTTGATATCTACTGCATCAAAACCGGCTTTTTTCGCCAGAAGTGCCGCTTTTCCAAAACTTTCTTCCAGGCTCTTTAAATAATCATCTGTAACAATACAGGAATCATCTGCTGCCCGGTACTGCTCTAACTGCGGATGACGATAGGCGATCATAGGCGCCGGACGGTTATCCGGATTAGAATAACGGCCGCTGTGGTTTGCCTGCATGATCAGATAAGGTTCAAAACCATTGGCTTTGCGTCCTGCCTCTTTGATTTTTTCATTCATCCGTTTATAACTTTCCACATTTTCTTCTGTAAGAAGAAGCTGTGTTTTGGAAGAACGGCCTTCCGGCACAATAGAAATGGCTTCAAACCAGATCAGGGCACTGCCGCCAATAGCTTCATTTACATAACGGCGGATGGTATAATCAGACGGTGATCCATCTTCCAAAGAGTCAGCTCCCTCCATTGGCGCGATCCCCATACGGTTATGAAATGTAACATTTCCCACTTTTAAGGGAGTTTTTAAAATATCTGTACTGGAAGAAAATGGCAAATATACCTTCAGTTCTTCTGCCCGTTCCTTTACTTCTTCCAGTGTTTTATAGTGAAATCTTTCCTGTGACATAAAATCTATTCCTTTCCTGATGTTTTCCTGAACCGGCTTGGTGACATTCCAGCATATTTTTTAAACAATTTGGAAAAATGGTTAAAATCCGTATAGCCGCACTCCACTGCTATTTCCGATATGGAACGGGCGGTTTCCGCCAAAAGGGCCTTGGCGCGATTCATACGAAGGGAGATCACATAGTCCATAGGACTGTAACCGGTCTCTGCCTTAAATACATGAGCGATATAATGTTTATTTAAGAAAAATGTTTCAGCTAATTTTGTAACAGAGATATCTTCCGGATAATGATGATCCAGATAGTTCAGCACTTTATAAGCAATGGCTGCGCTGGCATCCACCCGCACAGAAGCCAGAAGTTCTTCACATTCCCTGAAAATGGTAATAAACATGCGCCTTAAATCTGCACCAATATACATTTCCCAGTAAAGCCGTTTTTCACGGTATTCTTTTTCCAGTTCCTGGATCACATCATACACATAATTCCAGATGGGATCTGTAAGGGCAAGAAGATGAGAGAAATTCTCAGGTCTTTTAATAAAAATGGAAATAATCTCCGGCGTATTGATCTCTTTCTGAAAAAACAGAGGATTGATCTGGATGATATACCGTTCATAGGGATATTCCAGCACCTTTAATGTATGCTCCTCCAGACTGTTTAAAAGGATCATCCCGCCTTTTGACACTTCATACTGTTTTTCACCTACCTGATAAAGGATTTTTCCTTTCAGAAGAAACACAAGCTGATATGTATGCTCATAATGAGGTTCCAGCTGATAGCAGCAGGAACTGTATCTGTGTTCCATCCAGAAATCTTCCATAACTCTCCCACCTCTCTTTACCCCGCAATTTTCTAAGGGTATCCATGCCCCATTGTACCAGATATCCTACAAAAAGAAATGGAAAAACAAAGTTGCAAGCAATACATTTGCAAGGATCGCAAATGGCTGTGCCGCGCCATATCCGGCTGTTGGTTCCTCAGAACCGGTAGAACTGATGGCTGCTCCCAGTCCGGGCGCGGAAGTACAGCCGCCTGCAATGGCACCGCTTAAGATGATCCAGTTCAGTTTGAAAATATAATGACCGATCAGGAAGCTTACCAGCACTGCGGCTGCTTCTACGAAAATAGCGGCAATTGCCAGTGAAAGGCCGGATCCCATTAAAGACATAACTACATCATATCCATAGCGGAGTCCTACTACTGCCATAAAGAAAGTCAGTCCCATCTGATACATGATACCAAGGCTTTTATCTTCCATACGGAAATTTACAGGTCCGATCTGTCCCACATAGCTTAAGATCAGTGCTGCTAACAACACACCGCCTGCTGCGCCTAAAGAGAAGCTTCCAAATCCGCCTAATGGAATAGTAATACTTCCAACTGCAATACCGATGATCGCAACAAAAGAGAGGATCATGAAGTTTAATGGCTGAGGTTTCATCTTCTTTTCACCTGCCATATTTTCTTCCAGTTCTTTCTGATATTTCTCCCGCTCTTTCTCCATATCAATACGAAATACCTTTGGAAGCAGTGTTTCCATTACTACGATCACAAGAACACCGATAGGGAACGCTACAGTATAACCAAGGCTTATAGAAGAAGCGGCTGCTTCTTTGTAAGCTGCTACCTGTTCTTCATTTAAAGATGGGGTATCTTCCACAGTCAGACTTCCTGACGGATCGATCTTTAATAACATTTTTTCTTTGTCTTCTGCAGAATAATTTTCATACAGTTCCTTATAATCTACCTGACCGGCTGCATCCAGGGCTGTTCCGTATCCAGGTGTGGTAGTCATAGCTCCTGCATACATACCAATGGTCTCAAATGGTGTAATAGCTTCGTTTCCTGAAAGAACCGTTCCATAAAGAACACAGGCTGCGATCAGGGAAACCACCGGGATAGAAACACCGATCACAACAAATTTGCTGCCGTATTTCTTAAAAATGGCACCGATACTTCCGCCTACCTTCATTCCGATGGAAACAAGAAAAAGCAGCAGAAAGAAAGTAAAGAAAGCCTGTGCAACCACACCTGTAGAAAGGATCCTTTTCGCTGTACTGTAGTACTTCTGTCCCTCTTCTACTGTGTGAGCCCATTTTGTTACAAAATAACCGATCACAATACCGGTAAAGATACCACCGGAAACTCCCAGTGAAAAACTGCCGATCTTGATCTTTCCGATCAACAGTCCTGTTGCAATGGCAAGAAACATTAAAAAGAACTGGTTCGTTAATACTGAATTGATCATTGCTGACATTTGATTCCCTCCAAATCGTTATCTGAACATTTATACATTTTTGTTCATCTACACATGAAAAATACGTTCTGCGTTTCCATAAAGGATGGACTCTTTTTCTTCTGCAGACAGCCCCAGACTGTCAATACATTTTAAAGTCCTGTCAATATAACCCGGTCCCTTTTCCGGATCAAATGGCATATCAGAGGCAAATAACAGGTGGTCTTTTCCAAAGAAATCCAGACCACAGCGGATTGCGGAAGCAGAGCCAAAAGAAGCAGTATCTGCATAAAACTTCTTGAAAGTATCTAACGGATTGCCTTTCATTTTTGTCTTTGTCAGCTTTTCCTTTAATTCAGGTGCTGTTCTGCCCCCATACATCTTAAGGCCATTTTCAATACGGCCTGCCAGCATAGGGATCATGGCTCCTACATGATGAGTAACGATCTTTAACTGAGGAAAATCCTCAAAGATACCGGAAAACGCCAGGCGGCTCATAGCTACGGTTGTCTGGTAAGGCCAGCCGATGAGAAACCACAGTTCATATTTGGAGCAGTCCTCTGTAGGAAATTCCGGGACCATCTGTCCTCCTACCGGATGGATCAGGATCGGAAGATCCAGCTTTTCGCAGATCTCATAGATCGGCCAGAACTTTTCCTGGTCAATAGCTTCTCCGTTCATATGTGTGTAGATCTGGATTCCCTTTGCCCCCATATCCTTGCATCGTTTGATCTCTTCCACAGACGCAGACACATTGTTAAACGGGATACCCCCGATAAATCCACAGTAACGGTCCGGATCGCTGTCTGTGATCTTTTTGATCTCATCATTTCCAATAGCTGCCAGCTTCGGTGATTTGTCCGGCCCTGCAAACAGCTCCACAGGCGGTGATACAATATTGGGGATCTGCTTATACCCCTCAAACCCTTCCATCACCTGCTTTCTGTACTCCATATCAGACATAGCCTGCATTTTCAGGGCACGTACAAACATGTGGGATTTGTTTGGTGATTCATTCATTGCCAGTTCTGCATACTTTTGCGGCATCAAATGGCAGAAAACATCAATTGACTTCATACTTTCTTCTCCTTTTCGTTTTTCTAAAGTATAGCCTTTACAGCCCCTGCTTTTCTGGTAGAATTCTGTTGTAAATTGGGTGTTTCCTGTCATATTCTGTCTGGATTTATGCACAAAAAAAACTGCCGCAGAACAAAGGTGACTTTTTCATCATCCTCTGCTTTGCGGCAGTTATATATTCACATTTTGATCAGATATTTACACTATTTTTTCCTGTTATTTCTTCAGTCCGTAATGATCAGCCAGTTTCTGCAGTGCAGGAAGTGCTCTGTGGATCATCTCATTGGATACGCAGTATGCCATACGAACATAACCAGGACAGCCAAAGCTGGTTGCAGGTACGATCAGCAGGTTAAACTTCTTGGCTGCTGCGGAAAACTCCGCGTCATCTCCTGTAGGTGCCTTAACCAGCATATAAAATGCGCCTTCCGGCTTTACACACTCAAAGCCCATATCCTTCATAGACTCATATAACAGCTTGCGGTTTCTGTCATAAAATTCCACATCTGTCTTTACATCCAGGCAGTCAGCTACAACCAGCTGGAATAAAGATGGTGCATTAATGTAACCGATGCAGCGGTTTGCAACCACCAGGGCATTGATCATGGTATCATACTCTGCGATCTGGCGGCTCACAGCCATATATCCAATACGCTCACCAGACAGGGACAGGGACTTACTGAAGGAATAAACGACAATGCAGTTTTTAATATAGTCCGGCGCAAATGGAAGCTCACAGCCATCATATACCAGTTCACGGTATGGCTCATCAGAAAGAACGTAAATAGGATGTCCGATCCGTTCCTCTGCCTTTTCCAGCATTTTCTGTAAACGGATCAGCGTTTCCTTATTGTATACAACACCAGACGGATTGTTGGGGTTGTTGATGATCACAGCCTTGGTACGCTCTGTAATATACTTATCAGCTTCCTCTACATTCAACTGGAAAGTCTCATAATCAGCCGGAACCACCTTTAAATTACCGCCAAAGTTCATAACATAACTGTTGTACTCACCAAAAAACGGCGCAAAGCAAAGGACCTCATCTTCCGGCTCCAGCAGAGAACGCAGAACACAGTTGATACCGCCTGCAGCACCTACGGTCATAATAATGTCATCTTTTGTAAAAGAAGAATTGTATTTCTTATTTAAGTTTGCTGCTACTTTCTCCCTTACTTCCGGATAACCGGCATTTGGCATATAGCAGTGTACAAAATTGGCATTTCTGTTTTCAAGAATATCATAAATGCTCTTCTTTACCTCTTCCGGTACAGGAGCGGCCGGGTTTCCAAGGCTGAAATCATATACATTCTCAGCGCCGACTTCCTTTGCCAGCTCAATACCTTCCTCAAAAAGTTTTCTTATTGTAGAACTTCCTGCTACCAGTTTCTGCATATTCTTTGAAAGAACCATCTCTCTACCTCCTACAGCGATCGTGCCTTTATCCTTTTGTGTCCGCACCGGCTGTTCTTTTTCATTAACAAAAATTTTAACACATTAACGTATCCAACGCAATGATTTTAGAAAAATTTATTTTGCCACTGTAAAGTCATAAAGTAATTCCGCATCTATTTTATTATAATTCAACATCTGGCATACTGTAACCAGCTTTCCCCAAAGCCTTTTATATGCTATACTCATTAATGAAGGTTCTTTTTATTTCAGCTCAAAAACGCAGCTTTTCAGAACCTGCCTATACCATGATCTGGAGGTAAAATCCTTATGAATACAGACTCATCCCAATTCATCACCGGACGTGAAGTTGCAGTACTGGATATGTTAAATGCAAGAGACAGGCGCCACGCCATCCAGCAGGAACTGATCCGCACCCACAATGCCACAGTCATTTCCTTCACCTTAAATATTCCCGGTCCCATCAAAGTCTTTCCTTTAGGAGAAATGACCTTTGAAGAAGGCGTCCGTCTCATCGACTCCCAGCTTCACGCCTGGAAGATCCCGGTCCTTGAAAAACGGACGATCCGCGATTTTACAGGAAACGAACAGTTCTGGTCTGTTAAAGGTGATACCCTTTTCATCAAAGAGATCCTCTGCCTTTTAGAAGACAGCCTGTCCTTTGGCCGTCTTTTCGACATTGATGTGATCCGTACCGATGAAACCAAAGTTTCCCGTACAGAACTTGGCTTTCCAGGCAGAAAATGCCTTTTATGCAGCAACGATGCCTTTGTATGCAGCCGTTCCCGTACCCACACAGTAAAAGAACTGTTAGATAAAGCCTGCGAACTGATGAAAGACTATTTTGAAGAAAAACAGGCAAAAAAACTGTCTTCCCTGTCCATGCAGGCCCTTCTCTACGAGGTAAGCGCCACCCCTAAACCAGGACTGGTAGACCGCAACAATACCGGCGCCCACAAAGATATGGACATCTTCACTTTTGAAGCCAGCGCCGTTTCCTTAAACCACTACTTTGAGAAATTCGCCCTCTGCGGCATGGAAAAAGAACACGAAAACGGCCACGAACCATTTTCCCGTATCTTTGCAAGACTGCGCTCTTTAGGGATCCAGGCAGAAGATGCCATGATGACCGCCACCAAAGGCATCAATACACACAAAGGACTTATCTTCTCCCTGGCGATTTTAAACTGCTCCTTAGGCTATATGTATGCAAACCATATCCCCTATTCCCCAGACACTCTGCTCTCCATCAACCGGAAACTGGTAGCCGATGTCCTGGAAGATTTCAAAGATATTACGGCAGAAACCGCCCGCACCAATGGCGAACGCCTCTACGCCCTCTATGGTATGAAAGGAGCCCGGGGTGAAGCACTGTCCGGCTACGCAACCGTATTAAAAACAGCTCTCCCCATCCTGAAAGAAGAGCTGAAAAAAGGCCGTTCCATCAATGATGCCGGTGTGATCACCCTGCTGTCCATTATTGCGACCTCCGAAGACACCAACATCGTAAACCGCTCTTCCTACGAAGAAATGAAAGAACTGCAGGCCCGTATCCAAACTGTACTAAAAGAAAAAGCCCATGATACCCATGAGCTTCTTACTTATGCAAAAGAACTTGATGCTGAAATGATAGAACGCAACATCAGTCCAGGCGGCAGCGCCGACCTTCTTGCACTGACCTACTTTATTTACCTTTATGAGCAGGAACTTTGATCCTTCTCATATATAAAAAACTGTATACCAGCTACACCAGCCGTCTGACCGTATTCCGGACGATCAGACGGTTTTCCAGAACGATCCTGTGGTTATCCTCTACGCCGTCTTCGATCCTGCGCAAAAGGACCCTGGTGCCCTCTTTTGCGATCTCACTCATACTCCGCTCAACCGTTGTCAGTTTCATACTGCTGTATCCAGACATATCCCAGTTATCAAAGCCGATCAATGAAACGTCATCCGGCACTTTCAGCCCTTCTTCTACTATAGCTTCTCTCGCTCCGAAAGCCATTTCATCATTGAAGCATAAAAGAGCTGTGGGATGGTACTCCAGAAGGAGCTTTGCCCCCTGATACCCGCTTGCGTACCGGTAAGTCCCGCTGACAGTGGGAATGATATCCGGATCCAGGCCATGTTTTCTGGCTGCATTCTGCCATCCAATATGGCGCAGTCTTGTAGAGTCCAAATTCGGAGCCCCTTCGATCACACAGATATTTCGATGGCCGTTTTCGATCAGATAATCCATTGCTGTTTCCATTGCCTTCGTTTCATCGGTTGTTACATTGGGTGCATCTATATCCACCTTACGGCAGATCACAACCATAGGGATCTTTTTCTCCAGAACTTCCTCCATAAATGCCCGGTCTTCCGTTCTCTGGCTTAAAACAATGATCCCATCATAATAGGTCGGATTTAATGTTCCCGCTTCGTGCATGTCAATACCTTTGACTACAATATTATACTTACTCCCTACAATACTGTATACTCCCGTGAGAACATCATGGAGAACGAAGGGTGATGTCATCTTGCTGATGGTTGAGAAATACAGACCGATCACATAGGATCTTGAAAGTTTCAGATGGATCGCCGCCTGATTAGGAACATACCCCATCTCCTTGGCAATCTCCAATATCCGCTTCCGACGATCCCCGTTTGTACTTCCGATCCCATTTAATGCTCTCGAAACCGTAGAATAAGAGACCCCCGCTTTCTGCGCAATATCTTTGATCGTTACCCCCATGTCTATTCCTCCGTCCCATTTTGATATCCTTTACAAACTAGTATATCACTTTTTATTGCGGATCACTGATCATGTTTTCAATATTTCTCAGTATGAACGCCTCTCCCTCCTGGCTTTCAACCTTTACATCGTGCATAATCAGTTCTTCAATATTATCTGCAAATATTCCTACTTTTGTACATGGCTCAATTCCGTCAAGCATGGCCGGAGCTCCTGGCTGCGGGTTTTCATCATAAGTAATATGAACATGTTCCATAACCACCTTCTGGATTTTTTTCTCCGGAAGTCCGTAGAAGAAAGCACCTGCAACATGACAGTTTTTTGCCTCAATATTTTTGAATACAAGACTGCGGATCTGGGGAGTACGCTCATCAACCGGAAGTGCCTCCTTGCTGCGAACATACTCAATATGTCCATCTGGATCACAGAAATAGAAGCAGTTAATAACGAGCGGTGTCATAACCTGATCCATCTGGATATTGTCAAACAGGATCTCGTCAACAATAGCATCTTTTCCCCGGCCACGTCTCGTCTTGATCCTAAGTCCACGGTCTGTATTGATAAAGAGACAGTCCTTAACAGTAAGGTTTATCACTCCTCCTGCCATTTCACTTCCGATCGTTACAGAACCATGACCGTCCCGCATACAGCACTGACGGATCATAAGGTTTTCACATGGACGTTTATACTTTGCACCCATATAAATTTTTCCGGCTTTAACAGCAATACAGTCATCTCCCAGAGAAAAATATACACCAACGATCTCTACATTTTTGCATGATTCCGGATCCAGGCCATCTGTGTTCGGGGAAACTTTTGGATTTAGTACCTTAAGATCTATAAAGCGGAGATTGTCGGAAAAATATGGGTGGATATTCCAGCTTGGACTGTTTTGTACCTGGATACCGGCAACAACTACATCCTCGCAGTGATTGAGAAAGAGCATTCTCGGGCGGAATGCGATCCGCTTCACTTTTGGCTGATACCACCAGTTGTCCTCATCAAAATTTGCGTTTCCGTCAATCACTCCTTTTCCGTAGATCACAACATGTTTCACATTAACACCTGTAATGATTGCGGAAAACATAGGAAGAGGATTTCCCTCCCAAGTTCCAAGATTATACTCTTCTGTCTCATCCCAGCTCTGGATCAGTCCCGGATAGATTGGAAATTTCCTGCGGTCTGTTTCAGCAGAAAGCACAGCTCCCTGTGCCAGTTTCAAATTCAGGTCATCCTTTAAAAACAGGCTGGTCACCTTATAAGTTCCCTCAGGGATCAGCACACGGCCTTTTTTTGGGCATGCCATAATGGCAGACTGGATAAAAAGAGTATCATCCGTGATCCCATCTCCCTTTGCACCAAAATCCCTGACATTAAGTGTCACAAATTCCTCATCGGTCTTTATCTCGATACACGCCTGCTCATCTTCTGCCACTATACGTACCTTATAATCGGAAGAAGGCTGCAGATCATAGATCCCGGTGATCACCCGGTCTGTCTTCTGGTAAAATGCGTCATTGACATAGACTTCATATTCTCGTTTTGTGTGAAAGATCCCCTCATCCCCGATCTCAATGGTAGCAGATCTTGCATTCTTAAAAATACAGCTTACTTTCGTGAACTACCCATTGTCTAAAGCCAATGGGCTTCCTGCTTCCCTGACCTCGTAACCTACTATCTCCACAGGCGTTAATTCGGGCAGTTCCTGCCCTATGTTGTTATTCCTTTTATGCTATTTGTCTTAATCCTTCTTCCAGTATATTCTTCGCCGCATTGATATCCCTGTCATGATTCGTTCCACAGACGGGACATATCCATTCCCTTACTGTCAGATTTTTCGTCTCTGTATTTTGGTATCCACAGACTGAACACAACTGACTACTGGCATAGAAGGTATCTATTTTGACATATTCCCTTCCATTCCATTTTGCCTTGTATTCCAACTGCCTTGTCAGCTCATACCATGATACATCACTTATTGACTTTGCCAGATGATGATTTTTTACCATATTCTTTATCTGCAAATTCTCCGAGACTATCACTTGGTTTTCGCTGATAATCTCATGGGATATCTTGTGAAGATAATCTTTTCTGGTATTTGTTATTTTCTCATGGCATAATGCTATCTTTTTCTTTGTTTTGTAGTAATTTTGACTTTTTTTCTCTTTATGGGCTAACTGCCTTTGCAGTTTTTCCAGTTTCTTCTCGTTTTTTCTGATAATTTTGGGATTTTCGTATTTCTTTCCACCAGAAGTAATACATAAATCCTTAATACCTAAATCGATTCCTGTATTTTGGGTTGTATGTGGCAGTTCCACATGTTCTGTTTCCACTAAAACCGATACATAATATTTCCCACTCGGCACTTGTGATATCGTTGCTGATTTTATCTGCCCGCTAAACTTTCTATGCAGTTTTACTTTTACGCCTTTTAATTTAGGCAATTTTACTTTGTTTCCATCGAAATCTACTGTTATGTTGCCATTCGTAAAATTTGTTGTATATGATTTATGATTATCATGTTTACTCTTAAACTTTGGATAACCTGCATGCTCCCTAAAAAATTTCTGATATGAACTGTCCATGTTATAAATCGCATTTGTTAAAGCAAACTTATCCACTTCTTTCAGCCATTCATACTCTTTCTTTAATTCCCTGTTGCAGTAATTATTACAATCTGTTTTGCTGACAGATTTTTTCTCTTTTTCGTATCTTTCTTTCCGATATGCAAGTGTCTGATTATACACAAAACGGCAACAGCCAAATGTTTTTTCTATCTGTACTTTCTGCTCATTATTGGGATATATTCTGTATTTATATGCTTTTAACATTCGCTGCCACCTTCTTTCTTAGCCTTGATTTTCGATATACTTTTTTAGCATTTCTTCTGATACATTTCCTACACTACAAGCAAAATAACCATCTGTCCAAAATGTATGTTCTTTCCAGAAATGCTTCCGCAAATAATTCGGATAGCGTTTCCATATATGGTAAGTCGTATAACTTTTCATTAGGTTTACAATTTTACTCACCGACATTGTAGGTTCAGTTTCTATCATGTAGTGAATATGGTCTTTGTCAGTTTCCATGTATTTGATAATAACTTTGTGCTTTTGACATATCTCATATGAAAACTGCTTTATATCATCTGATACCTGTTGCGAAACCAGTAATTTCTTCCTATATTTGCAGACGAAAATAATGTGGTATTGTAATAAATATTTGTGTCTGTTTTTAGATTTCCATGTTCCCATATCATTAGCATACAATAATTCTCAGCTTTTGGCTACCTTAACCCACCGTCTAAAGCCAGTGGGATTGCGGTAGCCTTATTTCAAGTGCGCTTTCCGGGAACTGGGACAGATCAATAATATCTGCGTACTGGTTTAAATCAGCAAAATTTGTTCCATTATTAGAATAAAGGTCGATCCAGTTCCAGTTGATCTACATCAGATCTGCTGAGTTGCCGCCCAAGATGTTTAAGGACTGTTTCTCTTCCCATCCGGACCATGCGCCGTATTCCGGACTTACAGTTACACCTTCGTATTTTGCCTGAAAAGCCTCGATCGCTTTTTCAGTTGCTTCATGTCTTGAATCTCCGCCCCACCAGGAAAAAGTGATGTTACCGGAAATATCACCGGAATTTCCGCCTTCTGCGCTGCTTTCACCTGCTGCCTTGGTATCTGCTGTAGTAGTTGTGTTGCTTCCACCGCATCCAACCAGTGAAATTGCTGTAACGGAAGCCATTGCCAGTGCTGCTCTCTTCATTTTCTTCATAAAAAACTTTTCCCTTCCTATAATGTCAAGCCCTTCACCTGCTTTCTTCTGATTAGTTCTTTTGGTATTATCATACCACCTTTACCGGGGGTTTGTCTTGTGGAAATTAAAAATACCCCAAGCATCTGCTGCTTGAGGTATTTTTCAGCGGAAAAAGCGAAGCATCCCAAAATCCTCTGTTATATTCTTCTCCTTCATAACTCTCAGATAATCCAGCCTTGCTGTTTCAATATGTTCAGCCAGCGCCTGCTGCGCCAGTCTGCTGTCTCCTGACTTAAGACCCTCTAAAATCATTTGATGATCCCTGTATGCTTTATCCTGATATTTACGCTCCAGATATGAAATCATCCTTACCCGACGGCACTGAAGAAGCAGGCTTTCATGAAAACGTATCAGTTTTTTATTCCGTGAGAGATTTACAAGATAATCATGAAATTGCTGATCCGCCTCAAAATTTTCCTTAATTCTTCCGGCTATATTAGCATCCTCCATATTCCGGTTAATACGCTCCAGTTCTATCAGCCTTGTTTCATCAATCCCTTTTTCAAGAGCAATACGTACAGCTGCAACCTCAATTCCTTCTCTTGCATCAAAAAGATCAATAATTCCATCTTCTGTAATAGGACTGACCTGATAGCTCTTCCCCGCACCTGCATCTACAATCAAATCATCGCCTTCAAGCTTCTGCAGCGCCTGACGGATCGGCGTTCTGCTCATTCCCATTTTTTTACTTAATGTAAAATCTGATACGATCTGGCCCGGTATCAACTCAAAATTACAGATCATATTTTTAATGTCTTCATATGCCTGATCCACTAACAACACTGTTTTCTCCACTTAATTCGCACCCCCCTCCCGTTCAATAATTATCCATTGCATTTTTCTATTCTATCACAAAATCTGAAAATCGGATAGAAAAAGCTGCAGAGTTTCCATATTTGATGGTTCCCACTGCAGCTTTTCTTTATAACTGATTCATAATATGTCTCATATTTTCATAAGATGCCCTGGCAGAACTGATCATATCCGGAAAACCGAAGGATTCTACACTGACAGCTCCGGTATAACCTATTTCCTTCAAAGCACCTAATGTTTCGGCGAAATCATAGTGCCCATGTCCTACAAACCAACGGTCATTATCTGCAACGTGTACATGACAGATTTTCCCCTTAGCTGATTGAATTGATTTTTTAATATCACTCTCTTCAATATTCATATGGTATGTATCCAGATGCAGCTGCAACCATGGTGATCCAACCATTTCCAGAAATTCAAGTCCCTCCTTAACGGTATTGATCACATCGCTTTCATACCGGTTGATAACCTCAAGCCCCAGATATACCTGATATTTTCCCGCTTCTTCTGCACATTCCCGCAGAGCAGGTATCAGATTGGCAAAATAGCTTTCTCTGCTTTCGCAGTCTGATACCTTTCCCTTAATCAGCCCGATAATCACCACAGCATGAGGATAATCAGAAGCCGTAAGGATATGTCCCTTAATACGTTCAATTGCAGCCTGTCTTACATCCGCATCTTCGCTGGATAAAAACACCCTGTCTTTTCCATAGGCAGATCCTGTTCCAATCGAAGTCAAACTCAGGCCAAACTGATCCAATTCCTCCTTTAACTGCTTCCTGTCAAGCTGAGAGGAATCATGGATATGAAGCTCTACGCCATCATATCCTATGCTGCGGATCTGTTCAAAGCACCAGTTATCCTCACCCCGGAAAACTACCGGAGCTCGATCTCTCAGCTTCATGCTGGTACTTGTTATCGCTAACTCCATCGTTTACTCCTTTTCCACACAATCTACATTTTCAATTTCAAAGGGTTCTCCTGCTGTGCCGTGAACCTTTACATTCTTTAAGGTGAGTTCCTTTACATTATTGATAAACACGCCTCGGTTTGTACAGGGTTCAACCTCAGCCATCATTGCGGGATACTCCGGCGTTGGATTTTCCGCAAAATCAATCTCTATGTTTTCCATTGTCACTTTTTCTATTTTGGCTTCCGGAAGTCCATATATAAAGGTTCCTGCCACATGACAATTATGAGCTTCAATGTTGCGAAAGGCCAGTTCTTTTATTCTGGGAGTCCGTTCATCAACCGGAAGCGGTTCCTTTGTGCTTACATAGGTAGAATGTCCGTCAGGATCGCAGCACCAGTAGTAGGAATTTACTACAAAGGGTGTTAAAACGCCATCCATCTTAATATCTTCAAACAGAATATCCTCAACTACAGAATCTTCTCCACGGCCTCTTCTGGTCTTTACGCGCAGTCCGCGGTCCGTATCTTCGAAAATACACTTCTTACAGGACAAATGTCTCACCCCGGCAGCAATTTCGCTGCCCAGAGTTACCGCTCCGTGTCCATGTCTCATATAGCACTGGCGAATATCAACATTTCTTGATGAAACCTTATATTTATGTCCCATATAGAACTTGCCGGACTTCATGGCAATACAATCGTCACCTAAGGAAAAATATACGCCTACTACTTCCAGTCCATCTACTGATTCAGGATCCATTCCATCCGTATTCGGGGACTGCTTGGGATTGAGTACCTTCAAATCAATCCACCTCGTATGATTGGAAAAATATGGGTGAAGGTTCCAGGCTGGACTGTTCTGAACAGTCAGTCCCTGAACAGTAACATTTTCACAGTGATTCAAAAAAATCATTCTTGGGCGGAAGGCTCCTCCGATTTTTTCACGGCCCTCTCCCTTCCACCAGTTTTCATAGCTGGCATTTCCATCCAGAGTTCCTTCTCCGGTAATTACCACATCTGAAACATGAATACCCGTAAGAATAGATCCGAACATATCCAGAGGATTTCCCTCCCATGTTCCCAGATTATATTCATCCGTCTCATCATAGCTCTCAATCAGTCCCGGTAAAATAGGAAATTTCTCCCGCTCTGTATAAGCAGAAATCACTGCTCCTTCCCCAATATCCAGCGTCATATGGCTCTTCAGGAAGATACTGGATACTTTATAAACTCCCTTGGGAATATACACTCTTCCGTGCTCCGGACAGGATGACACCGCCGCCTGAATAGCAACTGTATCATCATGCTTTCCATCGCCTCTCGCTCCGAAACGGCGTACGTTCAGGGTTACAAATTCATAATCTGTCTTAAAACGAACCGTCTCTTCTGCTTCCCCGTCTGCCACAGCAGTAAGCTCATATTCCGTATCAGGCGTCAGACCGGAAATGGTCTGAACTACCCGATCGGAAGTAAGAATTTCTTTTCCATTTAACAACAGACGATACTTCTTTTCTGTAAAATAAATTCCAAAATCCAAAAATTCAATCGTGACCTTTCTGGATGTCTGAAATATAATCTGAAATTTCATGTTGCGTCCTTTCTTACAATTCGCGTCTTTAACCCTTTACTCCTCCGGCTGCAATACCTTCCACAAACTGATCCTGCGCCAGGAAGAATATAATCAGGGATGGAATCAGTGTAATAACAGATAATGCCAGCGTCTTATTCCAGTCAAATCCGCTTTCCGTATCCATGATCATACGCAGGCCCAGAGAAGCTGTAAATTTCTTTGTAGAATTTAAGTAAATTAACGGACCCATGAAGTCATTGGAGGACCACATAAACTGGAACAGCGCGCAGGATACCAGTGAAGGCTGAACCATGGGAAGCACTACGTAGATGAAACGCTTAAAGGAATTGCAGCCGTCAATCTCCGCAGCCTCCTCCAGCTCTCTTGAAATTCCTCTCATGAACTGAACCAGCATAAATACAAAGTAGGTATCACAGGCAAAAAAGCTCGGCACAACTAAAGGCAGGTAGGAATCCACCCAGCCCCATTTTGTAAACAATAAGAACTGAGGCACATTTAACACTACCTGAGGCAGAAACAGCGTGGAAAGCATCAGTGCAAACCAGAAGCCCCGTGCCTTAAACTGAAACCGTGAAAAACCATATGCTGCAATGGCTGAGGAAACAACGGTTCCTATTACCTTTGGTATAACAAATTTATAGGTATTGACCATATATCTGCCAAACTGATAGGTACTGGCGAACCAGCCGTTTTTATAGCCGTCCAGCGTAAACTCCTTCGGAATAAAACCGATGGAACCAAAGATCTCCGCATTGGTTGCTTTAAAGGAAGCTCCTACCATCCATATCATGGGGTAGATCATTACAAGCCCCACTGCAATCAGAATTATGTAGCGTGCTATGGTCTGAATTTTGTATTTTTGTTGTCTTGTCATTTTAATTCCTACCTTTCTTCATCACCATAATACACCCAATGCTTCTGACTGATAAACGAAACTGCCGTCAGCACTGCAACAATAAGGAACAGCAACCATGCCATAGCACTGGCAAGTCCCATATCATATGTCTTAAATGCATTCTGATAGATCAGGATGGAAATCAGGGTTGTAGAACCTAAGGGGCCTCCCTTGGTAATCATAAACGGTCCATTAAACTCCTGGAATGCCTGACACAGCTGAGTAACCAGATTGTAGAAAATAACCGGTGTAATCAGCGGAATGGTAATCTTTAAAAACTGTGTAAATTTTCCTGCTCCGTCAATGGACGCCGCTTCATACAGGTCCTGCGGAACGCCCTTTAATGCAGCCAGGAAAATAACCATAGCTGATCCAAACTGCCATACACGGAGAAGGCAGATTACAAACAGTGCATAATCCGGGCTTCCCAGCCAGTTAACAGGCTTTACTCCAAACAGGCCGATGATAGTGTTAACCAGACCTTCATTCTGGAAAAGGAACTGCCATAAAACAGCAATCGCAACTGAACCTCCCAGAATAGACGGGATATAATACGCTGTACGGAAAAGGTTAATTCCCTTGATCTTAAAGTTAAGAAGATATGCGATAAACAGCGCAAACAGCAGTTTTAAGGGTACTGTCATAAAGGCATACTTAAAGGTTACAATATAGGACTTTAAGTATTTTGCCGTATCGACAATCTTCTCATAATTTGCAAATCCTATATTTTCTACAGATTCCTTGAACAGATTATAGTTCGTAAAGCTATAGAAAAGAGAGGACATAAACGGATAAAATTTAAAAACGAGAAAACCGATGATCCAGATAGCAATATATGCATATCCTATGTTCTGTCTGGATGCACGGGTTATTTTTTTTGTCTTTTTCTGCATAAGGCATTCTCCATTCTATGCTTCATCTTGTTTTTCCAGCTTCAGATATTCGCCGTAGGCCATCATGAAAACTCCTACGCCCTTCTCTTCATCTGAAACCACCGGTTCGGAAAGATAGTATTCTACGCTTCCATCCCGCTCATCCTTGGGGCCTAATCCAGCCACCAGACAAATGCCGGTCAGATGCCATCCATCTTCATCCTTCTGTAACTTTTCTCTTTCCAGGCCTTCAAAGATCTCTTCGCCTCTCCTGCGCCATTTTTCTTCCTGTAAAATACCCAGACGGCAGCCCTTTAAAATCGCATATGCAATCATAGCGGATCCAGACGTTTCCAGATAATTACCTTCCAGCTCAGGCATATCTACCAGCTGATAAAACAGCTTTGTTTTTTCATCCTGATACTGCATAATTCCTGCCAGAGCTTCTTTAAACAGCCGCTTATATGTACTCAGATGTTCAAAGCTCTCCTCGGGAATCAGGCCGCAGCAGTCAATCAGCGCCATCAGATACCATCCAATGGAGCGCAGCCAGAAATTGTGGGAGCAGCCTGTTGTTTTGTCTGCCCAGATCATCTGGCGCTTCTCGTCATATGCGTGGTAATACAGTTTTTTCTCTTCATCAAACAGATATTTTCTGGCGTTTAAAAACTGTCCTGTAATATCATTGTAGCGCTCTCCGCCATTAAATCTCTTTTCGTATTCCAGATAAAGAGGCTGCCCCATATATAATCCGTCCAGCCAGATCTGATACGGATATATCTGCTTATGCCAGAAGCTTCCGCAGTCTGTACGGGGATGTGTTTCCAGCTGCTCTCTGATATGGCTCAGAGCAATTTTATATTTTTCTTCCCCGGTCTGGTCATAGAGGAAGTAAAGAACTCTTCCGTTATTTACCTTATCCAGATTGTAATCCTCAGGAACATAATAACGAATCGTTCCATCCTCCTGTATATACCGGTCCATAAAGGTACGAATACAATTGATGTACTTTTCATCTCCGGTGGCTTCATACAGATACTGGGCTCCTAACATTACACAGCCATCTTCATAATTCCAAACCGGACGCTGTCTGTTGTTATAATCTTCAATCCATTTATCAATATATGAATTAATTACTTCTCTGTTCTTCATCTCTTTATCCCTTTTTCTTAGTAAGGATTGCTTGCATAAACTTCATTGATACTGTCAATCAGATACTGTGCCAGCATCTCTACATCCTGTCCGTTGCTGAGTCCCTCAAATACCTCATAGTAGATACCTGTAGAATCCTTTAATGCGGAATTCTCAAAGTTTGGATCAAGTGCAAAGTTTGCAACCTTCATAACTGCCTGATTGCCCTCATAGGTAAGACCTTCCAGCTTGCCAAGACCTGACAGAACTTCATTTGCATAAGTGTTAGCCAGCATACCGCGCTCTGTGCCCATAAGCTCAATACCCTTTGGATCATTGATAAGGAAATCTAACAGCATAGCAGCCTCTTTTTTGTGCTCAGAGGTTTCTGTAATTGCAAAGCAGGAAGAAATCTTTATAAGTCCTGCCTCATACTCTCCGCCCTTAAGGAACTCACCAAGTACAAACTCCTGATCGCCTTCCAGAGCGTTAGCAAATTTCGCCTGAGCAGAATCCCACTCATAGAAGCCGGCATACTGTCCGTTGATCCAGCCCGGATTCTTCTCCAGAACTGTAGCGCCGTCGCCCTTTAACTGAGCAATGCTTGGAAGAACATGTGCATCCTCTAAGGAATTAATAAATTCAAGACCTTCCTTTACTTCCTCAAGAGAATAATTTAAGGTATTGTTCTCTGCCCATTCTTTTCCGTATTTTCCTTCCAGATAATACATCATCAGAAGCATTCTCTCATATTCATACATAGCCAGAGGATAGTACTCATCGCCTAATTTCTCCTTAAATGTGGTTCCTGCTGCAATCAGCTCATCCCAGCTTGTAGGAAGAGCAATACCTGCTTTGTCAAAGGTAGTTTTATTCCAGTAGAAGCACTTTCCTGTAGTACCGATCGGAATCGCCTGCTGCTTGCCGCCTACTACACACTGCTCCAGAAGATCTGCCGGATAGTTTTCCATATTGATTACATCTGCGAACTGGGTCAGATCTACGAATTTAGAACCGTCGCTAGAGAACTGATACAGCCAGTTCCAGTTAACCTGCATCAGATCAGGTGCTGTACCGCCGCTGAGCTGGGTAGCTACCTTCTCAGCCCATCCGTCCCAGGCTCCGTACTCGCACTCTACCTTGATATTAGGATATTTTTCCATAAATGCCTGACATGCCGCCTCTGTTGCCTTATGTCTGGCATCGCCTCCCCACCAGCTGAAACGCAGAGTAACTTCTCCGTCAGAAGCTGCAGCATCTTCCTTATCTGCAGCTGCGGAAGTCTCTCCGCCCTCAGCCTTTGTCTCTTCCTTCTTGGTCTCTTCAGGCTTTCCTGTAGGTCCGCAGGCTGTAAGCCCTGCAACCATAGATACTGCCAGACCTGCTGCCGCCACACGCTTCATCAATTCCTTTTTCATTTTCATTTTCTTCCTCCTGTTTCATAAATAATTCTGGAATTTAACTGTTTTCGCCACAAAACATCCTAATTCCAATTGCCTTGTACTCTTATAATAGTATAAGCCTAGTGTAATGTCAATATATCATTGTATATTTTGTATGTATACATATGTTGTTTTTTATTGTATACATACAAATTTTATAATATTTTTGAACGTATCCATTCACCACACACAACTCCTTCTTTGATATTTGCCAGAATTACAGAACCATCCCCGTCATGCCCTGTTGTTTTGCAAAGGTTTGCAAATTCGGCTAAAATTTAATGCATTCCTGATCCTGGATGCTGTCACATTTCTGCGGTCCAACTATCAGTCCTGCATGTCTCTCGTGATATTTCATATATTATCACGCATCCCTTCTCCCGTCAATTAGACATTTTATCCAGTTTAGTTGCTTTTACTTTGTGTATTATGCACAATTTTCTTTCTGCTGGATTTATGTTAAAATCAAAGTAGTTGCAAACGTTTTCAGTTTTTACTGTATACTTTTTTACTTTGTACAATTCAGAAAGGAAATCTATATTGCTATGAAAATTCTTGACCGCTACATTGACCAGCTTTTAGAAAAAAGCAGTCCGTCCCGTCCGATCTGGAATATTGAAAAAATCCGTCAAGGTGCAAAACCTTCCTGGAATTATATGGATGGCTGTATGATCAATGCTATTTTGGAACTTTATCATATTACACAGAAAGAAGAATATCTTGATTTTGCAGACCGGTTTATTGACTATTTTGTAGAAGAAGATGGTTCCATCCATTCTTATGATCCTAAAGAACACAACCTTGACAATGTTAATACTGGAAAAACCCTCTTTGATCTGTATGATCTGACTGGAAAAGAAAAATACCGCCTCGCTATTGACCTGGTATACAGCCAGTTAAAGACCCAGCCCCGAACTTCAACTGGTAATTTCTGGCACAAAGAAATTTATCCAAACCAGATCTGGCTGGATGGACTCTATATGGCACAGCCATTTTATATGCAATATGAAGTTACTTACAACAACAGTACTAATTGCAAAGACTGCTATCAGCAGTTCGTCAATGTGTACAATCTGATGCGTGATCTGAGAAACGGCCTGTATTACCATGCTTATGATGACTCCAGAACGTCTTTCTGGTGTGATAAAGTCACAGGATTATCTGACAACTTCTGGCTGCGTGCATTGGGCTGGTATGCCATGGCTCTGATCGATACAATGGAAGTAATGCCAGAAGAAACTCTTGGCAGCGAAAAGAAAGAAATGAATCGGATCTACAAGGAACTTATTGATTCCATGCTTCCCTATCAGGATGAAGAAACAGGAATGTGGTATCAGGTCGTAAACCGGGGTGGAATTCATCCCAACTATCTTGAAACATCCGGTTCCGCAATTTTTGCATATGCGATCATGAAGAGTGTACGTCTCGGTTTCCTGGACGGATCCTATTTTGCCTATGGAAAGAAAGCATTTGAAGGGATCTGTCGCACTTACCTTTCTGAAGAAAACGGAGAACTGCAACTGGGCGGGATCTGTCTTGTGGCAGGACTTGGAAATAAAGAAATGCGGGAAGGAACCTTTGATTATTATATGCGCGAACCGATCGTTAAAAATGAGGCGAAAGGCGTTGCACCGCTGATCCTTGCATACATTGAACTGATGTACCAGCACCAGGAAGCTGAAGTATAAGCCGGATCAGAGAAGTTTCCGTATCTCCAGGATATCTTCCACGCAGATCCCGGTACCATCTTCTAAGACGATCTTATGGGTATAAGCATCCGTTTTTTTCACGATCCCTGAAACAGTTATATAAGCTCCCCCCTCTTTTTGTTCATCTTTTTGAAAATACGTAAAGAGGGCGGGAGTTTTTTCGCGCAGCAGTACCTTAAGTTTTTCATCCAAAAACGTTTTCTGCGTCTCATCCAGTTCGATCTTCTCCCCTGTCACCCTGGCAGTCTCCTTAATAGCCCCTTCAAATCCCGTAAGAGCCGCAAAAGGCGCAAACTGTGCCGCCCGGTTCTCCCTTGACATAGGAGGATGCTTTTTTGAAACCGGTCTTGACAGACCAATGATATCCTCATACTTTTTCACGCCTTATGCCCTCCGATCTGCCGGTTGCGCTCTATAGCCGTTGCTCCTTCCTCCAAATTCATCCCCTTAAGGATCGCATTTTTCCCATACTTCTTCTTAATATCCAACATAGCCTGCTGCAACCTTTTCTCCTTCTCCAGGTTCTTTACTTCCTTTTCTCGCTCCTTCTCCACTGCTTCATAGTCTGTAAAAAGGCTTAACTGCTCATAAGTCTCCTGTTTTTGTACCTTCTTCTCTTCCATAGCATGTTCTGCCGTAATATAAAGCCTGCGGATCAGCAGATTTTTATCTACAATACCATCATACAGCTCCATAGCCCCCTGCATGATCAGTCTTGCAGAAGAAGTCGGCAGTTTTAAATGAATGGTTCCGTGGGCATGCTTGGGTATTTTCCTGCCATACTGATCCGTAGTCACTGCCCCTTTATACGCTTTTCTTCTCACCGGATCCGTCAGATTTTCAATATCATACCCCACCGTCAGAACGATCTGGCTGGCTATAAGCCCTTTATCCACCAGGTCCATTGCCAGCATATCCGCCATTTCCTTTAAAACCAGCTTTGCCTGGTTAAAATCACAGGGACAATGCAATACCTGCCCCGAGCCAATGCTCTTATCCTGAGGCTTGTACGCCTTTATATCTGCAATGGTACATGGCTCATATCCCCATGCATGATCAATGAGAAGTTCCGCATTGATCCCAAACAGTCGAAACAACAGATCCTCATTATAAAAATCCCCAGAACGTCCCAGAGAACACCTGGCAATATCCCCCATTGTATAAATTCCATTTTCTTCCAGTTTTCTGGCATAACCTTTTCCTACTCTCCAGAAATCCGTAAGCGGCCTGTGATCCCATAGCATCTGGCGATAAGACATTTCATCCAGCTCTGCGATCCGCACTCCGTCCTGATCCGCAGCCACATGTTTTGCCACAATGTCCATGGCAACCTTGCAAAGGTACAGATTAGGGGCGATCCCCGCAGTGGCAGTGATCTTTGTTTCACTTAACACATCCTGGATCATTTTCATCGCCAGTTCCCGGGCTGTCATCCTGTAAGTGCCCAGATACTCTGTCACATCCATAAATACTTCATCAATGGAATATACATGGATATCCTCCGGAGCCACATACTTTAAATAAATATGATAGATCTTTGTACTCACTTCCATATAGTGAGCCATCTGAGGGGGCGCGATTACATAATCAATCTCAAGCCGCGGATCCCTTTCAAGCATTTTCGCATCACAAGATCTCCCTGTAAACTTTCGCTGTGGCAATCCGCTTCTTCGCAGACTATTAGCCTGCTTCACCTTCTGCACCACTTCAAATAATCTCGCCCGCCCAGAGATCCCGTAAGCCTTCAAAGAAGGGGATACCGCCAGACAGATGGTCTTTTCCGTCCTTGAAGGATCCGCCACCACCAGATTAGCAGTAAGCGGATCCAGCCCGAGATCCACTGCTTCTACGGAAGCATAAAAAGATTTCAGATCAATAGCAATATAAATCTTATCAGAACCCATGTTTAAACCTCCATGACCAGTTACTGTTTAGTATACCATACGCCATTTTTCCTGTCCATGAACGCTGCAAACATTTGTTCTTATCTATTCTTAACTTACTCATTCTCACTTCAATTCAAAATACTGATCATGAAATTCAGATATCCCACATAAGTCAGCCACACCAGATACGGCACCAGCAGGATCCCCGCTTTTTTCGACAGTCTGCAAAACTGCGTCAGACAACTGTAAACCAGATACCATAAAAACAAAGCCAGGCAAATGCGACGGTATACTTTTTCCCAAGAAAGAACAAGATAAAACCTCCTGATCCTCTTCTTTTTTCACTTTGCTTATTTCTATCTCCACACCTCTTCAGCAATTTCTTTCACCAATTTTAACTTTGCCCACTGCTCTTCTTCTGTAAGCTTGTTTCCGATCTCACAGGAGGCGAAACCGCACTGTGGGCTTAAGTATAAGCGGTCTAAAGGCACGTGTTTTGCAGCCTCATGGATCCTTGCGATCACGTCTTCTTTCTTTTCTAATACCGGGGATTTGGTGGTTACAAGGCCCAGAACTACTTTTTTGTCGCCGGAAACTTTTGCTAAAGGAGCAAAACCGCCGGATCTTTCATCATCGTATTCCAGATAGTAGGCATTTACATTTTCCTCGCCAAAAAGCAGGTCGGCTACTCCGTCGTATGCACCGGAACTGAAAAATGTGGAATGATAGTTTCCGCGGCATACATGGGTATTGATCACCAGATCCGCCGGTGCCTGAGCTGCAACTTCATTGTTTAACTGAAGGAGCAGTTTCTTGTATGCCTCCAACGCATCTCCCTTTCTTCCGGTCAATGCAACTGCCAGCTTTGGATTAACCATACCGCCCCATACACAGTCATCAAACTGAAGGTTGCGGCAGCCTGCTGCGTAGATCTCATTGACAAATTCCACATATGCCCCTGCCACATCTTTTGCAAAAGCTTCTTCACTTCCATAGATATCCAGTGTAGTTCCAAGAAGCTCGGCACCTGTAAAGTAAGCATAAAACTGTCCTGGAGACGAAATAGTCTGCTTTGCTACTGTATTTTCATCTTCTAATGCTTTTACAAATTTAAAATGCTCTACAAACGGGTGGTTCTTTACAGAGATCTTGCCTACCATGTAGGTATCGTCGATCATAGCTGCCTCTGCATCGAAAGTCGTATTTCCTTCTACTGTCTTTCTATGCTCAATGCCCTGAAATCCCCACATAAAATCCAGATGCCAGGTGGATCTGCGGAACTCACCGTCTGTGATCACATGATATCCCAGCTTTTTGATTTTTCCAACCAGATCACGGATGCAGTCATCTTCTACTGCTGTCAGTTCTTCTTTTGTGATCTTTCCTTCTTCAAAATTCTTTCTTGCCTGCTTTAATGCTTCCGGTCTTAAGAAGCTTCCTACATAATCATAACGAAATGGTGTTTTTAAATCTGCCACTGTCTTATCCTCCGTTTTCACAATTTTATAGATCAATCAACCAGTTGTTATCTGGTTCCCGTCTGTTTTTTTCTGAGGATAGTTTAACAGTAGTTTTCATTTTGGGATAATACTTTATATTTTATGTTATCCATAGTTTCAATCTATGGATACATATTTTTTCAGTGCTTCAATATAAGTATCTGCATAACGGCTGAACAGTATATTTTTCTTTTTCACCAGACCGATCCGCATCTGAACATCCATGTCAAGCGGTCTTGCAATGATCTGGGAGCCATTTAGTTCCTCGCTTATTACTCCGGAACACACAGTAAAACCATTTAAACCAATGATCAGATTAAACATGGTAGCCCTGTCTCTTACCTGAATGTTTTTAGGCATGTCCAGCATGCTTAAAAACTCTTCTGCATAATAAAAAGAATTCCGCTCCCCCTGTTCGTAAGTAAGATATGGATACGCCTTCAGATCCTCTAACTGTATCTTCGCTTTCACCGCCAGAGGATGTACATTGCTGATAAATACATGCGGCTCTGCTGTAAATAATTCTTCAAAGATCAGGCCATTCTTTTTGATCAGCTTCGTCAGCACTTCTTCATTGTGTTCAGACAGATAGATCACTCCCAGCTCACTTTTTCCATTTGCCACATCATCAATGATCTCACCGGTCTGTGTTTCCCTGAGGATAAAATCATATTTTGCCGCATCATAGGTCTGGACCACATCTACAAAGGCATTGACTGCAAAGGAATAATGCTGGCAGGAAACAGAAAACTTGGGCATCCGCGCTTTTCCGACGCCGAAATGCTCCTTCATAATATCCACCTGTTCCAACAGCATTCCCGCATAAGACAGCAGTTCTTCCCCTTCCCTGGTAAGGACTACACCCTTTTTGGACCTGACAAAAATAGTCACTCCCATTTCTTTTTCCAGGTTATGGATCGCTGCGCTGAGGCTTGGCTGGGATATAAAGAGTTTTTCTGCCGCTTCTGTGATATTTCCACATTCGGCCGTCATTTTTATGTAGGTCAGCTGCTGCAGTGTCATAGATGTACTCCTTTTGCCCTTTTTTATGTTTCCTTCTGCCTTTCCCAACTTTCAGGATTTTTACGCTGTTTGATGACTGTTTGATGACTGTTTTATGGCCGTTTGATGCTCTTTTTGCACCCTACTTTCAGAGTCTTTAAATATTCCTTCTGCTCCGGCGTAATGCGGAAACTTTCCCTTGCCTTCTGGATGGTCTTATTGTGGGTCCACGGTTCTAAAACCGGATCCTGCAGATAAGGAATGGTTGCATCCCACTGCTTTGCAAGAGCGGTTGCAAAGAACCAGGCGATCATCATATTCACATAGTATTCATCTGACCGGACAGAAGCCGGCATTTTCAGATATTCCGGCTTAAAATCTTCATCTAAGAACCAGCGCATCAGCATTTCAATGCCAAACCGGCAGATATACGTATGCTCAGAAGGGATCCACTGTTTGATCTTTTCTAACAATTCCGGTTTGTGGTTTTTAAATACCTTAGGAGAAAGGCCGTCACAGATAGCCCAGTTGTCAATATAGGGAAGAAATTCTTCCACTACCTTCATACAGGTATCATAGTCTTTGATCTCCCCCAGCAAAAGGATATGGACCATGTATTCTTCATAATAGGTATGAGGCAGCTGCTTTAAAAATGTTTCTGACTCTGCCTCTTTTTTATACTCTTTTACAAATTTTTTCAGAACCGGCACACGGACCCCGATAAAATACTCTCTTGGCAGTTCCGGGATCAGCCCGCTGTGGAAATCCCCATATGCATGATCCTGTAATTCAAATAATCGTTTCTGAATATCCGTCATATCAGCTTTTTATCCTTTTATTTTAATAATTTAATCAAACTGCGTTTCCCAGTGCTTCGCTTCATTTGCCTTAAAACACATTTGGATCTGTTCTTTATTCGTCTTTTCCAGAGCCAGGTTTTCAGGAATTTCCTCTTTACCAAAATACCGGATCTCTGTTGTTTCAATATTTTCCGTAAATGCCCCACTGATCACTTCACACAAAATAAATACTTTCACGATCCCATAAGCATAAGGCGGATCATTGTGCTTGTTCCTGTCCTGAACTGCGATCATACGCACCGGCTTTACATTCAGCCCTGCTTCTTCCAATGTTTCTTTCACTGTATTTTCAGCCACGGACTGATTTACATCACACCATCCTCCCGGCAGTGACCAGGTCCCATTTTTCTCATGGACCAGAAGGATCTTTCCCTCTTTAAAAACAGCCGCCCTTGTATCTACTTTTGGAGTCTGATAACCTGTTTCGTTGCAAAACAGATTTTTTACTTTTTCCAGCGGAATATCGCTTTTGCATGCGATCATCTCCGCTGCGATCTCCCGTATCCTGGTATACCGTTCCAGATCGTACACATCTTTTCCATAAGCCAGTCCCGCCTGTGCAAGGCTTTGAAGTTCTACTGCAAATTCGATCCATTTATCCTGAAGCATATATAATTCCCCTTTTCTGCTCCTTTTATCATATCAAAAAAGCTGCCGTATTTCTACAGCAGCCTTTGATCTGAAATGTAAATTGTAAAAAGACATCTCTCGTTTTATTCTAAATATCAAACACACCAAGCATTACAATACCAATGATAACCAGCAGGATCATTGCATAATGCTTCCAGGACAGCTTTTCCTTTAAGAAAATGCGGCTCCAGACAACAGATGCCACGCAGTATGCGGAAATGATCGGCGCAGAAATAGCAGCATGTGCAGTATCAGATAATGCAAAAATGTAAGCAAACTGACCAGCAGTCTCGCAGATTGCACCGAAGTATTTCGGTCCTTCCTGGCTGAATGCAAACTTCTGCTTTTTGATAAAGCCTACATATACGATACAGCAGACAGCTGCAAAAAGGAAAGTCAGTTCATAAGCACAGTTGGATACAGAAGCTGCATAGGAAGAGCACTCCTCTGCTGTTGCAAACAATCCTGCTGCTTCCGCTTCACCAGCCAGTGTATCAAGAACTAAGGTATCTGCAAATGTACCTGCTGCATCTAACAGGCAGTACGCAACGGGAAGTGCCAGAGCCAGCCAGGATTTTGCATATTTGTAATTGGATGCTTTCTGACGTTCTGCACGCAGCTCATCATCTTCTCTTGACTCAACGACGCCAAGTCCGATGACGCCGATACATACAAGGGCAACAGCGCCCATAACAGCCAGACGCATGGAACCTTCAATTCCATCATCCAGTGTACCTGTGATAAAGCATAAAACTGCTACCAGGGCACCGGAAGAGTTGCAGATCGGTGAAGAAATAGATAACTCAATGTAACGAAGGCCGATATATCCCAGTGTCATAGAGGAAATGTATAACAGGGATACCGGTAAATAAGTAAGTATTACGTGCCAGGTAACTTCCACACCGCCTACGAAGATCTCGTACAGTGCATGGATACCCATGATAATACCAACAGCAATGACCATTTTTAAATGGGCATATTTGTCATTGCCGCGACAGCCAATCTTTGAAAACAGGTCGGATCCGCTCCAGCACAGGAGCGCAATAAGAGCAAGCCAAAACCACATATTTTTCTAAATTCCTTTGCATTTTTCTTATCTTCCAGTTTTTCCCATCTGGACAGACTTGCTTATTATATATCCGAATTTACTTTTTCGCAAGGGCGATCAACCCTTTCTGGTGCCAAGTTTTATCATTAATCCCAGATATTTCCAAATAGAAGCAGAAAAACGGCCGCATCACTGCGGCCGCTTAAGCTTAAAAACACTTGTATTACTATTATTAATATTCATCTACATACAGATGCATTGGATAAGTTCTGTATTCTACGCTGTCTAATTTGTCTACGGTGATAAATCCTGGAGGTGCCATAATTACATCCGGGATACGGTTTACGATGGTTGCGCAGGTGTGGACAGGTGTATCCGGTTTCTGTACATAGAAGGTAACATCCGGCTCGCCCTTAATCTTCCAGTCACACATATCGCCGTCATCTGGTCCGTAAACTTTACCGATACACTGTGTCTCGATCACTGGTCCCTGGAAAGTCTCGGTCGTAACCACTGCGCTCATACCAATGCAGCGTCCTACCGGAATGGTCAGTCCCATGGTCTCTGAATAAACTTCTTTATCGGAGAAATATGGAACGCACTTCTGGGTCTGGCTCTTAATGGTCCATCCCATCAGGTTGCAGAGCGCTTCGTTGGAGTTCCATACATAAGATGGTTCCAGAACTTCCGGATGAGCAATGGTCTTTTCAAATTCTTCCGGTGTCAGGTTGCAGCCGTGAGCTTTTGCAAGTGCAAGACCATAATCTTCTACATTGTAGCTTACAGCGCCTTCGATCTTCTTAATATCATGGCAGCCGCCTGCTACGGTTCCGATCAGATGTACCCAGAAGATATCTTCCATACCTGCTCCAACGATGGTACAGCCGTTTTCTTTTGCAAGAACGTCTAATTTATTGGTGCATGCTGCGGAAGTGGTCCATGGATAGGTTGCTTCCTCGCAGGTGGTAATTACATTGATGCCTCTGCTTAAACATTTTGCATAATGCTCATAGCAGTCATCCACAAAACTGAATAAGGTTACAATGGCAATGTCCGGCTGGCACTCATCCAATACTGCATCTGCATCGTTACGGATCTTTACGCCCAGATCAAATCCCAGTCCGCAGAACTGTCCAACGTCCATGCCTACTACAGCAGGATTTACATCGATCGCGCCTACAATATCTGCGCCTTTCTCATAAAGATAACGCAGTGTGTATTTTGACATCTTTCCGCATCCGTACTGAACCACTCTGATTCTCTCTTTATTCATAGTGTAACCTCCTTGTAATGATGTACATGAATAATAACATTGGCAACATTGATTTGCTTGTTAATTAATTAACCTTCTTTGTACTTTCATTATAGAGCCTATACTAAGTAGAGAGTCAAGGGCAGATTTAGGACAATTTTTTCTCTTACCTCACATTTACAGGCACCTGAAGCCGCAAAAACATTCCTCTTTCATCCTTCTCAAAAATAGGTGTTTCCACAATAGTCTCACAGAGATAATCCCCTGCAATGGTATATCCGTTCTTTTCCACCTGATCAAGAAGCTTACATGCCAGCTCCTTTTCTGTATCAAAACTGCTGCAGTAAATGCATTGATACATTCCCGCCGGGATCTCTGTGATCTCATCAGGACGGAACCTCTCCGCATCTGCCCGGACATAAACTTCCGTGGAAACAAATTCCCGCTTCATCACCTTATCCTTACGCCAGATGGTTCCTGGATTGCGGTAATATATATGCTCCACATTCCGATCTGCCAAGGCGTGTTTTAACTGCAAAAGGCTGTGTTCATAAAATTCCAGCCCTTCTTCAAAGTAATTATTCCCGCTGTCCAGCACGATAATACTGCGTCTGGGGATATATTCCAGGGTAATAGTACCTGCAGGCGGAGCCACACGGTACTGTTCAAAAGACTCCAGCGTGCGTTTTACTGCCTCTTTCTGTTCTGACAGCCGTCTCATCTCTGTACCGATCTGGTCTAAGGTATTGCGAAGTTCCCCCTCCAGGCTTTCAATATTCCCGTTTTCAAAGTATGACCCGATCTCTTTCAGGCTGAGGCCGCACTGCTTCAGGCTGCCTATCAGATCCAGCTTGGCACACTGAAGGATACTGTAATACCTGTATCCGGATCCTGCATCTACTGCTACCGGCTTTAGCAGCCCCATTTTATCATACAGTCTTAAAGTCTGGATGCTGATGTGGTTGATCCTGGCCATCTGACCAATACTCAGATCCATAATTTTCACCCCCGTACACCCCAAATTTTTTTGTAAAAATGCCTCAGTTTTTGTCTATACCTATCTATACTTACTATAGAGTTTTACCGTTCTGTCATGGCTGAACCGTAACTGACTTCGGTTCCAGTGATGCCCTGATCTTCTTCATTACAAAAAGATAAGACACACCTGTAAACAAACCTGCACTGAGCCATGCAGCCGGATCGCAGAAACAGGACAACGCATAGCTGTGAACACGCATGGCGATCATAGCCACACTCAATCTGGCTACCAGTTCCACTACACCTCCCATCATTGGAAGGAAACCATAGCCGCATCCCTGCATGGTATTTCTGAAAATAAATATCGTACTAAGAGGAATATAAAACAATGTACAGATGGTAATATAAGTCCTTGCCCAGGGCATCATAACCGTAAGGTCCACATCTCCTGAGAAGAACAGGCCCAGTGTCACACCTAAGAGCAGGGATACCAGCACGGCTGATACAACAGAGTAGATCACATCGATCAGCAATGCTGCCTTAACACCGTCCCGGATCCTCTTTGCATCTCCTTTTCCGTAGTTCTGGCCGCTGTAAACTGCCATGGTCTGTCCCATAGCCACCATTCCCTGTGTCAGCAAACTATGTACCTTGCAGGCTGCAGTATAGGCGGCTACTGCCTCTGAACCGAAAAGATTGATAGCTGACTGCATGATCATGGTTCCGGAAGAAGTAATTGCAAACTGAAGAGCCATGGGAATACCCATCTGCAGCTGATAGCGGGTATCTCTTCTGGTAAGACGCCAGTGCTTTTTCTCCGGCACCAGGGCAGGCACTTTCAAAAAAATGTATCCTGCACACAAAACAGCCGATACTCCCTGTGACAGATTGGTAGCCCAGGCTGCTCCCGCCACTCCCGTTTTCAGGACTACAATAAAAAACAGATCCAGACCTACATTTAAGCAGGCTGAAAAAACAAGGAAAAATAAAGGTGCCTTGCTGTTTCCAACTGCTCTTAAATAAGAGGACAATAAGTTATAAAATACATTGGCGATCATTCCCAGGCTGATCAAAATGATATAGGTATATGCCTTATCAAAAATATCATCCGGCGTATTCATCAGATGCAGCAGCGGGTTCATGATCCCACAGCTTAAAACGGTAAAAAGAATGGCACCTATAATAGATAAAAGAACGCCGTTGGTCACGCTTTCTTTTACCCCTTCCTTTTTTCCCGCACCAAACCGCTGGGCCGTAAGAACGGAAAAGCCGGCTGTAATGCCCTGTGCAAAACCGTTGAGCAAAAACATAATGGTTCCTGTGGAGCCAACTGCCGCTAAGGCATCTGCTCCCACAAAGCGGCCTACGATGATCGTATCCGCCATATTATAAAGCTGCTGGAAAATATTTCCAACTGCAAGAGGCAATGTAAACATAAAAATAACTGACAGTGGATTGCCCCTGGTCATATCCTGTTCCATAATTTTCTACCTTTCTTATCTTATATCAAAACAGATCATAAATAAACGCGGACTCAGGTTCCGCGCAACATAGCATAGCACACTGTCCGTTAATTGTCATTGAAAATTTTTTACTCTTTCACAGATTTTTTGGCAGGTGATTTTTCAATGATCCCATAAGATCATGTATATTTTAACTGTCTCCGGTCCATACTGGCTATGTATAAGGAGGTAAACTGCCATGAAAAATACGGCACTGGACGCTACAGCTCTTACCTTATCCATTATCGGAGCTGTAAACTGGGGGCTGATCGGCCTTTTTAAGTTTGACCTTGTTGCATTTCTTTTTGGAAGCATGACATTGCTGTCACGGATCATCTATACCATAGTAGGCATATGCGGTATTTATCTCATCAGCTTTTATGCCAAAAAAGAATAAGGGGGCATCTCAGCCCCCCGTTCTTTTAAACCATTATCCATTCATTCTCTTATCATAAGCCTCTTTCAGGCTGCATTTTAATGTAATTCCCAGATCTGCAAATACTCTGTCCAGTCCGGCCATCACAGCTTCTACTTTTTCAGGATATGCATTTTCACCCATATGACCGATACGGATCACCTTTCCTGCAAAAGCACCGAAAGAACCTGCTAACATAATGTTGCATTTTTCCTTCATTGCAGTAAGGATGGCTGTATCTGTGGTTCCTTCCGGAACATTAAATACAGTGACTGTATTGGAAAAACCGGTTTCCTGGTATAATTCCAGTCCTGCTTCCACTACCGCTCCTCTTACTGCTTCACCGATCTTTGCGTGGCGCTCTAACATGCCCGGATCATTTTTAATATTATCAAAGGCCTGACGCAGACCATAGATATCACTGATCGGCATAGTATATGGGAACCACTGCTTCTCATAGTAGCCGTCAAATGCCAGGATATTTGCATAGAAAGACGCAACCGGTGTTTTTCTGGAATGCATTGCCTTATAAGCATCATCACTGATGGTAACAAAACTTAATCCTGGAGGTGCGGAAACTGCCTTCTGGGAACCGCCGCACAGAAGATCGATCCGGTAATCATCCACACGCATTTCTTCACCGAACATGGCGGAAACGGAGTCTACCAGGGTCAGGATACCATATTTCTTTAATAATGGACAAAGCTTTGAAACATCATTTAACATACCGCTTGGAGTATCACAGTGTACTAAGGCTGCATACTTAAAATCGTGATCCTTTTCCAGATATTCTTCCAGCGCTTTTACATCAAAAGCACTGCGGTAATCTGTGGAATACAGGACTGGTTCTCCGCCGTACATAGTCACGAAACCGGCGAAACCTTTTCCATATTCTCCATTGTCCATTACTAACACCCGGTCTCCTTTTTCCGTGAGAGTGGCACAGGCTGCTTCCAGTCCCAAAATGCCTTCTCCGTCCAGGATCAGGGTCTCATTTTTTGTATAAAGGAGTTCGCTGATCTCTTCACAGGTCTCCTTATAAAAATCATAAAAATCTGCATCCAGATCTGGATTGGTGCAGGCAAGCGCTCTCGCCTGACGTACATTTTCCCTTACCTGTGTTGGGCCGGGTGTCATGATATCGTACATGATAATGGTTCCTTTCTCTTATTTTTCTGTCTTATTTTAAAATAGGACGAAGTACCTTGCGAAGCTGCTCTACACAGATCAGAACGATCACAGCTGCTGTACCGATCTGCACCAGGTTTCCAGGAATAGAAGCAACCGGAGCAAACAGGTTGTGATACAGGATCACTTCTGCAATATAGTAACCAACTACTTTGATCACACAGGCTACAGCGATCGCTGCCGCATCTCTTGCTGTGCTGCGGTGTCCTTCTGTCATAGCACCAACTACATAACCCATAGCACCTACGATCACAAATGTAAATGGTGCCCATGCAGTCCAGCCGGATAACAGATCAAACAGTCCCATACCGAAAGCGCCTGCTAACATACCGGTGCGCTTGCCCAATAGAATGGCACAGATAAATAAAGGCACATTTCCCAAATGGATCAGTCCACCATTGGCAGCGATAGGCAGTCTAACATTTACAAATGCTGTAAATACATAGGTCAGTGCAATAAACATTGCGTCTAAAACAAGTTCTTTTGTGCTGTATCCGCTTTTTGCAGCCGCAGCTGCCTGTTTTGTGTTCATACTCATCATCCTTTTCCTCTCTTCCTGACGGGTTCTCGGGGCCCAGGGAGAATAGCATCAGGCTTTCTTTTTGTATTTGCTTTATTAGCTTAACACAAGGATAAATGATAATTGGTTTTTTTCAAACATCCAGTTTTCAATTAATTAACCAGTCCAGTTTTTAGTAATTTATCACTGCGCCATACGACCATATGAACGGATATAAAACGATAAAAATTGGCGTACACCGCCTCTGCCAGCGCTTCCGGTTCACAGTTTCTAAGTCCTGCCGTTGTTTTCAGAGTCTCAAACAGAGAAGTTTCCGGCATCATGTTTTCTTTTTTCTCTTTAAGAAATCCCTGTTTCTTTCCTTCTTCATAAGCCCAGTCCACAGCCTCCATTCCATCTGTTTCTATAAGGATCCTGTTTTCCGGCATCTGCTCTGCCACCTTCTGTACTGCCGGGTTCCACAAAACATCCGGTCCAATGGAAAAATAGCAGTCCAGTTTCAGATAATCTTCAAGACCTGTATCCCCGGAAAACCAGTGGACCAGATAGGTGTTTGGATAATGGGATATGATACGGGCGATCTCCTTTTCCTGGCCTTTGGTGTGAAGGACTACCGGCTTTTTGATCTCACAGGCAAACTGCAGCTGTTTTTCCAAAGCCTTCCTCTGCCGGTCAAGTGGCACATCACACCACACACTGTCCATTCCGATCTCGCCTATTACAGGCACTTTTTCCATTAAGGAAAACATCTCTTCCGGTTCCCATTTGTCACTGTACCATGGGTGAAGGCCGCAGGCAGGGATCAGGATCTTTTCTGCTCCCTGCAGCCTTCCAAATTTTTCCAGTTCTTGCATTTCTCCCGGTGTACCGGCACAGGCCATGGTAGGGATCCCTAAGGTTATCCGTTCCATGGCCTGTTTTTCATTCTTTATATGTGCATGGGCATCTGTAAGCTGTATCATACATTTACCTTACCTTCCATGATCTCTTTATAGATCTCCCTGCGCAGAGCGCCCTGTTCATACAGCCACTCCCTGTTTCGTTTTTCTTCTTTTACTGTAAATTCCTGCCGTACCTTGCCTTTTTTCGCATCCAGTACCAGAATACGGTCGGAAAGATAGATGGCCTCATCCATATCGTGGGTCACAAGAAGAACTGTACGGTTCATCTGTTTTCGCACACTTAAAAGCCAGTCCTGCATCTCTCCTCTGGTAATCACATCCAAAGCGCCAAAAGGCTCATCTAAAAGCAGGATATCCGCATGGCACAAAAGGGTGCGTAAAAATGCTGCTCTCTGGCGCATTCCGCCGGATAAGGAAGATGGATATTCATCTTCATAACCCTTTAAACCAAAGGCTTCCATCTGCTTTCTTGCCTGTTCCTTCATCCCATCAGCGCTTCCATGGATCCGGCCATAAAGGCACACATTTTCTAAAATGGTCTTCCAGGGGAATAAAAGATCATTCTGTGGCATATAGGCAAAATGCTCTGTAACGCCTTTTATCTCCTGTCCGTCCACTAAAATATGACCTTTCTCTGCCTTTAAAACTCCGGTAAGCAGCTTTAAAAGAGTGGATTTACCGCAGCCGGAAGGTCCCAGGATACTGACAAACTCCCCTTCATTTACAGAAAAATCCAGGTGGTTCAGTATTTTCCGGTTTTCATAGTCAAATACAAGGTCTGAGACCTCCAGCTTTTTTGTCATAAGTGGCACTCCTTTATAAGTGATACTCTTTTATAAGTAATACGCTTTTATTCTGGAAGAAATTCGTTGGTATAGCAGTCTGCAGCAGGAATGGCATGGTCAATGACGCCGTATTCTGTCATAAAGTCCGTATAGTTATCCCATACGCTGTCCTTCATCTCACCCCAGCGGTCGGTATCTTCCATATACTTTCCAGCCAGATATTCCTGGGATGTTTTTAACAGATCCATAGAATAGTCCGGGGCATATTTGTGAAGGATCTGGGCACTTTCGTCCGGGTTTTCAATGGCATATTTATAGCCTTTTTCTGTTGCTGCCAGGAAGCTTTTTACCAGTTCCGGGCGGTTTTCTAACGTATCATTATTTGCAATGATCACCGGAGTATAGTAATCCAGACGCTCATCTAACTGGCGCAGCTCCATGTAGTTGATCGGGAAATCATTCAGCTTGCACTTTACATTATCCCAGCCTTCAAAAAACCACTCAATATCTACTTTGTCTTTCAGTGCTTCAAAACCGGAACCGTCAGAGATAATACGGTTCAGTTTGGAAGGATCCGCACCTGCCTGTGTCATAACAGCTTTTAAAACAGCCTCTTCACCAGGTCCGCCCCAGCCTGCATAGGTCTTTCCCTCAAAATCCTTTGGAGAGTGGATATCCTTGTCTGCATAAGTTACAAAACCGGAGGTATTGTGCTGGATGATGGCTGCGATGGCCTTGATCGGAAGGGCGTCTTTGGACGCTAAGGCAACGGTTACATCTTCCTGATAACTGATGCCAAAATCACCTTTTCCTACTGCAACCAGTGTGGCAGTAGCGCCTTCTGTCGGCTCTACAATGTTTACATTAAGTCCAGCTTCCTCATAATAGCCTTTGTCCAGAGCCACATACATACCGGTGTGGTTGGTGTTTGCAACATAATCTAAGATAACAGTCACATCTGTTTTTTTGCTATCTGCCTCTGGGCTGTTTTCACCATTTACTTTGCTTTCTGCTGCGCTTTTGCCTGCAGCTGTTGTAGCTGTATTGTTATTGTTAGACGCGCCGCAGCCTGCAAGTCCGGCTGCAAGAGCTGCTGCCATAAAAATAGCACTGGCTTTTTTCCAAGATTTTTTCATAATATTTCCTCTCATTTTCTGTCTGTTTCTCTGTTGATTGCAGGAAATGGTACACCTGCTCCCCGCCTGCGGCGGGAAACTCACGATCTCTTATTTCTCTCATAAGGCATAGACACCTTAGCGATCACCCGGATCAGCCCGTTCATAGCCAGACTTAACAGGATAATGACCACCACGCAGGCAAACACCTTATCCAGCATATAGCTGTTCTTTACCCTTAACAGGTAATAGCCAAGTCCCTTCTGGGAACCAAGCCACTCTCCTACTACAGCACCGCTGATGCTGTAGGTCGCTGCCACTTTCAGTCCGGAAAACAGTTCCGGCAGCGCTGCCGGTATCTTTACCAGGCAATAAGCTTTCCACCGGTCTGCCCCATAGGAGCGCACCAGATGTACATATTCTTCGTCTACCCGCTGCAGTCCGTCTGCAAAACTGACTGCCACTGGAAAGAAACACATAAGAACTACCGTAAGGATCTTCGGTGCCATTCCAAATCCCATATAAATGATCAGGATCGGAGCCATAACGATCATGGGAACCGTCTGGGTCACTACCAGAATAGGATAGAGTCCCTTTCGCACAGCCGGGAACCAGTCCATGGAAATTCCAAGCACCAGTGACAAAGCTGACGCGATCAAAATTCCCAAAAGTCCCTCTCCTACTGTAGTCAGGCCATGGCTAAAAAGCTCTGTTCCTTCCGTGAACAGGGCTTTTACCACTTCCAGAGGTGATGGAAGTACATATAAAGGGATGTGCAGCAGGTCCACTGCTGCCTCCCAGATCACCAGCAGCACCAGAATAAGCACTGCCGGTATCATTTTATCTTTTACATGTTTCATGTGAGTTGTCCCTTAACCTAACAGTTCCCGAACCATTTTTGCGTCAAATACAACCTGATCCACATGATTTACTTCGATCTGATACAGGGCATTGGCTGCAATGTGCTCTGCTGCCTGCTCCAGATCACGGATACCGGTAGTATCAGAATAGTGGCGGACTACCTCATCTAAAGCTTCCGGAAGGATCACACATTCATCTTCCTTCATGCTCATTCTCTTTAATATCTTTGGAAGGGCAAATTTTGTGAAAATGATCTTCTTTTCATCTTCTGTATAATCCGGAATATCGATCACTGCAAAACGTGACATTAACGGAGCGCTGATAAGAGAACGGTCATTGGCTGTTGCGATCGGATATACACCTGCAGTAGGAACCATACACTCCATGTAGTTATCTGTAAATCCAAGATTGTCAAGCAATGTTAAAAGCACATCTGCCGGATTTCCGTTTCCTTTGCCGGAAGCAGCCTTATCTAACTCATTGATAATAAATACAAGATTGGACTGACCGGACAGGGAAAATGCCTCCATGATGATACCTGGTTTTGCGTTTGCATATACACGGGAGCTTCCTGTCAGCTGTTCCGGATCATTAATAGAACTCATATCCAGAGTAGTCCACGGCAGCTTCAGGATCCTTGCTACTGCATAGGCGATCTGGGACTTTCCGGTTCCTGCAGGTCCGATCAAAAGGATACCGTAAGCAGGCAGTGTATGAGTACGGTTGATCTGGATAATGGTCTCGATGATACGCTGTTTTACACGTTCCATTCCGTATAATTCTTCATCCAGGATCCGTCTTGCCTCGTCTGGGTCAATGGCCTCAAAATAATTGCTCTTCCACTGGATGTTCATCATAATGGATAAAGCTCTCTGTGCGTGACGGCGTTCTTCCGGTGAAACCTCATGGGAATTGGCAACTGCCAGGTTTCTTCTTGCCCAAAGACGGATATTGTCAGGAAGGGTCCTTCCCGCGCAGGTCATAAAGTCGGTAATACTCTGTAAACTGGTCAGCTTCATATCATCGCCGTCTTCATCTGCATCCTCTTCCCGGATCTCCTCTGCAGGCGCACTGCTGGCCTGAAGGCGCTCGATCATGTACTGTAAAAAGCCGTCCTCTGCGGAAAGCTTGGTGCCGCCGCCAAAGGCGATCTCACGGATCTTGTATACAGCATACCCGTCCGCCTCATTGGAGCCGGAAAGGCGTACATTGATATGGCTCTCGCCCAGCCATTTAAGCAGGCTTACAAAGCGGGCATCTACTTTTAAGATGTCAGCACTGACAGTGCCGCCGCCTTCTACCTGAAATTCAAAAGCTGTTTTACGGATGGGATTTGTAAATACACCCCAGGAATGGTGCTCCCATTTTCTATTACTGTTGTCCAGAACCAGGATCGGATGTTCTGGAGAAGCGGTTGTTTCATTGGAACGGATCACAGTGTAGGTGCATTCCGGTGCTTTCTTTTCTTCTTTCGGTTCATCATTAAAATCAAAAACTGGCATTTTTTTCTCCTCGCAGTTAAATATTTACTACCATTTTCAAAAAACTCATTCCAAGTTTACCACGGATTTATTGTATCAACAACACTTCTTTTTTCCAAAAACTGCTTTAAATAAAATTTCCCCAGACAAAGCAAAAGCGCCCCGAAGGACGCTTACAACGCATTTACAACTCTACTCTAAACCATATTTTTCTTTCAGTCTGTCCCGGATCTGCGGGAAGCTTTCCGGTGCTGTCATATGGGCCTGATGCTCGCCAATGATGTACTCCATCCATACCATGTTGTACCAGCGGTCAAATTTGTATCCACATTTTTTGAACTCGCCTATCATGCGGTATCCCATGTGTGCGTGGAAATTGACACTGTTTTTATCCAGGTATTCGTCTTCCACTTCCGGATAACCGATGCAGGCTTCCATATTCAGGATGCCCTGCTCTTTTAAGACAGCTTCCAGGACCTCATGAAGCTTTCTTCCAACCCCTTTGTGCTTCACATTTTCATCTACATAAATAGATGTTTCCACTGACCAGTCATAAGCAGCCCGCTCTTTAAAAGGACTTACATAAGCATATCCAAGGATCTTACCATCTTCCACTGCTTTCAGATATGGGAAACGCTGTAATACATGGGCAATCCGTCCTTTAAATTCTTCTACGGACGGAACCTCATACTCAAAAGTGATCGCTGTCTTTTCTACATAAGGAGCATAAATTGCAAGCAGCTCCTCTGCATCTTCCACTGATGCCACCTGGATCTTTACATTTTCATTTTTCTCACTCATTATTCTGGCCTCCTGTATTCAAGTCCCTGGCATATGGGGCTGCAAATTTTGTTAATAACAATACCACTTCTTTTCTTACTTGAAAACCTTTTATTTTAATTTTCTCCCCTGCTTTTCACGGTTCTTTTTATAATAACGTTTCTCGCTTTACTTTCTAATGTCCATGCCCCCTTTCCGCCGGTTTCATAAAGGGAAATGTTTTGTTTCTTCATCTCCTCCGTGACCTGCCCGGATGGATGTCCATAGGAATTGTCTTTACCGTAGGAAATAAAAGCAGCTTTTAAAGGCATTGCTTCCAAAAAGGCAGGACTGGAAGATCCTTTGGAACCGTGGTGGGCCGTTTTCAGGATCTGTACATGTTCCAAATGTTCCTGCTGGATGCTGCCATTTTCTTCTGCCAGATCTAAAAGTTCTGTCTCTTCTGATATTCCCATATCACCGGTAAATAAAATATGCAGATCTTTATAGTGGGAGCATAAAACCAGGGAATGGGCGTTACGTTCTTCTTCTGTCTCCTTCTCAAAAATACAGGTAAATTCCATTTCTCCGGCCTTTATCTTATCTCCCTGGTGCATGTAATATGTTTTTCCCCCTGCTTCTGTCTGCAGCTGTTCCAATTGACCGTAGATCTCTCCCCCTTTTCCCCCACCAGGCAATATTAATAAATCTATGGGCATTTTCTGCTCTAATAAATACAAAAGACCACTTATATGGTCACTGTCCCCATGACTTACGACTGCTATATCTAAACGGGAGATCCCTTTAGACTTAAGGCAGGGTTCAAGAGTCCTGCTTCCCAGTTTTTTCTGGTCAGAACTTCCGCTGTCTATAAGGATGTTGGTTGTTCCTGACCTAAGCAAAAAACCATCCCCCTGACCTACATCAAGGCAGAGAAGTTCAAAACCACGGACCGGGTGTGGAGAAAGAATAGCGAAACTAAACAATACTGCTGTGAGCAGAGTTGCAACTGCAAATATCAAATTTATATATTTTTTCAGGATCTTTCTGGTCTGCCCCCACCTCTGGCATCTCAATAAAGCCACCGCTATCCCCCACAACACAATATACCCCAGGATCTGTCCCGGACCGGGCCTCCCCATTATCCTTACTGCCCCCGGCAGTTTCAGGGAACCTTCACAGATCCATTTATAATAACCCAATATCACATGCCCCACTTTAGCAGCTGTCCCTGCTGCCAAAGGCAAAAATCCTCCTGTAAGCAATATCATGATCCCCGCTATCATCAAAACCGGCACCAGCGGCAATACCAGAAAATTCAAAAACATCCCATACAGAGGATACTGGTAATAATGCCATGCCATAACAGGCAGAAGAAAAATCTGCACCCATAAACTGATCACCACTGTCTTTTCCCAGTTTTTTCCAATATTATACTCCCGGATCATCCACTGCCCCGGTCCGGAAATAGCCAGGACCGCTGAAAACGATAGCTGAAAACCGCTGTGAAAGATCAGATAGGGATTGTTTCCCAGAAGACCTAACGCTGCAAAACTTAAGGCAGAAAGACTGTCATAGGTCCGTCCCCGCTCTGCTGCCAGCCACAGACAGCAGATCATAAGGACTGCACGGATAGCAGACCCGGATGAGCCGGTAAATATGCCATAGCTGATCACAAAACCGCCTCCTATTATCCCGGAAGCCCGGAAACCTCCCACTGTCTTTCTAAGAAGCAGATACATTCCACCACCGATCAGTGACAAATGCTGCCCGCTGACCGCCAGCAAGTGGGCGATCCCGCTGCTGCGGTACAGATCCAGGGTATCCGTCTCCATAAACGAGGTATCACCCAGTAACATTGCTTTATAAATACTGCTGTCTTCTTTCCCACCGTATTCTTCCAGAACATGACTGCAATATCGTCTGAACCACAGAATAAGCCTCATAAACGGCTGATCCGCCCCGCTGCTTTCTTTTAAAGCTTTTATGTAACCGGTACACACCACTCCCTTTGACCGGTAATACAGCTTTGCATCAAATTCCCCCGGATTTTTAGCAGGTTCTGTGAGACGGAAAGAACAGGCCATTTTCACCTGTTTCCCAGGAAGAAGCTTCTCTTCCCAGCCTTCCAGATCACCTGGGGTTCCAGAAAGCTGCACCGGATATTGAAGTGACAGCCACCGGATGTCATCCGGGTCAGCAATATTTCGCACTCTCTTTCCCACTTTTACCTGGTTTACAATTATTTCCAGTTTTTCACTTTTTTCCCGTACATCCACTACCTGGCCGGTCAGCTGCACCACATCCCCAAATCCTGCCTGGATAATCCTCTTTTCTTCCTGCTCCATCTGTTCCCGGCACCTGGCGCCTGAAAAACTTCCTGCCGTCATCCCGCCAAAAACAAACACAAAAATAAGCAGAAGCGTCCTGTACATGACACTCCTGCTTAAAAACCGCCTGACAGCAAGCACTGTCAAAAACAGCACTCCTGCAAACCAGAAAAATATTCTGTATACAGCCTCCTGCAAACACAGGGCAAGCACCTCTCCAAGTACAAAACCTGCAGTTATCACCACAAGGGGCCGTTTCATATTCTGTTTTCTCCTGTTTTGTTCTTAATTTCTGCTTTATCTTTCCGCTTTTGATCCGCCTTTATTCCTGCTCAATATAATCCGTATTCCGCTCAAAGGCCGTATTCAAAGATACCACTTCCCGAAACATTACATCCTGGGAACCGTTTACCATGATCTGTACCTTAGAAACAGAGGTTTTATCTACCAGTGAATTTACAATGGCGTAAATAGGGATATATTCATTTACCGCCTGGTTGCTGTTTAAAAAAGCAGAGTCAAAATTGATATAGCATATATTATCCGTTACAGACACACTAAGTATCTTGCAGTCAGATGGCAGTACTGCCTGATGGCTGCTGTCGGATGGTCCTGCGATCAGCTGTTCCACGATCAGCTGCTCCATGGACGTATTGATATTGTGGGCCACTTCCCGCTTTTCTGCCACCAGCTTGTCACCGGTGCTGTTTGCAAAATACAGGGTCAGTTCCGTCTTTTCATAGGCATTTACATTACTTGTATTGATAATAAAATCACCTGCTGAGATAAATCCCACCGGATTTCCCTGACGGTCCATCAGCGGCTGGTCCCCACAGTAGATACTGATATAATCAATTCCCGGTATCTGGGTCATAGTCCTTGCAAGGGCCGCTCTGCAAAGGATCTCCTGTTCCGGTTTCATAGCCGTATAACTGCCGTCAAAATACAGATACAGTACCTGTTCATCGATCCTGCAGGCTTTAAAAGACACTTTATCATTTAAAACAGTCTGGCAGTCCAGATCCCTTGGCACATAAGTCAGCTGATCGACCAGTTCCTCTGCCAGCGCCACCTGATCTTTTGTTTCTGTTTCATATTCCTGGGCAACCAGTTTCGTAACCGAGGAATTCAGATAATAGATCAGGTATTTTCCGGCTCCCGGATCCGATTTTGGTTCTGTCCTGGCTTTACATCCGGAAAGGACTGCCATTGCAGCCACCAGTACACCTAAAAGTATACTCAGAAGAAACTTTCTTTTTCCATGTTTCATAACCGTTCCTCCTGTCTTGGCACATAATTTAACGGGATACGCATACTGAAGGTAGTTCCCTCTCCCGGTGTACTTTCCACATCGATCACACCATGATGCATCTGGATCACATTTTTTGTGATCGAAAGTCCCAGTCCTGTACCGCCAACTTCCCTGGAACGTGCCTTGTCCACACGGAAAAAGCGCTCAAAAATATGGTCCACACTGTCCTCCGGGATACCAATGCCGGAGTCTGCCACTTTAACATAAAAATACTTATGGTCTGCATCCAGTGTTACACGGACCCAGCCGGAGTCTATATTATACTTGATGGCATTTTCCACCAGATTGGTCACAGCCAGGTTTAATTTCACTTTATCCACATCTGCGGTTACTTCACGGATGCTCTCCAGGATCAGTTCTACATTGCTTCTCTTGGCAATAGGCCGCAGTCTCTTTAAGATCATTTCCAGTTCATGATTGATATGCACCTGGGAAATATTCATCTGGCTTTCTGCGGACTTATCCATACGCACCAGTGTAAGCAGATCCTCAATGATCTGATTTTCCCGGTCGATCTCATCTGAAATATCTGCCATAAACTCCCTGTACAGTTCCACCGGCGCATCTTCCATTCCCATAAGGGAGTCCGCCAGTACACGGATGGATGTAATAGGGGTTTTTAACTCATGGGACACATTGGAAACAAATTCCTGACGTGACTGGTCCACTGCTTTTAACTTGCGAAGAGACTTCTGCACTGCCTGGGACATCTGCCTGGTCTCACTGTAAGCATCTTCGCTGATATCTGCATCCAGATCCCCCTGGGCCACCCGGTCAAAGGAACGCAGGAGCCGCTTAAAAGGCCGCACCAGGAAATGAGCTGACATAATGGAAAACAGGATTGCCACCAGTGCCATACACAGAAAGAACAGCTGGGCACTGCTTTTTACCCGTTCTGTTACCGACACAACATTTTCCATGGAAGCAGTCACTGCGATCACTCCCTGGATCTTTTTCTCATCTGCCGGATCATAAACAGGGATAGTCTGGTAAAAATATCCACCCTCTTTATTAAAGCTGCTGCCGCTTTCCCCTTTAAAACAGCGGATAACTTCTTCGGATATATAATATTTTCCTGTAGACAGATTAAAAGTATCTGTCATGATCTTATAACTGCTGTTGACAATAACGATACGGCCATTATACAGATCCGCTATGGTCTGCATCTGGGCATCCAGGCTTACATTATTGGCCTTATCCGCCGTCATATACCCGGAGCGGGTCATTCGGTTGCTTAAGATCACACACTGGTTCTGTATCTCAATGCTCCTGGCTTCTATCTGGTTCTGCTTAAAAGAGCCGATGAGGATCCATGTCTGTAATAAAAGAGGGATAACAGCCACTGCGATCATCAAAAGAGTCATGGGGACAGTAATACTCTGTCCCTGTGCCTTTAACTTTTCATACCATTTTTCTTTTTCCAAATTATTCCAGCTCCTTCAGCTTACTGGAGCAGGCTACTGCAAAACTTCCTGGTCCAATGTGGCAGGCAATGCTTAAAGAAAGAGGTGCTATGGTGATCGGGACACCTGGATATTGCTCTTTTAAAGCCTCTTCCAGCTCTTTTGCCCCTTCTTCATTGCAGGTATGGGCGATCTCCAGATAGGTATGTTCCGCATTCTTGTCATGAAAACGCTCTTCTAAGTCTTTTGCCAGTGCAGTGAGCATAATGGTCTTGGCCTGCTTGGCTGTACGTGCCTTTGAAAATGCATCCAGTTTTTCTCCCTGAATGGTTAAAACCGGCTTAATGCGAAGGAGAGTTCCCAGGGCTGCAGCAGCCGGAGTGATACGTCCGCCTTTTTTCAGATATTTCAAAGTAGTAAGGGTAATATAAATACTGCTCTCGTACTTGGTACGTTCTAAGATTTCTTTAATCTGGGCTGCCTCATATCCCTTTGCAGCTAAATCCCTTGCATCCAGTGCTGACTGCTCCTGGGTAACAGAAATACGCTGGTTGTTTACCACCTGTACTTTTCCGTCGTAATCATCTGCCAGCATGATAGCTGTCTGGCAGGAACCGCTTAAACCGCTGGACATGGGAATATATAAAATTTCATCATATTCCTTTAACAGCTTATCCCAGAAGTCAGTTACCTCACCTGGGGAAGGCTGGGAAGTAGTGATATCTGCCCCTTCTTCCATCCGTTTAAAAAATTCCTCATGGGTCAGGTTCACACCTTCATAAAACATTTCCCCATTGATCATAAAAGGCATAGGCAGCACATAAATACCTAATTTTGCTGCCTGCTCCTGTGTAATACCGCTGTTGCTGTCTGTAGCGATTGCTGTTCTCATAACTGTCTCCTTAATGTTTCCCAATATTTCTGATCATTTTTTATTTTCTCTGAAAGTATCCCCTTCCCGGTAATGCTCTCTTGCTAACTGCATACCGGACAGATAATGTTCTTCCATAAGCTTTCTTGCCTTCTCATAATCCTTTTTCTGAAAAGCCTGAGTGATCCCCCGGTGCTGTCTGATCCCCAGATCCCGTTCATCTTCGGTCCGGATGGCATAACGTATAAGAAGGGTCCGGATAAAATTATACTGCTTATAGGTTTCCTTCATAAAACGGTTTCCGCAATGGTCAAAGAATACCTTATGATAGCGAAAATCCGCCTCAAAGTATTCCATGGATGTTTTGGCTCCTGCCATTTCTTCTTCATACATCTGAAGCTTTTCTACCAGTTTTTCTGTATCAGGCTCTGTGGAAGAAAGCATCACAGCCCTACAGGCTAAAAATGTGATGAAGTCATTGAGTTCGTTGGCGTAGGAATAATCAAAGGTGATAAGCTGTGCTCCGCTTTTTGATACTTCCTGGGTCAGTCCATCTTTTGACAGTCGGTTAATGGCGTCACGCACGGGTGTGGATGAAACCTGAAACCGCTCCTGAAGTTCCCGATTGGTAAGCTTATCGCCCATTAAAATCCTACCAGACAGAATATCTTCCTTCAGAATGTTGTAGATCTGTTCACTGAGTGTCTGTTTAATGATTTTTTCGGGCATAGCCCCCGCCTCCTTCTTTTCTTAATTGTTTTTCTTATTTTCTTTATTCTGTTGTACTGTTATCAGTGCATCACGCATGGATCCACTTACTTTTTTCATGATACTACAATTTTAGCAAACGGTCAAAATATATTTTCAAAATTGCCCCTCGCATTCTTTTTCCGTATCACAACTACAGGTGTATCCGCCCGTCACACATTTCCTGTTTTTTTCTTCCTGTCCCATCCTTCTGCGCCATCAGGGTCGGCTTCTTTTTTATTTTGCATAATTTTTTTTAAAATAACCATTGACTTTTGTGCAAAATAGTGTATTATATGAATTACAAGATATGTGATGCATCACGCATCACGCATCAAACATCATCTGTAGAACCAGCCGCCAGCGGTTGCTGCAGATGTATGATCGTGCAAGACATGTCAGAGGGCCCTGACGGTTTGACGCAACGTGAACCTCAATTCACACATTACAAAAGGAGGTGTATCTCATCAACCGAATACTCCACATGATCATCAAACTTGTGGGAGCTATCAATGATCTGTTATGGGGAGATTTAATTATCCTGGAATTCTCAGGGGGAGAAGTTCAGTTTGGTCTTTCTCTTCTGGTATTGATCCTTATTCCAGCGGGTTTATACTTTACATTTAAAACTAAATTTCTTCCATTCCGCCTGTTCCCGGAAATGATCCGGGTCACACTGGAAAAAGACGAAGCAAAAAAAGATGAAAACTCTATATCCGGTGTTCAGGCACTGATCGTTGCTACCGCTACCCGCGTAGGTATGGGTAACTTAGCCGGTGTTGTTGCTGCTATCTCATTTGGCGGCGCAGGAGCTGTTTTCTGGATGTGGCTGACCGCACTCATTGGTTCTTCCAGCAGCTTCGTAGAGTCTACCCTGGCACAGATCTACAAAGAAAAAGACCCACTCTACGGCGGTTATCGCGGCGGTCCTGCCTATGTAATGGACCGTATCCGACTGGTGACAAAAATCAAACGAGAAGATGTTTTCGTAAAGAACGTAAAAGAAGAAGCCGAATATGTGGCAGATGATGAACAGACTTATTACACCCGCGGTTGTAAATACGGTCTTTTAGGAACCGCATTCGCACTCTCCGGACTGCTTTGCTGGGCAGGTATCAGCCAGGTAATCGGAAACTCCGTTACCACTTCCTTCCAGAACGCATTCGGTATCCCGCAGGTTGCAACTGCTACCATTCTGGTAGCTATGTCCGCAGTCATCGTTCTTCGCAAGAACGCAACTGTTAAGGTTTTAGATATGGTAGTTCCTGTTATGGCAGGTGCCTACTTCTTAGTAACTCTGTTCGTTATCATTAAGAACATCACCCTGCTTCCATCTGTTATTGGAAACATTTTCTCCCAGGCATTCGGTATCAGACAGTTTGCCGGCGGCGGACTTGGTGTAATCGTAATGAACGGCGTAAAGCGCGGACTTTTCTCAAATGAAGCAGGTAGTGGTTCTGCTCCATGTGCTGCAGCCGCAGCAGAAGTCAGCCATCCGGTAAAACAGGGCCTTATCCAGGCACTTGGTGTTTTTATCGATACATTAGTGATCTGCAGCTGTTCCGCATTCCTGATGCTTTTAGCTCCGGCTGAAAAGATCGAAGGTCTTATGGGAATGGACCTTTTACAGGCAGCTATGAACCATCACCTTGGATATGCAGGCGTTGTATTTATCGCAGTTGTACTCTTCCTGTTCAGCTTTTCCACTTTCCTTGGCATTCTCTATTATGCCCGCTGCAACGTATCTTACGTATTCGGCGATACCTGGAAAGCTCAGACAGGATACAAGATCTTTTTACTGATCATGCTCTTTATCGGCGGCGTGGCAGCCTATGAATTTGTCTGGGAACTTGGCGACCTTGGCGTAGGCCTTATGACAGTATTTAATATGATCGCGATCGTCCCACTCTCCGGCCAGGCCATCAATGCCTTAAAGGATTACGAAACTAATTATAAGAAGAAAAAAGCATAAAAACATATTATTAATTAAGCAAAAAGCGTAATGTTGCGCTGCAAAAAACTATATAAAAACTATATAATAGGAGGATTTTTTAATGGAGAAGAACATGGATATGATGAAATTTGCGCCGGAGCCTTTCAAGATCAAAATGGTAGAGAACATGGCACGCTTAGACAAAGAAGAGCGTAAAGAAGCGATCAAGACTGCTGGTTACAATACATTCTTATTAAAGTCTGAAGAATGCTTTATCGACCTTTTAACTGACTCCGGAACCAATGCAATGAGTGATCATCAGTGGGCTGGCCTTATGTTAGGCGACGAAGCTTACGGTGGATCCCGCAACTTCTATCACCTGGAAGAAACTGTTCGTGAACTGTTTGGCTTTAAATATGTAGTTCCTACTCATCAGGGACGTGGCGCAGAGAACATTCTCTCCTCTCTGACCATCAAGCCAGGCGATTATGTTCCAGGCAACATGTACTTTACTACCACCCGTTTCCATCAGGAGCGCAATGGTGCTACTTTCCGTGATGTTATCATCGACGAAGCTCACGATCCAAGTGCAATCCTTGATTTCAAGGGCAACATCGACTTAAATAAATTCCAGGCACTGATCGACGAAGTTGGCGCAGAGCACATTCCTTATATCTGCCTCGCTGTTACCGTAAACCTGGCAGGTGGACAGCCTGTTTCCATGGCTAATATCAAAGCTGTTTCCGAACTGGCTCACAAATACGGCATCAAGGTTATGTACGATGCTACCCGTTGCGTTGAGAACGCATACTTTATCAAGACCCGTGAACCTGGCTACGAGAACAAGACCATCAAAGAGATCGTTCATGAAATGTTCTCCTACGGCGATGGCTGTACAATGTCTGGTAAGAAAGACTGCTTAACCAACATCGGTGGTTTCCTGTGTATGAACGATCATGACCTGTATGTTCGCGCAACTGGAATGGTTGTACAGTTTGAAGGAATGCCTTCTTACGGCGGTATGGCAGGAAGAGATATGGAAGCAATGGCTATTGGTCTTCGCGAGTCCATGAACTTCGATTACATCAGCCACCGTGTAAACCAGATCCGTTACCTGGGCGAAAAGTTAGACGCAGCAGGTGTTCCAATGGTTAAACCTTACGGCGGACACGCGATCTTCGTAGATGCAAGAGCATTCTTAGATCACTTAGATCAGGAAGAGGACTTCCCTGCTCAGGCACTCTCCGCAGCAATCTACGAGTTCTCCGGCGTTCGTACAATGGAGCGCGGCATCATCTCTGCAGGACGTGATCCACACACCCGTGAAAACCACGTTCCGAAACTGGAAACCGTTCGTCTTACAATCCCGCGTCGTGTTTATACATACGCTCATATGGATTATGTTGCTGACGCTATCATCGGCCTGTACCAGAGAAGACATGACATCAGCGGTCTGAAATGGGTTTACGAGCCAGAAGTTCTCCGCTTCTTCACTGGACGTTTCGAGCCAAAGAACGGCGAACTCATTAAGGGCTTCTAATAAGAAAGCACGCAATCACCTCTTATTTATAGCAGTTACTCCTAAAAAATCCGGGGGCGGCCCACATGGGCTGCCTCCGGATTTTTGATGCAATGCATTTATAATTCCCGTCACATTTAGTAGGCCGTTTCATGGACCCATACATTATATATACAACAAACGCGCCCTAAAGGCGCGTCTGCTTATTTTTACTTATTACTTTCTAACGATCAGTGACTTACCAGTCATCTCTTTTGGCTGCTCCATACCCATTAATTCGATCAGGGTCGGTGCGATATCGCACAGTGCGCCGCCTTCACGAAGCTTCATGTCAGCGTCTGCATTTACCAGGATAAATGGAACCGGGTTGGTAGTATGAGCGGTGTATGGCTCTCCCGTCTCATAGTCTACTAACTGCTCTGCGTTTCCGTGGTCAGCACAGATAAACATAACGCCGTTTACTTCCTTTAATGCTTCTACAGCACGGCCTACACACTCATCTACTACTTCGATTGCCTTGATTGCTGCTGCTTCTACGCCTGTATGTCCAACCATATCCGGGTTAGCGAAGTTGATGATGATCACATCATATTTGCCGGACTTGATCGCCTCAGTTAACTTATCGCATACGCCGTAAGCGCTCATCTCCGGCTTTAAGTCGTAGGTAGCAACTTCCTTTGGAGAAGGAACCAGGATGCGGTCTTCCCCTTCGTTTGGCTCTTCTACGCCGCCGTTAAAGAAGAAGGTAACGTGAGCATATTTTTCCGTCTCAGCAATTCTTACCTGCTTCTTGCCGTTTGCTGCCAGGAACTCGCCAAAGGTATTGGTAATGGACTCTTTCTTAAATGCAACCAGCTTGTTGGTAATGGTTTCATCATAATCGGTGAAGCATACATATACCAGGTCTAACTTCTTCTCTCTTGCAAAACCGTCAAAATTGTCATCGCAGAATGCATGGGTGATCTCTCTTGCACGGTCCGGACGGAAGTTAAAGAAGATAACGGAGTCACCGTCATTGATGGTTGCCAGTGCTTTTCCGTTTTCAGTAACTACAAATGGTACAACGAACTCATCGGACTTGCCAGCGTCATAGGAAGCCTGGATGCCTTCAGTAGCGCTTGCTGCTGTATTTCCTTCGCCCTTTGTAAGAGCCTTGTAAGCTAACTCTACACGGTCCCATCTCTTATCACGGTCCATTGCATAGTAACGTCCCATAACAGATGCTACCTTGCCTGTGCCAAGCTCTGCCATCTTTGCTTCCAGCTCAGTAACAAATTCCTTACCGGACTCTGGTGGTGTGTCACGACCGTCTAAGAAGCAGTGTACATATACTTTTTCCAGGCCATTTCTCTTTGCCAGCTCTAACAGGCCGTAAATATGGTTTAAGTGGCTGTGTACACCGCCGGTAGATACCAGACCGAACAGGTGCAGAGCGGAATTGTTTTTCTTGCAGTTTTCTACTGCTGTTAAAAATTCTGGTACATTAAAGAAATCACCGTCGTTGATCGACTTGGTAATTCTTGTCAGCTCCTGGTATACAACACGGCCTGCGCCCATATTTAAGTGTCCTACCTCGGAGTTACCCATCTGTCCTTCCGGAAGTCCTACTGCAAGGCCGCTTGCCTGGCCTTTTACAAATGGACACTGGCTCATTAACTGATCCATAACAGGAGTTTTTCCTTCGCATACTGCGTTGTGCTCACAGTTATCATTCAGTCCATAGCCGTCCAGGATCATTAATACTACTGGTTTCTTGCTCATATCTGTTTTCTCCTCTTAAATCTGCCTTTTTTACTAAGGCTTTATAAAATGGATACAAATGCCCTGAGACCCGTTTTCACGACCCCAGGGCTAAATTCGCAACCACCCGGACGGCGCATTTTCTTGCACGGCTTTGCCGCATAAGAAGCATCGGATATCACTCCAATGTGAAATCTGCCCCAAAAAGGCGCTTACAAGCAAGCTTGACGCTCCTTTTTGGGTCAAATTTCCCGCCGTCCTGAGTAATTATCTGTTATAGTTTACGATCTTACCAAAGTCTGGCTTTAAGGAAGCGCCGCCTACCAGGCCGCCGTCGATATCCGGCTGTGCAAACAGTTCTGGTGCGCTTGCTGCTGATACAGAACCGCCGTACTGGATACGGATAGCCTGTGCAGTTGCCTCATCATAGATCTCGCCGATGCATGCGCGGATCGCTGCGCATACTTCTTCAGCCTGCTCTGTGGTTGCTACCTTACCGGTTCCGATAGCCCAGATCGGCTCGTAAGCGATAACAGCTGTCTTTGCCTGATCTGCTGTTACGTTTAAGAAAGCGATCTTGATCTGCTGACGGATCCAGTCAATGGTAATGCCCTGCTCTCTCTGAGTTAAAGATTCACCGCAGCAGATGATAGGAGTAATTCCATGCTCAAATGCCTTTAATACTTTCTTGTTTACGGTCTCATTTGTTTCAGCAAAGTACTCTCTTCTCTCAGAGTGGCCGATGATCACATACTTAACGCCTGCGTCATTTAACATGTTTGGGGAGATCTCGCCTGTATAAGCGCCCTTTTCCTCAAAATACATGTTCTCAGCACCGATCTGGATGTTGGTTCCCTTTGCTGCTTCCATTGCCGGAATGATATCAATAGCCGGTACACAGAATACTACATCTACTTCATCATTTACTACTAATGGTTTTAATTCGTTTACAAGAGCAACTGCCTCAGAAGGTGTCATGTTCATCTTCCAGTTGCCTGCGATGATCTTCTTTCTTGCCATAACTTCCGTCTCCTTTATACACATACACGACTCACAGGCGGTCTGTTTTTATCCCCAGTTATTTCAAAAACAGCCGCCTGCAATATCAGTTATCTTTATTTGTCATCTGCTGCAGCTACGCCTGGCAGTTCCTTTCCTTCCAGGAATTCCAGAGAAGCACCGCCGCCGGTAGAGATGTGGCTCATCTTATCAGCAAATCCTAACTGATTTACTGCTGCTGCAGAGTCACCACCACCGATAATGGTAGTTGCGTCAGTATCAGCTAAAGCCTGAGCTACTGCGATGGTTCCCTTTGCAAGAACAGGGTTCTCGAATACGCCCATCGGTCCGTTCCAAACAACGGTCTTAGCGCTCTTAACAGCTTCAGCATACAGCTTTGCGCTTTCTGCACCGATATCCAGACCCATCTTGTCATCTGGGATAGCGTCTACAGAAACGTTCTCTACAGGGATCTCAGCATCGATCGGATCTGGGAAGGAAGCTGCTACTACAGCATCTACTGGAAGTAAAAGCTTCTTACCAAGCTTCTCAGCCTTTGCCATCATTTCCTTGCAGTAATCTAACTTGGTATCGTCTACTAAGGACTTACCGATCTCTTTGCCTTCAGCCTTTAAGAAGGTGAATGCCATACCACCGCCGATGATCAGTGTATCGCACTTTTCAAGGAGGTTAGAGATAACATTTAACTTATCAGCAACCTTAGCACCGCCTAAGATAGCAACGAAAGGTCTTACTGGATTTTCAACTGCATTTCCTAAGAAATCGATCTCTTTCTGCATTAAGTAACCAACTACGTTGGAGCCGCCCTTTGCAGAGATGAACTTGGTAACGCCTGCTACAGAAGCATGTGCTCTGTGGGAGGAACCGAATGCGTCGCATACATAATCATCAGCCAGATCAGCCAGTTCCTTGCTGAACTCTTCGCCGTTCTTGGTCTCTTCAGCGCCGCGGAAACGTGTATTCTGCAGAAGAACTACATCGCCTTCCTTCATAGCTTCTACAGCCTTGGTAGCTGCTTCGCCGGTTACATTGTAATCAGATACGAAAACAACTTCCTTGCCTAATTTCTCAGACAGTCTCTTTGCTACTGGAGCTAAAGACTCGCCTTCGTTCGGGCCATTTTTAACTTTTCCTAAGTGGGAGCACAGGATAACCTTTGCGCCGTCGTTAATCAGCTTCTGGATGGTTGGCAGAGCTGCTACGATACGGGTCTCATCTGTGATCTCGCCGTTCTTTAACGGTACGTTGAAGTCGCAGCGGACTAAAACTCTTCTTCCCTTTACATTGATATCATCGATTGATTTCTTGTTTAACATGGTGGATATCTCCTTTCAGTAAACTCGCAAATAGATAAATTTATTTCGCGAAAAAAGGGCCCGGTCCTAAAGACCGGACCCCTTATGAGTCTTTAAAATCTGGATTTATGATCTGGATTATGCTAACTCAGCGAAGTACTTGATAGTTCTTACCATCTGGCTGGTGTAAGAATTCTCGTTGTCATACCATGAAACAACCTGTACTTCATACAGATCATCAGCGATATGGGAAACCATAGTCTGGGTTGCATCAAACAGAGAACCATATCTCATACCGATAACGTCAGAAGATACGATCGGATCTTCATTGTATCCGAAGGACTCAGATGCAGCAGCCTTCATAGCAGCGTTGATCTCTTCTGCAGTTACGTCTGCCTTCTTAACAACAGCTGTTAAGATTGTGGTAGAACCGGTTGGTACAGGTACACGCTGTGCGGAACCGATCAGCTTGCCGTTCAGTTCTGGGATAACCAGGCCGATTGCCTTAGCTGCACCAGTAGAGTTAGGAACGATGTTAGCTGCGCCTGCGCGTGCTCTTCTTAAGTCGCCCTTTCTGTGTGGTCCGTCAAGGATCATCTGGTCGCCGGTGTAAGCGTGGATGGTGCTCATGATACCGCTCTGGATTGGAGCGTAGTCATTTAATGCCTTAGCCATAGGTGCTAAGCAGTTGGTGGTGCAAGATGCAGCGGAGATGATGGTATCTTCTGCTGTCAGAGTCTTCTCATTTACAGAGTAAACGATGGTCTTTAAATCTTTTCCAGCTGGTGCGGAAATAACAACCTTCTTAGCGCCTGCATCGATATGAGCCTGTGCTTTTTCCTTGGAAGTATAGAAGCCAGTGCACTCTAATACTACATCTACGCCAAGTTCGCCCCATGGAAGGTCAGCAGCCTTTGGCTCTTTGTAGATAGTGATCTTCTTGCCGTCAACTGTGATGGAATCTTCTCCAGCCTCTACAGTGTGCTTGCCTTCGCCAATGCGTCCAGCGTATCCACCCTGTGCTGTATCATACTTTAACAGATGTGCTAACATCTTAGGATCGGTTAAGTCGTTGATTGCTACTACCTCGTAACCCTCTGCTCCGAACATCTGACGGAAAGCCAGACGTCCAATACGTCCGAAACCATTAATTGCAACTTTTACTGCCATGATTCAATTCCTCCTAGTTTGTTAAAAAAATATTATTTGTTAAATATTAATCAACTGCCTACATTGTACTCAATTTTATCCAAAATAGCAAGCCTTTTTTTTGTTTCTGCCATTCTGACTATTTTCTCTCATAAATTCCATTAATTTTCAGCGCATTTTTATTTTCTCAATAGAAGGGTGGGGCATAGACTTGTTATTGTGGCAGTTTATGAGTATAATGTGAGAGACGAATACAGCTGCCGCACTCCCCGTGGGGCAGATATGTGCTTTTATGGATACAAACGCAATATGATAAAAAGGAGGCATATCACTATGGATGCCATTTATGACTGCCATCTCCACACAGAATTTTCCGCAGACTCCGAAACCCCGGTACGGGATCAGTTAGAAAAAGCCATCTCCCTTGGAATGAAAGAGATCTGTATTACCGATCATCATGATTACGGCAGCGAATTCTGTCCTGACGATTTTACGTTAGACATTCCTTCTTATATAGAAAGTTTACGCAAAATACGGGACGAATACGCTGGACGGATCCGTTTAAATATAGGGATCGAATTAGGATTACAAAACCATGTAGGTGAGTATCTCCACGATTTTGCCAGAACCTTGGGAAAGGAATTTGATTTTGTCCTTGGTTCCAGCCATTTCGTAGACCGGATGGATCCATATGAAAGGGAATACTGGAAACATTTCGGGGAAAAAGAAGGATTTCGTGCATTTTTTGAAGTATCCCTTAAGCGGGTACAAAACCTCCTTGATACTTTCGACTCCTATGGCCACCTGGACTATGTTGTAAGATATGCTCCCCATAAAAATGAATTTTATTCCTGGAATGATTACGAACCCTATATCCGTCCTCTTTTAAAACTTCTTATTGAAAATGGAAAATGCCTGGAATGTAACACAGGCGGCATCCGCTATGGACTTGGAAACACCAATCCATGTGCTGATGTTTTCCGTCTCTATAAAGAACTGGGCGGTGAAGGGATCACCATTGGCTCTGACGCCCATACGCCGGAAACTTTAGGCATCGGCTTTGACTACTGCCGGGAAATGTTAAAAGAATATGGTTTCCGCTATTATACAGTATTCCACGAAAGAAAAGCGGAGATGCTCCCATTATAGGGGCGTCTCCGCTTTTTTTACAGAGTTTTTTACAGATCCATGTATCGTGCCAATGACATTTGCAAGACGGCTCCATTAATCTGCCTTCATCTGCTCTTTTACATCTTCTCTTAACTGTTTCCAGGCTTCTTTATCTTCTACATAATACTTCGGGCACTGTTTTCCATTAATATCATAATGACGGACCACATCGGAACTTTTAAGTTTTAACTGTTTGCAGAGCCATGCTGTCAATTTCACCACTGACTCATAAGAAGCGTCATTAAACTTGCCTGTATCATCCGCATGACAGACTTCAATGGAAAGCGTATCGTCATTTCTGGGAGCATTGGCATATGCCACCTCATCAATGGGAATGCACTGGATCACTTCCCCGTCCAGTCCCACTACAAAATGACTGCTGGAAGAAACCCCCTCTTTCTGTGCATCCTGGTCTGCCAGACCGTCAAAATAGTTTCTGGTAGCCTTTGCACTGGTTCCCGGATTTCCCACATAATGGATCACAATATTTTTCACCTGCCTGCGGGTCACATCCGGGCGGGAAAAAATATTTTTCCGCAAAAAATCCTGCTGTACCCAGTCAGGCATTTCCACTGCTTTCAGATCAATTGTATTTTCAGGCTCTCTTCCCCATATACAATAGCCGCTTCCAAGACCGGTGAGAATACCGATCATCATTGCCATAAAAACGGCCGCCATAGGAAAGGTTATCACCTTTCGTTCTCGCTTTTCCAAGTTATCTATCCCCTGTATCTTATCTTTTTTCCAATATAACATTATTCCCTGAAAAACTCAATGAAGAACTTCTTAAGGACTTGCAGTAAATTTTATGAAGATTATAATATCTTTTGCAACTTTTTTCCCGGTTCATGCGTCTAATAAGTGTAAGACATGAAAGGAGAACATATCATGAACCATTCTGATCAGACAAAACAAATAACCGCGCAGACGGAAAAAATGCTCATTGACCAATATGAGCGCCTTTACCGCCTGGCCTACAGTTATGTACATAACGAAGCAGACGCTTTGGATATCGTCCAGGAAAGTGCCTGTAAAGCCATTACACAGTGTAAAAATTTAAAGGATACAGAAAAACTTTTTCCATGGCTGTGCCGGATCGTAGTAAATACAAGCCTGGACCTGCTGCGAAGCCGGACAAAAGAGCAGCCTGCCGAGGAACTTCCTGAAACGGCAACAGAAGATACATATGAGGAATTTGACTTAAAAGAAGCACTGAACCATTTGGAACCGAAAAACCGCACCATCATCATCCTTCGCTATTTTGAAGATATGAAATTAGAGGACATTGCCCTTGCGGTAGCCGAAAATGTAAACACCGTAAAAGCAAGATTATACCGGTCGTTAAAAAAGCTTCGGATCCATTTAGACGGCACTGCCAGTTTTTAAAAGAAAGGAGCATATATTAATGAAAGAACAGGATCGTAATTTAGAATATTTTGATGATTTAGATAAACTGGAGTCTTTAAAGCAGGAATATAACAACATTCCCGTTCCAGAAGCCGCAAAAGCACGTATCATGTCAGGTATCCAGAAAGGAAAAACCATGAATAAAAAACACAACCCATTTTTCCGTATTTTACGCACCACCGGCACTACTGCTGCCGCTGCTGTAGTAGCTCTGGCCATTGTCACCAACGTAAGCCCAACCATTGCCAATGCCATGACAAACCTGCCGGTGATCGGTGCCATTGCAAAAGTGGTCACTTTACGTACATACGAAGATAAGACCAATCATTTTGAAGCCAAAGTGGATATTCCGGAAATAGACTCTGCACCGGAAGCTGTAAACCGCTCCATTGAAGACTACGCAAATGAACTGATCGCCCAGTACGAAAAGGATCTTCGGGCATCCCAGGGAGAAGGCAACTACTCTCTCACTTCTACTTACAAGGTAGTAACTGACACAGACAGATACCTGTGCCTGCGCATTGACACCACCCTTGTGATGGCAAGCGGAACCGAATACACCAAGGTATTTACCATTGATAAGACCACTGGTGATATTATTTCTCTTTCTGATTTATTTAAAAACAAACCGGAAATGCTCACTGCCATCAGCGACAACATAAAAGAACAGATGAAACAGCAGATGGCTGCAGACTCCTCTGTTACTTATTTTATTGACAGTGACATGCCGGAATGGGATTTTAAGGAATTAAAAGGTAATGAAAGCTTCTATTTTAATGAAAAAGGAGAACTGGTCATTACTTTTGACGAGACCGAGGTAGCCCCGGCTTATATGGGAGCTGTGGAGTTTACCATTCCCCAGTCTGTAACCGGTGATCTGAAATAATAGCAAAACAGCCGCAGGAACACATCAAAGGTGCATTTCCTGCGGCTGCTTTCTTATGTACTAGGAAATTCCGTTGGAACTCCCTAGTACACAAAAAGGCACGACCTGCCAACGATGCGCACTCGCGCGATGAGGAAGTTTGTCGCAAGCGACCGCGCTCGGAGCGAGAATGTGCCAAGGCACATTCTTATTTACGGAGGAAAAGGGATTTGAACCCTTGCGCCGGTGCTACCGACCTACTGGTGTTCGAAGCCAGACCCTTCAACCACTTGGGTATTCCTCCTGTTATTGCTAACCTATTAATTATACAATACTTTTCCTGCTTTGGGTAGTAGGCAAATCGTTTTTATTTGATTTCTTCTATATAGTAAATGTAATCAAGAGAGCGCAGTGCTTCAATGATGTCACTGTGTTTTTTATCTTTTTTCAGTTCCTGACTGTCCACAGTCAGAGAAACCGTATACACGCTGAGACCGGAATTTAAATAAGCCGGATTTGCCTCAATATCATCAATGCGGATCCCCAGTTTACGGATCGTCGCTACAAAATCCTGAAGTTTGAAACTGCTCTTTAATTCCAGATGCACCTCAAAATGATTGGAACGGTCTTTTAAATAACGCTCTGCAGATGGGAACAGGGAAATCCCACAAAGAAGTGCCATAAAGATCACAAATGCGGAAATATACATTCCGGCCCCAACCATTAAGCCCATAAAACCGCAGGCCCAGAGTGCTGCAGATGTAGTCAGTCCCTTGATCTGGTTCTTGGAACTGAAAAGAATGGAGTTGCCGCTTAACATGGCAATGCCCACAACGGCCGCTCCTGAAATAACAGGGATCCCAAAAGAAAATTCACTGGACAGATACAGATCTGTGAGCACGGCTGCTGTAGCAGATACACTGACCAGCATAAAAGTCCTCATACCTGCGGAATGACGCTTGCTGGAGCGTTCACATCCAATGATCGCCGCCAGCGCCAGTGATAATAGGATCCGCAGGATCACCTGCATTCCTATTCCTTCCATCATCCATCCCTTTGTCAGTTCTGCTGTTATATGTCCCATATCAATACGTCCTCCTTGCTCTTAAATGATTGCGCAGCGCCCCCACTGCTTCGTACTGCTCATTGGCAGCTTCCAAAAATGCCTGTTCTTCCGGAGAAATATTCTCTTCTGTTTCCGGTATTTCCTGCTGGATCTCATGGATCCGCTCGATCAGCATTTCCAACCGGGTCACCGGATCTTTTTCTTTCGCCTCTTTTGGCAGTTCAATATCCCCATAGGATCCGGACAGATACAGGGACAATTTTGCGCATGCCGGACCCGTCAGTTCATAAAGTACACTAGATGCAAGAATAACGGTCTGCAGATCAATCCCCATCTGACCGCCTAAAGTTCTTGCTCCCAGAGCCGCCAGACCAATGGCTACGCCTGCCTGAGGCACCAGTGCCAGCCCCAGATAATTGCGCACCTGTTTTTTCTTATGTACTGCAAGACAGCCTAAATAAGCACCTGCGTATTTTCCTATGATACGTGTCAGGAAATATGCCACTCCGATCACTAAAAGGGAAGCCCCGTCTTCTCCTGCTGAGGGATTAAGAAGCGCATCTAACCGGAAGGAAAGTCCGGACCGTACAAAAAACAAAAGCAGGATCGGCGGACTGAAATAATTTAACTGTTTAAACAGCTTATCATCATCAGATAAATTAATATAAATGGTTCCCATGGACATACATCCCAGAAGAGGGGATACATCTGCCAGAGAACAGATCCCGCAAAAAGCAAACAGCGCTGCCACCGATATGATCAGCCGGTTGTCTTTGTATTTTCTCTTTGGCATCATGCATTTTAACAGCCAGCCAAAAATACCGCCTAACACCAGTACTGCCCCATTGATCAGGATCGGTTTTAAGATATTTCCCACCTGGAAACCACCAGTCCCGGAAAAAGCTGCCAGCGCAATAGAAATAGCCGCACTGTACTCCACCAGACCAACCACATCATCCAATGCCACCACCTGCAAAAGAGTATCAACAAAATCTCCCTTCGCTCCGGTCTGACGGATGGTCATGATGGTGGACGCAGGAGCTGTAGCTGATGCCAGAGCTGCCAGTACAATGGAAAATGCCAGATTTAAGTGGAGCACCCCATAAACCACTGCAAATACACATACCGATGCCAGCACCGCTTCCATAACCGTGATCACGATCACCTTCCAGCCGTTTTTCTTTAACACGGAAAAGCGGAAAAATTCCCCTGTGCTGAATGCAATAAAAGCAAGCGCGATATCTGAAAGAAAATCCATCCCATCTATGACCTTCACCGGCACCATATCCAGACAGTAGGGTCCCATAAGGATCCCTGCCAGAATGTACCCCGTTACATTTGGCAGTTTAAACTTTCTGGTGATGCGGGTCATAAGATAACCAACAAACAGCATCAGTGCAATGGTGATAATGACCACCGATGCCTGGCTTGTTGCATGGTAAAATAAAAATGACTTCATGCTATAACCCCCTCGTTTTCCTTGTGTGTCATGCTTCTATATGATATACTGTTTTATAATAAAAGCAAATTATTTTATTTTTATGTATGATAAATTTTATTTATTATACACAATAAGGAGGTACCATGCTCGGTTCAAAAATAGAAACTCTGCTGGCAGTAGCTGAATTCCAGAATTTTACAAAAGCGGCTGCTTCTCTCTCCCTTACCCAGCCGGCAGTCAGCCATCATATCAATCAGCTGGAAGAAGAACTGGGAGTCACCCTTTTTATCCGCGGAAAAGGCAGTTTAATGCTGACCCCGGAAGGTGAGATCGTCTTAAAATATGCCCGAAGGATCAAAGCGCTGTATGGAAAGATGGAGACGGAGATCGATAATTCCAGAAAACAGCTGACCAAAGTCCGCATCGGCATCACCCACACCTCGGAAAGCAACCTGATCACGGAGGTTCTGGCCCGTTGCAGCAATGCTGATAATAATTTTTCAATAACAATTATTACGGATACCATAAATAATCTTTATGATATGTTGGATAATTACGAGATCGATCTGGCTGTTGTGGACGGAACGCCAACCGGGCATTCCCTCTGTTCCCTGATGTTAGCTACCGATTATCTGGTGTGTGTTATGTCCATCCGGCATCCTCTGGCCAAACGTGCCATGGTCACTTTATCAGAATTAAAACAGGAACGGATGATCCTGCGGCTTCCTACTTCTGATACACGCATGCTTTTTGAGTCCACATTAAAAAGCATCGGGGACTCCATTGACAATTTCAACATCACTCTGGAAGTTGACAATATCGCCACTATAAAAGACCTGGTACGAAAAGGACTGGGCGTTTCCATCCTGCCTCAGAGTGCCTGCGCAAGAGAACAGAAAAAAGGAAAAATGGCCGTTCTTCCTATTGAAAACTTAAGTATGATGCGTGAGACCAAGATCGTATACAAAAAAGACTTTACCCATATGGATATCCTTCAGGAGATCACCCGGGTATACCATGAAACGGCAAGAAGTTACCAATAATAGACATTTTCCACTGTTTTATAGTTTTACAAATCATCAAAAACAGTGTACAATAATTAAACTGGCCCTTTAAAGCGTTTAAGTGTGTTTCAACGTTTTAACAGGTCCAAAAATGAAAATGACTGGAGATAATTTATGATCGTTCATATAATCGAAGCTGTTTACCACTTTTTGTGGGGAGATCTGGTTACACTGCACCTTTCAGGCACTTCCATTGGTATTCCTCTTCTGGTACTGCTTCTGATCCCAACAGGTATTTATTTTACCTTCCGTACTAACTTTGTATCCGTGCGTCTTTTTCCGGATATGGTGCGTTCCCTGACAGAAAAGAAAGGAAATGGCAACAGCTTATCACCGTTACAGACTCTTTTCGTATCTACCGCTACCCGGGTTGGTATGGGAAATCTGGTGGGCGTAGTGGCTGCTGTTTCTGCAGGCGGCGCAGGTGCTGTGTTCTGGATGTGGCTTTCCGCTATTTTAGGCTCTGCCACTGCTTTTATCGAGGCAACTCTGGCCCAGATCCATAAAGAGGAAGATTCATTGTACGGCGGCTATCACGGCGGTCCGGCTTACTATATCCACTATTATGCAGAAAAAGTCCGTGGAAAGAAACTGAACCACTCTGTGATTGCAGTTTTCTTCGCCTTATCCGGACTCTTATGCTGGTGCGGCATCAGCCAGGTGATCAGCAACTCCGTTGCCTCTGCCTTTAAAAATGCTTTTTCTGTACCACCTATCATCACCACTGTGATCCTGGTGATCTTATCCGCCATTATCGTGCTGCGCAAAAATGCCACCATAAAGGCACTGGATATCATTGTTCCTGTTATGGCGGCTATGTATTTTATCATCACGATTTTTATCATTGTGACCCATATCGGACAGCTTCCAGGCGTATTTTCCAGGATTTTTAAAGAAGCCTTCGGACTTCGTGCAGTAGCAGGCGGTGGTTTTGGAGCTGTACTGATGAATGGTGTAAAACGTGGTCTTTTCTCCAACGAGGCTGGCTCCGGTTCTGCTCCCTGCGCGGCAGCTGCTGCTGATGAAAAGGAACCGGTTAAAATGGGACTGATCCAGGCTTTAGGCGTATTTATTGATACCATTGTGATCTGCAGCTGTACTGCCTTTATCCTGCTCCTTGTCCCGGAAGAACTGACCCGTGGCCTTATGGGAATGGAGCTGTTACAGACTGCCATGAACTACCACCTGGGAAGCTTTGGTGTGATCTTCGTAGCTGTGATCCTGGCCCTGTTCAGTTTCTCCACTTTCCTTGGTATCCTCTTTTATGCCCGTTCCAATGTGTCCTATCTTTTCGGAAACCGCTGGCTGTGGCAGACTCTCTATAAGATCCTGGCCCTGATCATGCTCTTCATCGGCGGCATCCAGGCTTATACAGTGGTGTGGGATCTGGGAGATGTTGGCATCGGACTGATGACTATTTTTAATCTGGCAGTGCTCTTTCCTCTTTCAAATGAGGCCTTATCTGCGCTGGCTGAATATGAGAAAAAGAAAAAATATGAATAGCTAAAAAGGACAGAAGGTTGATCACCTCTGTCCTTTTCTTTTCCGAATTTACTTTTTTCTTCTTTTTAATATTTCATGCCAGTACACAGGCACTAACAATGCGCTCGCCCCGATCCATGCAAAGGGCGTTGCAAAGCAGATCCCTACATAACCGATGATCCCTGCAAACACAGTGGTGGATGTAATACGAAAGATCAGTTCAATGATACAGGCTGTAAAGGGTGTCCAGCTGTTGCCCATACTCTGGATGGCAGAACGATAGATCTGCAGCACTCCAAGAAGCAGGTAAAAAGGCGCTACGGTCATCAGATAATAATCAGAATACCAGATGATCTCTGCTGTGGGCTGTGTTACAAACATGGGCACGACCAGATGGCGTCCGAAAATGATCATCACACACATAAGAGCATTTGCAATGCTTGTCTGAAGCAGGCAGGCTGCCGTTCCCTTGCGGATACGGTCCCACAGACCGGCACCATAGTTCTGGGCCACATAGTTGGAGATGGCGATACCAAAAGCTGCATTCATAAGTACAGAAAACTGATCCACTTTCGTCGCTGCCGTATATCCAGCAATTGCCTCTGTTCCCAGTGCATTAACGGCTCCCTGCATGGCAAGCTGGCCGATGCACATAACAGACATCTGAAATCCCATACTCATGTGAGTTTTTATCACAGAACCAAGATTTTGAAAATCTTCTTTCTTCAGTCTAAGTATGAGGAATTTTCTCACGCCTATCACTGTACATAATATTGCTGATAAAAGCTGGCTGAGTACCGTTGCCCAGGCAGCTCCTGCTACTCCCATTTTAAACGGGACAATAAATACTACATCCAGGACAATGTTTAAAAGAGAGGAAAATACAAGGAAAACCAGGGGTGTACGGCTGTCTCCCAATGCACGAAGAATATTGGATATCATGTTATAAAAGATAGTCGCACCGGTTCCTAACAATACAGCAAACATATAATCATAAGCCATATCGTAGATCTTTTCCGGTGTTTTCTGCCAGTACAGGATCTGATGAGCCAGGCCGCAGCAGATCGCCATGATAACCAGTGAGAAAAAAACACATAGAATAATAGACACTGCCACACTGCGACGCATTCCTTTTTCATCTCTTGCGCCAAACCTGTGTCCCAGACAGATACCAAAACCGCCGGTAATACCCTAGATAAAACAGAGTACCAGATAAATAACAATCGCCGTAGAACCAACTGCTGCCAAAGCGTCTGCTCCCAGCGTCCTGCCTACGATCACTGTATCTGCCAGAGTATAAAATAACTGAAACAGATTACCACCGATAACCGGCAGTGAAAATTTTAAGATTACGGAAAATGGATTTCCCTTTGTCAAATCCTGTGCCATGACTTTTACTTCCTTTTCATGTTTTTCCCCAATCAAACCAATACACTTTATACCTTCTGTTTTCCCCGTGTAAAACAGTCTGTGATCAGCCTCCATAAAGGAAGGGCATACAGATAACACCCTGCAAACAGCGCAGTCCCAGGTGCTCCCATAGAAGCTAAAGGAACAGCGCCTGCAATGGACCATGGAATCAGCGGTGCGATCACAATGGTACCATCTTCCAGATACATGGCCATTTTCTCCTGATCTGTCACCAGCTTATTACAAAGCTGCTCTGTTACCAGTGTAGCCAGCGACTGGTTGCAGGACACTGCACAGGCGATCACAGAAACCGGAAGTACAACGGCAAAAGGCGCCAGCTTTTCTCCTGCTTTTATGATCTTTTCCTGTAAAGGCAGCAAAAGCCCTGTTTTCTCAAAAATACCGGAATAACAGGAAGACAGGCACACTACAGCTACCACTTTTATCATGGACTGGATGCCGCCCCCATTTAGCATTTTACTGATCTGGGCATCCTCTGAAACATAGCCAAATACCATAGAGTATAAAGTTTCCGTAAGAGGACGATGCTGGTAGACCAGACAGATCACAAATGCCAGAAAAATACTAACTGCCATAGCCTTTTTCACTTCTACTTTGCATATTGCTAAAATAAAAATGGCTGCTGCCGGGATCAGAGGGATCAGTCCCATACGGAATTCTCTTGAAAACAGCTCCCCTGCTCCTGCTGCCGCACTGCCGGAAGCAGACTGCAGCCATCCCATTACCAGGTATGCCACACAGGATATCACAAAAGGAACGATAGAATCTTTCATCAGTTTCGGTATATTTTTATACATATCCGTATGGGTCACTTCTGCCACAAGCAGAGTGCTGGTGGATACAGGCGAACACCGGTCCCCGAAAAAGGCGCCGGATATAGCTGCGCCGCCTGCAAGGGCAAGGCTTATATCCATTGCCTGGGCCATGGCAATACAGATGGCTCCCATAGTGGCTGCCGTTCCAAAGGAAGTTCCAATCAGAAAAGATACCAGGCTGTTTAACAAAAAGGTAAGCAGCAAAAATACGGAAGGTGTGATCAGCTGCACACAATAGCCAACAATAGCCGGGATCGTTCCTGATGATCTCCATAACCCTGTAAGAACTCCGATGATCGTCATAGTGATCAGCACATTTTTTACTGTATTTACGCCTTTTAAACACATTTTCCCCGTCTGTTCCAGGGTAAATCCACATTTCAAGCTGTATGCCGAAAACAGGATCAGACCTGCTATCAGGGCATACAAAATAGGGACACCTGCCGCCAGCGCACCGATCAAAAGCACTGCAAACAGTGTCAGCACCGCCAATTCCATTCTACACCTCGTTTTATCTTCTGTAATTTTATTCTAAACCGCTTTTAATGCCTGTTTCTGGAACATTTCTCCGCATCAATGGCCAGCACAAACATCAGCACATGAAGGGCATCTTTCGGATCCGCAATATCCAGTATATAGGTATCCGTCATATGGAACAGTTCCTTGGAGATCACTGCCACTTTCCGCCCATCAGACGTCGCGATCGTATAGTCCCACTCCATAAAACTTCCCTGGATCTCCCAGCCGTTAAAATCAATATTGTAACACGGCTTTAAGAACGAAAATTCCTTGCTGAGGCAGCCTATGTACTGCGGACCTTCATACAGCTCAAACTTTGGCAGAAAAGTAAATACCCGCTCTTTCACTGTCCCCACTTCACGGCCGGCCACATCATATATCTTCAGGCAGTGTCCCCAGGAAAGCTGACCTTTCACTGTGTATACAGTATTCTCATTTTCATCATAAATATCATAGCTGTCAAACCAGGAAAAGAAGCGTTGACGGAACAGAAGTTTCATAATGTAACCCCCTTTTATAACCGGATTATTTTACACGGATCAGTTTTGCTACGGTTTCACAGTTAGCAGTTGCCGGGAACATGTCTACAGCTACTGCCCTTTCCAGCTTATAACCTCTCTCCTGTAAAATCACCAGATCTCTTACCAGGCTGGTTGGCTTACAGGAAATGTAGACCAGATGATCCACACCAAAATTAATGATACGGTCTAATGCCTTTGGATGGATGCCGTCTCTTGGCGGATCTAAGATGATCAGGTCTGGCTTTTCGGTTATCTCATCGATCACCTTTAATACATCTCCTGCAATAAATTCGCAGTTATGCAGACCATTTGCTTCTGCATTTTCCTTTGCTGCGCCTACTGCCTCTTCTACGATCTCCACCCCTACTACCTTCTTTGCTACCGGTGCAATGATCTGGGAAATGGTTCCGGTTCCGCTGTATAAGTCGAAAACTACTTTATCCTTTGTTTCTCCTACATAACCTCTGGCTGTCTCATAAAGCACCTCTGCTCCCAGAGAATTGGTCTGGAAGAAGGAAAATGGGGTGATCTGGAATTTCAGGCCCAACAATTCTTCATAGAAATAGCCTTTTCCATAAAGAACTGTAGTTTCATCGCTCTGTACCACATCTGCCAGAGTATCATTGCGGATATGAAGGATACCTGCAAAACTTCCCTCCATTTTAAGAGCTAACAGTGTTTTCTTCCACTCTTCCAATAACACTTTTTCTGTTTCTAAGGACTGTGGCATTCCTTCTTTGCCGGTCTGTCCGGAAGTAACCAAAGCTACCAGGATCTCACCTGTCTTAACAGCTCTACGCACCAGCAAATGTCTTAAATAGCCCTCATGCTGCAGCTTTCTGTAATAGCCCATGCCTTTTTCTGTAAAATACTCTAAGGTAGCTGTTAATATTTTACGGAAATCCTCATGGACAATATGACACTGCGGGGTATTTACAATGTCATAAAAACTGCCTCTGCGGTGCATTCCCAGTGCCAGGGGACCACCCTTATATTCATCACCAAAAGAGAATTCCATTTTATTTCTGTAGCCATCAGAAATGGGGCTTCCCTTGATACCTTCAAATTCATAGGACTTGCACACACTGTCTAAAAGTGATTTGATCTGTCCCTCTTTGATCTTTAACTGTTCTTCGTATGGAAGGCTCTGGTACAGACAGCCGCCGCATACGCCAAAATGAGGACATGCGCCTTCCTTTCGTTCCAGTTCAGAGGCTTCTAACACTTCTAAAAGCCGTCCTTCACATTTTCCATTTCTTTTTTTATTGATCACAAACTGTATTTTCTGTCCAGGAATGGCATTTTTCACGATCACTTTTTCCTCGCCTACATGAACAATACCTTTGTTTGGGAATTCTACCTTTTCTACAATCGCTTCGTAAATCTCGCCTTTTTTCACTTTTCTACTCCTTATTTTGTATTCTGTCACTTTAAATATTTCAGTCTATCACTTATTTATCACAAATATGCCCGAATAGCAACCTATACCTAAGAAAAGCGTGTCCCTTTTATATGAGACACGCTTTTAAAATTATAAGATTTTACACCTGTTATGGCTTCTTTCTTATTTTATTCAGCTTTTTCCTCAGCCCTCTCTTCTTTCTTTTCGCTTTTCTTCTCTTCTGCCTTTTCATCCTCGAAGAAGTCATCGTCGAAGTCATCATCGAAATCGTCTTCAAAATCTTCCAGATAATCAGGGGTAAAGAAACGGTAAACTGCGTATGCAATACCTGCTACTGCTGCTACTGCACCGATAATAGCCAGTACCCAGAGAATACAGTTCTTTTTCTTTTCATCTTCTTCTCTCTTGTGGATCAGTTCGTTGATACGGCTGGTATTCATCAGTTCTTCTACACGGCTTAAAGCCTCTTTTCCCATGGTATCCCATCTTTCTCTGTCAAATCTGTTCATAGCAGGTCCATCCTTTCTGCACTTATTTTCCTTGTTATTTAGTATACCATAAACTCTTACTTTTTACTACTGTTTTCAGACACGTTCCAGCTTTGCAAATCCCGCTAACATCTTCTTCTGGCCACCTTTGTCAAACTCTACCGTGATCTCATAATCCCTTGCCCCGTCTATGATCTCTTTTACAGTTCCTTCGCCAAATTTTGCATGTTTTACACGGTCCCCTTCTTTGTAGTCAAGGGATGCTGCTTTCTGGACTGTAAATGTCTTTCCAAAGCCCGGCTTTTTCTTTGGCTCTAAGCTTTGCATGCTGCTGCCAAAACCGCCCATTCCAGAACTTTTACTGCTTCCCGTTGGTGATGCTGTTTTAGAAGCATAGGCATTATATCCCATTCCAAACCGGCTGACACCGCTTTTAGTGCCCTGGTTCCATGGAAGTCCTGACTCGTCAAAGTCATCCTGCTTTCCTTTTCCAAGGACCGGCTGCAATTTATCCGTATCTAAAAGTTCCGGCGGGATCTCATTAATAAAGCGGCTTGGCTTGGACCATCTGGTCTCTCCGTTTACCATGCGCTGTCTGGCTGCTGTGAGCACCAGTTCCTTCTTTGCCCGGGTGATACCTACATAACAAAGCCTGCGCTCTTCTTCCATTTCTGTCTTATCACCTGACATAATAGACATCATTCCCGGGAACAGACCGTCCTCCATACCTACCAGGTACACCTTTGGAAATTCCAGGCCCTTGGCACTGTGAAGAGTCATTAAGGTTACCCTCTCTTCCGAGTCATCTACATTGTCAATGTCCGCAACCAGTGCCACCTGTTCCAAAAATTCATCCAGTGTAGGATGTTCACTGTCTTCTTCATAGGCAGCTGCCTTATTGATCAATTCTTCAATATTTTCCAGACGGGTCTGGGCCTCGATCTCGCCCTCTTCCTGAAGTTCCTCTTCATAACCCGTATCTTCCAGAATATGATCGATCAGATCTTTAATAGAGTACTCTTCTGAATGTGCCATCGCCCGGAAGGCTTCCATCTGGGCAATAAAACGGCTGATCTTTTCTGCCGCCTTACCGATACCCGGGATCTGTTTTGCCTCTTTTAAAGTATCATAAAAGCTCATTCCATGTTCTGACGCAAAGGCAGTCACCCTTCCAATGGTAGTGGCGCCGATCCCCCGTTTCGGCACATTGATGATACGGATCACGGAAAGGTCATCCACTCCATTTGCAATAGTCTTTAAATACGCCAGTACATCCTTGATTTCTTTTCTCTGATAGAAGTTGACTCCACCTACCAGTCTGTAAGGGATATTATAGAAAATACACCGCTCTTCTATCAGTCGTGACTGTGCATTGGTCCTGTAAAGCACTGCCTGATCCTGATAGGAATATGAACTGTCACGGATCTGGCGGGCTACAAAATCCGCCTCATCCCTTGCTGTATCAAACTGCTTAAATAAGATCTTGTCTCCTTCACCGTTGGCTGTCCACAGAGTCTTATCCTTTCGCCCGAAGTTATGACGGATCACTCCATTTGCCGCATCCAGAATATTCTGGGTAGAACGGTAATTCTGCTCCAGTTTGATCACCTTTGTGCCTGGGAATGTATGTTCAAAACTTAAGATATTCTGGATATCCGCACCTCTGAACCGGTAAATAGACTGGTCATCATCACCCACTACGCAGAGATTGCGGTACTTGGAAGCCAGGAGGCTTACCAGCTTAAACTGGGCCATATTGGTATCCTGGTACTCGTCTACCATGATATATTTAAAACGTTCCTGGTAATAGTCCAGTACCTGCGGGTTATTCTGGAACAGTTCTACAGTCTTAACGATCAGGTCATCAAAGTCCAGGGCATTATTTTTGCGCAGCTGCTTCTGGTATTCTTTATAGATCTCCCCTGTCTTCTTTTCCCTGAAATCCGCTCCTGCATTTAACAGAAACTCTTCCGGAGTGATCAGCTTGTCCTTTGCAGAAGAAATAGCTGCCAGGACAGACCGTTCTTTAAACTGTTTGGTATCAACATTCATTGCCTTAAACACCTGACGCATCAGGGTCTTCTGGTCATCACTGTCATAAATGGAAAAACTGGTGGTATAGCCCAGACTTTCAATATGACGGCGCAGGATGCGCACACAGGAAGAATGGAAGGTGCTGACCCATATACTCTCTGCCCCAAAGCCAACCAGGTCATCCACACGTTCCCGCATTTCCCCGGCTGCTTTATTGGTAAAAGTGATCGCCATGATGTTCCATGGATTTACCCCACATTCATCGATCAGATAAGCGATCCTGTGGGTCAGGACCCTTGTCTTTCCGGAACCGGCGCCTGCCAGTATAAGAAGAGGGCCGTCTGTATGTAAGACTGCCTCTTTTTGTTTTGGATTTAATGTATCATAAATGCTCATATTATTACCGCCTTTTTTTCTCTGGAGTCATTATAACATCCCTGTACCTATCCTGCAAGCAGGCACAAAAACAAATGTTCTCCCTAAACACAAAAATGCCATGTTCCAGGCGTTCTCCATACAGCCTGAAACACGGCATTCTGTTCTTATTTTCTCCGAACCCTTTAATAAAGATCGGTCATTTTCATTATTTAGCCCTTTACAGCACCTTCCATCATACCTGCTTTCTGGAAACGTTCCAGGATCAGATACAGTATAATGATAGGAATGATAACTAATGTGGTACCTGCAAGGATAACAGGCCATGGTGTAGACAAACCTTCACTGACTGGCAGTAAGGAAATGGTTACCATCAATGTGTATTTTGCCTGTTTTCTTAAGTAAAGTAATGGCCAGAAGAAGTCATTCCATCTTGCGATCAGTGTGATCGCACCCCAGGAAGCCATAGCCGGCTTGATAACCGGAAGGATGATCTTCATAAAGATACCAAAATCCGTACAGCCGTCAATTCTGGCTGCTTCTACCAGTTCATCCGGAACATCGGTGATATACTGGTTCATGTAGAAGATACCAACTGCTGTTGCAATTCTTGGGATAACTAAAGACCAGAGGCTGTTGATCAGTCCCACTTTTTTCATGATGATGAACAGTGGTACAGAACCAACTTCCGGCGGTACCAGCATGGTAGCAATTACAAAATAGAATAAAACTGTCTTTCCCGGGAATTTATACTTTGCAAAAGCAAAACCTGCCAGTGCACAGAAAAACAGGGAAGTTACAGTACCCATAATGGTGGTAAATACACTGTTAAATGTATTCTGGCCTACAGGGATCATCTCAAACAGACGTTTGAAATTGCCCAGTGTAGGATGAGTTACAAGAATTGAGTTAAAGCCGGTAATGCTTTCAGAAATGTCTTTGATAGAGATCAGGCACATCCATACAATAGGGAACAGACATACAATAGTGATCAGCACCAGTACCCCATATGTGATCGCGGAAGACATTGCTTTTTTATGGTTCATGTCGGTTCTCCTTTCCTAAATTTCTCCCTGCTTATGACGCACGATAAACTGGATCACAGATATAACGATCAGGATCAGGATCAGTACTACCCCAATAGCAGATGCATATCCCATGTTAAATACATTGAAACCAGACTCATACATGTACTGGAACAGGGATGTATTGGATGTACCAGGACCTGGCAGGATATAGGACTCATTGAACAGTTTCCACATATCTACAGTCAGAGTCACGGAACAGAAGAATAAAATATTCTTTAAAGATGGCAGTGTGATGTACCAGAACTGCTGAAGTCCGGTTGCTCCATCTACAGTTGCTGCCTCATAGTAATCTTTTGAAATGTTCAAAAGACCGGATAACAGGATCATGGTAAACCATGGTGTATATCTCCACACATTCAGGATGATAACAGGGATCTTGGAATACGTGGTACTTGTAAGCCACGGGATCTTACTGCCACCAAATATGGTAAGCAGTTCATTAAACAGACCTACATTTTCATCAAACAGCATACGGAAAATAAGTCCCATAGCGATGGCTGCACAGATATTTGGCAGGAATGTAGCTGTTTTGAAAAATGCTCTTGCGCTGTTGCTCTTTAAAAAACGGCTGTTTAACAGACATGCAATCAACAGTGCACAGAATAAAATAAAGACGAGGCCTGTCAGCCAATAGACAACTGTATTTCCAAGTGACTCCCAGAACATGTTGTCAACCATCATTTTCTTGTAATTGCCCAGACCGGAAAATTCCGGATCCCCAATTCCCTTCCAGTCAGTAAAACTGATGTAGAATGTCCATATGGTAGGAACCAGCTGGAATACGAAAAACAGGATAAAAAAGGGCAGAATAAACAGATAGGGAGCTTTATACTTTTTCAGTGCCTTAAGCATGTTCTACCTCCTCCTTTAGTTACGCCAGGCGGTCTTCTGTCAGTAAACCGCCTGGCTGTTTATAAATAGATTATTTAACGATCTCGGCTTTTCCGATCTTAGCCTTTAAGTTCTTGTCCATGTTTGCAATTGCTTCATCCATGGTCTGGTTGCCTGCAACATAGTTCTCTAACTCTGCAGAAATGATCTCATCTGCTTCAGCATCCTGAGGAGTTACAACCAGGTTCTCTGCGCCATTCTCCAGGCACTTACCTTCCATTTCACGGAAGGACATTCCGCCGTAGAAATCGGATGGTTCTTTCCAGAAGTCAGACTGTAACAGTTCCTTGGAAACAGGGTTGGAATAAGGAGCATTCTGTTCTTCCATGGACTTAACCCACTCTTCTTTTGCAGCTCCGTCAAAGGTGAAATCATACCACATCATACGGAACAGTTCGGAATAAGGATTGTCACCTTTTTCAATGATACCCATGTACTGGGAAACAGGAGCACCTGCCTTGTTTACACCCTCAAATTCAGGTGCGGACATAACTCTCCAGTCACCCTTGGTAGCTTCACAGTTCTTACGCATGAACTCATCCCAGAAAGCGCCGATGCAGAAAGTAGCAACCTGCTTTTTGTTGATTGCATCATACAGAGCCGGCTCCATGATGGTGGTCTTTAACAGAAGTCCTTCTGTATTCATAGTATCAAGAGCGCCTAAAGCTTTCTTGGTTCCTTCGTCAGAACCGATCACAACTTCACCGTTCTCATCCCAGATCTTAGCACCTGCAGATGGCATTAAACCACGACGTCCCCAGTATCTCCAGGTCTTGCTGGTAGGATCGATATAAGATAAGTAAACTTCTCCGTTGCTCTTTTCCTTTAACTGACGTCCAGCTTCGATATAGCCGTCCATAGTCTTCATCATTTCTGGATCAATGCCATACTCATCGAAAATAGCTTTGTTGTAGAACAGAACCTGAGGTCTTACAGAGTCAGGCAGTGCATAGATGTGACCGCTGATGGTTGCATCTGTAGTTGCACCATCTACCATCTTGTCAATAAGTGGGGTCAGGTACTCTGTCTCATCCTTTAATAATCCTGCCTTTGCAAGGTCCTGGATGGTAACAGGGTCTAACATAGCTGCATCCGGAAGGTCATCGGTAGCACCGGAAAGTGCGGTCATTGTGATCTTCTCACGGATATCAGCAGTACCCTTGGTCTGTACAAACTCGATCTTAACATCCGGAGCGATGTCTCTGTGGTTGTCCAGCCAGGTCTCAAACCACTGCTGTCTGTACTGCGGGTTACCCATTGCATATACAGTTACTGTACCAGCCGGGAATACCTGCTTCTCACCAGATGCTTCTGCACCGGTCTCCTCGCTCTTTTCCTCTGCCTTGGTCTCTTCAGCGGCTTTTGTGTCAGCTGTACCTGCGGTATCCTTGGAACCGCCTCCGCATGCGGTCAGTGCTCCGGCTGCCATCATAGCTGCCACTGCCATCACCATTGCTCTCTTCTTCATATATCTTCCTCCTTTTTTAATATTATCTCTAATATTATTAATAATGTTGTTAAATGAATTATAGCATTGCCAATGATATATGTCAAATAGTTTTTGTGCAATTTATTTTATTAATCTTTATTTTTCTGTTTTTGTTTTATTTGTTTTTTACAGTGTATTTTTTAAGTTGCTCCTAATATTATGTGTATTTTCACCTTCACTTCTTTAGCTGTTTTACGCGTGAACTTATTAAAGTAACGTTACATCGAAACATTATAAACCATTTCATTCAAAAAATCATCAACATTTTATTCTTGTCATATAGTATTCAATACTATATGCACGAAGCAATTATTAACTGTATTACCGCCTGTTTTTCTTATGTTTTTACGGCTTTTCTTCATTAATTATAGGCTAATTTATTTTCTATTCTTTTTCTTAGTATCATTTCAGTATCAGAAAACAAAGAAACGCACCCTATCCACGACTAAAGGATCTCGGGTGCGTTTTAGCTTCTCTTATTTATTTTACAGTTCCAACGCTACCCGCTCCGTTGAGCTTGTCCAGGTCTGATTGAAATGATCAACACCATTTCCAATCAAAGCGCCGCTATAGATCCAGGCATCTCCCGGAAGGAATGGGCGCAGCTTCTTTGCGTTCTCTCCGCTCCTGAGGCTCCTCAGTGCTTTTAACTGCTGCTTCCTAACCTCTGCCTCACTGATCCCACAGAACTGCCCGCATTGTTTCATGGTCATGTTATCTTTGTACCGGCTGCGGATCACATCCGGCTGCTTCCCTGGCAGACCGTCCACACACTGCCATAAGATAGAGCAAAGTTCTTCCTGTTCCAGGCGGTCAAGCAGCTCCTCACATGGATCCGTGGCAGAGGCCGCCAGTTCTCCCAGTGTGGTATCTTCTTCCCCTTCTGCTCCCTTTATAGGTGCGTCCAGGCTCTTCACCGCAGTCATACAGGCGTCATACTGTATTTCCCTTAACTGTTCCAGGGTAAGCCATAAAGAGCGGCATAATTCGGCTTCTGTGGGCTTGCGGCCCTGTTCTGTCTGGAACTCTGTGCAGAACTTCCGGTATTTTCTAATAGCCTTCTGGCGGCCCGCAGACAAGCGCAGAGGGCTTCCGGTATTCTGTATATACTTCTGCATCCTCTGCCGGATCCAGTGGCTTGCATAGGTGAGGAACTTAACACCCTGGTCTGCTTCATAGTGATCTATTGCATCATACAGCGCTAAAAAGCCCTCCTGTTCCAGATCTTCCAGTTCACCCTGACCATGGTACTTATAAGCCATAGCATGGATAAAATCCTTTACCTGGTCATACAGGATAGCCATATTGTCACCCACATTCTCACCGGCCCGGATCCTGACCGCCAGCTGCTCATTTGTCATTGCCTGTTGCCTCCCTGATTATTTATCTACCTTTCTTGCGATCCATTGGCCCAGGAAAGTTCCTGCAGTGATCACAAGCAGCTTTATGATTAATTCCATACTGTTTTTCCTCCAAACCTTAATACTTCCATACTTCTACAGCTGTATCATTCAAAGCCGCTATAAAGTCATAGCCTACAGTTCCGTCTGATCCGGTTACCGCATAACGATCCGGATCAGCTCCCAAAGCTTTTATAAAATCATCATCATCTGATGGAAAACACACACCAAGTATTTCCGGCAACATATGCCGCGCCTTTTTTAACAAATTATTTAATTTTCGCATTTGTCAGTTCCTCCAAAAGCTCCGCAAGCTCTTCTATCTGCTTTTCCTGCTCATCTTTACGGATAGCGGACAAAATCGCATTACACCCCAGAATGATAGTGTTCGCTGTCTTCGTGTCTAATTCTCCATTCACGACCATATTCATAATACGGGACAAAGTGCGCCTCACTTCTGTAGGTGTTTTCGTTTTTAGTCTTATCTGTGCCATATCTAACCACCTTTTACCTTTACTTGATCCATTGTTTATCCTTTCAAAAACGCCCTGGACAATCAACTGAAAGCCCAGAGCGCTTATATTATTCTTCTGCCTTATTTGCCTGGTAATAAATTGCCTTTGCCTTATTCTCTAAAACGAAAGCGTCATAACAGATACGGCCCTCTACCAGAGAACCAGAAATACCCGGCGGATCCTGGTGGATCTTGTAGTCCTCCAACTTGGTAGGTGCAACCGTAGCAACTGGATGAGCCAGCATAAACCCAAAGTTTTTCGGAAGCCTTGCCGCTGGTACCTTGATCACGTTCGCCCCGTCCAGGTTCGCAATTACGCCTCTGATCCTTAGATCATTACCAATGTTGGTTTCCATTACAATATCCTTGCAACGCTTCATGAGCTGGTAAACATCCGGAGTCACTACCAGCTGGCGATTATCTTCCGGAACATCTGCATTATCAAGCGCAGTACCTGCCTTTAAGATCTCCGTATAGATATTTTCATCTGTCAAGGTTACTGCTGCAGGTTTTGTTCCCGCTCCTGTTGCCATAACACCATAGGTATAAGTGTCCACTTCCGGAATAACTACCTGCCTCTGCTGTCTGGCCAGTGCGGAAGCTGCTGCAAGCTGTCCCGCTGTCTCTTCATTATCCAGCTTATCGATTACGAAAGTAAAAGATCTGTCTTTCTTCAAGGTCATTTCTTCGGTTGTAGCGTCAAGGTCCTTTATCTCACCATAACGGGATCCAGTAAAGCCTGCAACCGGATTTCTCTTATAATCCTGCATTTCAGATGTTGTGATCTTATATACTTTGATTGTGTGCGCTCCTGTCCAATCATAATCCTGATTAGTGAGGAGTGATTTTTTACTTTCCTTTGTAAAAATTTCGTCTACATAAGGCTGATACTTTGTTACTAAATTAATAGCCATGTTTTTTAACTCCTTTTATAAGCCGAGTCCCATAGCTTTTCTAATATTCGCATCCGGATCCGGAGTAGCTCCCGCTGCCGGAGAATATCCGCCTCCTGATGTCGGTTTTGACTCTGGGACCTTTGTTTTATATGCGTTTTCCAAAATGTCCAGAGAAGATTTAAAAGTTTCGTCACTGTCAAGTTTTACCAGGTCGATCAGTTCCGCCGGTAAGCCCTTTTCCTGGAGCTTCTCCCGGGCCTCTAACCGCTTCTCTCTGCGCTTGATGTCTTCCTGCATGTCGCTGATCTGCTTGTCAAACTTTGCCTTCTCCTTCGCCAGCCTATCCTGAATGATAGTGTTTACCTCTTCCTGAGTAAATGCCTTATCTGCCATTTGTATGATCCTCCTCATAAATTACCACTGCAATTACCTGCTGATCAGATGCCAGGTGTGTTTGAATGTCCACAACTGACACAGTATCACAGAACTCATTTACAAGGCCTTCAATAGCGATCCGGCCGCCTACGAATGTTTTAATCTTCATTCTATTCTTACCTCCAGTTTTACGTCCTGTAGACTATTTGAGCAAACAAAAAAGCGCAGGAACAGGTTAAGCCATTTCTGGCCTGTCCTATTCCCGCGCTGATATTTCAGCTTCCAAGAAGAAAGAGAGGTTAAGATCTTGGGGTACTCTTCTATATTCGTTTGCCTATGCATATTATACCAGATTGCCAGGGGGTATGCAATGGATTTTCCAGTATTTACAAGGGTTTTCGCCTGTTTTCCGGGGCGTAGACATACAATAAAACAGGGGCTAGGTCTGCGTTTTATGCATATCTGAACCCCTGTTATTTGCGATGTCGCAATTATTCCATTATGATATAGGCCTTTAAGAAATGCCCTTTTTGATCCCTGGAAGCTTTCCAGCTCTTCACATATGGCTTAAGTCTTTCCAGGACCTTCCGCAGCTCTTCCGGCCGCTCATACGAAACTTTGATCTTTATCATGCTTTTGTTCCTCCCGTCCCAGTTCATAGCCCCAACAAAATACATTCTTGCTCACTGCCTCTATGTACTCTTCAATCGCATCCTGCAGTTTTCCATATTTTGCGAGTACATCCGGACTCATGTTCGGCTGGTTCTCCAAGTTATCCTCATAAATTTTTAATAATTCCTTATTCAACATAACTATTTCCTTTCCTTCTGATCCAGGCAGTTGGTAAGGCTACCCGATCGGTTATTATTGTAAAATGCCACACTATCGCAGTGGCCAGCGGCTCAAGTTTGATTATATCTTTTGAAAATCTATGTAAAGGCCGTTCTATGCTGTTTTCTTCCTGCTACGGATCTCTGCCACCTGATCTAGGGCACGCATAAGCCCACGCAGTTTTGAATAGTTCGGCTGTGACCGGAACTGTTCCCGCTCTTTGATATCCAGGGCCAAATAATTAGCAATAAGCTCTACGACCTGATCCAGTGAAGAACAGTCATCATTAAGTACAATCATGTCTGCCTTTGGGGCATATACCAGACAAATAAAACCGTGATCCGGTAACAATTCGCTTTCGGCTGCTACAATTCGGTATTGTAAATTCAACATTTTCATGTCTTTCCCTTTCCGCCAATCCATGCTAATATAGTTATGTGGTTCATGGCTTCGGCTATAACTTGCCCTATAGGGTGCGCCAACATCTTACAGGGCCCCTTTTCTTTTAGTAGTTATCTCCGATCATAGAGGTGTTTACATCAATTTCACTCAGGAAATATGCCTTAAGCATCTCTACGGCCTGGTCTCTGGTGAAACCTTCTTCTACTGCAATGTCGATCAGATCACGCTGAAAGGTCAACCAGTCCCGGAACGTCTTCTTTACATCTAACTGTGCTCTACCATATGTCATTATTCTTTTTCCTCCTCTTTAAGTTTAAATCCAATATAGTTCCCCATAGTATCAGAAAAATCTAAATAACCGTCTACGCATTCCATGGGCCTAACTTCTCCGTTTGCACATACAGCAAAATATTCAACATCGTACACCCACGGTTTACCACCATTTTCCCCGAAAACATCTCTACAATGTACCTGATACTTTCCATTAGCGGGAATGAGCTGAACAATATGATTTTTTCCCTCTGCTTCATCATACGCATAACTAGGTGCTGTTAAATATTCACCGTCTTTTGTAATTATGGTGCAATCATCATGTTTTTTATATCCTGCTTCTACGCGTGCAATGCTGTCTACATTGACAAGCCTTCCGCAGCCACACTGTATAAACCTACTCATTTGCCTTTTCCTTTCTGTATTCTAAGTATTCCGGATTCAATATAACGCTTTCTGTTGGGCGACCACCTGTTGCAATTCTTTCTTTCTTTATGTAACCACGCTTTCGCAGTTCTTCCAGGCCCTTCACAAACGCCTCACTGTCGGCTGTTTCAAAGCCTGTTTTTCTTCTGCATAACTGGTACAGATCACGCTTGCTAAACTGTTCTGCTCCGGTGCTTTCCATGCGCTTTAATATATATTTTGCATCCTTTACCTCTTGGGGATCATAAAGCCCAGAATACAGAAAAACATAAATTGCATGATCCAGAAAATAACGGCCTATCTCAATCGCATTTTTCATTGTTTCTGCAGAAACTTTCACGTTTGCGGCGTTCATGCGATTTTCAATTACATGAAGCACACCGGCAATTCTCATCGTCTGACCAAAAAACTTACCGATCCAGTCCGACATATCTTCGTATGTATCATACAGGTTAGCTTCAATCTCATTAAAAAATTCTTCTCCCAGCTGATCCGCTTCATCACTCAGATAAATTGTTTTCGGGTGATCCCATTCACTCATCTTAAGTAAATCTGTAATAAGATCATCCCAAGCCTGGCGCACTTTAGGATCAATGGCCTTTGTTCTATAGGCCCGCTTGCCTATCCTGGTCCCTGCTTTACTATACAGAAATCGCGCCAATAAACCACGTTCACGAAATTCCCGGTTATTGAATGCTTCTGTTGCTATAATTGGCTGCACCATTAAGAGCAGCGCAATCAATGGCTTTTTTAGGGTTTCTGTTCTTCCGCTCACTCTATGGCTGACATACGGCTCCCCGGAAAAACCTTTTAGAAAAATATCTATGTTAGGCTGCGTACTATACCGCCCGGCCATCATTCCAAATATACCGCCCTCTGCAGAGGCTACCGCGATTTTCTCATCATTTTCATGTAACAGCTTTACCAACGCTTCCGTTGTAAAATCATCAGCCAATACCGTGAGCGGCTTTTCTCCGTTTTCTTCCAGATCAGCCAATTCCGTTTGCATATCCAGAATTTTGTCCTCTGTCACTAGCTCACTGGCACCTTTTGTGCCTTTTGAGGCTTTTGAGGCTTTTGTACTTATAGTTCTTAATGCATTTTCAATTTGCTTTGAAAGGATATTCTTTCTTAATTTCTCTGCTATAATACGGGGAGATTTATTTTTATTCTCTTTATCTACATACATATAGACAGGTCTTAATATTTCTTTTAAAACAGGACTTTTCTTTTCTGACGGATTATTTATAACCAACATATAGAGATTAATAGATTCCGTCCAATCTGTTTTAGGTGATATATCATATTCTCCCCTTATACATATAGACACAACTCCAAGTAATGCAGGGCCTATCATCTGATTGACTACCTGTAAAGACTCTTCTATCTGGTTAGAATAGTCTTCTAATATAGGCGGTAAGCATGAAGCAGGAAACTTTTTTAATTTAGAGCTATCTAGGGCCGCAAAAGCCTCAAAAGCCTCAAAACCATTAACAAGCGCAACAGTTTTTCCATGTTCTGGCGGTCGGCTGTTCCAATTCTCCCGTCTTGAAAGTTGCTCTAATTGCTCGTCAATATCTGCGATTTGGCTATCAATAGCTCTCTTTTCCTCTTCAATAACTCCTCTTTCCTTGTTTTCCACGTGTTATCACTTCCTTCTTTCTTCTGTATCTGTTCCGCATACCACTTCCCCGCCTCCTTCATTTCTGCGGCGTCCTGGGCCTCATATTCTGCCACAAAGCCGCCGTAATATTCCCGGGCCTTGCTGCATCCTATCTCTTCCAGGCGCTGCAATGCTACCTCTGCAAATCCCGGCCAGGTAATTTCATAGCCATATATCCGCATGAAAAACGCTTTAGTTAATGTCATATCTGGCCGGATGCTCTGCAAAAGTTCCTCACGGCTTGCCATTCTTTAATACCTCATCCAATTCCCTTTTACTAGCTGCAATCTGCTCTCTAAGCTCTTGGCGGCGTATCCTGGTAGGTTCATAAGCTTCCGGACTTTCCGCATTATCTGGCAGCTCTGAAAGCTCTTTGCAGAGCCTTGTATAATCCGTTATCTGTTTTGTGATGTCCGTTGCTGCTCCTTCCGGATCCAGACCGACACGCTCAAAGAAATACTTACGCGGGATCCTTCCGTTTCGTATTATGTAGCCCTTGGCTTTCAGCTCAGAGTTTAATTCTCTGATGATCGAATAGCTGTGACTTGCGGAATAGCCCATAATTTCACCGACTTCTTCCGCTGTAAGAAATTGTCCCATAATTTTGCTCCTTCCTGTAATTAATCGGGCTTCCCGCCCATTTCATGCCCGCCAGCACTTTTTAATTACTGTTCAATGATTTCTGTTACATCAACACCAAGGGCCTTTGCAAGACGCCCAACGCATAAAGGTGTTACTTCCCTTTGATTTAAAATCATGTTCATACGTGTGCGGCTTACTCCGTAGGCTTCCGCAAGAGCTGTAACCGTCATACAGCGGTTTGCTCTTGCAATGTCGATTTTGTCCTTTGATACTTTCATGGTATCACCTCCTTTTTACATCATTTGATGTTTTGTTGTGCTTATGTTAACATCTTATGGTGTTTTTATCAACACTAATTGATGTTAAATGTGTTTGATAAAATATCAAAAATATGTTAACATTAATAAACAGGAGGTATTTAACATGCAGAACCCAAAAGGCCTTGGAGAATTAATAAAAGAGTTAAGAGTTGAAAAAAATCTTTCGCAAAAAGAATTAGCCGAGAAATGCGGACTCACGCAGCAAGCTATTAATCGAATTGAACACAACCAACGCAATATAGAGTTTGGTCTATTACTTAAATTTACTAAGGTCCTAGATCTTAGTATACCAGATTTAATTGAAGCCGGTATTAAACTTGAACCTGATGAGATTGCACTACTTGATACGCTTATAAATACTCATAAATGGGGAAATCAAGAAGATACTGAAAAAGATATTGAAAAAATTATAAAACAGACTGAAAAGCAATTATCACAGGATGGATTGATACTTAATGGAAATCCAGCCACACCAGAAGCAATCAATTCTATTGTATCTGCTATGCAAATAGGAGTAGAACTCGCCAAGAAGAAAAACAAATAAAAATTTGTTAATCAGAATACAACCACAACAGAGGCCCTAAATACTCACGATCCGGTCCCTGATGTCAATAAATCTGACACTTGAAAAGCTGTAATAAACAACTTTTACTCAGAAATGAGTAAATTGAGATGTGACTAATTGTCACAATAGATCCATACGCTTCCCTTTCATTTCATGCCCGCCAGCTGATTGAAGGGAGAAAAAAGATATGCCTACCTATAAAGATGAAAAGACAGGTACATGGTACTGTAAATTTTACTATACAGATTATACCGGAACACGTAAGCAGAAGTTAAAAAGGGGCTTCAAGCTCCAAAGGACCGCCAAAGAATGGGAGCAGGACTTCCTTACACGGCTGCAAGGCTGCCCGGATATGACCTTTAAAACTCTGTATGAGTTATACGCAACCGATTTAAAAGAACACGCCAGGGAGTCAACTTACAGAACACACTTGTCACTGGTTCGGCGGCATGTTCTGCCATTCTGGGAAAAGCTCCGATTAGATCAGATCACGCCCGCAGATGTCCGACGCTGGCAGGGAGAACTAAAAAAGCATGGCCTGGCACCACATACGCAATATGTAATAAACTGCTATCTGTCAACAATCTTCAACTTTGCCGTGCGCTATTATAATTTACCGTCCAATCCTTGCCGTACCGTTCCCCTGATCGGTAAGCCAGGGCGCAGCCTAACATTCTGGACCCTGGAGGAATACCAGAAGTTTTTACCAACTGTCACAGACCCTATTATGCATGCTGCCTTTCAAGTTCTTTTTTATAGTGGCATACGTTGCGGAGAATTGCTTGCCCTGCGTGTTAAGGATTTAGACGCCTCGAAGAAATCTATAAACATTTGCGGAACCTATCACAGATACGACCGGAAAGACATTATCACAGATCCCAAATCCGATAATAGCAAGCGCATTATCACTATACCGAACTTCTTAGTTGAAGAACTTCAAAGCATCCTGCAGAAAATTTATTCTCCAGAACCAGATGACCGGATTTTTCAACCCGTAACACCGATCCGACTACGTACAGCTATTATCAAAGGATCAGAAACCGCAGAGATAAAAAGGATCCGTGTTCACGATCTCAGGCACAGCCATGTATCATTGCTCATTAACATGGGATTTCCTGCACTCCTGATTGCGGAACGTATCGGCGATACTGTAGATATGGTCAATAAAATTTATGGACATCTTTACCCCAACCGTCATAGAGAAGTAGCCGACCAACTGGAAAAGCTGCACTTATAGTATCAAATGAGTATCATTAAACGCCTTATTTGCTAAAAAATATAGTAAATAGGGCGTTTTTACTTGTCATATAGTATTCAATACTATATAATATATATAGCAATGTTACAATATAAACCGAGGTGACTTTTAATGAAAATAAATGAAGAACGGCTTCAGGATCTTTTCGCCTATCTTGACAGACAGACCCACGTACAACCGGAAGAGATCCCCAATATTGACCTGTATATGGATCAGGTCACAACCTTTATGGAAGAACATTTAAAGAACACCAGACGGTATGAAGAAGACAAGGTCCTTACCAAGACTATGATCAATAATTACGCAAAAAATAATCTTCTCCCACCACCTGTTAAAAAGAAATATTCCAAAGAACACATGCTCATGCTGATCTTTATCTACTATTTTAAGAGCCTGTTATCTTTCAGGGATATTGAAGAACTGTTTAAGCCTATCACCGCCAAACATTTTACAGGTCATGGTTCCAGTCTTTCATTGGAAGACATTTACAGAGAAGTATTTACATTAGAAGAAAGTGAAATGTCCTCTATTAAAACAGATATCGCCTCTAAATTCCAGAAAGCAATGGATACATTCCAGGATGTTTCTGAGGAAGACGGCGACCAGGATTACCTGAAATTATTTTCCTTTATCTGTGAACTTTCCTTTGATGTGTATATGAAAATGCAGATGATCGAGCAGCTGACAGACCAGCTTCGTGCAGAACGTCCGGACCCCAAAAAGAAATAGTTTTTTCTCCCACAAAAATAATTTTTCCATATTTTACCAATTACATCCCCGATTTCTGAAGGTGACTTACGTTATCTTCAAAAACCGGGGATTTTCGTTATTCTCCCTTGAAATAAGCGCTTACAATTTTTTTGTTCATACATAAATTTTTTTGAGATTGTTGTTGCTTTTTGTTTATTTTATGATAAAATAAAAGTATAAATGGTCGGTTTATTATTCGTTTTAACAACTTATTTGTTCCTACCTTGAAAGGAGATTATACATATGTCTACATTCTTTGTAAACGGCAAGTCTGTGACAACTACACGTAAGCAGTCCCTGTTACGGTTCCTGCGTGACGAGCTGAAACTGACTTCCGTAAAAGACGGATGCAGTCAGGGTGCCTGCGGTGCCTGTACCGTTATCATTGACGGTGAAACCTGTCGCGCCTGTGTTCCTACCACGGACACCTTAGAGGGCCGCAACATTATTACCGTAGAAGGCCTTACTGACTGGGAATCCAAAGTTTACACCTACGCTTACGGGGAAGCAGGTGCTGTACAGTGCGGTTTCTGTATCCCTGGCATGGTTATGTGTACCAAAGCACTGTTAGATAAAAATCCAGATCCGACAGAAGCTGAGATACGCTATGCCATCCGCAACAACTACTGCCGCTGTACCGGTTATGTAAAGATCATTGCTGCGATCCGTCTGGCAGCCAAGATCAAACGTGAAGGAATTATCCCGGAAGACAGCGCAACTGACTGGAAGATCGGTTCCAGAGTCCATCGTCTGGACGTAGAAGAAAAAGTTTTAGGATATGGCAAATATCCGGACGACTTCTATTTTGACAACATGTGCTATGGCTCTGCTGTACGAAGCAAATATCCAAGAGCTCGTGTGCTTTCTATTGATATTTCTGCAGCAAAAGCACTTCCTGGTGTTGTGGCTGTACTTACTGCAGAAGATGTTCCTGGTGAAAATCTGGTTGGACACTTAAAGCATGACCAATATACACTGATCCCGGTAGGCGGTCTGACCCATTATCTGGGAGATGCCATTGCCCTGGTGGTTGCTGAAGACAGAGAAACTCTGGAGAAAGCAAAGAAACTGGTAAAAGTTGAGTATGAGGTACTTCCGGCTATCCACAACATTGAAGAAGCAGCTGCACCAGATGCACCTTTAGTATATGATGAGGAAACCTCCAATGTACAGGCTTACAAACATGTCTGTCGCGGCAATGCTGAGGAAGCCATCAAACATGCAGCACACGTTATTTCCCATCACTTTGAGACTCCGTGGACTGAGCATGCTTTCCTGGAACCGGAATGTGTTGTTTCCTATATGGACAGTGACGGCGATGTGTTCCTGATCACTACTGACCAGTCTTCCCATACTACCCTTCACGAATGTACCAGACTGTTAGGAAGCAAAAAAGTCAAGGTACAGAATGCCTTAGTTGGCGGCGGTTTCGGCGGCAAAGAGGATATGTCCGTTCAGCATCACGCTGCACTGATGACCTACTGCACAGGCCGTGCTGTAAAAGTAAGCCTTACAAGAGCAGAGTCTCTCCTGGTACATCCAAAGCGTCATCACTTTGTTATGGATTTCACCATGGGCTGTGATGAAAACGGTAAGATCATGGGCGTTAAGGCAAAAGTTACTTCTGATACAGGTGCTTTCGCTTCCCTTGGCGGTCCTGTTCTGGAACGTGCATGTACCCACGCTGCAGGTCCTTATGCTTATGAAAACTTTGAGATCGAGGGAACTGCTTATTATACAAACAACCCGCCAGCCGGTGCTTTCCGCGGTTTCGGCGTAACACAGACCTGTTTTGCAGTAGAAACTCTTCTGAACATGATGGCAGATGAGATCGGTATCACTCCTTGGGAGATCCGCTACCGCAATGCCATCCGTCCGGGCGGCGTTCTTCCAAACGGTCAGATCGTAGATAATTCCACCGGTCTGGTTGAAACACTGGAAGCTGTAAAAGAAGAATATGACGCTGCTGTAGCTTCTGGTAAAGCCGTTGGTCTTGCCTGTGCTATGAAGAATGCCGGTGTCGGCGTTGGTATCCCTGACTGGGGCCGTGTAAAACTAATCGTAGAAGATGACGCAAAACTGCACATCTATACCGGTGCTTCCTGTATTGGACAGGGACTTGGTACCGTCCTGGTACAGATGGTAGTTACAAATACTGACCTGACAAGAGACCAGATCGTATATGAGCGGAGCAACACCTGGATCGCACCTGACTCCGGTGATACTTCCGGTTCCCGCCAGACTTTAGTTACCGGTGAAGCCTGCCGCCGTGCCTGCGAAAAGGTAATGGAAGCAAAGAATGCCAGCGAACATCATTCCTTAGATGACCTGAAGGGACAGGTATTCTACGGTGAATACCTTGCAAAGACAGACCCGTTAGGAGCTGACGTACCAAACCCTGTATCCCACGTAGCTTACGGTTATGCTACCCAGATGTGCATCGTCGATCCAAAGACCAAGAAGATCGAGAAAATGGTTGCTGCCCATGATGTAGGTAAGGCAGTAAACCCATTATCCTGCGAAGGCCAGATCGAGGGCGGTGTCGTTATGTCCATGGGATATGCTTTAAGAGAGCGTTATCCAATTGATGACAACTGCAAGCCTATTGAAAAATATGGTTCTTTAGGTCTCTTCCGCGCTCATGAAGTACCTGAGATCGAAGCCATTGTTATTGACAAACCTGGTCTGAATGTAGCCTGCGGAGCCATCGGTATCGGAGAGATCACTTCTATCCCTACTGCTCCGGCCATTACAGACGCTTACTATCGCTGTGACGGAGAACGCCGCTACAGCCTTCCAATTTCAGGAACACCTTATGAAAGGAGATTCTAATCATGGCTGTTAAAAAGAAATTTCCATATCGTTCTGCTTTTGTAGCCTGCAACGGCGGATGTCATGTAACAGAAGGCTCCAGCTGTTCCTATGGCTGTATCGCCTGCGGAAAATGTGTAGAAAGCTGTAAATTCGGTGCCATCCATCTGAATGAACATGGCGTAGCTGAAGTAGATGAAGAAAAATGTATCGCCTGCGGACGCTGCACCAGAGAATGTCCTCAGCACATCATCCACTTACACGACTGTGCCAATACCATTGCTGTTAAATGTTCCAACAAAGATAAAGGCAAAGACGCAAGAGGTGTCTGTGCCGTCAGCTGTATCGGCTGCGGCATCTGCGAAAAGACCTGTACTGCCAGTGCCATCCACGTAGAAGACAACTGCGCAGTGATTGATGAAGCATCCTGCTTAAGCTGCGGTATGTGTGCAGTGAAATGTCCACGGCATGCAATCTATGATTTGCGAGGAATTTTTACGAAAGTGAGATAAATATAGCATTGGAACCCCGCCCGGCAGCGGGGTTTCGTGCATATACTCAGGATTTTTCCGCTGTTGGCGGAAGACTTGCAATTTCCCAGCTGCTGACGGGCTTGCGTGCATATACACACGCTTTCCCGCCGCCAGGCGGAGAAAGTCAACTGCCATAACAAAAAACGGGCCCGGCAGCCACATTAGTCAGCTGCCAGAGCCCGTTTTCTCACTCACTCTATTTTACAGAGCATATTTTCCTCTCTTCAGGAACTCGCCCTTCTTCTCTTCTACCACTTTTCCGTCCTTTACAGCCTGAAGTCCACGTAAGAACACGCTTTCCACTCTTCCGGTCACTTTTGTACCTTCAAATGGTGCATAATCTACATTCTGGACCTGATCTTTGGCTGTGATCACATCTTCTACACCTGTACGCATGATCACAAGGTCTGCGTCACTTCCTGGAGCGATCACGCCCTTTCTCGGGTATAAGCCATACAGTTTTGCAGGATTTTCAGACAGAACGCGACACATATCTTCTTTTGTGATACGACCCTTATCTACACCGTAAGTATAGATCAAAGTCCCTCTTGTCTCAGCACCCGGCATACCGCCTGGGATCTTGGTAAAGTCGCCTTCTCCTAACTTCTTCTGCTCTGTGGTAAAGCTGCAGTGGTCAGTAGAAACAGTCTGGATGGTACCGTCTGCCAGACCTTTCCACAAGCAGTCCTGGTCTTCTTTCTTTCTTAAAGGCGGCGCGCACACATATTTTGCACTTTCAAAGCCAGGAAGTTCATAAAGACTGTCATCCATCAGCAGATACTGTGGACAGGTCTCCACATAAACCTTCTGTCCTCTCTTGCGGGCCTGTGCAATCACATCATATCCTTCTTTACAGGTCAGATGCACTACAACTACAGGAACATCTGCTACTTCTGCCAGACGTAACAGTCTTCCAATTGCTTCTGCTTCCGCAGCTACCGGTCTGGTCTTTGGATGGCTGGAAACACCCATTTTTCCTGCTGCCTTTGCTTCTTCCTGTAAAGCTGCAATCATACCGCTGTTTTCACAGTGTACACCGGTGATACCGCCAGTCTCTTTTAATCTCTGTAAGATCTCAAATAAGGTCTTATCATCTACCTGGGTATCATAAGTCATATACAGTTTAAAAGAAGTAATTCCTTCATCCATCATATCCTGGACTTCTTTGGAAACAGAAGGGTTCCAGTCTGTAATAGACATATGGAAGCTGTAATCGCAGGAACACTTTCCATCTGCCTTTTCATGCCAGTTCTTTAAGCCTTCTGCCAGTGTTTCTCCCGGATACTGGGTTCCAAAATCGATAATGGTAGTAGTACCGCCTTTTAAAGCAGCCTTTGTACCGGTAGCAAAATCATCTGCTGTTACAGTTCCTGCCACATGCAGGTCGAAATGGGTATGTGCATCAATAAATCCAGGGAAAATCAGGCATCCAGATGCATCGATCTCCTTATCTCCCGGCTGTGCCAGTTTTTTAATCTCTTCAGCTGTACCTGTAGCCGCGATCTTTTCCCCATCAATGAGGATATCTGCAGGAAAACTTCCGCTTCCTGTGACTATAGTTCCGTTTTTAATGATCTGTCTCATATTATCCAGCCTCCTTTATAATAACAGCTCATAGCAGCCCTCTGTTACGATCTGTTCCGTAGCGATCAGCTGCTCCAGAGAAACTCTGTCCGCAACCGGTGCGCACCAGGCCATTCCACAGCCTGCGCTGATCTGCCTTGGAACCGGGATCAGACGTCCCGGAGCCTCTTTTGCTTTTGCAGCTGCTTCCATTTTCATTGCCATTGTGGTAGTTGGAAATGCAAATACCACCTTCATTGTCTTTTCTCTGGGCATGTTATCTTCCTCTCTCGCTCAGATCCACACGTACACATGCTGACATGCTTCACTGCCTGCTTACGCAGGCGGAACCTTCATTAATGGCTTGTGAAAAAACCTCTAGGGCATGACCAAAAAGCCACGCCCCGAAGTTTTTTTTCTTTTATAAAATTAACCGATCAGCAGATAGCTGTAATCAGAAATTACAGTCTTAATGATCTTCTGAATTCCATCCGGAACATTCTCATTTGCAGTTCCAACTGTGTAATCAATTACATTGCCTGCTAAACGTACCTTACAGGTTCCTGCTGCTGCATCAAGAACCGTGAAGCCCTGGTTCTTGCTGTTTTCCATATCTGCTTCATTTGCAAATAAGGTGAACTTGTCAAGATATGGAGCGCTGTCCCATGGGCAGAAGCTGCGGCAGTTGCCACATTCATTACACATATAATCTACATGGATCACCTGATGTTTGTCCATGCCAGGTACTGTTAAGGTTACGTTTGCTCTGTTCGGGCATACCTCTACGCAGTTTTCGCAGATGCTGTTGCAGGAGAGACATCTTCTGCTGTCAGACTCTTCATTCTCCTCAGACAGTTTGCCCTTACGTCCGTAAACAACCTCAGCATCAGCCATCTTGAAGATATCCTCAGATAAATCTCTTCCGATAATAGCTTCTGCTGCTTTCTTACCATCTCTGATGCCTTCTACAACAGTAGCTGGTCCAAAGAGACCATCGCCGGCAACATAAACGCCCTTTACAGAGGTCTCCAGAGTGTTGTGGTCAACAACTGGACGCTTCTTTTCGTCTACAGCGATACCATTTGCTTCGTAGAATGCGCCTGGAACCTTCTCACCAACAGCTGCGATCACAGTGTCAGCAGCGATCTTAACGATCTCCTCAGTCTCAACAACGCTTCTTCTTCCGCTTGCATCGTAATCACCTAACTGCATCTTGCGGCAGATCAGTTCGCCATTTTCCAGTTTAACAGGTGCTAACAGCTCTGCAAACTCTACGCCGTCATCAATTGCCATTACTAACTCTTCTTCATCAGCTGGCATATATCTCTTGGTTCTTCTGTAAACCAGGGATACCTTTTCTACGCCTGCATTGCGCTTTGCAGCTCTTGCAGTATCCATAGCTGTGTTACCGCCACCGATAACAACAACGTTCTTGCCTAAATCTACCTTGCCGTCAGTTGCCTTAAACTGTGCCAGGAACTCTAATGCGTTCATGGTCTCGCCAGCTTCCAGTCTCAGTCTGCCTGGTTCAGAAGCACCAACTGCCAGTACAACGTAGTCATATTCTTTCTTTAATTCATCAACAGAAGTGATCTCTTTGCCGTTTACCAGCTCTGCACCCATAGCACGAACCAGCTCAACGTCATGATCGATTGCTTCGTGGGAAATACGGAAGCCTGGGATCACATTGCGTACAACGCCGCCCATCTTTTCTGCCTTCTCAAATACAGTAACCTTCATACCGCCCTTTGCAAGGAAGTATGCAGCTGCCAGACCAGCAGGGCCGCCGCCTACTACAGCTGCCTTCTTATCAGAAGTAACTGCAGGTGCCTTTAATGCTGCCATAACAGCATCAATTCCGCCCTGTGCAGACTCTAACTTGGTTCTGCGGATATTTACAGAAGCCTCGTAGAAGTTTCTGGTACATTTGCTCATACAGTTGTGCGCACAGATGGTACCGGTGATAAATGGAAGCGGGTTCTTGTTTAAGATAACCTTTAATGCTTCTTCGTACTTTCCTTCACCTGCCAACTGCATGTAACGGGTGATATCCTGATGGATCGGGCATCCTTCCTGACATGGAGCGATAAAGCAGTCTGTTAACGGAACCGGCTTTTTCACCTTTCTGGATGGAAGCGGCTTAACAGCCTTTACATGGTGTTTGTCAGACTTTGCAGCCTCTACCATAGCTTCTACCTTCTCTGCGCTTACGCCAGCGAAAGCTGCTGCTTCTTTTGCCTTAAATAACTGTCCGATCTGCTCTAATCTTTCATAGCCGCCTGGCTTTAACATGGTAGTTGCCATGGTTACAGGCCAGATACCAGCGTCTACGATCTTTGTGATATTAAAGTAATCAGCACCGCCGGAGTAGGAAATACGCAGTTTTCCGTCAAAGTCTTTTGCCAGTTTCTGTGCAACAGACATGGACAGAGCGTATAAAGACTTACCGGACATGTACATTTCTTCACTTGGAAGTTCATTCTGTTTTACATCAACAGGGAAGGTATTTGTGATCTTAACACCAAATTCCAGTCCCTTCTCATCTGCCAGCTTCTGCAGTCTCTGTAACATTGGAACTGCATCTGTGTACTGAAGGTCATCTCTGAAATGGAAGTCACCGAACGCTACATAATCATAGCCCATGTCATCCATTAATTTTCTTGCATACTCATATCCTAACAGAGTTGGATTGCACTTGATAAAGGTATGTACTTTCTTCTCAGTGAGCAGATAGCTTGCGATACGCTCGATCTCCTGTGGAGGACATCCGTGCAGAGTGGAGAGAGTTGCACAGTTGCAGATTTCAGGGGAGATACTTTCAACATCCTCTTTTGTCAGGTTATCAAAACGATCCAGGTTATCTAACAGCCACTGACGGCACTCATTAAAAATAGGTGCTGCAGAAGCATCCTTCATTCCTTCAATAAAACGGTCTACCTTTTCCAGTTTGATGCCGTCCAGGTCATAACCAACGGACATATTAAACTGGAAGCCGTCCATAGAGCCAAGGCCATATTCCTTAGCTAATACTTTACAGGCAAACCATGCTTTCACGTACTCATCATATGCCTGCGGCACATAAAGCTCAGTGGACCATTCACAGTTGTAGCACTCATCATCAGCCTTGATACATGGCTTTGCTACCGGAAGGTCTTCACCATCTAACTTCTGAACTGTCTTTAATTCAAAGAAGCGGCTTCCTGCCACATAAGCAGCTACAATATTCTGGGTCAGCTGGGTGTGTGGTCCTGCAGCAGGTCCGAAAGGTGTCTCTAATGTACGTCCAAAGATCTCATATTTCTTGCTCTGATCTGCAACAAAAGGTCTTCTGATGCCGAAGATCGCGCCTTTCTTGTGTTCCTCCAGGATCCAGTTCATCATTTTTCCAAAGGGAATGGGTGTCATAATATCGCTCATATTCTATTTCCTCCTTATATATAGCACCCGATCAGGTCCCAGCACCGTAGGGGGGCTTCTGCAAAATTTTTGTATCTTTGCAGAAGCCAGTTTTTATCTTTCAACGGCTCAGCCGCCCGGATATTCCGGTGTGCTGTTTTCCCGCCGCCCTGTAATCGGCTATTACTAATTAATTTACATCAGTTCAACCATGCGCTGATTTGAATGAGAAAGCGTGTTGCAAGTTCGCTTGCATAAACACTTTCTTGTTCAAATCAGCATATGGTGGATCCACCAAGCCTCTTGTTTTCATGAATATGGAAACAAGAAGATGGCATGGTTGAACTGTAACATTTACATTATTAACCGTTAATGGAACGTTCCAGCTTCTTAGCCTCTTCTCTTACTTCGTAAAGAACCTTCTCTTCATCAATTCCGATCAGCTCTCTGTCTTTCATTAAGACTTTACCGTTGCAGACTGTGGTAACAACGCTGCGTCCGGTCATACCGAATAAGATGTGGCTGTTGATATTAGAAGCATCCATAGGTGTTCTCGGTACATAATCTGTAACGATCACATCTGCTGCTGCGCCTTCTTTTAATACGCCTAACTGCTTCTTGAAGTAGCGGTTTGCGATCTTAGCATTTCCTTCAAAGAGCATCTGAGGAACTTCGCCCCATGCTGCATTTGCGTCACACAGATGATGCTTGTGAAGTACATTTGCTACCTTATAAGACTCCAGAACATCCTGTGTATAACCATCTGTTCCAAGACCTGTCAAGATACCTCTGTGAACGATCTCCATGGTTGGAGGGCATCCGCAGGCATTACCCATGTTAGACTCAGGGTTGTGTACTACCATAGTATCAGTTGCCTTGATCAGTTCCATCTCATGTGGGTTTACATAGATGCAGTGGCCAAGTAAAGTCTTGCTTCCTAAGATATTGCAGTCGTATAAACGGTCTACAATGCGCTTTCCATATTTATGTAAGCAGTCATGAAGATCTTCGATACCTTCTGCAACATGGATATGATATCCAACTTCATCTGGTTTGTTTGCTGCAGCAAATTCCATTGTCTCATCTGAAATGGTAAACTGTGCATGCATACCCATCATACCAGCAAACATATCTGTATCATCTGCTAATGCATGCTTGATCCATCTTGCATTCTCTAATACAGCTTCTCTGGACTTGTCCATACCGTCACGGTCAGATACTTCATAACACAGACAGGCTCTTACACCAAATTCTTTTGCAGCATCTTCGATGGCAAACAGGCTGTCCTTGATCTGGCCAAAGCTTGCATGATGGTCAAATACAGTGGTAACACCGTTCTTGATACTGTCGATGAAAGTAACTCTTGCGCTCTGACGGGTCTGCTCATTGGTCAGATGGCGGTCGATGGTCCACCATAATCCGTCTAAGATATCTAAAAATCCGTGAGGATCATATCCTTTAATGCTTAAGCCTCTTGCCATTGCACTGTAGATATGCTCATGTGTATTAATGAAAGCCGGCATGATAACGCCCCCCTTAGCGTCTACAAACTCAGCTTCCGGAAACTCCTTTTTGATCTCTTCCAGAGTTCCTACTTTCTTAATAGTAGTTCCGTCAATTGCTACTGCTCCATTTTCGAAAAATGGCTGTCCGGCATCTCTTGTAACCAGACGTCCGTTTCCAATGATCAACATATGGCTCTCTCCTTTTCCTATATAATAACAATGTTGTCGTACTCTTATATTAACACCTGGAAATACCATTTGCAAGGGAAAAATACAATTTTTTTTAGTTATTCAAAATTTTTTTGTAAAAAACTATTGCAATCTGTTTTATTTGTGCTATTATGTAATCATAAACAACGCAAAAATGTTTTGCAGATTGTTTATTGTACAAAGTTACCATATCATATTATGAAAGTCCGAAATGAGGAGGTTGTTCATGGCATACACACTTAGCTTGCTTGAACAGATTGCAGACGGCCTTGCAAGACAGTTCGGACCAGACTGCGAAATTGTGATCCACGACTTAAAGCGCCACGACCTGGAACACTCTGTTGTACACATCAACAACGGACATATCACCAACCGGCGTGAAGGCGACGGACCATCTAAGGTAGTTCTGGAAACCCTGCATAGGGATCCGGCTTCACTGAAAGACCATCTTGGTTATCTTACCCGCACATCAAACGGTAAGATCTTAAAATCCAGTACGTTTTTTATCAGAAACCCAGAGGATTCCGCTGTGGATTACATTTTTTCCATCAACTACGATATCACCGGTCTGATGACCATTGAGAGATCCATTAAAGCTCTCATCAGTACAGAAGATCCAAGTGATACCAGACAGCAGCCAGAACAGATCGTACACAATGTAAATGATCTTCTGGACAACCTGATCGAACAGTCCGTAGCTCTGATTGGAAAACCGGCAGCTCTTATGAATAAGGAAGAAAAAGTAACCGCCATCCAGTTTTTGAATGACGCAGGCGCTTTTCTCATAACAAAATCAGGAGACAAAGTCTCCAAGTATTTTGGAATTTCCAAATTTACTCTGTACAGTTACATCGACGTAAACAGTCGTAAATCATCTTAAGAACTAAAAATTTTTAAGAACCAAAAATTTTAAGGAGGATAAAGTAACATGGATCAGAAGATTCTGTGGGCAGTAAACAAAATGCCTAAAACAGATGACAAAAACCTTCCAATTATGGGACTTGAGGAGATCAAAA
>ERZ773156.35-NODE-35-length-187345-cov-53.6463_pt1 | contig 187345 bp, 168 predicted proteins | sample MGYA00511895_ERZ773156 | MGnify/ENA primary metagenome ERZ773156 (study PRJEB29015, sample SAMEA2737850) | human gut metagenome | biome: human gut; feature: human-associated habitat; material: faeces | place: China | collected 2012 ... | reverse complement strand
TAAGCTCACTCGTGCCCAAGATAGTTAGCTGGAAACGGCTTGTGAAAATAGGTAGCCGCCGACTTGAATATGCCGCTCTGAGAGTTCTCAGGGCGGTTTTTGTTGTGTCTGCGGATTGTGATTTCTATCTGAAATTGTTATAATGGATAAAATCAGAAAGGGGAAGCGCATGATGGGAAATGAGGAAAATAAAACACTTTATGATATTTATCGGGGGATACTCTGCAATAACCAGAGCTTTCAACTCGGAAAGCAGGCACAGGTAGAATATCGTTTTGACTGCCCGGAGTATGCAGAGCTGAAAGAAAAATATCATCTCAATGAAATTGCCGGAAACGGGACAGAGCTGGAGCACAGTGTGCGGCTGTTGAAGTATCTTGCCCCGAAACTGACACACAGTGCGTGGTACGATAACAGCGTTCCGTGCAATGGGCTGGCGCTGCTGGAATACAGTTTAGAGCAGCCGGAGCATGGAATTAATTGTCTGAACAAATCCAAGATATTGGAGGAATGCTGTCTGGCACTGGGGATCTACGCCCGGAGAGTGAGAATGCTGCCCTATTCGCCCTTTGACAGCGACTGTCATGTCGTGACAGAGATTTTTGACAGGACTCTGGGAAAATGGTGTATGCTCGACCCCACGACCAACGGCTATCTGGTCGATGAAACGGGCAGCGTTCTCTCTTTGCTGGAAGCCAGAGAGAGGATGGCGCAGGCAGGGTTTGTGACGTTCTGCCGGGCGGATGAGACGGTGCAGGACCTGCATGAAGTGGCTCAGAAAGAAATGGAATGGAGCGCGTATTTTGCCAAAAATCTGTTCCGGCTCCAGATCGACGCGGCTTCTCAGTTTGGAGAGACAGGGAAATGGCTGGATGTGATCCCGGAACACTTTTCGGTCCGACAGTGGAGCAAGGCAAAGGCGGAGTACCGCATCACGGTGGCACCGGAGTATGCAAAAACAGAGAATGGCTTTGAGATAGAGAAAATGCTTCCGCTCTTTCAGAAAGCAGTAAAAGAAGCAGAGACGATGCAGGAGCCGGAGAGTATTTCGGTACGATGCATGGCAGATGCCCCTCAATAAAAAGATAAAACAAAAACGGCCCCGCCGCGTTGGAGCTCTCCACGCAGCGGGGCCGATGATTTATTGGGGGGTATATCCTTTAAGAAGGAAGCTTCTGCTTAGCCCTTGCCGGCGCAGCCGAACAGCTCGATCTTTTCCTTGCACTTGTCGATGATGGCCTGAGAGCCGGGAGCCAGCAGCTTGCGGGGGTCGAAGCCCTTGCCCTGCTGATCCTTGCCAGCCTCGATATACTTGCGGGTAGCCTCAGCGAAGACCAGCTGGCACTCGGTGTTGATGTTGATCTTGGAGACGCCCAGGCTGATGGCCTTTGCGATCATGTCGTCAGGGATGCCGGTGCCGCCGTGCAGGACCAGAGGAATGTTATTGGTAGCCTTGTGGATGCGGTCCAGAGCCTCGAAGTCCAGACCCTTCCAGTTGGCGGGGTAGACGCCGTGGATGTTGCCGATGCCGGCGGCCAGGAAGTCGATGCCCAGATCAGTGATCTTTGCGCACTCTGCGGGGTCAGCGATCTCGCCATTACCCACGACGCCGTCCTCGACGCCGCCGATGGAGCCGACCTCAGCCTCGATGCTCATGCCCTTGGAGTGTGCCAGAGCGACCAGCTCCTTGGTCTTCTCCACATTCTCCTCGATGGAGTAGTGGCTGCCGTCGAACATGATGGAGGAGAAACCGGCCTCAACGCAGGCCTTGCAGCCCTCGTAGGTGCCGTGGTCCAGATGCAGAGCGACCGGGACGGTGATGCCCATGGAATCGACCATTGCATCGACCATAGCAGCGACGGTCTTGAAACCGGTCATGTACTTGCCGGCACCCTCGGAGACGCCCAGGATGACAGGACTCTTCATCTCCTCGCAGGCGGTCAGAACAGCCTTGGTCCACTCCAGGTTGTTGATGTTGAACTGAGGCACACCGTAGTGGCCGTCACGAGCTTTGATGAGCATTTCGGTTGCATTTACCAACATTATTATTACCTCCAAAAATTATCGGGGTCTGTTCGTACCCACACACCGCTTTGTGCATGGTTTAACGAAGTTGCACCCTAAGTATACCCCAAACAGCGGGTAAAATCAATCCACCGGAGAGTTTTTGTAACCAAACCGAAGCTTTCTTGGCCAGCAGTATGTTCGAAAGACAGAGAAATAAGTGGGATGCAACATTTTATACAGGCTTCGACAACATCCGGCCAGACCAGCGGCGGAGATGCCAAAGCAGACGATTTTCAACAGGGATCCACATTCGTCAAAATGATGTTGGATAAAAAGGCAAAACAAGTGCCGCTCTGCTTCAAAATTTTGTCATAATTCTGACTTGAAAATTACAAAATGTATGAAGGATTCTGAGCCTGTCGAGATAAGATTGTGGAAAACCTTGTGGAAAGTGTGGAATTCCACCCGGAAAACAGGCTTGAACGCTTGAGTTTTGAACTTTCTCCACAGGGTTTTCAACTTGTGGAAAAAACAGGGCGGGTATACGGATGGTAAAGCAGTCTGAATGTGGAAAACTTTTACCACAGGCAAAAAGACGGATAACCGGCGCGCAAAAGGCAACACTTCTCCCATGAGGCGCTGCCCGGGCGGGCGGCACAGAAATTTCACGGGAAGAAAAAGCGCAATTCTATGGCAAACCCCTGCCGCTTATGTTATACTTCAAGATGAGTTATAAGCGCTGTACGTCTGAAATGCGTCAGTGTCTGCCGCAAAATGCTGCTTTGCAGCGCTGCGGCCCTGAAAACTCGCTTGAAGCGATACGATGACGCCGAGCCGGAAGGGCTTTGGCGTCCTGCGATAGAAACGGAAGGAGAACTTCATGGAAGAACGCAATATGCCCCGCCGTCCCCGCCGCGAAAAGGCCGACGACCAGCCCCGGAACGAGAGCCTCGTCTACGGCAAGAACCCGGTCACAGAGCTGCTGAAGAGCGGCTCCGGCGTGGATACGGTGCTGCTGGCCGAGGGCATGGCCCCGGCTGTGGCCGCTTACTATACCGCAATGGCGAAGGAAGCCGGTGCCACCGTCAAGCGGGTACACCCCAACAAGCTGCGCCTCATGACCGGCACCGAGAGCCATCAGGGCGTGGCTGCCTTTGCCAGTGAGATCGAATATGCAACGGTGGAGGACCTGCTGGCCGCTGCCAAAGAGAAGGGCGAACCGCCCTTCCTCGTGCTGAGCGACGGCATCGAAGACCCCCACAATCTGGGCGCTGTTATGCGCTCGGCTCTGCTGTGCGGCGCTCACGGCATCGTCATCCCCAAGCGGGGCGGCGCATCCGTGACCCCCACCGTCATCAAGTCCAGCGCCGGTGCGGCTGAGCGTCTGCCCGTGGCCCGTGTGGCCAACATCGGCGAGACCATCCGCCGCCTCAAGGAGCAGGGTGTTTTCGTCTACTGCGCCGACATGGACGGCGTGTCCCTGCGCAAGAACAACCTCACCGGCCCCATTGCGCTGGTGCTGGGCAGCGAGGGCAGCGGTGTGTCGCAGCTGGTCAAGAAGCTCTGCGACGGCGTTGTGAGCCTCGATATGACCGCACAGGGTACCGGTGTGGACAGCTTCAATGTCTCGGTGGCCGCAGGCATCATCCTGTATGAGATCCAGAGCCAGCGCGCCGCACAGGGCTGAGCTGGCCCGTGCCGAACGAAACAAGGGAGGGAAGATCAGGATGCCAAAGGATGACGAGCGGAAGGAAATGACGCAGGAAGAGCTCGACGCCCGCGAAGAAAAATTCCGCACCTTTTTTACCACCAGTGTAGCCCAGGTCCCGGAGGAGATGACCCGGAGGGACGATGAGAATGAAGAAAAGTCCAAGAGCCTGCTGGGCCGGCTGTTCCGCCGTGAAAAGGCCGAACAGCAGGAAAGCGGCACACCCGAAGAGAGTCGTACCGGCGAGATACAGTTGGGCGGCGAAGAGCCGGAGGAACCCTCCGACCTGGAGCTGGTCCTGACGCTGGAAGAGGAAGTTGCAGAGCCGAAGCCCGAGCAGCCGAAGCCAGCCGAGCCGGTCAGCGCCCCCCAGCCTGAGCCGGAAAAGCCCCAAAAGCCCGCAGGACCCATCAAAGCGCCGGAGCCGCCTGCTCCCAAGCCGGAGAAAAAGCCGGCAGAAAAGCAGGCCGCATCCCGGAAAAAGGTGGTCCAGTACGAGCCGCGCACCCCGCAGGAGCAGTACGAGGACCGAGAGATGCAGGCGCTCAAAGCTATGCTGTTTGGTGCAAAGCTTCCGCCGCAGGAGGAAGAGTCTCCCCAGCCGGTGAAGCCCACAAAACCGGAAAAGAGCACCCCGGTAGTTCCGGTCATTGCAGCGAAACCGGACGCAGAAAAAGAGCCGGATGCAGCGCCGGAGAAGCCTGCCGTGCCGATGCCCGCGATGGTGTTTGCAGAAGATAAGGCGTCGAAGCCCCATGCGGCCCCGGCGATGCAGTTCTTCGGCAAGGGCGACGACGAGAAAGCGCCCGCAGCCCCGGCCCGCGCGACGCCGCCGGACAATGACGACAGCATGAGCCTGCCGCTCATGTTCCTGAACGACGGCGACGAGGTGGCTCCGGTGGAGCCGCCGAAGGAGGAAGCGCCTGCACAACCGGCCGAAGAGGCCGGTACTGCACCGGCTGCTCCGGAGGCTGCACCCGTCGAGGAAGCGCCTGTCGAAGAGGAAAAAACGCCCGAGACGCCGGAACAGGTGGGGGAACGGCTGCACCAGATGGGCGCGGCCCTTACATTGCGCTGTGCGCTGGGCGGCATCCTTGCACTGGTGCTGCTCCACTTCGGCCTCGCCGCGGAGGGCCTTGTCGGCCCGCTGGGCGGCCTTGACCCCGTAACTGCCCCGGCGGCCTTCTATGCCGCAGATCTGCTCTTCCTGGCGCTGGCGCTGGCTGTGGGCTGGCCCGTCGTGAGAGACGGCCTGAAGGGGCTGCGGGGCGAACGCCCCAGCATGGAGACCATGCCCGCGATGGCAGCCTGCGCTGCGCTTTTGCAGGCCGCTGTGGCCCTGCTGAACGCGCAGAACTATCAGGCGTCCAGCTTCACCCTTCTGTCCGGCATTGCGGCGCTGGGGCTGTTCCTTGCACTGCTGGGCGACCGTGTCCTTCTGGCCTCGGTCCAGGGCGGTTTCAAACTGGCGCAGGCCGGTCCGGAGCATCGTGGTGCGTTCCGCGCCAAGGACAAAGACCTTATCCGCATCCTCTCCAAGGACATGGACGAAAAAGACCCCTGGGTGCTGCTCAGCCGACCCGCTGAGTGGGACGACGCGATGGTGGAGCAGGGCTTCGGCCCCCGCGCCTGTGAGCGCCGCGCCCGTAAGACGAATTACATCCTGCTGGGTGCGGCTGTGTTGGCCGGTCTGGTCTTCTGCGTCTTTGGCGGCGGCCTCAACGGCGGCGCTGCGGCGCTGACCGCTGTGCTCTGCATGGGTTCGCCTCTGTCCTCCACCCTTATCGCAGGTTTTGCATCCCTGCGGCTGCAGCAGACTGCCGCTGCCTCGGGTGCGGTGATCCCCGGCTGGGCGGCTATCGAGGAACTGGGCGGTGTGGATACCGTTCAGGCTGACGCCGATGAGCTGTTCACCCCGGACAGCGCTATGCTCGAGGACATCCGCATCTTCAAGGGCGGACGCATCGACCGGGCCATCCTCTATTCGGCCAGCGTCCTGAGCAAGTGCTGCAATACCCTGAGCGGCCTGTTCCGCCAGATCATCGAGGACCGCACCGACATCCTTTACCCGGTCAAGGACCTGGAAGTCCATCGCGGCCTCGGTTTCTCTGCATGGTGCGACAACAACCGCATCCTCATCGGTACCCGTGCGTACATGGAAAAAGAAGAAGTACCCCTGCCCGACGAGGAATATGAGGCCAAGCATTCCAAGAACGGCGAGCTGCAGATCCTCTATCTCGCCGTGTCCGGCAGTCTGCACGCCATGTTCGTGCTCCACTATGTGGGGGGACGGAACGCCGCCCGCGGTCTGGAACAGCTGCAAAAAGAGAATATCCAGCTGTTGGTGTCCTGCCAGGACCCCACCCTGACCGCACGACACATCACCGACGCCTACCATCTGCCCGAGGGCATGGTCGTCCTGCTGGACCAGGAGCAGTGTGCCGCACTGGGCGCTGCCACCGCCGAAGACACCGGTTCCGAAGGCTGCTGCATCCTTTGCACCAACGGCTTTGCCAGCCTGACCGGCGGTCTGCGGGCCGCAGAGCAGGCCCAGAACGCCGAGACGACCGCTACCACGGTGCAGCTGGTGTCGGTGTGGTTCTCGGTGGCCATCGCCGTCCTGCTGACCTATGCTGGCAGCGTGGGGATGCTGAGCGTGGCTGCGGTGCTGATGTATCAGGCGGCATGGAGCGCTCTCAGCATCGCCGTGTGCGCACTCAAGCAGCATAGTTGAAAAATAAATAAGAAATATTCTCAAAATAAATAGGAACTATTCTTGATTGCTGCTCGAAATTCTGGTATAATACTCTCAGAGACAAGTAAGAACTATCGCATACCCGGTACCGAACAAAGCGGGCTGCGCGTAGAATAAACCAAACCGGACACAGCCCATACTGGCAGTGTCAGATTATCTGAGAGGAGAATAGATTATGGAACTCAAGGGAACCAAGACCGAGAAGAACCTGATGGAAGCTTTTGCAGGCGAGAGCATGGCCCGCAACAAGTACACCTACTTTGCAAGCGTCGCAAAGAAGGAAGGTTACGAGCAGCTGGCCGCTATCTTTGAAGAGACCGCTGGCAACGAGAAGGAGCACGCCAAGATGTGGTTCAAGGCCCTCTGCGGCGGTGCGATCCCCGACACCATGACCTGCCTTGAGATGGCTGCAAGCGGTGAGAACGACGAGTGGACCGAGATGTACCCCCGGATGGCTGCGGAGGCCAAGGAGGAGGGCTTCACCCAGCTGGCCGCTCTCTTCACGATGGTGGGTCAGATCGAAAAGGAGCATGAGGCACGTTACCGCGCCCTCGCCGCCAACCTCAAGGAGGGCAAGGTCTTTGCCCGCGAAGAGCAGCAGGTGTGGGTCTGCCGGAACTGCGGCTACACCCATATCGGCAAGTCTGCTCCTCTCAAGTGCCCGGTCTGCGCACATCCCCAGAGCTACTTTGAGCTGAAGGCCAAGAATTACTGATTTTTACGGCATCTGAGAGCCGCCGCACCTGTATAAAGTGCGGCGGCTCTTTTGCTGTCTGGTGAAATACAGTCTGTACGATTTGTATAAATTTGGCGGGGGTGTTTTAGTGTCTTTCACGAAAAGGTGCGCGAAATTGTGACACTTCTGGCGAAGAACTTGACCCTTCTTTGGGGGACGTGTACAATAAACGAGTAGTGAGTGGAATTATGTGCAGAGCACATTGCGATAAACCTTATCCAAAGGAGGGAAGTGCTACCCTATGAATAAGATCACACGGCTTGCAGCGGCGTTTGTGCTGAGTGGGCTGCTTCTGGCAGTTCCTGCCGCACAGGCGGCCCCCGCATTGCTGGGAGCATCGGCGAACTTTGAGCTGGAAGTGAACGAGATGGAGCTGGAGATCACGGCAGACGACCCCCGCCCCAAAGCCTATCTTTACACCGGCGGGCAGAGCGACTACTACTTCATCGTCTGGATGAGCAGCAACCCCACCGTGGCTACCGTGGACGGCGATGGCCGCGTCACCGGCCGCAGCGCCGGTGACGCCACGATCACCGCCATTACTGACCGGGGCGAGTGCGCTGCCTGCAAGGTGACTGTCCGCAAGGAGAGCGGCAATGCGGCCAGCAAAAAGCCTGCCCTCGACCACACCACCCTCAACCTTGTTATCCAGTACAACAACGCCCACCCCAGCCAGAAACTGCAGCTCATCAACACGAGCGGCTCCTTTGTCTATGCCTACCAGTGGATGAGCAGCAACCCCGAGGTGGCAACGGTGGATTCGGAGGGTCTTGTCACGGCTCAGAAGCCTGGCACCACCACCGTCACGGCGCTGGCCACCAACGGTCAGGCGCTGCGCTGCGCCGTTACCGTCAACAGCGATGTCGGCAAGGTGATTCTGAATAAGCGCGACCTGCTGCTCCGCACGGTGGGCAGCAAAGAGGCACTCACAGCGTCTGTCGCTGTGGAAGACGGCGTGAATGTACCCATCACATGGGTCAGCAGCAACCCCGGCGTCGCTACCGTGGATGCTTCTGGCGTCGTGACTGCCGTCGCCGACGGCGAGGCAAAGATAACGGCTCTCTCGCCGGATGGACGCTTCGACAGCTGCAGCGTTTTCGTGGGCCTTGCGGCAGACAAGTACGACACTGAAGAGGACCTGGCCGAGGAACTCAAGCTTCCGGACCCCTATGTGGCGGTCCGGATGAACCGGCTGAGCTGAACCGAAAATACAAAGAGGAAGCCCCGCACTGCATCGTTCGATGTGGTGCGGGGCTTTTGCTTATTGATTTACCAGCTCAATAAAGGCTTTCATCTGGGGCGTGAGCCATTTGTCCTTGTGATAGAACAGCTGCCGGTGCATGGTGACAGTGCAGTCGGGGACATTGAGGCGGGCGATACGCCCGGCGGAGAGGGCAGGACGGACGATGTACTCGGGCAGGAAGGAGAACCCCATCCCGCGCTCCACCATCTGGCAGAGCAGCGAGGCGCTGCCCAGCTCGATATAGGGATGGATAGACAGCCCACGGGCGGCGAGGCGCTGGTCGAGGGCGTCACGGTAGCTCATGCCCCGCTCTGTGAGAAGAAATTCCTGTTGAGCCAGAACATCCAGCGGAACTTCGGCCTTGTCGGCCAGCGGATGCCCGGCGGGGGCCACAAAGCAGACCGGCTCCGGAACATTGACGGCCAGCGTCAGGCTGGGCAGGAGCAGAGGCTGGTCGAGGGTGTAGGCCAGGTCGATCTGGTTCGCGCTCAGCAGCCGCAGCATCTCGTCGGCGGTGGCGGTGCGGAGCACCAGCTCTACCTGTGGGCAGAGGGCGTGAAACTGCTGCAGCAGGTCGGGCAGGAAGGTGCTGCATACGGAATCGGCCAGTGCCACCCGCAGGGTGCCGCTGACGGCCCGGGCAGGCACCAGCGCGGCCTTGGCCTGCTGGGCCGTGATGAGAAGGGTGCGGGCATAGCTCTGGAACGTCTGGCCCGCGTCGGTGAGGCGGACGGTCTTGCCCACCCGGTCAAAGAGAGGCGTACCCAGCTCTGTTTCCAGCTGGGAGATCTGGGCCGATACCGCCGACTGAGAGTAGCCCAGCTCCCGCGCAGCGCTGGAAAAGCTGTGCAGCTCGGCGATATGAAGGAAGGTGTTGATATTTCGGAGTTCCATAACTGTCCCTCCGGCGTCAGCGGCGGTCGATGCCGGTGACGGTCAGGACCTCGCCGTCCACTTTGAAGTGGACTTCCAACCCGCCAAACTCCATGCCGTAGACCCGCTCCGGGTCGTGCTGGTAGGAGGGACGAGGGTCGTTTTCCAGCACACCCTGCAGAGCGGCCTGCTGGTCGGCAGGCACTCTGGCCCAGAGGTCGGCGTCGCAGACCATGGTCAGGTGGTGGAACTGGGTCTGTGCCGTGAAGCCTGCGGCGGCGTCCGGGTGGCAGTCGGCGTAGGGGATGTAGGGCTTGATGTCGTAGATGGGGGTGCCGTCCATCAGGTCGGCGCCCCGCACGATGAGGACGGGGCCGACGTCAGGCCGGTGCTCGATGGCTTCCAGCTGGACGCTGGACAGTCCCAGCGGATTGGGCCGGAAGGGCGAGCGGGTGGCAAATACGCCCATCCGGGTGTTGCCGCCGAGGCGGGGCGGCCGGACGGTGGGGGACCAGCTGTCCCGCACCGCGCCGGAAAACTGCCACACCAGCCAGATGTGGCTGAAATCTTCGAGACCGCGCACGGCGTCGGCATTGCGGTATTCGGGGGTAAAAATGACCTCGCCCCGCAGGCTGTCCACCAGCCCGCTCTGGCGCGGGATGCCGAACTTGGTGGGGAAGGCGGTGCGGATATGGGCGATGACCTTGAGGGTCATTTCTTCGGGTGCAGACATGGGGACTCCTCCTTATTATAAGCCACGGCAGAAGCCCACGGCACGGCCCTCGATTTGAATTTCTTCCAGCTGGGGACCTGCGAATACCATGGGCGGGCAGACGGCGGTGTTGTCGGCCAGCAGCATGACTGTCTCGCCCTGGCGGTGGAAGTGCTTGAGGGTGGCTTCCTCGCCGATGCGGACAGCGGCGATCTCGCCCTGCTCCACCTCGGGCTGGCGGCGGATGCAGACAATGTCGCCGTCACAGATGGTGGGGGCCATGCTGCTGCCATGGCAGGTGAGGGCGAAGTCGGCGTGCCACGCGGCGGGGACGCCGATGTAGCACTCGATGTTCTGCTCAGCAGTGATGGGGGTGCCGCAGGCGATGGAGCCTACGAGAGGCACCCGCACCATCTCAGGCAGAGGCTCGAAACCCGGCGGAGGGCAGGGCAGGTCCACGAGGCCCATGAGCCACGCGGGGGTGGTGTCCAGAGCGGCGGCCAGTTCCTCGAGCTTGGCCCGGGGCAGGTCGTTGATGCCCTTTTCCAGCTTGGTGATGGAGGATTTGGAGCGGTAGCCCATCCGGGCGGCAAGCTCTTCCTGCGACAGGCCCAGCTGCTCCCGGCGCTGCCGGATGCGGCTGGATAGATCGGTATCGGACATATAGGGCCTCGCTTTCTCTGCGGTTTGCACGATTTTCGGTGTTCTGAGGACAGTATAGCAAAAAATTTACTATAAATCAACTTTTAAGTGATTGTTTTGCAAATAATGTTGACAAATAATCAACCTTAAGATATAATACAACCAATGATTGTACGAAACGCTTTGAACGCAAAACTGAAAGGAGAAGCGCCTATGACCGATACCATGATGATCCGCGACTGCATCCGCAGCCAGGGCATGAAACTGGGCCATGTGGCCCATGTTCTGGGCATCACCAACAACACCCTCCGCTGCAAGCTGGAAAATGAGAGTGAATTCAAGGTGAGTGAGGCCGAAAAACTCTCGAAGATGCTGGGGATGACCGTCGAGCAGCGCGACCGCTGCTTTTTTGGCCCGGCGGGCTGAGGGAAAAAGGGGATGAAAGCCATGACACAGGAACAGCGCCAGAAGACGAAGGAGGCCCTCAGTCGCTACGGACAGAAAAACTGGGTCTACGGCCCCTGCAACTGGGGCTGGAAGCGGGCCATCCAGCTGGCCGAGGAGTATTACCGCGAGGCAGACCCGGGCCTGCGGGGCAGCATCCTGCAGCTGCGCTACATGGAAAGGCGGAGGCGGGAAGAGGTGATGGACAAGCTGAACATCAGTTACAGCACTTATCAGAAGGCCCACGACGACCTGTTGAGCACCATCGCGGTCTTTGCCGCCCACTACGGTGAGCTGTGACGCAAAAATGCCCCCTGACCGGACGGTCAGGGGGCATTCGTGTGCTCAGTGTTTCTTCTCGGGGGTGTCGCAGTGCTGGTGGCAGGAAGAGCAGTTGCCTCCGCAGCCCTCGCCTTTCCAGCCGCCCTGCTTGGACACCCAAACCACGGCCAGTGCGAACAGGACAGCCAGCACCAGCAAGGTGATGATACCGCGTGCAGTTATCATAAAAAAGACCTCTCTTTCGAAAGAATTCCAACCCCAGTATACACCATCTGCCCCCGGAGAGCAACCGGAAAGCGCTGCCGGCTCAAACTTTTTTCGAAAAACGAAAATTTGGGCTTGCATTTGGCCTCGCGCAGTGATATAATAAGCGTGTTCCGATTCGGAGGATTAGCTCAGCTGGTTAGAGCACCTGCATCACACGCAGGGGGTCTGGGGTTCGAGTCCCTAATTCTCCACCATACAGTTCGTACTCGAACCCAATTCTCTACGAGAAAGGGTTCAGGTACGTTTTTTGTTTACAGGAAGTTCTGAGAAGGCACTACTCGGAACAGTGAGCAGGAACGAGTAAAGGCAGGGTATCACCATGGAGGTGGTATCCTGCCTTTGTTCGTCTCAAAATCAAACTGATTGTCGTTGTAAACAATTCGTAGAGTGAATTTGAGCCATGAACCACCGCTTACCACTTGATAACCGATTTCAGCCGTGCTATGTTGTACAGGCAAGGAGGTTCTATATGGATGCACAGAAATTTGGCGCATTTGTTGCTCAATGCCGCAAGGAAAAGAAAATGACGCAAGTCGATCTGGCCGCAAAGCTGAATGTTACAGATAAAGCTATCAGCCGTTGGGAAAGAGGTGTGGGATTTCCAGATATCAATACCATTGAACCATTGGCCGCAGCGTTAGGTGTAAGCGTTGCGGAACTTATGAAATCCGAAAGGATAGATGAATCAAAGGTATCTGTAACGATGAACAACGAAATTGTGAACAATACATTAAATTTTGCAGAGAATCAAATCCGACAAGAGCGAAAAAACGTACTCGCCATCATTGGATGCCTTACGGCCAGCATACTTCTTATTTTATATCTGGATAATACCGGATGGCACCTCGATGATTTTCTCTTTACGGTAGTGGGTGTGATTTTCCCATTGGTCGCAGTTTTCTCGTTCCTTGCGCTGCTTGGGTACGCTTTATACCGAAAGCACAAGGGACAATCCTACCGCCAAGTCTTATGGGTTGCTCTTGTTAGCTTTGCTGTAGTCACTTTGATTTTTGGTGCCTTTATGTTGGCCGGGGCTTTTGGATTGGGTCCTGTACCACAGTAACTAGAAGCAGGGTTTGGGGCAGGCACGCCCCAACAAGAGCACTTCAAAAACGCGGGAGCGTTGTAGAAGTGCAGTCCCGGAAGGGCAAGAAATTTTCAAGAATTGAAAATTTGTGGCCACGGGACGATTCTTGCCCTCTACCGCTGCGCTCAAAACCGTTTCTGGGTAATTGTTTCCAAATTGTTAAGACGCAAACAATAAGTGGCGGGGCTCTGCTCATGTGATGGGGGCACCGTTTGCTCCGAACGAAGTTCCTGCCCCTGTTTTGCAGCGGCGTTGACAAAAAAGTCGATATCACGTCCGGTCGGCTCATGAAATTTTCAAGGTACGTTCCCCACAAAAGAAAAATACCGCCCACGCAGCGCAGCGATGATTTTGTCGGGGTAAATCGGCGGCAAAATGAATCGGGTGTGTTGCGGGGCGGTAAATCTTCGCAGGAAATAAAACCGCACAGAATCGTTTCTTTACAGAAATCGCTGTGGATTTGTTGGGAATGATAACATAAGTATTGATGTGTGTCAACACTTCAGGATAATGAATACATCAGATGAACGAAACACACAAAGCACAAGCGAAAGCAAGACGGCACTTTAGAAAAAAGTATCAAATCAATCCGGATTAGAATGCTGAATCGAGCAGATATCTAGTACAGCATCGCATTGAGCCAAAACATCCGGATCATGTGAAACCATAATAATAACCGAATCATTTTTTCGTTCTTGGAGACAGTTCATCAATCGGGCAATACTTTCTTTATCAAGAGCAGCAGTTGGTTCATCCAGTACCATGGCATCCAATGTAAGAAAAAAATTACGCAAGATGACAATATGTAGATTGTTTGGAAAACATAAATAGAGAATTTTTAATACCATCAATATTTGTTGCTCGCTTTGCTTGACGAAATTCATGTTAGTAGTATAATTATAATGTAGTATTATATAAATAGCGTGGCGCGTATTTAATATTCCCAATCTATACAAATAGTTTATTTCGATTATACAACCAGTGTATTCGAGGAGGTGTTCGAGGTGGAAAGCACAAATTCAATTGTGTTAAATCGTTTTTTCACGCGCAACACCTTCAAGCAGTTGATTGATGAAGGTTCATCCGCAACGTACTCGTCTGTTATCCGTCGCTATATTATAGATGAAAGCAATAAAACAAATGGTGAGTGCATAAGTGAAATTTACTGTTATTTAAAATCAAACTATCAAAATGAGTATTATTATAAGAATACTCTTCTTAACAAGTTGTTGCTCGGTATTCACAGTCCGAAGACAACTATTGCACTAACAGAAGTTCCGATTGCCGGATCTAAAGCGGATTTTATTTTGATAAATGGAAAGGCCGTTGTTTATGAAATCAAAACAGCGTTGGACAATTTCGAGAGACTAGAGGGACAGTTAGAAGACTATTACAAGGCATTTTCTCGAGTAGTTGTAGTGACAGCAGAACAACATTATGAAGAGCTAAAAAAGAGGTTAAAAGATTCTCCGGCAGGAATTTATGTATTAACAAGTAAGGGTACACTGAGTATAAAAAAGGAGCCGATTGAATACACAGCTGCACTTTCAAAAACCACTATGTTTAAGATTTTACGTAAAGGTGAGTATGAAAATATAATTAAAAGCGTTTATGGAAAACTCCCGAAGGTCACACAATTTGAATATTACAGAAGTTGTCAGGTTTTATTTGAGTCGCTTTCAATTGAAGAAGCATATAAATTATTTACTGCAGAAATAAAAAAACGCAGTAAAATCGAAATCGATTTGTACTCAAAAATTCCATATGAATTAAAATTTTTGACCTACTTCTCTAACTATCGAAAAGAAGATTATACTCGTTTGCTTAACTTTCTTAGTATGTAGGAGGCTTATATGTACTTTCCTATTTTACGGGGTCGACAGTTCGAATTGCTTGCTTTACGAGAGTGCGTTAACAATGGCATATTAAGTGATTTTTTAATCCCAATCGTAGAGCCTGTTAAGGTGTCGTCCACATTCACAAAGACATTGGATTCATTTGTAGATCATAAGCATCCCATTGGAGTTATCCGCAACCCGGTAGTTGGTAAGTGGTCACGAGAAATTGTTAAAACAAGTAATCAGAAAATTCAAAAACACTACACAGAACTTTTGGATAACAAGTATCTTATCGAAACCTTCTATGTTACCCCCGATTTGGGAAGCAATGGTGTACTCTGGGAAAATAGAATATTGCAATTTGAAAAATCAATTTTAATTTGCAATCAGCCAGAATATGTAGAGCACTATGAACATATAACCTCTGGCATTTCTCCATTGTACAATATCATTCCGGATCGCGCTGATTTTAGAAGGTCTATTCGAGCGAATCGTGTGATGTGTGAGGATCACTTCCCAAAACAATCCCGAAATATTGACTATTCCGGGATCGACACAGAATTTTTCTCAGCAGACCATCTTTATTATAAAGAGGATGGATACAAGGGATTTTCAGATTATTCTGTTGTTGGTTCTGAATATAGTGAAACAGGCTTTGCTCCATATGCGGTGGCAATTCACATTGTCTATTTTGATGATAATAATAAACTTCGCATCGCTCACTTTGTTTCAGACTCTAATGATGATATTTCTGATCCAGCAAGAAAATTTGGAGAAGCTGTAGAAAAATTAGTACAGTGGAACAAAATTATGAAGCTCAATACGATGGGCATCAAAGCGTTCGAAGATACGTATAAAAACGGAACATATCCCGGCCTAGGAGTAGCCAAAAAGTACTCTATTATGCACCATCTTGAACTCATGAGCGTTTATCTTAATGAGGTTGAAAAATGATTATTTGTGATGGTTGCTTTTATGATAAAGAAATTTCTTCAATTATTAAGTCAGTTTCAAGAAATTCTGGGATTTGCCCAACTTGCCACAAACATGATAAGAAACTTTATGATACTGATTATCAGAATGATCTAACTCCTTATTTTGAGGATTTAGTTAATACTTACACACCAGAAGAATTGCTTCCTCCGTCATTTCCAGCGGCAGAAAAAAGGCGACTAATGGATGATTTGAATGAGCGGTGGCAGATTTTCTCGGATATTCCTTATCCCACTCAATATGAAATTCTCCGCAACATATGTTCTGAACTATATGCATCTACTCCATCTCTTTTCGATGGCTTAGTTGGAATTCCGGAATTATATGATGACTTATACCTTAAAAACCATATGTTGCTAAGAACAAATAACTGGGATTTGTTTGTGAATGAGATAAAAACAGTCAATCGTTACCATTCCAAACTTGTCAATCTTGATATATTAGAAAAATACTGTTCTTTTATTCGTAAAACGTATAAAGCAGGCTATTACTTCTATCGTGCGAGAATCTCTGAAAAAGAGGGTTTTGATATCAATTCTATGGGGGCTCCACCCGCAGGTAAGAGTTCAGAAGGACGAGCAAATGCACGTGGAATCACATGCCTATATCTTGCAAGCGACCTTGAAACCACATTGCATGAGGTTCGTGCAGGTGTTTTTGATTTTGTTAGCATTGGAAAATTTTTGTTAAAGAAAGATATTGTGGTTGTTGATTTAAGTGCTATTACCGAAATCAGCCCTTTCACTGAAGGGTTGGACTGTTTGGATCATGCAATTAATATGACTCATCTAAAAAAAATAAATGATGAGATGAGTAAATCATTGCGCCGCAGTGACAGTACCTTAGATTATGTTCCAACCCAGTATATTGTTGACTTCATTAAAAGCATTGAGCATAATGGTACACGAGAGTATGCAGGGGTTGAATATAGTAGCACAACAAATCCGGATGGTTATAATCTTGCGATTTTTGAGCCAGAGTTGTTCGAATGTATAGCAGTGGATGTTTATAATATTGAAGAACTTCGTTATAAAGCCAAGAAAATATAATACATGAAAAAGATGGCCATTTTTATTATCGAATAAAAGAATGATCCTCTTTTTACTTGCATTTCTTCTCAGAATATGATAAGTTATACGAAATAGTATTCTGCTTTTCTACTTATCGATACATAAAGTGAGGTGCAACCATGACCGCTGTGATCTACGCCCGCTATTCTTCCGACAGCCAGCGCGAAGCGTCCATTGAAGGGCAGCTGCGCGACTGCAAGGACTACGCCGAGAAGAACGGTATCACCGTGGTCGGCACCTATATCGACCGTGCCTACTCTGCCAAAACGGATGACCGCCCGGACTTCCAGAGGATGATAAAGGACAGCGCGAAGAAAATCTTCGATGTGGTTCTGGTCTGGAAGCTGGACCGCTTTGCCCGGAATCGGTTCGATGCCGTGAACTACAAGTACCAGCTGGAAAAGAACGGTGTCCATCTGGTGTCTGCCATGGAACCCATCTCGCAGGGGCCTGAAGGCATTATGGTGGAGAGTATGCTGATTGGCATGGCGGAATACTATTCCGCCGAACTCGCCCTGAAAGTGGCGCGCGGTGAGCGCGAAAACGCCCTCCAGTGCAAGTACAACGGCGGTGTGGTGCCGCTGGGCTTCACCATCGGCAAGGAGGACAGGCTGTACCATATCGACCCGGAAACGGCTCCCATCGTGCAGGAGATCTTCACCCGGTACGCCGACGGCGAACCGGCTGAGAAGATTGCAGCATCCCTGAATGAGCGCGGCCTGCGTACCCGCACCGGGAAGCCGTTCGTAAAGAACAGCTTCTTCCAGATCTTCCGCAACCGCCGCTACATCGGCGAATACCGCTACAAGGACATTGTGACGCCGGGCGGCATTCCGGCTATTGTTGACCAGGATTTGTTCGACCGGGTGCAGCAGCGTTTCGAGCAGAACAGGATCGCCCACGGTCGGCCTGCAAAAGAGGATGTGAGCTATCTGCTGACCACTAAGCTGTTCTGTGGCAAGTGCGGCACCCTGATGGGTGGCGAAAGCGGCACCAGCCACATGGGAAATACCTACTATTACTACAAGTGCGGCAACGCCAAGCGCCACGGCAAGGCGCACTGTGACCTGAAGGCTATCCGCAAGGAGCCGCTGGAACGGTTCGTGGTGGACACCGCCATTAAGGTGATTTTCAGCGATGAAATCATCGAACGGCTGATAGATTTGGTCATGGAAGCCCAGCAGCAGGAGAACACCCGGCTGCCTGTTCTGAAAGAGCAACTCCGGGATACGGAGAAACGACTCGCAAACCTTCTGGAAGCCATTGAACAGGGCATCCTGACCCCGACCACCAAGCAGCGGTTGGACGAGCTGGAAGCCCGGAAAGAAGCCCTGAACACCAGCATTCTGGAAGAAGAGCTGAAAAAGCCAGTCCTGACCCGTGAGTGGATTCGGTTCTGGCTTGAAAAATTCCGCAAGGGTGACGTGGGCAGCACGGAACACCAGCGGCAGATCATTGATACCTTTGTCAACTCGGTCTACGTCTTTGATGACCGGGTCGTACTCAATTTCAACTTCACGGATGATGCCAAAACGGTCACCCGTGAGGAAGTGTTGGGTTCGAGTGCTGTGGACAATGCTCCACCAAACGTAAGGCCGTTTACCTGAAAAGGTGAGCGGCTTTTTCTTGTATCTACGTGCTTTTTGATATGCAAAAGTGAAACGAATTCACTTTTGCATATTGATAATGAAACGTGTAGGAGGCCCCCTTTTCAGTCGTTTGTAGCAAGTTTGTAGCAGATCTGTAGCAAAATTCGGAGAGGAACGGCAAAATGGCTCCGTAAACCCGATTTTTGCGAATTTTTGGATGTAAAATTTTATCCTTGGATTTTGTGCAGAATGACGGTGGCACTTTTCATTCGGATTCTGATGCCGTACAATAAAGGAAAAGATCATGGATGAAAGGAGAAATCGCTGTGCGCTACACCATCCGGCATTTTGATTTGCCGCTGCTTACCTTTGAAGCAAACATGGACAGTGCAGATACTGGCCTCCATTTTATAAAGGTCTACGAAGAAAACCGTTCTTTTCTACCTTTGAATCTGACTGTATCAGAAGATGGTGTAGAACGCTGGCTGCGGCATCGCACAATTCCGAAGAACCGAGCGTATGTAGACGCTCTGCTCTCTAAGGTGGGGCTTTCTTTGAATCGACCGCTTGGAATTATTGCAGCCAATAAAGGTCTTTCACTCAATGATTGCTTTTGGGTAGATGCAGAGGGCTCCGGTGACACCTTTGAAAAAGTAAATCTTTACGATAATCGATTCAGTCAGGTGCTGGCAGCAATCGCCTTTACAGGATATGGCAGCAGCATACGAACTTCGCTTGCGTCCTGCCCGGAGTTCTCGACCAACGGGATGCTGCCAAAATGCTGGCGCAGACAAAACGGAAAAATCTATCTTTATAAAGGTGGCACGTCAAGGTTCAGTAATCTGGGATTTGAACCGTACTCGGAAATGTATGCTTATCAAGTTGCACAGGTGATGGGCGTGAATGCGATTCGCTACACCCTGACAAAAGATCTGAAAAAGACGCTTTGTTCCAAGTGTGAGCTGTTCACCAGCAAAGAGTATTCTTATATTCCCATCGGACAGCTTGTGTCCAAAGGTGGGATGAAAGCGATTTTTGAATATTATCAGACACTAGGCCAGACCTTTGTGGATGCACTGGAAGATATGCTGGTCTTTGATGCGATCATCTGCAACACTGACCGCCACTATGGAAACTTTGGTGTGCTGGTAGATAATAAGACCAACACGATTGCGGCACCCGCACCGCTGTTTGACCACGGAAACTCGCTGTTCAGTCTGGGCGGAACGGATCTTTGGGACAACCAGAAAGCATTTGATGAATATGCCCGCACACTGCTTCCGCTTGCATACGATGATTTCTTTGCAGCTGCAAAGAGTGCAATGAAACCTCGTCACCGTGCAATGCTCCATAAGCTGCTGGATTTCCATTTTGACCGCAGAGCGACACGTTATAATCTGCCGCCAAATCGCTTGAAGATGATCGAAAAAGAGGTACAGCGCAGAGCAAGAGTGCTTTTAGGGTAAAAAAGAAAACCGTCAAACGTAAGAGATTTCTCTCATGCGTTGACGGTTTTTCTGGTATGTAGGGGTTATTCTTCTGGCAGAGCCAGAACTTCATCTTTGACCAGTTGATTGGCCGAGTCAAAGGCTTCAATCATCTGGTTGGCTTTCGGATGGAGATAGACTTCATCCAGCGTTTTGGATTTGGGCGTGTGCCCGACAGCACGTTTCAGGATATCCTTGTTGACGCCTGCGCGATCACAGAGGCTGGCGTATGTATGCCGGGTGGTGTAGGGCGTATAAGTGGCGAGCTTCCCGGAAAACTCCGGTTTACGCTTGCCGTTCTCGTCATAAGGATTCGGCTGAATGCCAATTTCCTCCAAGAACGGATAGAACTTGCGGTTGCGCCAGTTCTTTTCGTTCCAAAAACCTCCTTTGCCATTTGGAAAAAGCGGGCTGTTTTCCACAGAGGTGGCATACGCATGTTCAAAAATCGGGATGCCGAAGTCAAGAATGGGAATGATGCGGTTGCGTCCAGCTTCGGTCTTGCAGCCGCCAATCAGATAAGCGCCGGATTCCGTGCGGTGAAAATCTTCGTGTTTGAAGTGCAGCAGCTCATAGATACGAACTCCACAGGCCAGAAGAGCAATTACCATCTGCCCCGTGGGAGTGTTCTTCTGGCTCAGAATCAGCGTTACCTGTTCATCCGTGAAGATTTCACGTTCCGGGGATTTGCGCCCCTCGATTTTCAGAACAGATGCAAGGTTAGCATCCACGACACGCCAGCCAATGGCAGTGCGATACAGCTTACTGATAAGAGTACGCTCTTTTTCCAACATGCTTTGAGACAGGCCATCGTCGGCCATCTTATCAAGAATGTTCTGGAAGTCCTGTGCATAAAGGGCGGCGATTTTATAATACCAGAGCGGTTTTAGATACTTCCATGCCAGATCATACAACTCACGAGCCTTATCAGAACGTCCTTTGTACTCGCGAGATTCCAGAAAAACCTCGTGAATTTTTGCTAAGGTGGAATCTTGATATGGTGTAGCAGGGCGTTTCATCATTTCAGCACGAACCGCTTCGGCTTCTTCACGGGTGACATAAGTGCCGACAGTTTTTACAACTGTAATACCTGTGTGAGGGTCAGGGATTGGCATACGGAGCAGCCACGGCTTACGGCGTATCCCGGACATTCTAGAGATGCTTCCATTACCAGACGATGCTTTCAGCCGGGGCGATTCTCGCTTGGCTGGAACAGTAGGCGGTGCTCCTACACCGGGGGATGGTGCTGTGCCAACAGGATGACCGCAGGCAGAGCAGAATTTGGCGGTATCGGAGATTTGATGACCGCAATTTTCACAGAACATAGATTTGAACCTCCAATTGATCTAAATTTGCTTCAAAAAATGCCCTCGGCATCTAGGATACCGAGGGCGGACTGTTGGATTAGCTTCGACTACGGGAAAGCTGATATGCTCGACTTTGTTCGGCAGTCACACCGTTCTTTATCAGATTGGCTACGTTTGGATAGTATACTAAAATATGGCTACCATTGGGCACGTGTGGAATGAATCCTTCGGCGACAAACCTCCGCAAGCTGGCATAGCTCAAATTCAGTCCTTCACTTTTGGCACGGCGAACGGCTGCGGTCAGACTGATAAAATCGCTGTTGTTGTTTTTCATAGGTGTTTCCTCCTGAAAATATTTGTAGTTTGAAGCGTTCAACGCTTCATAGTAATGATACTTGTTTGAATTGACGTAAAATTTTTATGTCTTGATATTTGGAGTGAAGACGAAGCGTTTGTCGTCTTTTCGTACAAGGGAGCTAAAATCTGCGTGGCTAAAATCAAATTCCACACAGGAGCTATCAATGGGTTGCGTTTGTGGCCATGCAGGACTATAATAATCATAACAAGAACGAGGCCGGTTCGATGAAGCGATGGATGCGATAATTTGCTCAGGTGTGAGCAAATCTTGCTTTGGTGGCTCGGAGACCTCTTTACTGGGCGATATTGAGGCAGAGAAAAGCTCACAAGATGAACTTGGCAAGGGAGGATAGACATCCTCTGTGACTGGCCCAAACTCATTGTTTTGAGTGGAATCTTCATCATTGCAATCATCGCAACCGTCAAGTTCATCCAGTGGTGGAAGAAAATCAATCTGTGCTGGTGGGAGAATTGGCTCGGTGTCAGAAGGCATCGGAATCGTTAGTGCATCACTGGCAGGAACGACATCCTCTGGCGGCTTACTATGGACGACCAGCGGCTTGGTGGTCGGTGTGTCAGAATCGCCTACATAAACCGGGCCGGAGACTAGGAACTCGCCAACCTGAAGACTCTTTAGCATGGAAGTCAACTTGGTTCCACCTGACGAACTAATGAAACGGGCACACATACGAATCTCATCATCAGCAGGTTGGAAATACATAGCATATTTGCACTGCTGAAGCAAAATCCGTTGCCCAGCCTTGAAATTACGGATGCTCTGAGTAACCAGCATGCAGTACAATCCATATTTGCGACCCTCGTTGAGAATTTTTCCCAGTGCACTTGTTTGGTGCAATGGGAAGTTACTCAATTCATCCAAGTACAGGAAAGTGGGTGGGAAATCCTCGTGAGTGGCTTCTCGTAACAGTGCTGCAAAAACTACCTCTTCAACGATGTGTTGCGTGGATGGCGGAAACGAACCTAATTCCAGCAAGGTGATACCGGAGAAAATCTCGAAATCGCCATTCTCGAAAAACTTCTGTCCCCATAAAGGACTCAAGGCTTTTTCCAAACCGGGTGCAGCGAGTGACCGGGAATTCTGGATTTCTAGGTGTAATCGTTCCAATGCTTCATTCGGGGCAGGTGAATCACGGAGAGCCTTTTCTAGTAGGGATATCAGTAACGGCTTTTGCCCATCTGATAGCCTGATAACGGATGCAACCGTATCAACGAAAGATGCAGCGGCATCTGTGGGATTTGCTGATGTTCCAAACAAATGCAACTTGATTGGCTTTTGAGACACATCCTGACGATGTACATAAGGCTCTAAGTCTGCTGGCAGGGACACGGCGTGACGGTGATCTATGACTACGATCCGAACACCTGCCTCTAGCAGGTTCCTTGTGATATTGGAGGAAAGGGTGGTCTTGCCTGTTCCACTTTTTCCACAGATAAAAATGGAAGCGTTCCCCTCTTTGAGTTTTTCGATGATTGTAACAGCCTTTTGGTAAGTAGAGCCTATTTTTAACCTCATGGTTCCGTCCCTCCTGTTTTAATCAGAATCTTCATATTCGGTCAAGCAACTGCGCTTCAAGGTCAGAAGTCGAGCATCTACATAGGTTCCGTTGTCAATACGAATCTTTTTGGCGATGCTGAACTCAGAGAGCAAATGCTCACTTTGCAAATGCGAAATAATGGCAGATGCACTATAGCCCTGTGCATATTCGCAAATCAGATATTTTAGTAAGGAACCTTTCAACAGAAAGTCACCTCCTTTTTGTACGATATCCCGGTCAGGATCATAGCTAGAATCGACCTCTCCATAGCGGAGAAGACGAATGTCCCCGGCTTCTTGTGCGGAATAGAGGACCCTGCGTAAAATCTCTTTGGCGTTGCAATCCAGAGAGCTGTCCCACTCGGATAAACAATTATTTATGTATGCCTGACAGACCTCGTGTGCTGTTTGTGCTAAATCCGGTTGTTTAAGGAGCTTTAATGCCCAGCAAAGAACAACGGATGAAACGTTTAGAAGTGCGATTTCATTCCGAAAGGCGCACTCTTCATCCAAGGAACCTAAAGCGGTTATGTAAGACCGCTCAACGATGCGCTCGAAGGCATCTGGGTTGTGCTCAACAAGGGCACACAGCTTGCTAAAGATTTCGGCCAGAGGCAGCGCGGCTGTATGGCTTTCCTCGTGAGGCAAGAACAGACAGTGCTTCTGCTGCAACTCAGTAATGCCGTTCGTAGATACGATAAGGCATAGCGGAAAACGAGGCTCTGTCATAGTCCTTGTAAGCAGAGTGGCAAAATTTGTCGCTGAACGGTAGTTGCCAACGGTAGCGGCAATTCCTGGATTGTCACCGTAGACTGATAATAAGACATCCGGGCCGTGCTGATCGAGCATTTGATTGAAGTGCTTTGGTATGTCGTCAACCGTCATTCTTGTTGAAGTAGAAACATCATTGTCTAAAAGAGCAAAGAAACGATGAACGCCCTCAAATTTATTAGAGATTCTAGTTTTGATAATCCCTAAAATCCTGACCAAAGCCAAGGGCAACTTTTCTAAGTCAGTGGTGTCCAACAACGAGGTGGCCAAGGTGTCCTTCATCTGCGGCGTATAGAGCCAGCGACCATCCTCTAGTTGATACCATCCAACAGGAGGCAGCAAGTATGGGTGTTCAGTGTCTAAAATTGCACTGATGAAAGCTGCCAACAAATCTGCCCACCGTTTACTGTCCTCGGTATAATGGATCTGGCCACCCGCAGCCATGAACTTCTTCAGCAACGTCTTCGGACTAAAATCGCCTTTCTCCAGCCAGAATGCTCCGGACGGTTTGTTGGGAATACGGAACGATACATAAATCCATTCGGTTGTTTTGTCACGCTCAATTTTCCTTACAACAATAGCCTTGAAATCATAGCAAGATGTGAATGACCGCCGAATCGGTCGAGAGTCATTCGGAACCCGCTTCTTAATGATCCAAGGGCGTTTGTAAATATCTACATCGAATCCAAAATTATCGAAGTGATTAAACTCGGCCAAGAACGCTTTTAGTTCAGCTTTTTGGGCAGGATTACTCTGTTGCCGAACTAGTCGATTGTGTACTTCTTGTCGGTAGGCCGCATCTCTGGCATCTATATCCATTTGATGCGTTTCCATGTCAATGAACTCCTGACCACTGCTGTTGATATAGGTACAGGCAGGTACAGAAGTAAAATCTCTGGGTGGATCGTGAACTCGATTTGAGACTATGAATTTGCTACTCATGGTAAAAACCTCCTTTTGTGAATATGTCTTCTTGTGGGCAGTCTGACCGTTCCATTGGCGTATGCTACCCACTATGAAATTTTCAAGGTGCGATGCAGTGGGCGGTTACCCGTGAGAGGTGTCCGTCACTGTGATGCACAGTATACAAAAATCGAGAAAATTTTAGAATCAAAAAGCTATCGTAAAAAATAAAACATCTTGGACAGAAAAAATGTTGAAAAATGAAAACAAATGTGGCATAATAAAAGGTTTAACAATGGACAAAAAGGCGGATGATGTGTAATGACTGATTGGATGAGCAAAATCGTTTTATTTGAAACGGTAGACGAACTAACAGACTATAAGAAAAAAATCGAAAATCGGTATAAAGCTAAGACAGAAAAATATGTTGGGAAACTTCAAGAAGAGTATTTTGACTTCGAAAAATGCGACCTTGAAGACCAAGCAAGGATACTTGTAATAAATGCATTGACAGAAGCATGGATGCTTACCGGGCTACAACGGATAGTTGACCAGAGAGATGGCGAACTAACGCAAGAAGAAGCAGAAAAAATGATAATGAGCAATGCATTAGCATGTGCTGCCGTGTCGATCAAGTATTTATCTGCAAAGAACATTGCTTTTTCAAGTGTGATTCTAAAGTTATTGAAAAAAGATAACATAAGAGCATTGGACGAAAATGCTATAAATAAATATGTAAAGGAATACGAAAAAAATAGAAAAAGAAAAACAAAATGGATCGATGATGATTCGATGTTTTGCCCGCCGATTTTATATGCACCGGAGGTGACGAAGGAAAATCGGGAAATCAAAAATTTTATGATTCCGATCATTGAAATTTTGGTAGAAGATATTGGCATTTACTATGAAAGAAGAATGACGGAGAAAAAACCAGATGAAATAAAAACAGATGAAATTGCTTCATTTGGAAAAAAACTGAGGAGTTTGAAAAATGCGAAAAATCAATACAAAGATAAATTAAAAACTCAATTAAATAATGAATATGAAACCTTGATTGAAAGCTGCTGTGCTCTCAGTAAGAACGAATCGATAGGCGATTCTATAAGTGATCGAGTTGCATTTTATTATGTGAGAGAATCTATATTTCGCACAGAAAGATTTTTGGATATAGCAAGTTGTATTGATAAAATTGATACGAATGATGAAGCACAAGTTTGCAATATAAAAAAATCTATTTCGGCGAAAATACAAAATCCAGCGGTTTTTTATGCTCAAGAATTTGAGGAAAAAATATTATTGCAGTCGCCCCAAAATATGGTGCTGTTCTGCGAATATATGCGAATTGTAACACTTCTAATAGCTGAAGGGATTTATTGGATAGAACAGCCAAAAGAAAAAATGGTACATGCCGATAATCTTATCTGTGATTATATAAATAAGAATTTTACGAGACTTTTTCAAAAAACGTGTGATACTTTGGACGAAAAAAGGAATTATGATTGTTTATTTGAAGAAGAAAAAAATCACCCAACCAGCAGAGTTGAACTATTGGATTTTGTAGTTGACCTATATTCGCTGAAAGATAGGTACAGCAAAAATGTAACGATAGACACAAAAATAGAACCATACTATAAAAGAACTGGATTGGATCTCGGATATGAAGAAATGGGAGCGCAGGAAACAAACTGCAAGATTAAAATTGACGGAAGGTCTTACCTATATACAGAGAGAAGATACGGAATAAGTTATGATTTGAAGACAAGGAAAATAAAAAGAAAAAACAAAAAAGGTGAAGAATGCGAATGGAAAGAAATTACCGCTGACACGATAGTCCAACTTGCAACAGAAATATACGAAGAGCAACCTTTGATTCAAGCTGGAACAGACCCTGAACATGAGCGGATGTATAAGATCATTATATGTCGTGATATAGTGAAAGAAATTTGCAAAGACCTAGAAAAATTTGGAGTAGCTCTTACGGCAGAAGACATGAATATGATAAATAGTAAATGCGGTGACTATTATACCGCTGAAGAACACGCATATATTGAAAGCGTAATGTTTCCGAATAGCCAAGTTTCAGATGAAACCTAAGTAGAGAGTAAGGTCGGATGAGAAACAAGGGACAATGTGTGCCGAGACAGTTTCGACACTTTCAGAAAAAACTGAACTTAAAAAGAGCCAAAACTCCAGACAAAAGCAGAATTTCAAAGCGGATTTTTTCAAAACTGTCGAAAATGGCATAGAAAGAGAGCGTATAAGACATAGTCCAAGGGCAATCACGCAAGTGGTTGCCCTTTCTTTGTATCTGGTATGATTTGACATTCGGCAACAGTATAGTAACCCATCAAAGGAGGATTGGCCGTTATGTTTGATTATTACGACACCCTGATAACCCCGGAAGAAGTTGCCGATATGCTGAACTGCGGTATGAACACCACCTATAAACTTCTGAAGACCGGGAAGATCAAAGCAATGCGAATTGGAAGAGTATGGAAAATTCCAAAGAGAGCGGTACAAGAATATATTGTGCAGGAAGCTCATATAAAAGCTGCTGGATGGTAATAGGAAAAATGCCCACATGGAATGATTGCTCCATGTGGGTTTTCTGTTGCTTGAAAATAATGTTTGATAATGAGCTATACATAAAAATAATCTTTGTGTTAATGCTGGATAATGTATAAAGAGGGAAGAGGGTGAAATTCAATCTTTATTAACGGCACTAACATTAAGATAAGCGATTGGATATTTCTATCGCAAAGAGAAAGCGTTAAATGTGTGGCTTGTACATACATTTGGCCATTCTTGTTGGGGAGCGTAGCTCCCCTTTTATTTATTGTGTAATGAGAATCAGTAAGGATGAAAAACTAAAACACAAAATGATATTTAGTGATTAATAAAACCATAGCTAAAGTATATTGAATGATAGTATTGTAATGAATATCTTGATTCATTATAATACTTCTTCTTTTATGTGATTCTCATTATATTTCTTGAAAACAGTTGAAAAATATATAAGAGAAAGGAATGATTAAAATTGGCTCAAGATGAACACAGAGTTTGCATTCGGTTAACAGAAGATGAGTTTGTAAGATTAGAAAATCTTCAAAGTGAAACTGGAAAATCAAAATCAGAGCTCTTAAAAGAAGTTTTATATCAGGAAAGAAAGGTAATGGATGCACAATTTGCTGACAGTATTTGGAAAATAGGATGTTGGATTGATAGCAAGGACTATGATAAGATTAAAAAGGAAGTGAAAAAATATGCCGATTATCAAATTCGTAAATGAGGATGAAAATATTGAATATGCAAAAGAGCAAGATTTATGTAGTCTTCTCTGTTACGCTTTTGATTCGGAAAAAACAGAATTTCAGGGACATAGACTTGTCGGCTGTAAACCGTTTGGATTTCCACAAGAGTATATGACAAATCCATTGGCGGTACATGAATTTATGGAGTTCAACCATAAGAGACAGTATAAATATCAAGGACCATTTGCAAAACATAGAGTGATTTCTTTTACACAGCAGGAATGCTTGTATTTAGGATCGCTGAAATCTGTAGCTGAAAATATAATATCTTTTTATGCAGACAGAGGGTATGTTGCAGCTTATGCAGTTCATGGGAATACCAAAAACCACCATATTCATGTTATTGTTGATATGCTTTCATATCAGGATTTGACGTTGTTTCATATGAGCAGAGGATATGAGTCAAGTAATATTAATGCGATTTTGAATATTCGCTTTCAACAATATTTTGTGAGCAAGATACCAAACTATAAAACATTCAAAGACCGTACTTTTGAGGCTGTTCCAATTGATCCGAGTAAAATAGAGAATTTCTTTGAGGACGTAAAGTAATCTCAGTTTCGGTTTGAGCAGACACATAATTATACAAAGGCGAAAGGAAGTCTACAATGGACAAGTTCGATGAAAAAGTTATTGGGTATGAATCCACTAAAAACATTCTACGTCAAATACTGGATGCCCTGAAAAGGCCAGAACTCTATAAAAGCAAAGGAGCTTCTATCCCCAGAGGACTTCTGATGGAATCTGATCCTGGCCTTGGTAAAAGTTTGCTGGCAACCGTCTTTATAAAAGAATCAGGCCGCAAGTCTCTCGTCTTTCGGAAAACCAGTCAGGAGAACAGTTTTCTGGATGAATTGAGGGCTGCTTTCTTGGCTGCAAAGGAAGCAGCACCTAGTATACTGCTCCTAGAGGATTTGAACCTCTACGTAGAAAGTAATTCTCCCTATGCGCCAGAATGGGCTTGCTTACAAGCCTGTATTGACGATGCAAGGAGCACAGATCTTTTTGTGATTGCCACAACGAATGACACAAAGTATATGCCGCCATCGCTGCTGAGGCCCGGCAGATTTGACTACACACTTTATCTTGACCCTCCAATGGGAAAGATTGCGGAGAGGATCGTCAGCTATTATCTCCGAGACAAGGATTTGGCAGAAGATATCCTTATCTCAGATATTGTTAAAGCTATGCCCAAGGTGAGCTGTGCTACCCTTGAAACAGTAATGAACCTTGCTGCGCTGAATAGCACCTACCAAGGACACGAGCATATTTACAAAGATGATGTGACAGATGCGCTGCTTCAGGTGGTTTATAAGCTCTCCAAAACAGACAAGTGCCTTGATTTGACCGAATGCCAGAAGATTGCATTACATGAAGCAGCCCACGCAGTTGTAGGAGAGATTCTGAATCCGGACAGCATCGGCATCGTTACCATTCGTGGGAATCAAAGCTGCATTGGTGGCTTCGAGAATGGCTGTTCTACTTACTTGAAAAACGAAGAAGAACTTCTAAACGACATTACGAAGACTTTGGCAGGAAAAGCAGGTGTGTCTTTAATTTATGGAGTGATGGATGTAAATGCAAGTGGTGACATTCAGAATGCCAATCGTCTGCTTGATCTTTGGATGACATCCCTCGCAGGTGCTGGTTTCTCGGAGGTCGAATCGGCGAATAATAGAATGTCGGAGACAAGACTTTTCAGTAGCGAAGCCATAAAAGCAGCTAAGATGGAAGAATTATACAGCAGAGCCCACAAAATCCTCTATGATAACAGAGATTTCCTTCTTGCTGTCCAGAAAGAGCTTCTGGAACATGAAACGCTGCTGAACAGTGATCTGGCAAAAATCCGGGAATCCTGTACCTAAACCCTATTATTCAAAAGGATAAAGCGGTCAAGCTTTTTGAGGCTTGGCCGCTTTTATCTGGCAATATGCAGTTGAAACTCAGGGTTCTTCCTCTATATATAGGAAAGCACACAGCATTTTAGTAACTGCCTCTCTTTGAACAGGAGAGAGCTTAGCCCAGAGATCAAGAAGCTCATTTTGCTCCTTCGTCAGATAAACTGAGTCCTCCTCCTGAAAGAACTGAGAGAGGGTAATGCCGAAGCCTGCACAGATTTTCTCGATAGAAGCAACATTTGGCTGAAGATTTCTTCTTCTCCATGTTGAGATGGTGGATTGGGTCAGCCCGGAGTTTTCTGCAAGGGCATACTCAGACCAGTTGCGGGCAGCACGTTCTTTCTCTATGCGGCCCAGAATATCAAATGTGGGCTTCTCTCGTTCCATGGTTCGGCCTCCTTGTACAAATCGTAGTGCTTACTTACGATTTTATCTTCTAAAGCCTTGACCAGTAATTGCATAAGTCGTATAATCATAGCAGGATTATTCGTAGCATTTTTACAGAATCACACTTCTAATCAATGGTCTTTCTGTTACTATTGCAAAGGTATGTAACCTTTGTTGGAAGTTTCAAATGTCAAGCATAGAAGATGGAGAAATCATAAAGGAATGCAGCCTGTGTGGAAAGAAAGTTGACACTGTACTCCCCGCAACAGGACATACCATGGTCGAAATCTCTCGGACGGCAGATACTACCACTTCTAGATGTTCTGTGTGTGGGTATGAAAGTACGACCAATCTTTCATCTTCAAGTACATCAGCAGTATCTCAAACCACATTGGTCTCTTCTGATCCCTTGACGCAATCAGATATTTATGCACTGGTTGACGAAGAACTTCAGTCAAACGACTATATTCACGGAAGAATCACACAAAACGCAAAAGACTTTATAAATCAAAATAGCAGTATATTTGAAGAAAAAACATATCAATCAGCATTTCCGTATTTGAACTATCCAAATCAAGATTTCAAATATAATTACATTATGGGAAAGGATGAAAAATACTGCAACGAACTGTTTTTTGCAAAGGCTAGTACTATTGATGATGAAAACCTAGGCGTCAAAGTTACAACACTGCCTGATGGTTCAAAAATAACGGAAGGACTAATGGGGCTGGAACCTACTTTGGCGGACGGCATCTTTGCAGATGACGGCGCATTAGTATACTTCTTCTACGCAGATGAATTCCTGCCGCCGGAAAATGGGCTTGTAGCATTCACAGCAGTCCCACTTTGTGCAGGAAATCTTGTTCTTGACGATGGGGCTGAAGAAGAATGTCTATTCATCGCTTGTAGCTTTATGATTGATGGAATGGATTTCAATGATACAGATCGAATTATTTCCAATGATTCACATACGAGCAAGACTCCTGATGAAATTATCAATGAGGTCAAGAATTCTTGGTATCAGGATAATACAGACGTTCTTTTTGGCGATGAGTTTGAAGTGCTCCTGACCAATCCGAAGTGGACATATGATTCAACCTTAAATCGAGTGGAATTGACCGGAACATATACTGCATATGATTATCCTTGGCATGGAATTGCAATGCCTAGCGACACAGAATCGGATACTGTTGAGAAAGAACTACATATATATTTTGAAAAGATTAATGGTACCGGCCGTTGGACACCTCATTTTGATGATAATTATCCAAATGATGACTACCCCCCAGAAGAGTATCAAGAATTTGAAGTTCCAGGAAGAGATGATGATCGAATGCACGGGCTGATGGCGGATGTTCTTCAATACTATGCAGACACCGGACATTATGTCTAAAAAATAAAATGTGCAGGGTAGCAGCAACGCCGCCCTGCACATTTTTGTTAAGTAAAGGACCTGAGCACTTCTTTCAGTGCTTCACGCTGCTCAGAGGACAGATGGGACAGCAGTTCCAAAAACTCCTGCTGTTCCTCCGGGGTAAGCCTGTTCTCCGGCTCAGAATGATTTTGGCGGTTCATAAAAGATACTTGCTCCTTTCGGCAAATCCTGCTCTGCTATCAGTTCGGCACGAATCTGACGCTTATATTTATAATAGGTGTTCCGGGCAAGACCGGTGAGCTTCATGCACTCGGCATCATCAAGTGTGCCGCCAAAGGTCCTGCAATGGGTGCGGATGATCTGCTTAGCATCTCTGGCTTTTTTCGTTTCAAATCCAACACCCTTTTTTCGACCAACCTGCTTACCGTTCAACCGGGCCGTCAAAAGTCCCTCACGGGTGCGCTGGTGCAAATCGGCAACTTCTTTTTCGGACTGCTCAAAGGCCAGCTTGATCTGCTCCTTTGCCAAGGCCATCAGATACTCGTTGATGCCCTTCAAGATAAAGTCCACATTTGTCCCTGTCATGGCAATGCTGCCGGACAGTGCGTTTTTGTAGGTCTCGGTGTCGATGTGGTGCTCTTTCAAGAACACCAGCCGGATGCCCTTGTGGTAAAGGTCTTCGTACAGAGAAAAACCTTCTTCTGCATTTCTGGACATCCGGGACACCGAATCGAACACCACCGAATCCCCGGATTTCAGAATCCGATAGAGCTTCAGCCATTCCGGGCGAAAGATAGATGTCCCGGTGTAGGCTTCCTGCACGATATGGGCAGTCGGGTACTCGGCCTTGATGTTGCGGATCTGACGGTCAATGCTCTGTTTTGCCGTAGAGATTCGGCAATAGCCATAGATGTTCATGCGTCTCCTTTCTGGCTCAAAGATAACGAGCGACATTTTTAAGACTGTATTTTGCAGCTCGAAATAGCCTGAAAACCGCTGATTTTGATACAAAACTGTCCACACGGCATCTTTAAGACAGTTTTTGGTGGCCGTAGACAGCCATAAAATCGGAAATGGTGGTACACGGCTTATGGTCGGTGGTGCCCTCGCCCTCCAAGGGAGAATAATCCCAGTCGGTTTCCTCGTCAATATATCGCCGCCCATCGTCCGGCAGTTCCAGCGGCTCCGCAAGAACGATGGTGCCCCAGTGATTGACCATCACAAAGGGTGCGATTTCGCAAGGGATGCCCCGGCACTCATCGTCGTGCCGGACATCGTAGGCGTACAGGCCATCCGGGACAGTATCTCTCTTGATGCGGATGCTGGTGAACAGCGCAGGCTTTCCGCAAACCGTAATTTCCTCGTAGTGTTCGGTCATTGCATTAAAGGTCATAAGGCGTTCCTCCTTAAATTTCAATGATAAAAGCTCTAAACTTCTCTTTGTAGAAATCCATTGCACTCTGCGGCAGGGAAGTCAGATTCCCTTCGTTGTCGCATCCGGCCAGAAATCCCGGCCCGGCAAGAACATCGGCTCCATCCCACAGCGGACGATTGAGCGGCAGGCCAAGCAACTTGCCTTCATCATTGCAGACCAGTGTGACCTCTGAGCCGGAATCATAGAAGGTCAGGCATTCGATGTTGCCATCTACAAATTTCTGCATAGCTTCAAGAGTGTTGTCCAGCTTGATCTCCTTTGGCAGCTCCATTGGCAGGAGCGCAAGGACTTTGATTTTTTCTTCTTTCATTGTGTACCTCCAAATAAAAACAGGACGGCCCACACGGACTGTCCTGCAAAAAGTAAAGGGGAGCATCCGAAGATACTCCCCTAAGTGAATAATTATTTCTTCCTTACCATACAGCGTTTCTTGAAGAATGCGATGCCATAGCAGAGGATGTCATCATAGTCGTCCCGGAAATCTGCCGCATACATCCGGTCATTGATCTGCTGAATGGCAGTATCACAGGCATCCGGCAGAGAATCCAGAGTTTTTGCATACTTGGCTTCAAAAATTGCCACACGACCATTGCGGATGTCCTTTACAATAACATCGCTGCGTCCTTCGCCATGCTCTTTGTTGGATTCTACCACATAGCCAGCACCAGTAAAGATGCCTGCAAGGAAAGCGTGGTAAAAATCTTCCCGATAGTCATGGTAGCTGATGGTCATGCGCAGTAGCTTGGTCATTTCTTTTGTCAGAGCTTCGCTGTTTCCGCTCCAGACTGCATCAAACAACGGGCTGCGGTTCCATGCCCTTGCACTGTCGTCAAACCATTTGCTTACAGTGGTTTCAAAAATTTCCCGAATCTCTGCATTGGGAATCATCAGCGCAGAGCAGCCATCCGGCAGCGAATCCGTCAAATCTTTATCCCGCACCTTGGTCAGATAGCCCGTCAGATACAACACACTCCAAAGATTTTCCTCAGAGGAGTGCAGATAATCGTATGTCAGGTTTTCTTCAATATGCTGAACAATAGAGCCACCAGCCATCAGAGTTTCGAGCTTCGTGGTGATATTGTCACCTGCATAGTCGATAAAAGAACGGATAATAGCATTATCGCTGGTGTTTTTCCAATAGCTTTTCGGCTTCTGTGCTACACCATACTGGAAATCTCGCAGATAACTGATCACGTCCCACGGACAATAAATGTCTGCATCGCCAAAATGATAACCGTCGTACCATGCCTTGACTTCAGCAGACTGCGATTCAAGACCAGCATCTTTCAGCATTTGATCTACATCTGCCTGTGTAAAGCCAAAGGATTCGCTCAGCCGGGGAGAAAGAATCGTATCGGAAACGAAATTGTTTGTTCCGGTAAAGATGCTTTCTTTGGCAATTTTCAGGCAGCCAGTAACAACAGCAAAGTCGAGGGAGGTATTGTCTTTGAGCGTGGTGCTCATCATAGCCCGCATCACGTCCAGCATTTGCGAATAATATCCGTTGCTGCTGGCTTTGGCAATGGGAACATCATACTCATCCAGAATGACGACCGTCGACTTTTTGAAATGGATTTCCAGCATCCGGGTCAACAGCAAAAAGCAGCTTTTGGTTTCATCCATAGATGCAGTGCGTCCCAGAATCCGCTTAAAGATGCCTTTGTCATCGTCGGAAATAGCATCGTCATCCAGAAGAAACTGATAATCCTGAAATGCAAATGCCAGCTTCATGCACAGCATTCCATAGGCGCTTTCAAAGGTCAGACCGTCCGTGTCCTTGAAAGAGAAAAATACCACAGGACACTGGTTCATCCATTTTTTGCAAAGTTCTGTGTTTTGGGAAATCGCCAATCCCTCAAACATCTGCTTGCTGTCTTTGGTGATGTCCAGAAAATTTGCAAGAGTGCTCATACCAAGTGATTTTCCGAAACGGCGAGGACGAGTAATCAAGTTGACTTTAGGAATGCCGCCATCCAGAATCTCTGCAATCAGATTGGTCTTATCAATATAATAATATCCTTTGGTACGAATCTCTGAGAAATTTGAGATCCCAACAGGAAACTGCAAATCTGCCATGCAATGCTCCTTTCCGCTCATAGAGATGAGCTTTCAGAACTTACTACTGTAAGTGTACCATGAAATATAGAATCATACAAGAATCAAGTGACATCGAAATAGAGCAGTTTTATTATGCTACGTTCAATCTGGTGGCTTTATAGCAGTCAGCGCACATTCCCTCATGGGTAGCGGCAAACTCTGCGGCCTGCATGATGGAGCCATCCTTCAGCTTGACCCTCTTGATAGGCTGGTTGCAGCGAGCGCAGATGCAGGGCATGGGCGGCTGTTCCTGCTTCGGGGCAGCGAATCTCGGTCTCGGCTGTTTTTGAGGTTCAGCCTCCGGCTGCGGTGCAGCATCTTCCGGCAAATCCTCTCCGGCGTAGACATAGAGACCAAGACCGAACATAGCAAGGTTCTTTACCAAGCACCGCATGATAGCCTTGTTTACATCGAACATGGAGGCTGCTTCTACGGTGCGTTCTTCCATACCGATCTTTTCACGGCGGCGGGTCTGCGGGTTGTAGTCCCATTTCGGGGTGGTGTAGGTGTAAGGCACAGCTTTCATGGCTTTGTTTGCGCCATCCAGTACAGGCAGCCACATTTCATGCGAAACGCCCTCAATCGTGACCGAGGTGTACACCATGAAGCCTGTTATGGGGTCATAAACATAGGGCAGGCCGTTAAATTTCTTGACTTCGTAGCTGGCAGAAGGATACAGCTTTTTCACCTCTGCCCAAGCGTACGCCCAGCTTACATATTTCAGTTCCGTGTTGCCGGACTTTTTGACTTCCAGATGATCTTTGAAGTCGATAGCAAATAATTTTACGAATGGATTTTCCATAAGAATGCCTCCAATTCTGATAAAGAAAAAAGGGCACAACAGCGTCAACTGTTGTGCCCCATGATGTGAAAATTACGGATTGAGCAGAAAATCAATGATGTTTCGATGAATGATTCCGTTTCGGCTTAAATTCATCAAATCACCACTGATAACATACTTAGGATAGTTGTCGTGCAGCCGCTCAAGATTACCGAACTCCCGCTCTTCATCGGCGGGAGTGATCAGGTAAGCAACCTGAATATAGAGCTTTTCATCTCCACGGCAGCAGATAAAATCAATTTCGGTGTCGTCCAGCTTGCCGACCTGAACTTCATAGCCACGGCTCCGCATTTCCAGATATACGATGTTCTCATACAGCTTGTTGCTGTCAAGTTTTTCGCTTTTCTTGATAACGTTCCGCAGGCCAAGATCGACTGCATAGTACTTTTCTGTGCTGGACAGGAGCGCTTTTCCTTTGATATCATAGCGGCTTGCATTCAGAAGGATAAAGGCTTCCTTGAAATAATCAACGTAGTTCAGTACGGTAGCAGTGGTTGTCTTGATTCCTTCCGAAACCATGCGTCCACTGATATTACGGGCAGAAAACGGATTGCCGATATTGTCCAGCAGGAATGCAAGGACATTACGTAATGCGGTCTGTTCGCGAATATTGTGGCGCAGCATGATGTCACGGACAATGATAGCCTCGTAAAGATCGTCCAGATAGGTGGTGATTGAATGATCGTCAGGGAGGAAGAAACGCTGCGGAAAACCGCCGTACTTCAAATAGTCTGCGAAGAGCTTTTCATCCGAAGTATAGGTTCCGTTTTCAATGCATTGCTGTTTTGCTTCGGCCAGCGAAAAGGGGAAAACCTGAATCTGGATGTATCGTCCGGAAAGATAGGTTGCCAATTCGCCGGAAAGCAGCTTGGAATTGGAGCCGGTCAGGTAAATATCACAATCGAAATCGACACGAAGAGAATTGATTGCAATCTGCCAGCGCTCCACCTCCTGAATCTCATCCAGAAGAATATAGATTTTGCCGGTGCAGCCTTCCGCTTTTTCTGCGATGTAGTCGTAAAGCGTTTCTGCAGTACGGGTGTTGCGGAAGCGCATGGACTCAAAATTGGCCTGAATAATGTTTTGTGCGGGAATGTTGCGCTGGAGGAGCACGTCCTTGATCTGACCGAGAAGGACTGTTTTTCCACAGCGCCGGATTCCAACCAGAACTTTGATCAGATCCTGATCGATAAAAGGAATGATCTTATCCAAATAACTTTTGCGCAGAACCATCGTGCATCACCTCATATTCTTATCTTAGCATACAATTATTGTTGTGTAAACAGTATTGTACTTTTCTATTAAACAAAAATAGCTGAAACGCAAATTTTGTGTGCCTATAGGCGTACAAAAATTATGCTGCATGGATAATGGTAAACCTGCGGCTGCTTACATTCTTGCTGTACCGATTGAAAATATCGGGCTGTTCTTTCTTCAAACGCTGGGAGTCTACCCGTTTACTTTCGGAGGATACCCACGATACCTTATAGCCCGGTGCTGTGCCATAAGCGGCATCCTGCATTTGTAGCTTGACCTGCTGCTCAATAGCTGTTTTCTCCTGTTCCATCTGCTCGATTTGATCAGAAAGCTCCTGCCGCTTGTCCAACAGATTACGGATGGGATTCAGATCGGCAGTTTTGTTTCTATCATCTGCAGAGTACAGCTGATTGATCTGCTGTGTATCCCCCTCGCTTCCGGTAGGTACAGGCGGAATTTCGGGCATCACATTGTATTTCCAGAAGTGCTCTTCCTTGGCAATGAGGTTGTTCAGAACTTCTTTGTCGGTTGTGATCTTGTGAATCACCAGTTCCTCCCCGAAAATCAGAGCAGCAATGTACCAGCAGTCAAAACCGCTGACAGCCAGATAGTGATTGACCTGAGCCATGTAATGTGCAGGGATTTTGCCATCAGCCCACTTGTCCGCAGAAAACGGCGAAACAGTTTTGCACTCTAATCCAGCTTTTTGCCCAACGATCAGGCGGTCAAAATCTGCCAGAAGCAGCGGATGTTCCTTGCTCTGGTAAATGGCATTTGCCCGGCGTACCTTCAGACCGGTTGATTCGGTGAAGCGTTGTGCGACATAATCTTCCAGATCGCGTCCCTGACGCATGGTCTCATTGTCGATAATCCTTGTACATGGTGGTGGGAGAGTAATCCTTGTCCGCTTTGTTCAGGGTCACAAAGAATACGTCCAGCTGCTTTTCCGGCAGCCACTTCACGCCCTCGCGGACAGTGGCAGGCTTCAAAAAGTCCAGTGCCACTAGCAGCTGGTCGCGGGTATAGGTGCAGTGCAGGTCCAGCGGACAATCAAAGCCTACATCCACAGGTTCGTCGATAAAATCAATGCGGTCATATTGATACTGCAAAAGTGCCTGCAGTTCCCCCAGCAAAACGGGACTATCCGAGAGAGCATACAGGTTATCGAGAACTTCTTCATCCTCCCAGCTTTCTGCAGTTTTGCCCCAGAGGGTCACATAAAACATTTGCAGCATCCGCTGCTCTACCGGCGGCAGGGCTGCAAAGTCGGTGTTATCCAATTTCGGCAGAAAGCTGCACTGTACATGATTTCAAATTTTGTTCTTGCGGATCGTGTGCAGTCGATGGCGGGCATGAGTATCTCCGTAGGTGTGGAAACCCGGAAGACTGGGAAGAATTATCTGAAACGCAAAGTGTAGACGATTGAAAATTAAGCTGAACACAATCTTTGAAGCAGAAGTTCAGCGGCAAGCAAAAAAGCTCTTGACCTCTATATTAAAGGCTAAGAGCTTTTTGCAAAGATAATGCTCTGAAGAAGTAAAACAGTGAAAGCAAGAAGAACAGGTGTTCAATTACTTTGCACTTTTTGCATGCGTTGCGCTAACCAGTGATTGAGAAGGCGTTAATGGAGCAAGCCATACTTTGCCAGTTCCCTTATAAACATTTACCAGACCCTCACCGGATGCGGCAGAACCAAGCAAGGTTTTTCCGGAACGTTCAACCGTAAAGCTGAGACTGCCGGACCAGCAAATCGCAAAGCTGCCATCAATTTTTAAAACGTCGTCTTGAAGGGCGATTTCTACGATTTCCGAACGGGGAACATTGCTTTCCAGTACACATACACCATTGCCAGCAAGCCGTAGATTGAAGAGTCCTTCATTTCCGAGTGCTGCAGAAGAAAGCGAGGAGCGTGCCTGAATCTCGTGCTTGACAGTGGATTCACAGGCCAGGAACATGCCGTCTTCCATTATAAGACCGCCTGTCCAGTCACCGACATTTTCGGTCAGAAGATATTTATAGGTGGGTTCGGTCACGAGCACACCCGTTCCGACGTACTCCGGCTTGATTGCGCTTTCTTTTGTGACGGAACTTTTTACCATTTTGCCTAAGAAGTCACCAACACCTTTCAACCCGGTGGTTGCTTGCACGTTGCCAACAATGTACTGCATTGCGCCCGCTTGGAGAACAAGCCCAACTTTTCCGTTGAGATTGGCAATGGCCTGTTTCCGTTTGACATTCATCTGGCTCATATAGTATTCTTCCATTGCATTGCAAGGCGCTACGGAGAAATCGACATTGTGCTCAACAATGGAGAAGATACCCTTCTGTTCGGTGACGATGTGACTTGTCTGATTTGCCAGATTGTTGATTTTAAACATAAGCAAATACCCCATTTCAAAGCAGATTTCGCATTTTTGTATGCAAGATTTGGTGTCCGTAAAATGCTTAGATAAGTAGTCACAGTACAACTGAATAACTCCTTAAAATTCAGTGTATCATAGGTCAACTGAAAATACTATCATCAAACCACACAAAACATTTGAGACTTTTTTGGCGAGGGGAGAGTATAGGAGTTGAAAGTTTGGCCAGTGAGAATATAAAAAACAGGTTACTGATGCAAGTCGAAAAACTGCTGTTTGTAGCAGATCTGTAGCAAATTGCTTCAATTTAACGAATCAACGTTCTAAAAAACGAAAAGTCATCATGCATCACACGCAGGGGGGCTGGGGTTCGAGTCCCTAATTCTCCACTCAAAAATCCGTTGTCAGATGACAACGGATTTTTTTATTTATCTGCATCTTGCCTCCCGGCAGAAAAGACGGTACAATAAAATAAAGCACAGCAGGGGGCGGGCGAGATGGAGAAACTGGAAGCGAAGCTGAAAGCAGTGGACTGGGCCGTGCGGGATGTACTGGTGGGTACTATGCGCAGCCCGCAGCAGCTGGATATTTGCCGGAAGCACTGCTTTTATTACATCCCGGCAGAGCGCCTGCAGGACAGCGATTTTCCTATCCGCTATGTGGCCCTTTACCAGTCACAGTATGTGTTCGGCGCACAGGCAGGTGTCCGGTACTACGGCGAAGTTACGAAATGTAGCGCCGTCCGCCGGAGCGCTATCACAGAGATCGGCCCCCGGAGAGGAACGGAAGAAAACCTTTATTACCGCTTCGACATCCGGAAATGGAAGCAGCTGAACCGGCCCATCGAGGCAAAAGAAACGGGCTTTGTAAGGGATTTTACCAACCTGTTCCTGCTGGAGCACAGTATCCGGACGCCGGAACTCTGGCTCCGCACGGAAGAGGAATACCGCCTTTGTTCGGCCCTGAAGCGGGCCGTCTGGGGCGACACCATCAACGAACCGGACAACGGCCTTGCGTTTGAATTCCGGGGCTTCACCGTAAGCTTTGCGGAGGGGAAAATTTTCGTTTCAGACGAAGGCCGCGCTTTTGCGCGGTATGAGATCTCGCATTTTTTGCAGGATCCCGGCGCTGTGGTCCGGGGCATCCGAAGAGAATGCCTCCCGAGGGATTCCATGAGGGAACTGTCGAAGATTTGAATCGTTCCTTTTATTTACTTCTGCACTCCTGCGGCGCACTGCTCGATGAACTGCTTGGCGACGCGGGGGCTGCGGCCTCCGGCACGGATGGCGAAGGCTTCGGCCTTGGTCAGAAGCTCGTCGTGGGGCATCTCGATGCCGTGCTGTTTGGCCAGCTCGGTGAGGATGACCTCGAACCGGGCTTTCTCAGGCCGCTGGAAGGTGACGGTGAGGCCGAACCGGGCCGAAAGGCTCATCAGCTCCTGACGGGTGTCGGCCTCGTGGATGTCGTCGCCGGTGCGGTCGGAGAGGGTCTCCTTGATGAGGTGGCGGCGGTTGGAGGTGGCGTAAACGGCGATGTTCCGGGCTCTGCCGCCCACGCTGCCCTCGAGGATGGCTTTCAGGGCCGCAAAGTTGTCGTCGTTGGCCGTGAAGCTCAAATCGTCGATGAAGAGGATGAACTTTAGCGGGTTCGCTGCCAGCTTGTCCATCAAATCGGGGATCTGATAGAGCTGGTTCTTCTTGACTTCCACGAGGCGCAGGCCGTCGGCGGCGAATTCGTTGGCGATGGCCTTGACGGTGCTGGACTTGCCCGTACCGGCGTCGCCGTAGAGCAGGACATTGTTGGCAGGCATCCCGGCCAGCAGGGCGCGGGTGTTGGCGATGACCTTCTCCCGCTCCTGCTCGTAGCCCGGCAGCTCGTCGAGGCGCTGGGGGTCGGGGTAGCGCACCGGCACCAGCTGGCCGTTCTCGACCGTGAAGACGTGGTGCTTGGCGAACATTCCGTAGCCCTTTTTGCCCACCTCGCTCATCCGCTGGGCGTAGGCGGCGTGGAGGTCGATGGCCTTCGTCTCCCACCGGGGCAGGAAAGGCAGCTTGTCGGTGGCACCGGCGGCGTCCAGAAGCTCGTCCAGCGTCAGGCTGCACAGCTGCCGCAGGAAGTCCAGCTCATTGTCCAGTGCAGTCTGCAAGACGGGCGGCACTTCGCTGACAGCCGCCTGCCGGACACAGACCGTCTCGGCTTCGAGGACGGCAGCGGAAAGGTATTCGCCGAAGTTTGCCGTGTGCTCGAAGAGGGCTGCTTCGAAGGAAGCGGCAGCGTCACACACGGCTCCCGTGCTCTGGGGGGCGGCGGCCATCCGGTCGGTGAGGTCAACAAATTTTGCAATGACGTCATCGTCCAGCAGGGCGCGGAAGATGACCAGCCCGTGGAGCCGGGCGTTCCATTCTGTGAGGTTCATAATCTTGTTCCTTTATACTCTTTTTTGGAAAACCTCTCCGTCACGCCTGACGGCGTGCCACTGCCCGGGTTGCGGCACCCAGCATCCGCAGCGCTTTGCTTGCGTCTTGCTGGCCGCGGCCCCAACAGCGACTCCCTGTTTCCGCCACTGGCGGCGGTCGTCGTTGTTGCTCCTAACGAGGGGAGGCCTTGGCATGGCGGAAAACTTCATCTCTTCGCCAGAGGCTCCCCTACAAGGGGAGCTGGCTGCGAAGCAGACTGAGAGGTTGTACGAAGACGGGCCTGCCCATGAACCGCAGGCGTGACGGAGAGGTTAAATATTAAGCGCGTACTCCCAAAGTATACAGCGATGTAAGGCCCTGCGCAAGATGGTGTTTAATTATCTTCATGTTTGCCATGATTCACGTTACAAATCGTCGATTGACAACGGCCCGATTTATAGTATAATTGACCCAACAAATGCACAGATGGGAAAAAGTAACGCAGGATACCCGCTTTTCAGAGAGCTGCCGGACGATGCAAGGCAGCAGGCGGCCCGGCGCGGAATCCTCCCGGAGCAGCCTGCTGAAGGACGATATATGGGACGTCTGCTAAGCAGAGCCGGTGGCGGCCGTTAGAGCGCAGGGCTTTGTTGGAAGCCCGTGAGAGGGCGCAGAGAGCGTCAACGAGAGTGGTACCGCAGAGAGTTTTGGATTGATTCCAGGTCTTTGTCTCTTGGATAAGGGGACAGAGACCTTTTGTTTATCAGGTATCTGGTACTGCCCCTGAGAGTGTTTGGGAAAAAAGTGTATAAAGTGGAAATTGGAAACGGAAACAGGAGAAACTCACCATGCAGTTGAACGGTTCTCAAATCTTTGTGGAGGTGCTCTGTGAACAGGGGGTGGACACCCTCTTCGGCTACCCCGGCGGCGCAGTGCTGAACCTCTACGACGAGTTGTACAAAAACGCCGACCGCATCACCCATGTGCTGACCGCCCACGAGCAGGGCGCATCCCACGCAGCGGACGGCTACGCCCGTGCAACGGGCCGCACCGGCGTGGTGCTGGCCACCAGCGGCCCGGGCGCAACGAACCTCGTCACCGGCATCGCCACCGCCTATATGGACTCTGTGCCGATGGTGGCTTTCACCGGCAATGTGACCACGGAGGGCCTGGGCAAGGACGGCTTCCAGGAAGCCTACATCGAGGGTATCACGATGCCCATCACCAAGCACAACTTCACGGTGCGCCGGGTCGAAGACCTGGCCGACACCATGCGTGCGGCTTTCCGCATCGCCCAGAGCGGCCGCAAAGGCCCGGTGCTGGTGGACATCCCGAAGGATGTCACCGCTGCGGTGTGTGAGTTCACCCCAAAAAAGCCGGAGCCCATCCGCACCGTGACCACCTTCAACGAAGAGCAGGTCAAGTGGGCGGCAGACATCATCAACGGCGCACAGCGCCCGCTGGTCTACTTCGGCGGCGGCGTCCGCTCGGCGGCCAGCTGCCAGCCCCTGCGTGACCTTCTGAAAAAGGCTGAGATCCCGGCCACTTATACCCTGATGGCCGCAGGCGTCGTGCCTTACGGCGATCCGATGAACATCGGCATGGTGGGTATGCACGGCTGCTACACCTCGAACCGGGCGGTGGCCGACTGCGATGTCCTTATCGCGGTGGGTGCCCGCTTCTCCGACCGCGTGGCCCTGAACCCCAAGACCTTCGCCAAGAATGCGACCATCATCCAGATCGACATCGACGCCAGTGAGCTGGGCAAGAACGTGGATGTTGACCTTGCCATCGTGGGTGATGCCGCCTATGTGTTGAACGCCATGCTCCCGATGATCAAGGATAAGAAGCATCCCGACTGGATGAAGATGATCCACGAGTGGCAGGCACAGGATTACCACCCGGTATCCGACGCCTCCCGCCTGATGCCCCATCAGGTCATCGGCGAGGTCTGCAACCAGTGCGGCCCCGAGGCGGTCTACGTTACCGATGTGGGCCAGCACCAGATGTGGGCGGCACAGTACATCCGCCACACCAAGAGCCGCGGCTTCATCACCAGCGGCGGCCTCGGCACCATGGGCTTCGGCTACGGCGCAGCCATCGGAGCACAGATGGCGCTGGGCCGCGACCAGCGGGTGGTCATGTTCACCGGCGACGGCTCCTTCCACATGAACCTCAACGAAGCCTGCACTGCTGTCAGCTACGAGCTGCCCATCATCACGGTCATCTTCAACAATCAGGTGCTTGGCATGGTGCGCCAGTGGCAGACCGCTTTCTATGGCAAGCGCTTCTCCCAGACCGACCCCCACCGCAAGACCAACTTCGTCAAGCTGGCCGAGGGCTTCGGCCTCAAAGGCTACCACTGCGAGAACCTGGCCCAGTTCCAGAAGGCATTCGCCGACGCTCTGAAGCAGAAAGGCCCCACCTGGATCGAGTGCATGATCGACAAGGACGAAAAGGTCCTGCCCATGATTCCCGGCGGCGGCGACATCAACGACATCATCATGAAATAAGGAGGACACAGCGACATGGAATCCAATCAGCGCAGGGTCATCAGCCTGCTGGTGGACAACCAGAGCGGCGTTCTGGCCCGGGTGTCCAACCTGTTCTGCCGCAGAGGCTTCAATATCGACAGCCTGACCGTTTCGGCCACCAACGACCCCACAGTCAGCCGCATCACCGTTTCCGTCTCGGGTACCGAAAAGGAGCTCCAGCAGCTCATCCTCCAGACTGAGCGTCTGGAAGTCACCCGTCAGGTCTTCGTACTCAACGAGTCCACCGCTCTCGAGCGGGAGCTGCTCCTGCTCAAGGTGATGGCAAATGTCACCAACCGCGCAGAGCTGCGGGAGATCGCCGGTATCTACAAGGCAAAGATCATCGACCTGTCGCCCGACAGCATGGTCTTTGAGCTGACGGGCCGTCCCGAAAAAATCGACGCCTTCTTAAAGCTCATGTCTGACTATCGAATCTTGGAGCAGTGCCGCACCGGCGTCACCGCCCTCGAGCGCGGCGGGATGCATCAGCATATGCAGAAGCCCGCGCAGGAGGTAAGAGAGGCACAGTTCCCGCTGCCCGGCACGAGATGCCACTGATTTACTTTTCCGCTCCCCGGTGAGCGAAAAATATACGATGCTTATCATTCATCCTATACTGAAATAAGTAAAAAACAAAAGGAGAACAACCACCATGGCGATCAAGAAATACTACGATTCCGACTGCAACCTCGGCGTGCTGGACGGCAAGACCGTCGCTGTCATCGGCTTCGGCAGCCAGGGCCACGCACATTCCGAGAACCTCGCTGAGAGCGGCGTCAATGTCGTCGTCGGCCTGCGCAAGGGTTCTGCTCACTGGGAAAAGGCCTCTGAGTTCGCTGCAACTCATCCCAACTTCAAGGTCATGGAGGTCGAGGAGGCTGCCGAGGCCGGCGACGTCGTCATGATGCTGGTCCCCGATGAGCTGTGCGCTGACATCTACAACAAGCAGGTCGCTCCCTACATGACCGAGGGCAAGGCTCTGGCTTTTGCACACGGCTTCAACATCCACTTCAAGACCATCACCGCTCCCAAGAATGTTGATGTCATCATGATCGCTCCCAAGGGCCCCGGCCACATCGTCCGCCGCCTGTACACCGAGGGCGAGGGCTGTCCCTCTCTGATCTGTGTCGAACAGGACTTCACCGGCAAGGCTAAGGACATCGCTCTGGCATACGCTTCCGGCATCGGTGCCGGCCGTGCCGGCATCCTCGAGACCACCTTCAAGGAGGAGACCGAGACCGACCTGTTCGGCGAGCAGGCTGTCCTGTGCGGCGGCGTCTGCGAGCTCATCCACGCTGGTTTCGACACTCTGGTCGAGGCTGGCTACGAGCCCGAGATGGCCTACTTCGAGACCTGCCACGAGATGAAGCTCATCGTTGACCTCATCAACGAGGGCGGCTTCTCCAAGATGCGTTACTCCATCTCCAACACCGCTGAGTACGGCGACTACCGCACCGGCAAGCGCCTCATCACCGCTGAGACCCGCAAGGAGATGAAGAAGGTCCTGACCGAGATCCAGGACGGCACCTTCGCTTCCGAGTTCCTGACCGAGATGAGCCCCAACGGCGGCCGCAAGGTCCACTTCCTCGCTCAGCGCCGTATGGAGGCCGAGCACCCCATCGAGAAGGTGGGCGCAGAGCTGCGCAGCATGATGAGCTGGCTGAAGAAGTAAGAAAATCAGAAAAACCTCTCCGTCAGCGCTGACGCGCTGCCACCTCCCCTAACGAGGGGAGGCCTTGGCATATCGTAAAGCCTCGTCTCTTCGCCAGAGGCTCCCCTCGGTAGGGGAGCTGTCTGCGAAGCAGACTGAGAGGTTGAATCCCAGAGCGTCGGTTTTAGCAGAAAAACTGCTGATTCCGGTGCTTTTTTGTATCAGGAGGATAAAATGAGAAGTGACAACGTGACCAAAGGCTCGGAGCGCGCGCCCAACCGAAGCCTGTTTTACGCCCTGGGCTACACCCCGGAAGAGCTGGACCGCCCCCTCATCGGTGTGGTGAGTGCCTACAGTGAGATCGTCCCCGGCCACATGAATCTGGATAAGATCGCCGACGCCGTCAAGGCAGGCGTCCAGATGGCAGGCGGCACCCCCATCCTCATCCCGGCCATCGGCGTCTGCGACGGCATCGCCATGGGCCATGTAGGCATGAAGTACAGCCTCGCTTCCCGCGAGCTCATCTGCGACAGCGTGGAGACCATGCTGATGGCTCATCAGCTGGACGGTCTGGTGCTGGTGCCTAACTGCGATAAGATCGTTCCCGGCATGGTCATGGCCGCTGTCCGCATGGATGTGCCTGCCGTGGTCTGCTCCGGCGGCCCCATGCTGGCCGGCACCTACGGCGGCGAGGAAGTCAGCCTTTCCAAGATGTTCGAGGCCGTGGGCGCTTATAAGGCCGGCATGATCACCGACGAGCAGCTGGAAGACTGCACCTGCAACTGCTGCCCCAGCTGCGGCAGCTGCTCCGGCATGTACACCGCCAACAGCATGAACTGCCTGTGCGAGGCCATCGGCATCGCACTGCCCGGCAACGGCACCATCCCCGCCGTCTACTCCAAGCGGCTGCAGCTGGCAAAACACGCCGGTATGGCCGTCATGGATATGGTGAAGAAGGGTATCACCGCCCGCCAGATCATCAACGAGCGCTCCATCCGCAATGCGCTGACCTGCGATATGGCGCTGGGCTGCTCCACCAATACCGTTCTGCACCTGCTGGCCATCGCCTACGAGGCCGGTGTGCCGATCGATCTGAAGCTTTTCAATGAGATAAGCGCCAAGACCCCGAACCTCTGCCATCTGGCCCCCGCAGGCCCCACCCACATGCCCGACCTCTACGCCGCCGGCGGCATCCCTGCCGTGCAGGCAGAGCTGGCCAAGAAGGGCCTGCTGGACCTCGATGTCCCCACCGTCACCGGCAAGACCCTCGGCGAGAACATCAAGGGCGCTCACATCCTGAACGACAAGGCCATCCGTCCCATCGATGATCCCTATTCTCAGACCGGTGGTCTGCAGATTTTGTGGGGCAACATCGCCCCCGATGGCTGCGTCGTCAAGCGCAGCGCCGTGGCCCCCGAGATGCAGGAGCACTCCGGCCCGGCCCGCGTCTTCAACAGCGAGGAAACGGCCATCGCCGCCATCTATGCGGGCAAGATCGTCCCGGGCGACGTGGTGGTCATCCGCTACGAAGGCCCCAAGGGCGGCCCAGGTATGCGTGAGATGCTCAACCCCACCTCTGCTCTGGCCGGCATGAAGCTGGACAAGACCGTGGCCCTCATCACCGATGGCCGCTTCTCCGGCGCTTCCCGCGGCGCTGCCATTGGCCACGTCAGCCCGGAGGCTGCTTCCGGCGGCCCCATCGGCCTTGTTGAGGAAGGCGATACCATCCACATCGACATCCCCAACGCCAGCATCACGCTGGAAGTTTCGGATGAGGTGCTGGCGGAGCGCAAGGCAAAGTATGTCGCTCCCGAGCCCAACATCAAGACCGGCTGGCTGAGCCGCTACGCCCGTTTGGTCACCAGCGCAAACCTCGGCGCAGTGTTGAAGTAAGATAATATAAAGAACAGGAGCTGCATCCTTTCGGGACGCAGCTCCTGTTCTTTTTGGTGAGGCCAAATGGAATCTTTGCATTTCCACTTTCAGTATATGCGAAATTCAAAAAAAGTCAAGCTTACCGCAGGAAAATTACATTTTACGCCCCAAGCTGAAACTCAAATGTATACCCATCCTCGCCGTAGTGCTCATTGCCTACCCAGAGAACAGACTTATCAGTCAGATCGTAGACCACGCTGTGGACGGTGTTGCTGTTGGAGTCGTCGTTGTTCCAGGTGCGGCGGCCCACCGAAGCCAGCAGGTCCATGGCAGCGTTCTTGTCAGCCACGACGCCGTTGGTCTGGCGCAGGGCAGCCGCAAGGTGCTCGTAGCGGTCAAGGCCCTTCATCTCGACGGTAGTGCCGTCGTAGTAGCCGGGGGTCTTGATGAAGTTGGTCACCACCTGCCAGTCGGAGGAATCGGAGAGGGCGTCGGTGTCGTTCCAGAGGACGTTCAGCTGACGCTGAGAGCCGTCGGCGTCGTGGTCGGCATCAGCACCTACCCACTCGAGGACGGCGCTGCGGCCGGTGGAGTCGGCCACCATGTAGTGGAAGCAGCTGCTTGCCGAGTCGTGAAGGTCGTACTGCTGGGCCAGCGCCACGGCGTCCTCCACCGAGTCGGCGTAGTCGAGGATGAGCCGGAGCAGGGTGGTGGAGGTGAGGTCGGGCTTGTCGGTCTGGGTGTCGGTGGGGGTGCCTTTGCCCTCGCCCTGATAGGACATGAAGATGCCGCAGGCCACACCGGCGTCGTTGATGCCGTCCAGCGGCACATAGGGGGCCGCGAGGGTCAGGATTTTCTGGCCGAGGCTCTCTACGTCCTTGTCCTTGTCGAGGCCGAGGAAGCTCAGGTCGATGGTGGAGTAGGAGGCGTGACGACCCTTACCGGGGTTCGTGTAGACGATGGCGGTGTTGGTGGCTGAGAAGTCATAGTTGCGGCCAAAGACCCGGTCGCCGCTCTGGGTGTCTGCGGTAAAGGCCGAGCAGGCGATGGTGCTGGTCTTGATGTTCATGGGGATGATGCCCTTGGTGATGCTCTGGGTGATGAAAGAGATGAGCTCAGAGTCAGTGGATGCGCCGCCCTGGGCCAGGAAATCGTCGAAGTAGTAGCCGCCCGAGACGTTGAGCTGGTAAACTGCACCGTCGCGGTGGGCTTCGTCGCGGTCAGAGAGCTTTTTGAGGGACGAGAGGGTGGCCAGCTCGTTGTGCCAGAGGGCGAACACGGCGACGGCCAGTGCGATGACCAGCGCCGCCAGCACGCAGGCGAGACGCTTGAGGACTTTGGAGAGAGATTGATGCTTCATGGGACCTCCTGAAAAAGTCAAAAGAATATAGATAAAATACCTGAATATTCTATCACGACTTCTGTCGTGTTGCAAGACTTTTGGAGATCTGGCCGGAAAACAAAAACAGGCGCTGAACGACAGCGCCTGTTCTGAGAGAGACTTAACCAAACAGTTTTTTCGTATTGTGCATATACACCGACAGCACCAGCCCCACGCAGATATACAGCATGAGCACCGAGCTGCCGCCCGCCGAGTAGAAGGGCAGGGTGACGCCGATGACCGGCAGGAGGCGGAGGTTCATGCCGACGTTGACGAATATCTGGGCCATGAACGCGCCGCCGATGCCTGCGCAGATGAAGGAGCCCAGCATATCCTCGCTGTGTGCTCCGGTGGCGAAGGTCTTGATGATGATGGCCAGCAGCACGCCCAGCACCACGCAGCAGCCCACGAAGCCTGCCGCGTTGCCGATCCAGCTGAAGATGAAGTCATTGTGGGCGTTGGGGACGCTGTAGTAGCGGCCATCGAAGAAGCCGTTGCCGAAGATGCCGCCCGAGCCGATGGCGATCTCGCCCCGCTGCTGCTGGTAGATGATGTTCTTCCAGACCGTCTCGCTGGGCGCCCAGCCCGTCTCGTTGTTGGGGTCGATGACCGCAAGGATGCGGTACCACTGGTAGCCCTTGCCGATCTTGTCGCTGAAGAAGGCGAAGGCCACCGCTGCCGCCGCTGCGAGGGCAGCGAAGGCCCCGATGATATACTTCCAGCTCAGCCCGGCGGCAAAAAGCATACAGCAGCCGATGATGCCGTAGATGATGGCCGTACCGTCGTCACCCTGGATGTGGATGATGCCGATCGGCACGAAGAGATGGAGCAGCAGCTTGCCCAGCTCTTTCGGCTCATTGAGGCGGCTGCGGACATTGTTCAGATGCATGGCGAAGGTAAGGATGAAGCTTATCTTTGCCAGCTCGGTAGGCTGGAAAGTGAAGCCGCCCAGTTTGTACCAGGAATAGTTGTCGGTGTCGCCCGCGTTGTAGCCAATGGTCAGCGGGCCGATGGTCACATTGCGGATGACCAGCGTGGGCAGCACGAGGCCCCATGTGAGCACCACATGGACAGGCCAGACATTGACGAGGCTGCGGTAGTCGATGTTGGACAGAAGGATGGCCACCAGGATGCCGATGGCCGCTGCACCCGCCTGCACCACGGCCCGGCGGTAGTCGCCGATGCCGGTGATCTGGCCGGTGAGCTCATCCACGGCAAAGCCGCTGCCCTGCTTCGCCGCCCACGACGACAGCGCCAGTACCGCCATCACGCTGCTGAACAGGCAGAGCAGCAGGTACATCTTGTCTGTCCGTTTCCAATATCGCTGAATGCTTTCCAAAAAAGCACCACCTTTCTGTATCCTTAGGAAGCCGTTTTTTAAGCATTGCACTCCGCTTACGAAAACAGCTTCCTCAAAACCCCGCTTCACAGCCGGGCATGATCCCCCAATATACCTTATTATACAGCAGGGGAGAGAGGCGCGCAAGATGGCCGGTTGTGACAGCTTTGCAAAATCGGCGCAGAACGCTTGACAAAGGCCGATATGCCCTCTAAAATGAAACGTACCGGGGCGGTAAATGGCCGATTCCCGGCGTTCTTGGAGGAACAGTTTTTACATGAAGGAACAACGCCATCGAATTTTGTGCGCGGTCTGCGCACTGGCACTGGTGCTGACGGCTGTGCTGGCTCCCGCCGCATGGGCGGCAGACGGAGCGGGCGAGGTGCAGGATACGGCAAAGTCTACCCTCACCACGGGCGATGCCGCCGAGATGCAGCAGGCAGACGCCGCTGTGACGGCCCTGACCGGCAGCGACGAATACGAGCAGATGTCCCGGGAAGAACGGCTCACCTCGGCTCTTGCGGAGCTGGATGAACTGGCCCGGAAGGGGCTGGTGCGCCGGGACTCCATCCGCACCGACGAGGAAAACGGGATAGTCAGCTTTACCTACCGCTGCGGCGTGCTGGGCGGCATCCTGCTCACTCTGCCCGACGAGCTGGACGAGATGACCTTTGACGCCGGAGACAACGGCCTGCGCGCCCCGAGGGACATTGCTCAGCGAGCTCCCTGCACCGAGATGCCCCTGACCGACGATGTCCGGCAGGCTGTGGAGGCCCGGCAGTACCGGGAGAACGCTCTGCCTGAGGCGATCGGCCGTGCCGCCATTTATTATGCCTTCGATAATACGGTGAACAGCTCCCGCTTTCCGTATTATTCCTATATGCAGGGCTTCTGGGAAGGCATGGGCCTTCGCACGACGATGAACACCCGGGTGACCCTGTCGGACCTGCGCCGGATGAACAAATATGATCTGTGCATCCTGAGCGCCCACGGTGCCTACTATACTTACAGCTACGGTACTTTCCGGAAGCACACCCGGACCGAACCCATCATCCTGCTGACAGAAGCGTCCACGCTGTATAAAGACATCATCTACGGCTTTGACCTGCTGGCTCACCGCATCATCAAGCTCAACGGCCTTTACTGCGTCACAGCGGATTTCTTCCGCAATGCGTACCGCTCGGGCCAGCTCAGCAATACCATCATCTACTCCGAGACCTGTGAGTTCCTGGGCGTCACGAACAGCGTGGACGAGTCGATGGCCGAAGCGCTGCTGGCGGGCGGCGCACGGACTGTGCTGGGCTATGTGAACAACGTCTACACGGTCTATTCCCGCAGTATGCTCTGGGATACCGTCAACCATCTTGCGATGGGACAGACCATCGGCAGGGCGCTGGCCCACGCGAAGGATACCTACGGCGAGAACGACATCATCTGGTATACGGAGCAGGGCGGACGCCGCCCCCACGCCGCAGCAGCGTATCTGGTGCTCTACGGAGACGAGAACGCCCGACTGAATGTGCCGGAAAACTTCTCGCTCGAGGAACGCGCGGAGGCCGCGGAAGATATGCTGGCCGATGTGCTCGAAAGCGCGGCCTGAGCGTTGCACTTTTGACAGAAATAGTTTATACTAAGGGACGGCAGAACAGGACGGCAGAACTCTGCCGTCCCTTTTTTATAGAAACGCATATGAGGTAGGATACCCATGTCTGAATTTATCACCCACTCCCGTGAGGAGACGGTGGCGCTGGGGGCGCAGGTGGCGCAGCATCTTGCGCCTGGGGCGCTCATCGCCTTTACCGGCGGGCTTGGCGCGGGCAAGACGGCCTTCTGCGAGGGCATTGCCAGAGGTCTCGGCTGCACCGACCCGGTCAGCAGCCCGACGTTTGCCATCGTGAACTATTACCGCGGGCCGCGGCCCTTCGCGCACTTTGATCTATACCGTATCTCCACAGAGAACGATTTGTGCGCGGCAGGGTTCTACGACTATCTGGATGAGGGCGCTGTGGTGGCGGCAGAGTGGAGCGAGAACTTCGCTGACCTGCTGGCGCTGGAAGACCCTATCCACATCAACATCGAGCGGGTGGACGACACCACCCGCCGCATTACCATCGAGGGGGTGGAAGTATGAACATCTTAGCCGTGGATACGGCGGGCAAGACCGTGGGCGTGGCCCTGCTGCAGGACGACCGCCTGCTCTACGAGTGCTATCTCGACGCGGGCATGACCCACAGCGAGACCCTGATGCCCCTCATCGACAACTGTCTCAAGCTCTGCGGCATGGGCTGCAAGGACATCGACCTCTACGGCGTCAATGCCGGCCCCGGCAGCTTTACCGGCCTGCGCATCGGGCTGGCGGCGGTGAAGGGTCTGGCCTTCCCCCGGGAGACGCTCTGCGCCCCGGTGTCCACGCTGGAAGCGCTGGCGGCGGCCCACACCGGCTGCGGCACCGTGCTCTGTGCGCTGGATGCCCGCCGTGCGCAGGTGTACAGCGCGGCTTTCGACCTTGAGACCCACGAGCGTCTGATGGAAGACGATGCCCGTGCCGTGGCCGACCTGGCCGAGTTTGTAGAAAATTGCAAAAAGCCTCTGTTTTTTGTTGGTGATGGCGCGGCTCTGTGCTATAATAAATATGACAATGTCCCGGGCGTGCTCTGTGTACCGCCAGCTCTCCGCAATGGCCGTGCCGCTGCGGTGGCCTATGTGGCAAAGCAGATGGCTCAGCGGGGCGAAGCCGTCCTGCCCGAGGCTCTGCTGCCGGATTATCACCGGCTGAGCCAGGCCGAGCGGGAGCGGGCCGAGCGTTTGGCCGCAGAAGCTGCCCGTACCGAAATACCGGAAGATACTGCAAAGGGAAAGGATCAACACCAATGACGAAACCCATCGCACTTGCCGCCGACCACGGCGGATTTGAACTGAAAGAGGCCGTTAAGGCCCATCTGGACGAGCTGGGGTTGGAGTACATCGACTTCGGCACCCACAGCACCGCCAGCGTGGATTACCCTGACATGGCTCTGCCTGCCTGCGACGCCGTGGTGAGCGGCCAGTGCAGCAAGGCGCTGCTGTTCTGCGGCACCGGTGTGGGCATCAGCATGGCCGCAAACAAGGTCAAGGGAATCCGCGCCTGCTGCTGCTCTGACAGCTTCAGCTGCGAGTATACCCGCCGCCACAACGACGCCAACGCCCTGTGCATGGGCGGCCGCGTCGTCGGCCCCGGCCTCGCCTGCCAGCTGGTAGACATCTTCCTCAACACCGAGTTCGAGGGCGGCCGCCACGAGAAGCGCATCGCAAAGCTGATGGCGATCGAGAATCGGTAAACCTTAGTATTCCAATATCTATTCACAATATAAGGAGAGTGTATTATGACCCCTATGATCGTTGAGCATCCGCTGCTGCAGCACAAACTGAGCATTCTGCGCAACAAGCAGACCGGCACCAAGGAGTTCCGTGACCTCGTGGGCGAGATCGCCACTCTGCTGTGCTATGAGGCTACCCGTGACCTGCCTCTGGAAGAGGTGGAGATCGAGACTCCCATCACCATGGCAAAGACCAAGGTGCTGGCAGGCCGCAAGCTGGCTCTGGTGCCGATCCTCCGCGCCGGCATGGGTATGCTGGATGGTATGCTGACCCTGCTGCCCGCCGCTAAAGTCGGCTTCATCGGCCTGTACCGCGACGAGGAGACCCTGCAGCCCGTGGAGTATTTCTGCAAGCTGCCGAAGGACATCGCTGAGCGCGACGTTCTGGTGCTTGACCCGATGCTGGCTACCGGCGGCAGCGCCATCGACGCCATCACCCAGATCAAGAAGCACGGCGCAAAGCACATCAAGTTCATCGGTCTCATCGCTGCTCCGGAAGGCATCAAGGCCCTGCACGAGGCACATCCCGATGTGGACATCTACCTCGGCGCACAGGATGACCACCTGAACGAGAACGGCTACATCGTCCCCGGCCTGGGCGACGCAGGCGACCGTATCTACGGCACCAAGTAAATCTCTGTATAACGTAAAAGTGCTCTGCCGGCCGGCAGAGCACTTTTTGCGTCTTGAGGCTTATTTTCTGCGTTTCAGGATCTCATCCAGAATGGCATCCGCTACATCATCCTTGCTCATCAGGGGCAGCTCACGGGTACCGTCCGGCGTGATGAAGGTGACAACATTGGTATCCACACCAAACCCGGCACCGGCTACCTTCAGATTGTTGGCCACCACCATGTCGAGGTTCTTTTTCTCGAGCTTGGCCGAGGAGTTGGCCAGCATATCCCGCGTCTCCATCGAGAAGCCGCAGAGGAACTGGCCCTTCTTTTTGGGGCCGATGGTGCCGAGGATGTCGGGCGTCCGCTCCACGGCGATGGAGAGGTCGCCGTCCTTCTTCTTGATCTTGTCGTCGGCCACGGCGGCGGGGCGGTAATCGGCCACGGCAGCGGCCATGACCAGAATGTCCATCTCATCGAAGCGGCTGGTCACAGCCTCGTACATCTGCTGGGCTGTCGTGATGGGGACATCCTCGGTGAACCGCACCGGCTGCAGGGCCGTCGGGCCATGGATGAGGGTGACTTCGGCACCCCGCATCGCGGCGGCACGGGCCACGGCATAGCCCATCTTGCCGGTGGAGTGGTTGGTCAGGTAACGCACAGGGTCCAGCGGCTCCTGGGTGGGGCCGGCCGTGACGGCAATGCGCAGGCCGGCGAGGTCCTTCGGCTTTGCGATGGCGCGGAAGATGTAGTCCAGCAGGACTTCCTCTTTCGGCAGGCGTCCGCTGCCCACGTCCTTGCAGGCCAGCACGCCGCTCTCGGAGGGGATGACCGTGAAGCCGTACTTTTCCAGTGTGGCGATGTTGTCCTGGGTGATGGGGTTCTCCAGCATCCCGGTGTTCATGGCAGGGGAGACGAGCTTGGGACACTTGGCCGCGAGAACGACGGTGGTAAGCATATCGTCGGCGATGCCGTGAGCCATCTTGGCAATGACGTTGGCGGTGGCCGGGGCCACGAGGATGACGTCGGCCTTCTTTGCCAACGAGATATGGGTGACTTCGAACTTGAAATCCCGGTCGAAGGTGTCCACCATGCACTTGTGGCCTGTCAGGGTCTCGAACGTGATAGGGGTGATGAACTGGGTGGCGTTTCTGGTCATGATGACCTCCACGTCGGCCCCCAGCTTGCGCAGTGCGCTGGCCACGTTGGCCATTTTATAGGCGGCAATGCCGCCGCTGACGCCCAGAAGGACGCATTTTCCCTTCAGATCCATCCAAAATACCTCCTATAAATAGGGATAATATAACTACAGTATAATGCAAAACGGCCCAGAGCACAACAAAATCTTTGATTGGGGTTGTATCTTGGCCCAAAATGCGGTAAAATACAGCTTGACTTATAGAAACGTAAACCCCAATGAGGAACTGAATTATGATTTTAGCCATTGACATAGGCAACACCACCGTCGCCCTCGGGGGCATCCGGGACGGACGTGTATGCTTTGTGGCCCACATGGACACGGTGCGCACCCGCACAGCGGCGGAGTACCGTGCCGAGATGGAAAAGGTGTTCTCTCATCGGAGACACCCGGAAAAGCCCATCCGCTTCGAGGGCGCTGTCCTCACCAGCGTCGTCCCCCAGATCACGGGGGCGCTGGCCGAGTGCGCCCGCCACTACACCGGCAAAAAGCCGGTCATCGTCTCGCCCGACATCCGCACCGGCCTCACGATGGGGGTGCCTGACCCTCACGCCGTCGGCAAAGACCGCCTTGTGGATGCGGCCTACGCGGCGGCGAACTTCCCCCTGCCGGTGGTCACGGTAGACCTCGGCACCGCCACCACGTTCAACGTGGTGGATGAGAATAAGGTCTTCCGGGGCGGCGTCATCTGCCCCGGACTTTCCACTGGTCTGCGGGCGCTGGGGGAGCGGTGCGCCCAGCTGCCGCAGGTACATCTTTCTTCGCCCAAAAGCGCGATCGGCGTCGATACCGAGAAGTGTATGCTCTCCGGCTCTGTGCTGGGGACGGCTGTCCTGCTGGACGGCATCACTCAGCGCATCGAGGAAGAACTGGGCCGTCCGGCCACGCTGGTGGTCACAGGCGGTCTGGCAAAGTATGTCATCCCGCTCTGCCGTCACCCGCTCACCTATGACCCTGAGCTGCTGCTGAAGGGGCTGGCTTTCCTTTACCATCTCAATGCGCCGCAGCATGAGCGTTACCACGAGCCGCGCAGCGACAGTGAGCGCCGCCGTCCCCGCCCGGCAGGCAGACGCCCTTACAACAACGGCAGCAGCCCCCGCCGCCGCAATAACCGCCGTCCCCGCCGGGACGATGAGGCCAAAGCGGGCTGAGCCTTGAAAGGAGAGACCTTATGATGAAATTAGGCATTCTCGGCGCAGGCATGATCGTCCGGGAGTTCCTGCCCTGGCTCACCGGGTCGGAAAGTCCCTTCAAGGTCGAGGCCCTTTGCAGCACGGAGCGGAGCGCCGGTGCAGCACAGGCCCTCTGCGACCAGTATGGTGTGCCGCGCCACACCACCAGCTACGACGAACTGCTGAGCTGGGTGGACGTTGTGTATATCGCCGTACCGAATATCCTGCACGTAAAATATACCCGTGCCGCTCTGGAAGCGGGCCGCCACGTCATCGTCGAAAAGCCGATGGCCCCCACGGCGGCGCTGGCCGAAGAGCTGGCCGAGCTGGCCCGGAGCAAAAAGCTCTTCCTCTTCGAGGCTGTCACCACGCAGTATCAGGACAACTACGCCAAGATCCGTGAAGTGCTGCCCAAGGTAGGCGCCGTCACGATGGTGCAGTGTAATTTCAGCCAGTATTCCAGCCGGTATCATGATTTCTGCGCCGGCAAGGTCTGGCCGTCCTTTGACCCGGCCTGCGCCGGCGGTGCGCTGATGGACCTGGGCGTCTACAATGTCAGCTATGTGGTGGGCCTCTTCGGTTCGCCCAACAAGGTCCACTATGCGGCCAATGTCACCCGGGGCATCGACACCAGCGGCGTGCTGACGATGGAGTATCGCAGCTTCAAGGCCGTGAGCATCAATGCCAAGGACAGCAGTTCCCCGGCCCGGTACATCATTCAGGGTACCAAGGGGTATCTGCTCCAGAAATCCACCGCCAACTTCTGCGGCGGCGTTACCTTCCACCCCTATAAGGGCAAGGAAGAACACTTCAACCTCAGCGCAGGCCGTCCCCGGCAGGCGGCGGAGTTCCACGCCTTTGCCCGCGCCATCGAGAGCGAGGATATGGAGCTTTGCAGCCGGATGCTGGACACCTCGGTGGCCGTCAGCCGTGTGCTGGAAACGGCCCGCCGCGATGCGGGCATCCGCTTCACTACTGATTTATAATGCTATCCCCGGGAGTTCCCTGACAAAACATCCCGTATATTTCAGACTGTATTCTACAAAAGACCCCGTGTATTTCACGGGCAGGTTTGCGCCGTATCCGACAATTCAGGGCGGAACGGCAGCAAGGAGGAAAACTGAATTATGAAAAAGAATGACATTCGCACCCTCACCCGGCTGGCACTGCTGGTCGCCATTGAGCTGGTCATGAAGGCCGTCGGCCTGGGCAGTGTCCCTGTAGGCCCGCTTTACATGAGCTTTTTGACCCTGCCGATCGCCGTGGGTGCCATCACCATGGGTCCCGCCGCAGGCGCTATCCTCGGCGGCGTGTTCGGCGCCGTGAGCTTCTATGACGCCGTCACCGGCGCTTCCGCCATGACTGGTGCGCTGTTCCAGGTCAGCCCCGTCAACACCTTCATCCTCTGTGTGGGTATGCGTGTGCTGATGGGCGTGTGCGTCGGCCTTATCTTCAACGCTGTCAAGAATTTCGATAAGCCCGGCACCTGGAGCTACATCGTCAGCGCCATGTGCGCCCCGGCCCTCAACACCCTGTTCTTCATGGGCTACATCGTGCTGGCCTTCTACGGCTGCGATTACGTCCAGAACCTCGTGTCCGTCAAGGGCGCAGCCAACCCCCTGATGTTCGTCGTCCTGCTGGTCGGCGTGCAGGGCGTGGCCGAGTTCCTTGTCTCCGGCATCCTGGGCGGCATCGTCGCCCGCGCTGTCCACAAGTTTTTGAAGTAACAGGCGGTGTCGGTCAGGGACATCCGCTGATAAACCTCTCCGTCACGGCTGACGCCGTGCCACCTCCCCTATCAAGGGGAGGCTGAAAGGAAAGATCATATAATAAGGCCCCTCCCCCGGCAAAAATGCTGAGGGAGGGGCTTTTGTGTTGATTTTAGCCTACTGGTGCGGTATACTTATCATACTTTATTCAAAAGAAGGAGGCGGCGGAAAATGCCCATCGGCCCCAGCAGACCCCTGAATTTAGCAAAGCCGGAGTCCATCGACATCCGGCAGGCCGCGCGGTATTTCGGCGCGCGGGGCGAGGCTGACAGCGCTACCCTCACCCTTCTGGAAAAGTGCGCTGCGCCCCTTCTCGCCGCCGCCACGCCTCGGGCCGTCTGGCTCGAGGCCGACGTGGAGAGCCTCACGCAGGCCGGTATTTTGAAGGGGGAGGACATCTTCCGGCATCTGGAAGGGTGCAGCGAGGCTGTGCTTCTGGCCGTGACAGTCGGCCCCGGCGTGGACGGACAGATACGCCGGGCCGGTGTGGGCGACATCGCCGCCGGTGTGGCGTCGGACGCCATCGGCTCTGTGCTGGCCGAACAGGCTGCGGACGCCGCCGAGGCCGAGCTGCGGCAGTGGGCCGCAGAGCAGGACAAGTACCTCACGGGCCGTTTCTCGCCGGGCTACGGCGACTGGCCCATCGGGGTGCAGCCGCTGGTGGCGGCGGCACTGGACACTGCCCGCCGGGCCGGGCTCTGCGTGACCGAAAATGACCTGATGACGCCCCGCAAGAGCGTGACCGCTCTGCTGGGCCTGAGCGACCACCCGGTGAAAGGACGTCTTGCCGGGTGCGGACACTGCGTGCTGAACACGCGGTGCGAATATAGAAAGAGGGGCAAGACCTGTGCAAGCGAATGAACTGTTTATCCAGCCGAATACCGTCCTCCTCGACGGCGGCATGGGTACCATGCTGCAGGCGGCGGGCCTGAAACTGGGCGCACGGCCTGAGGAACTGAACATCACCGACCCACAGCTCATCGAGAGCATCCACAGCCGGTACGCCGCCGCAGGCAGCCGCATCATCAATGCCAACACCTTCGGCGCGTCGGCCCATAAGCTGGCGGGCAGCGAATACACGCTGGAAGAGATCATTGCGGCGGGCATTGCCAACTGCAAGCGGGCCTGCGCTCCCTACGGCGCACTGGCCGCGCTGGACGTCGGCCCGCTGGGCGAACTGCTGGAGCCCAACGGCACGCTGGCCTTTGAAGACGCCGTGGCCGAGTATGGCCGCATCGTCCGGGCGGGTGTCGCCGCCGGGGCCGATCTCGTCTTCTTTGAGACCTTCACCGACCTGTACGAGTTGAAAGCTGCCCTGCTGGCCGCGAAAGAGAACTGTGACCTGCCCATCCTCGCCAGCATGAGCTTTGAGGCAGGCGGGCGCACCTTCACTGGCTGCACCGTCGAGAGCTTCGCCGTCACGGCCCGGGGCCTCGGGGCCAACGCCGTGGGCATCAACTGCTCCCTCGGCCCGAAGGAGATCTTCCCCATGGCAAAGCGGCTGACCGAGGCCCTGCCCGGCGATTTCCCGGTCTTTGTCAAGCCGAATGCGGGCCTGCCCCGCGCCGACGGCAGCGGCTACGACATCACGCCCCAGCTCTTTGCCATGGAGATGAAGCCCTACCGCGATTTGAAGCTCTTTGCGGCGGGCGGCTGCTGCGGCACCACCCCCGATTTCATCAAGCTGCTGAACGGCGTCTTCGCCGACTGCAAGCCGGGCCGCCCCGCCCACGCCATGCCCTCGGTGCTCTGCTCGCCGATGGACTTCGTCACCGTGGACGGCATCACCGTGGTGGGCGAGCGCATCAACCCCACCGGCAAAAAGCGGTTCCAGCAGGCCCTGCGCGAGGGCGACATGAACTACATCCTCGAGCAGGCCGTCAGCCAGTCCGAGGCCGGAGCGCAGGTGCTGGACGTCAACGTGGGCGCGCCCGGCGTGGACGAGCCCGCCGTCATGGAGCAGGTGGTGAAGGCTTTACAAAGTGTCGTCAGCCTGCCTTTGCAGCTGGATTCCTCCCACGCAGACGCCCTCGAGCGGGGCCTGCGGGTCTACAACGGCAAGCCCATCGTCAACTCGGTGAACGGCGAGACCGAGGTGCTGGAGCGTGTCCTGCCCCTCTGCAAAAAGTACGGCGCGGCCGTCGTCGGCCTTGCCATCGACGAGCGGGGCATCCAGCCCAGCGCCGACGCCCGGTTTGAGATCGCAAAGCGGGTGGTGGACGCGGCGCTGGCCCACGGCATCCCCCGGGAAGATATTTATATCGACTGCCTGACCCTCACCGCCAGCGCCCAGCAGCAGGACGTTCTGGCCACCGTGGAGGCGCTGGCCCGCTGCAAGACGGAGCTGGGCGTCCGCACCATCCTCGGTGTGTCCAACATCAGCTTCGGCCTGCCCTGCCGCCCCTACCTGAACACCACCTTCCTCACCATGGCCATGTACGCGGGCCTCGACCTCGCCATCATGAATCCTTCCAGCGAAGAGATGATGGCGGCGGTCTACTCTTATAACGTCCTCACCAACCGTGATAAGCAGAGCATGGCCTACATCGCCCGCTATGCCGATAAAGTCCCTGCCAGCGCCGCGTTGAAGCAGGCCCAGACGGCTCAGGCGTCTCAGACGTCAAACACCCCGGCGGAGGCGGATGCAGCTCACAGCGGCCCTTTTGCCGCGCTGATGCAGGCGGTGGAAAAGGGCCTCAAGGGTGAAGCCGCCGCCCGCACCCACACCCTGCTGGATGAAAACGAGCCCCTGACGCTGGTGGACGAGGCCCTCATCCCGGCGCTGGATGTCGTGGGTGAAAAGTACGAGAAGGGCAAGCTCTTTCTGCCCCAGCTGTTACAGGCCGCCAGCGCCGCACAGGCCGCCTTTGAAGAGATAAAGACTGCCATCGCCAAGCGGGGCGGGGCCGGGGCCAGCAAGGGCCGCATCGTCCTCGCGACCGTCAAGGGCGATGTCCACGACATCGGCAAGAACATCGTCCGCGTCATTCTCGAGAACTACGGCTTCGAGGTCATCGACCTCGGCCGCGATGTGCCGGTGGAGACGGTGGTGGACACTGTCCGGGGGAAGGATGTCCACCTCGTGGGGCTCTCGGCCCTGATGACCACCACCCTCAAGAGCATGGAGGAGACCATCGCGGCCCTCCATGCGGCAAAGCTCGACTGCAAGGTGATGGTGGGCGGCGCTGTCCTGACGCCAGAGTACGCCGAGAAGATCGGCGCGGACTGGTACGCCAAGGATGCCAAGCAGAGTGCCGATATTGCCAAGAAATTCTTCGGCGAGTCATAAAAACAGAGCAAGAGCCGGTGCGTCCGCACCGGCTCTTTTGACGTTTACTGCTCGTATTGGCTATGATCCACCAGCGCCATGATGCTTTCCGGCAGGGCGGAGAGGCAGGCCGGGGCGTCGGGTTCGGCCACGGAGAGGGTCGTCTTGCTCACTTTCCACCACAGACGAGTGGTGCCGTCTGGCAGCTGGAAGATGAGGTTCCAGTCGAAGGGGTTCTCGCTGGCCGAGAGAAGCTCCACCGGCAGGGCGTTCTCTGCGCCGGGGGCGCAGGGGGCGAAGTCGTGGGCGCGGATGCCTACGGCGGTGCAGCCCTCCGGCACCTCAGCGGCGAGGTGCAGCAGACTCTCACAGCCTGCGAGGCGGACGCTGTGGGCGTCCACCCGGGTGCAGGGCAGGATGTTCTTGCAGCCGGTCAGCCGGGCCGCAGCGGTGCTGCGGGGGTCGGCAAAGACCTCTTTCGTGATGCCGGTGCGGAGCACCTGCCCGCCGTCCATGACGATCATGTCCCGGCACAGGCGGTAAGCTTCGTCCCGGTTGTGGGTGACAAGCAGGGCTGTGCCGTCGAAACCCGCCAGCAGGCTGCCTACTTCGCCCTCCACCTCCTCGCGGAGGTAGCTGTCCAGTGCGCTGAACGGCTCGTCCAGCATCAAAATCTTCGGCTTGCCCACAAGGATACGGGCCAGCGCGGTGCGCTGCTGCTGTCCGCCGGAAAGCTCTGCCGGGCGGCGGCTGGCCAGTTCTTCCAGCCGCAAGGCCCGCAGCATCCCGGCGCAGCGGGCCTTGCGGGCGGCTTTGTCCCTTTCGGCTTTCAGGCCGCAGAGGATGTTCTGCTCCACGGTCATATTCGGGAAGAGGGCGTAGTTCTGGAAGAGCAGGCCCACGCCCCGCTGCTGGGGCGGCAGGTCGATGTGCTGCTCGCTGTCGAACAGCACCCGCTCGTCCAGCACGATGCGGCCCTTGTCGGGCTTCACGATGCCCGCGATGCAGCGCAGTGTCATGCTTTTGCCGCAGCCCGACGCGCCCAGAATGGCCGTGGCAGTGTTCCCGGCGGCGAAGTCGGAGCGGAGGGTGAATCCGTTCAGCTTTTTCTCGATATGTACTTCTAGGCTCATGCGCGGCCACCTGCTTTCTGCTTTTTCTCCAAGAGGTTCACAGCCAGCAGCACCACAGCAGAGATGACGATGTCCACCAGCACCCACCGCATGGCACCGGCCTCATCGTTGGTGCGCCAGAGCTGGTACACCGTGGTGGCGATGGTAGCCGTCTTGCCCGGGGTGTAGCCCGCTATCATGCTGGTAGCACCGTACTCGCCCAAGGCCCGGGCAAAGGCCAGCACCGTACCGGCCAGAATGCCCTGTCGGCAGCAGGGCATCCGCACCCGCCAGAATATCCATGCGTTGGACTGTCCCAGTGTCTGGGCCGACCAGGCCAGCGTCTCGTCAAAGCTCTCGAAGGCGCCCCGGGCGGTGCGGTACATCAGCGGGAAGGCTACCACGATAGACGCAAAGATGGCGCTGTACCAGTTCATGACCAGCTTGACGCCGAAATGCTCCATGAAGAAGATGCCCAGCGGCCGCTTTGCGCCGAAGAGCAGCAGCAGAAAATAGCCCACCACCGTGGGCGGCAGCACCATGGGCAGGGTGAGCACCACGTCCAGCACGCCCTTGACGGTGCGGGGCAGCTTTGCGATATAATAGGCGGAAAAAATGCCGAGGAAGAACACTGCTGCGCAGCTGATGAGTGCGATGCGCAGGCTGTTCCATAAGGGATACCAATCCATAATTTTAACCTTTTACATCGCCGTGAAGCCCACGCCCTCGAACACGGTGGCGGCACGGTCAGTCTGCAGATAGGCCAGGAAATCCCTGGCGGCCTCGGCGTTGGGGGCAGCCTTCAGCACAGCGGCGGGATAGATGACCTGACCGCACATCTCGGCGGTGGCCTCGTCCACGGGGGTCAGACCAGCGCTGTAAGCGTCGGTGCAGTAGACGACACCGGCGTCCACACTGCCCTCGCTGATCTGGGTGGTGACTTCCTTGACGTTGGAGCCGTAGGTGATGACACCGGCAGCAGCCAGAGCCTCTTCGTCGAGGTCATAGTAGGCCAGGATCTTCTGGGTGTACTGGCCCACAGGCACATCGCTGTTGCCCATGCAGAACAGGGTGTCCTGAGCCTTCAGGTGCTCGGCCAGAGCATCAAAGCTGTCGATGCCCTTGTCGCTGCCCTCGGGCACACAGAGGACGACCTTGTTTTCCAGCAGGTCCACGCGGGTGGAGGGGTCCACAAAGTCCAGACCGTCGGTGTTTACGTCGGCAGAAGCGGTGATGTCCAGCTGGTTCATCTGCTTCTGACCGGCAGAGAGGAAGAGGTCGCAGTCAGCGCCCTCCTGGATCTGGGTCTTGAGAGTACCGGAGGAATCAAAGTTGAAGCGGAAGGTGACGCCCGGGTTCTCGGCAGAGTAGTCTTGGGCGATGGCGTTCAGGGTCTCGGTCAGTGAAGCAGCGGCGAAGACGATGAGCTCGACGCTCTCGCCAGCAGCCTCGGAAGCAGCTGCGGAAGAGGCAGTGCTGGAAGCAGAGCCGCCGCAGGCGGTCAAGGCAGCAGCGCCGACTGCGCCGACCACGGACAGAAAGCTGCGGCGGGAAATGAGATCGGTTTTCATGAATTTTCTCCTTCTATAGTGGAGTGGTTAAAATTTCCTCATATATGTTCACGTCCCGAAACCGGAGCGGGACAACAATGTTACTTGCGGGCGCACTCGCCGTCCAGACCGGCGGCGATGCGGACGCCGTGCCCGAGGCTGGGCAGGATGTACTCGAGGTTCTCCTTCACGGCTTTCGGACTGCCCGGCAGGTTGACGATGAGCGTCTTGCCGCGCAATACACTGGCGGCGCGGCTCAGCATCCCGCGGGGGGTGATGGAAAGGCTGTGGTACCGCATGGCCTCGGCGATGCCGGGGGCGTTGCGGTCGGCCACGGCATAGGTGGCCTCGGGGGTAATATCCCGGGGCGAGAAGCCGGTGCCGCCGGTGGTCAGGATAAGGTTCACCTGACGGCCATCGGCCAGACGGATGAGCTGTGCTTTCAGCGCCTTGGCCTCGTCGGGCAGGAGCATCGTCTCTTCCACCACATAGCCTGCGGCGGTGAGCATCTCCACGATGAGGGGGCCGCTCTTGTCTTCCCGCTCGCCCCGGCTGCCCTTGTCCGAAAGGGTGATGACGGCAGCGCGCAGCGGCGGATCTTCCAGCGGCGGCAGAAGGGCCACTTCGTCGCCGACATGAATCTCGCCGCCCTTCAGCACCCGGGCAAATACGCCCTCCCGGGGCATGATGCACTCGCCGGTCTGCTGCTTGATGACGCAGTCGTTGTGGCACTCCTTGCCGATCTGAGTCATCTCCAGCACCACGTCGCCGATGGCGAAGCGGCTGGTGACGGGCAGGCTGCGGAAGTCGAAGCCCTCAATGACAAGGTTTTCGCCAAAGGCACCATAGTCCACCCAGATCTTCTTGCGGAATGCCTCGATCTTTTCGGCGCTGAGCAGGCTCACCTGCCGGTGCCAGTTTCCGCCGTGGGCGTCGCTCACGATGCCCCATTCCGGGGTCAGGACAGCACTTGGCACCTCGGTCTTGACGGTGCCGCGCTTGGGGCTGGTGCAAATCGCCAGAATTTTTCCCATAGTAATTTATCCTCCGATACGGTACATCCCGCGGGTGGCGGGCATGGAATTGTCTCCGAAATGATGTTCCCGGGGTTTCGACCAGATCGTCTCCCGGATGGCCTGTAAAAGCTCCTCGTCGGCTGCGCCGCCGCGCAGCAGGGTGCGCAGGTCGCAGCCCGTCTCGCTGGCAAGGCAGGGGCGCAGAAAGCCCTGACTGGTCAGCCGCACCCGGTTGCAGGAAGCACAGAACTTGCCATGGACCGCCGCAATGAAGCCCACGTCGCCCTTCCAGCCCGGGACGGTGTAGTAGACGGCAGGCCCGTCGCCGAACCCGGCGCTCTGGGCGGCGGGCAGGGGCGAAAACTCCGGCCAGCGGCGGGCAAACCGCTCCCGCAGCTCCGGCCCCGAGATGCAGGGCATGGCCGCGCCGTAGCCGATGGGCATCATCTCGATGAACCGCACCTGTAACGGGCGGCTCTCGGCGAGGGCGGCCAGGTCTTCCAATTCACCCTCGTTCACGCCCACCTGCGGCACACAGTTCAGTTTGACAGGGATGCCGCTGTCCAGTGCGGCGCGGATGCCCTCCATGACGTGCTCGAACTCGTCCCAGGCCGTGATGCTTTGGAACACTTCGGGGCGCAGGGTGTCGAGGCTGATGTTCACGCTGTCAAGGCCAGCCGCCAGCAGGGCGGGCAGCTGCTGCGCCAGCAGGATGCCGTTTGTGGTCATGGTGACTTTGCGGATGCCGGGGATGGATTTCAGCCCCGCCACCAGCTGGTCTACGCCTTTGCGCACCAACGGTTCGCCGCCGGTGACGCGGACGGTGTCGATGCCGCACCGGGCAAACAGGGCCGCCAGACGCAGGAACTCTTCGTAGGTGAGCACGGCTTCCCGTTCCAGCTTTTCCACGCCGTCGGGCATACAGTAGCGGCAGCGCAGGTTGCAAAGGTCGGTGACGGACAGGCGCAGATAGTGGATATTGCGCTGGGCAGAATCAAACATAGCCGCCCTCCGCCCGGATGTAGTGGCCGCTCTTGCCGCCGGTCTTCTCGACGAGATGAATCTCGCCCAGCTCCATGCCCTTATCGACGGCCTTACACATATCGTAGATGGTGAGCAGGGCGGTGGAAACGCCCGTCAGGGCCTCCATCTCCACGCCGGTGACGCCCGCCGTCTTGACGGTGCAGAGCGCCTCCACAGCCTGCCGCTCGGGCAGAAGCTTGAAGTCCACGCTCACTTTCGTCAGCGGCAGTGGATGGCACAGAGGGATGAGCTCGCTGGTGCGCTTGGTGGCCATGATACCGGCAATGCGGGCCACGCCCAGCACATCGCCTTTCTTCATGGTGCCGCTCTCCACAGCGGCGAATGCCTCGGCGTTCATAGTGATGATGCCGTGGGCGGTGGCCTCCCGGAAGGTGACGGTCTTCTCGCTCACATCCACCATCACGGCGTTGCCGGAGGCATCAAAGTGGGTCAGATTGGTTTCAGTTGTACTCATATTTTTACGCTATCCTTCGTACAACCTCTCAGTCGGGCTTGCGCCCGCCAGCTCCCCTTGTAGGGGAGCCTCTGGCGAAGAGAGAAAGCTTTCCGGAATGCCAAGGCCTCTCCTCGATAGGAGAGGTGGCATCGCGTCAGCGATGACGGAGAGGTTTGATTTGTTTCAGAAATGCCCAAATCCGCAGTTGGGCCAGTGGCACTCGGCGCAGCCAAGGCACAGGCCGCCCTCGCCCAGACGGGCAATGTCTTCGGCGGTGATGGCATCGTCGGCCAGCAGGCGGGGCAGCAGCAGATCAAAGATGGTGCGCTTGGCGTACATGACGCAGCCGGGCAGACCGCAGACCGGCACACCATCCAGATAGCTCACGAGGAACATAGCACCCGGCAGCACCGGTGCGCCGTAGGTGACGATGTCCGCGCCGGTGTTCCTGATGGCCAGCGGGGTGCGGTCGTCGGGGTCCACGCTCATGCCGCCGGTGGTGAAGATGAGCGCACAGCCCGCAGCTTTCGCCTCGAGAATGGCGGCGGTGATGCCCGCCGGGTCGTCGTCGCAGACCTTGTGGAAGGTCATCTCGCAGCCGTATTCGGCCAGCTTGCCCACGAGGATGGGGGTGAACTTATCCTCGATGCGGCCCTTGAACACCTCGCTGCCGGTGGTGATGACGGCAAACTTCTTGGCCTGCATGGGCAGCACGTTCAGGATAGGCTCACTGCCTGCGGCAGCCTGCATGGCGTCTATCTTCTCCTGCTCGATGACCAGCGGGATGATGCGGGTACCGGCCAGTTTCTGGCCCTTTTTCACGGGCAGGTCGCCGTGGATGGTGGCGATCATCATCTGGGGCGTGCGGTTCACGGCCAGCAGGGCTTCGCGGTTTATCTTCAGCAGGCCGTCGCAGTCGGCGATGAGCTCGATCTTGCCCTCTTTCGGCTCGGTGCCGTGGATGTTCTTGCCCGCAGCGGCCTTGTACAGCAGCGCGGCGGCTTCGTCCTCATGGAGGATGCCGGGCTTTTTCTCCCAGACGTAGAGGTTTTCTTTGCCGATGGAGAGCAGCACGGGGATGTCCTCGGGCTGGATGATATGGCCCTTGCGGAAACGTGCGCCCTTGAACTCGCCGGGAATGATTTGGGTAATGTCGTGGCAGAGCACCTGGCCTGCCGCGTCTTCGGTACGAATCAGTTTCATATCTGTCTTCTCCTTACAGGCCCGGCATCTGGGCAACGAGCCAGTCGGCCAGAGCCTGCGCATCTTCCAATCCAAAATCTGCCCCCGGAATGTCTCCCACTACCGCCAGCGGCTGGAAAGACACCGGTGTGTCCGAAATTTCTTTGCGGACAACTTCGATTTTCGGCCAGCCGCTGTCTTTGAAGCCTTCCAGCAGCACCAAATCATAGCCGTGGCGCTCGAACAGCGCCAGCAAGTCCTGCTCCGTCAGGCGGAACATCTCGGTCAGCAGATAGCGCTGGCCGGAGTAGACCGCCACCCCCTCGGCCCCCGCTTCCCGCAGACGGTAGCTGTCGGTGCCGGGGACATCGGGAGTGAAATCATGGCCGTCGTGCTTGATAATGCCCACTTTCAGCCCCCGGCTGCGCAGGGCAGGCAGAAGCTTTTCCAGCAGCGTCGTCTTGCCGCTGTTGTGCAGGCCGCTGACGGCCAGCACCGCCGGGCGCTTGAGCTCGATCTCCTGGGCCAGAGCCTCTTTCTGTTCACTGTACAAAACTGAGCACCTCCACTTCTTCGCCCGGAGTCACCGGGCCGCTGCCCGCAGGCAGTTCAACGAGACAGTTGCAGCCGATCATGGCAGAAAGGCTGCCGGACGAGTGGGCTTCGGCGTTGCCCTCGCCGGGGATGGTCACGCTGCCGCCCATGGCCTTTGCCCGCAGATAGCGGTTCCCCTTGCTGGGCTTCGAGAAGCCCGTGGTCAGGGTGCGGGTGGTGCGGGGAAGAAGGCAGCTTTCCTCACAGCGCCCCGCCGCCCGCAAAAGAGCCGGGACGGCATATTGTTCCAGCGTAGCGGCGGCAGCAAAGGGGTTGCCGGAGAGGCAGAACACCAGCTTGCCGTCAATTTTCCCGGCCAGCATGGGGCTTCCGGGCTTCTGGGCCACGCCCGCAAAGAGGATGTCCGCATTCAGCTGTTCCAGCACAGCGGGCAGATAGTCTTTCTGCCCCACCGAGACGCCGCCGCTGGTGATGACGGCATCGCACTCCGCCAGCAGTTCCTGCATCTCATGGGCGATCTCCTCCGGGTCGTCGGAGCAGTGCCGACGTTTTACCGCAAAGCCCAGCTGCCGCAGGCGGGCGGCGTTCTGGACGCCGTTGGCGTCGTAAATTTTGCCGGGCGTCCAAGCCTCACCCGGAGCTAAAAGCTCGCTTCCTGTGGCCAGAACGCCCACGGTCAGCGTTTTGTAAACGGGGACTTCAGCGTATCCCTGCCCGGCCAGCACGCCGAGATGGGCGGGGGAGAGTACCGTACCGGCTTCGGCGATGACAGCACCGGCGGCGATGTCTCCGCCCCGGAATACCACATTCTGCTGGGGCTTCATGGCGGCATAGAGCTGTACCGTCTCCTCGCCGCTGTCGGTCAGCTCCTGCATCAGCACACAGTCTGCGCCCTCGGGCAGGGGTGCGCCGGTCATGATGCGGGCCGCACAGCCAGCAGGCAGAGGCGAAGCGGGGGCATCTCCGGCGTAGAGCTTCATGGTCACGGGCAGGGTGACGGGTGTTTCGCGGCTGGCACTGGCGGTGTCGGCGCTGTGCAGGGCGTAGCCGTCGAAGGGGCTGCGGTCAAAGGGCGGCTGATCCATCCGGGCCGAAAGCGTCTCGGCGGCAATGCGGCCGCCCGCTTCGTCCAGCGGGACGATCTCCGTCTCCGGCCTCGGCAGAGCCGCAGAGGCATCCAGCACGCGGCGCAGCGCCTCAGAGGGCGCACAGAAAGGCTGTTTCATAAAAAAATCCTCCAAATGCCCGGCCACACCCGGCCTGCTATGGCTCAGGCGGGGCGCAGCGGGGATCCATATAAAAAGGCAGGTTAAAAAAGAAGCGGAGACGTCTTGATGGAAAATCAAAACGCCTCCGCAGAATATCCGCACATTCCGGCAAAAGGCAGCTTGCAGACTGCCATGCCGATGGCTGCTCCCCGCCGCCCTTGCAGTGGCGGCAGGGCATAGAAAGCCCCTGTGTGGATGGGAGGAGTTCTTTTTTTCAAATTGCAGCGTTTCTTCTGCGGGAAGGCGGCGGGGTTTCCCCCTCCACCCTTGAATGCCGGCTTATATAGCCCTTAGCATTGCGGCGCGGTGTCATGCCCGACGGTTTAGACACCTTTGCTCAAAGAAGCTCATATACCCTATTTGATCGTGTGGGATGCTTTAGTCGGTCCACTCATCTACGTCGCTGATGGCTTTTGCGTAGCGGCGGGTGAGATGCCTGGTGGAGAAGAGGAACCGCTCGTTCTGGTTGTTGGTCAGCTCCTCGATGTCGGCGTACTCCGGCTTGCCCTGCATGGACTGCCACGTCTGCTCGATGGCTTCCTGTGTCAGATCGTAGGGCGAGCGGCGGAAGTACCGCAGCGGGGTGGCGCTGGGGTAGACGCGGGCGTTGAACCGCACCATTTCGGCCACCATGACGCAGAGGTCCTTGTCCTCGATGAGCTGCGCGATCATGGCGTAGTTGTCGCTCATGTTGGCGCTGGAGTAGTAGTAGGCATCCTTTGCGCCGGCGCGGGACACGATGTCTGCGCACTGGGGGTCTTCCGGCATCTGGGCCAGAAGCTCATCGGCGTTTTCCACCTCACTCACCAGCAGGGCGTGGGATGTGACCAGTGCCGCCGCCGAGCGGGAGCGGATGTAACCCGCCAGCTCCTGTGCCGGGGTCAGCTTGGGCAGCTCCGGCGCGGTGACGGTGGGCTGGTCGGCGTAGGGGTCGCCCTCTGCCTCCGGTGCAGCGGCCAGAAAATCCAGCAGCTGGGTTTTTTCGGCGGCGTCCGGTGCAGCCGTCTCTTCGGGAGCAGGCTGTGTCTCGGCCTGCTTTGCGGCCAGAGCATCCGTCTCCTTCTGCACAGCGGCAATGACGTCCTCGCCGAGCTTTGCGGCGCTGCCGTCGAACATACTGCCCGTTTCCTTCAGGCGGCGGGCAGTCTCGCTGGCCGCGTCGATGTCAAAGACCTCGGTCTTCGGCTTCTTTTTCGCGGCCATCTCTGCCTTTTGCAGGTCGAGGATGACCTGCTCAGGGTCGGAGGCGGCGTCCACCGTGGTGGTATAACCGGGTTTGCGTCTGCCAAACAGCATGATCAAATTCCTCTCGTTTTCTGAAATCGCTTACTGTGCTGCGGCCTCGCTGGCAGCAGTCTCCTCGGCGGGAGTCTGGGCGTAGATGCCGCGTGCTTCCAGATCGTCGGCCATATCGCCGAGGTCGAACTTCTCCAGCGTCTCGCGGGTAGGCACACCGGTGGTCTTGTCCCAGCCGAAGATGTCATAGAACAGGTCTTTTGCCTTCTCCATGTCGGCGCGGTCCAGCTTGGTGGTGCCTTCCTCGAATGCCTTGAAGTCGGGTTCCTTGTCGAAGACCCAGTCGCAGATGGCGTCGTGCTCCTGACGGAGGTTTGCGCTGCCGCAGTTCTTCTGGAAGCTGATGGCGGTCATGGCGCGCAGCATCTGGGTGATGCGCTCGCCTGCCTCCTGCAGACCGGCCTGAGTGTAGGTCTCGCCGGTGACGGCGGTCATGAAATCTGCCTGCAGGTCCAGATCGCCGTGGTAGGCCCGCTCCTTGGAGGGAGACTGGGTCATGGGCCACATCCAGTTGCAGAGGGTGGCAGAGTCGTGGAAGTTCTTATCGTTGACGCAGTAGGCGGCCAGCTTTGCCTTGTTCTCGTTGATGGGGGTGTAGGCCTTGGCCTTGTCGTAGCAGCCCTCGCCGAAGAAGTCCTCCATGACCTTTTTGGTCACCTCGTAGGGTGCGCCGGAGCCGGTCTCGCAGACGATCTCGTGGATCATGCAGTCTCTATTATACACCAGATTGTACAGCATGCCAACCTGCCATGCCTCTGCGGGGCCGTGGTGGTTGGGGAAGCCGTTGTACATCAGGTTGGAGTTGGTGGCACCGTCGGTGCGGTCCAGCCAGCTCTTGGGCAGGCCGAACTTTTCCATCATGGCCAGCGTACCCTTTGCGATGACGGACAGGTCGCCCTCGCCGTAAGCCATGCGGCGGATGAGCTCCACCTCCCAGCGGGGGTCACCGGCCTTTTCCCATGCCCAGGGCAGGGAGTCGTACTCGGCCTCGCTGATGTACTTGGTGGCCTCCTCACGGGGCATCCGCAGGATCCACTGCAGGTCACGGTTCAGGTTGCCGTAGTTGTCCCACAGGCCCATGTCATCGACGGCGTGAGACCATGCCAGGTTGATGACCATGGTGCCGTCGCCCTCGTACTTGAAGTCGTGGACGCCGTCCGGGTAGACGCGGGTGCCGTACAGCACGGGCATACAGGTGTTGGAGTTGTGGGTGGGTAGGTCGTAATCGGCCAGCGGGTCCACATCATACTCGGTGTAGCAGCGGATGGGGCAGGAAGAGCAGCCGCCGTTCTTCACGGTGTACTCCGCAGCCGGTGCGCCGAAGTCGAAGTAGCCCTTGAAGCAGCGCAGTGCGATCTTGTTGATGTCGTTGTAGGGCTGCTCGCCAGTATCCACGGGGCCGCCGGGAGCCTTTTTCCACATACGGCCCGGTGCGCCGGACCAGCGGTTCTTGCCGGAGGTGGCGCTGTACTCGGCCCAGCTCTGGGGCTGTGCGGGGACGTTGTGGTTGTTGTTGCCGCCGATGAGGTTGCCCATCATGTAGTTGGAAAGCTCCAGCACCTTCTTGGGGTCGGCCACCTTGACGCTGCCGGTGCCGCGGATGGCCAGGCCCTTCAGCTTCTTGTTGCCCATGGCAGCGCCCAGACCGGCGCCGCCGGAGTTGCCAAAGCTGGTGTTCAGGGTGGAGTAGTCCACCAGATTCTCACCGGCAGGGCCGATGGAAGCGGTCTCGAACTCACGGCCATTCTGCTCCACCATCCACTTGTTGGCCGCGAACGTACCCTTGCCCCAGATCTCAGAAGCATCCTCGAGGGAGACCTCGTCGTCCTCGATGCGCAGGTAGACGGGCTTTTCGGAGATGCCGGTGATGACGATGCCGTCCCAGCCCGCATACTTCAGCATGGGGCCGATGTGGCCGCCCATGTGGGCGTCGATGATAGAGTTGCCCTTGGACCAGGTGGAGCGGAAGGTGACGTTCATGCGGCCGGAGCAGGGTACGCCGGCACCGGTCAGGGGGCCGACGCCGAAGATGACCTGTGCCTTCTCGTCGTAGGGATCGAGGTCCATGGGAGCTTCCTCATACATGATGCGGTAGGCCATGCCCATACCGCCGATATACTTATGGTACTTTGCGTCATCCTGCGTGGTGATCTCGCCGGTGGTCAGGTCAACGCGCAGGATCTTGCCTGCCCAGCCATAATATTCAGCCATTGTTGTTCCTCCTTACAGGTCCATGTAGGCAGCCTGTGCTGCGCTGGTGACGGCATCCCAGTCCACGATGGACAGAGCGCCGGACGGGCAGCCTGCCACGCAGGCACCGCAGGCGATGCACTTGGACGACTTGCCGGTCTCGGGGTTGACGGTGGGCATATGCCAGGGGCAGGCCTCGTGGCAGGCGCCGCAGCCGATGCACTTGTCGGTGTCCACCACACGGATGCCCTGGGCATTGGTGGTGATGGCCTTCTGGGGGCAGGCGTTGCCGCAGGCGGGGTCTTCGCACTGGCGGCAGGTATCCGGGAAGTAGACCCAGCAGTTGTCGGTGCCGGACAGCAGGCCGTTGCCGGCACCGTCCAGATTCAGACGGCGCTGGATCTTCACGCGGCTGATGTAAGAGGAGCACACACCGTCGTTGGTCAGCGTGCAGTTGATCTCGCAGCGCTGGCAGCCGGTACACAGGTCGGCGTTGACCACCAGCAGGCCCTGGGGCAGCGCCCAGGTAGCCACTGCGCCGCTGTCCACCTGCTTCTGCGAGCAGCCGAAGAGGGACAGCATGGATGCGGAGAGGGTGAGCCCTGCAAGGCTCTTGCCCGAGATCTTCATAAATTGACGGCGGGTCATGTCAGCCGTCAGAAAATCAGTTTTTGCCATAGGTTCCATTCCTCCGTTGAGGTCACTCTGCGCGGAGCACCTCAGTTACATAGAAATACGAGTTGTTGACGATGTTGGTGACGGCGGCCGAGGTGATGGTCGCGCCGGAAAGGGCGTCCACCTCGGTCAGGTCTGCGCTGACAGCGCCGGCACTGGTCTGCCCGGTGGTCAGTTCAGCCTGTGCCAGCTGATAAGCGGCCTGCTTTTCTGCGGACCAGTCCGCATAGGGCAGAGCCTGCTCCTCACCGTCCTGCGCACTCTTGCTCAGACCGGCGGCGTAGAGCTTGCGGCGTGCCACAGCCTCGGCGCTGGAATCCAGCGGCGGGGCCAGCTCATCAGCCAGAGGCTCGCCGTTCAGTGCCGAGAGGGTCAGACCTGCGGCGTACATCCTGCGGGTGGCCTCGGCCTCGGGAGAGGTGTCGGACACATTCCACTGCGCGGGGTCAAAATTCTCCGCAGCAGCGGGCTGCTCCTCCGCCGCACCGGCAGCGGCATAGGCGATACCGGTAAGGGGATCGGTCACAGTATAGCTTTTGCCTGCCAGCGTAAAGGGAGCTGCGCCCTGATACTGGGACGTGAACTCCGGGTTGACACACTGGCCGCCGAGGCTGTCCGTCTCTGCCTGCGAGAGGATCTCGACAGCGGAAACATTGCCCTCGGCGTCAAGGGTCACGGCAGCCTGCACATCGCTCTGGAAGCCCTTCTGAGAGCCCTCCACGCGATAGCTGCCGTCGTCGAGCTGGTACACTGTGCTGATGCCGTAGGCGGCTGCATCCGCTTCTGACACCGGCAGCAGGGTACCTGCAACCGTGGTGCGCGCGTTTTGCATGGCGATCAGGCCGATCGCCATAGCAACAGTGGCAGCACCCATGGCTGCGTAGCCCGGAAGCCGCTTGCGCCACAGCGGAACGGGCGCAAACGGGTTGGTTGCCTGCTTCATGTTATCACCTGCCTGTTTTTGGTCGTTCGGGAAAACTCCCAAACACGAAAACGACCGCTCTGCCTGCTGCAACAAGCGGAGCGGTCTCTTCGTTAATATATTATCACATAGACGAGAAGTAAGTCAACGCGAACCGATGTCACCCCGCACTTTTTGACGATGTTAGCGGATGTTTCCGGCCGCAGAGCAGTTGTAAGCCGTATTCCTGCGCCAGCTCCAGCGACTGGACGGTGGGCATGGTCTTGCTGACCAGTGCCGGAACACCAGCCCGGATGGCTTTGCGCACCATATCCATCGGTACGCGGCCGCTGGTGTAGAGCACGCATTCGCTGAGAGGGACACCGGCCAGAAGCACGCTGCCCACGGCTTTGTCCAGCGCATTGTGGCGTCCGATGTCCTCGCAGGCGCAGAGGATGCGGCCCTCGTGCAGCACAAAACAGCTGTGGACTGCATGGGTGGCCTGATAAAGCGGAAGGCCCACGTTCATGGCGGCGGCGAGGGCGTCCACCCACTCCGGCTGTACGTCCAGATGCGGCACCGCGCGCAGTGGCTGCATTTCCACCGGACTGCCCAGCGCGACATTGTCGGTGCAGCAGCTGGAAACTTCCTGTGCCGCTGCGCGGCGGGCCGTCAGCGGGTGGTTCAGGTAGATATTGATTTTCAAGCCTTCCGCGCAGACGGAAATTTGTTCCACTTCCTCTGCGGAGGCGATCCATCCTTCGGTCAGCAGCCGCCCCAGCGCCAGCTGCGGCAGAAGCTGGGGTGTGCATACCACCCGGAAGGCCGGCTGTTCATTTACATAGATAACTGCGGCGTGTTCTGTTGGAATGGCCGCTTCCATGCCGTCCGGCATCCGTACGGTTTCAAAGGCGGCTGCTGCGCCGAAGAGGTCGTTTATCTGCATGGGGGTCCTTTCTCTGTTCAATGCTGTCCTTCGTACAACCTCTCAGTCGGCTTTGACTGAGAGGTTTTTCCGGGCCAGAACTCTGTAAAAGCTGCTGTTCAAGTCCTATTATCCGCTGAGGATGTTTCCAGAAAGGCTTTATGTGAATATCGCTTCAACCAACGCGGTACAGGAGATTCTCCGGCAGCGGCAGGCCTCTTGTTAGACATTCCTAGGGGTTGGAAATCGCGGGCTAAGCAACAGCCCACTGGGCTGATTGCTTGCGGTGCTGCGCACCGCCTGACGGGTTGCGTTTACTGATTTTTCTGCAGCCCCTTGGCAGGGCTTTGAAAAATCAGAACGCGGCCCCAACAGCTCCTCTCTGTTTCAGCCGCAGGCTGCGGTCGTCGCTGTTGCTGTTCAAGTCCTCTTATCCGCTGATAGAAAGTTTCCAAAAGGACTACAGGTAAAAGAAAAACGACAGCCTTTTTGAAAGCTGTCGTTCAAGAGTGCGGATAAGAGGACTTGAACCTCCACCGAGTTGCCCCGATTAGAACCTGAATCTAACGCGTCTGCCAATTCCGCCATATCCGCATATTCTGTTTTGTTCGCTGCCGTTCGGCTCGGAACGATATTTATTATACCACAGGTGCAAAGAAAGTCAAGCGTTTTCTGCAAAAATAGTACGACAAATTTTTTTGCGAAAATTGTTGCATTCCGTATAGGCCGAATAGGGCGAAAAATCCGGCGGAGTATGATACAATAAATATTACCCCTGCGGGGCAGCGGCCCGGCGGGACTATTTACGGAAGAGGGAAACTGCGAATGTTCAACATCATTATCTTTCTCATCGGTGCAGGCATCATGTTCTACATGGCATGGCGGAGCTGGTCGAGACGCCGCAAGCTCATGACCAGGGGCGAAAAGGTCGAGGCCGCTGTGGCAGGCACCGTCCAGAGCCGGGACGGCGAAGCCTACCTGTTGGAGTTCACCACTGCTGGCGGCACCCACCGCCTCCATTATCCCAAGTCTGCCAAGGGCAGAGAGCTTGCACAGGGAGCTGTCGTCACCCTTTATTATAACCCCGACGACCCCGCCGAGATGTACGTCGAGGGCGACAAGTCCGTCCTGGGTGCAGAGGTGCTGTATGTGGTGCTGGGCATCGTGCTGCTGGTGCTGATGGCCGGCATCGCCCGCTGAGAGGGGGAGAAGAAAATGAAACTCGAACATTTTGGCATGGCAGAACCCGGTGACTGCCGGGTGGTCTTTTCCGCCGCAGCAGAAGAGCTGGAAGCGGCGGTGCAGGCCGAAAAGACGGTCCTGGACGCTCCGCAGGACGAGGACGACCTGCTGACGGCGGCGGTCAATCGGGCGATTCTGGAGGGTTTCTCGCCCCTGTTCGCCCAGCTGATGAAAGAAAACGATTTGCAGCCCGTCACCGACCCGGATTTTGAACTTCTGGCGGTCAACCGGGCCGAGGGCTTCCGGGCGGGGGCGCAGTTCTTCTGCCTGCCGCCGCTGGAACTGGGAGAGTACACCGGCTTTACCCAGCCCATCCAGCCCCGGCCTATCCGGGAGCTGACCATCGAGCTTGAAATAAACCGCCGCCACGGTGACGAAGACCGCGCCGCCGACGCCGAGGGCAAGCGCGCCCTCCGTGCCAAAGTGATGCAGGACATCTATGCCCAGCGCTGCCAGCAGGCCCGCGTCGTGGCCGAACAGGCCCTCATCGCCCAGCTGGGTACACACGTCACCGGCCCGCTGCCCAAGCAGCTGGTGGCCGGCAACTACTTTGCCGAGCAGCGCCAGTTCAATCTGCGGATGCAGGCCAACGGCGTCAATTTCGACCAGTACTTGAAGGTGCAGGGCCAGACGGTGGAAGAATTCCGAGCCTGGCTCCACGCCGAGGCCGAGCGCAAACTGCGCAGCCGGATGGGTCTGCTGCTGGTGGCGCAGAAAGAAGAGCTCTGGCCGACGGAAGCCGAGGTGGACGACGAGCTTGCCCACTGGGACGCAAAGCGGGACGGGGAGCACACCTTCGCTTCCAACGACCGCCGCCGCGCCGCCCAGCGCATCGCATCCAGCCGCGCCGCTGCTTTTATTCTGGCCCACTCCACCCTCACACCGCCGCCTGCTGAGGCAACGGTGCTGAAAGCCGAAAACAGGTAAAAAAAGAAAATATTGCCGACCCACAAAAAATAAAACAGAGCAAACAAAAATCCCACCGGCCCTGACCGGTGGGATCTTTAAGTTGAAGCGTTAAGTCTCCACGCCCTCGAATTGGCTGTTGTAGAGCTTGGCGTAGAAGCCGCCCTGCGCCAGCAGGGTATCGTGGTCGCCCTGCTCCACGATGTGGCCGTCCTTCATCACGAGGATGACGTCGGCCTCCCGGATGGTGGAAAGGCGGTGTGCCACGATGAAGCTGGTGCGGCCCTGCATCATCCGGGCAAAGGCTGCCTGGATACGCACCTCGGTGCGGGTGTCGATGGAGGAAGTGGCCTCGTCCAAAATCAGCATCGGGGGCAGACAGAGCATCACGCGGGCGATGCAGAGCAGCTGCTTCTGGCCCTGGCTGATGTTGCCGCCGTCCTCGGCGATGACGGTGTCGTAGCCCTCGGGCAGGCGGCGGATGAAGCTGTCGGCATGGGCTGCCTTGGCCGCAGCCACCACCTCGTCGAGGGGGGCGTCCGGCTTGCCGTAGGCGATGTTCTCCCGCACGGTGCCGGCCCGGAGCCAGGTATCCTGCAACACCATGCCGTAGCTGCCGCGCAGCGAGGCGCGGGTCACGTCCCGGATGTCGGTGCCGGAGACTTTGATGGAGCCGCCGTTGACATCATAGAACCGCATGAGCAGATTGATGAGGGTGGTCTTGCCGCAGCCGGTGGGGCCGACGATGGCGATGCGCTGGCCGGGCTTGACGTCCAGAGACAGGCCCTCGATGAGCGGGCGGTCGGGCAGATAGCGGAAAGAGACGTCCTCGATCTGGACGTGGCCGTCCGGCACGAGCTTTGCGGCGTTCTCCGCTTCGGGGGTCTGGTCTTCAGCGTCCAGCAGCTCGAATACACGGGCCGCGCAGGCCAGAGCGTTCTGCAGCTCGGTCACGACGCCGGAAATTTCGTTGAAGGGCTTGGTGTACTGGTTGGCGTAGTTCAGGAAGATGCTCAGCTGGCCGATGGTGATGCCTCCGGCTACGGCATAGATCGCGCCCACGAGGCCGACGCCTGCATAGACGATGTTGTTGACGAAGCGGGTGGCGGGGTTGGTCATGCTGGAAAAGAAGATGGCCTTCAGGCTCACGTCCTGCAGGCGGCCATTCACCTCGTCAAAAGCCTCGAGGCTCTGGGCTTCGTGGCCGAAGGCCTGCACGACCTTCTGGCCCTCTATCATCTCGTTGACAAGGGCAGTCTGCTCGCCGCGCACAGTGCTCTGGCTCTGGAAATACTTGTAGCTGCGCTTTGCGAGGAAGCTGGCCACCACAAGGCTCAGGGGGGTGATGCAGACCACCACCAGCGTGATGGGGATGTTCTGCTGCAGCATGAAGAGCAGGGTGCCGAGGATGGTCAGCACACCCGAGAACAGCTGGGTGAAGCCCATCAGCAGGCCGTCGGCGAAGGTATCCACGTCGGCCACCATCCGGCTCACGATGTCGCCGGAAGGATGGCTGTCGAGGTAAGAGAGGGGAAGGGTCTGGATCTTCCGCATGGCGGCGTTGCGCAGGTCACGGCTGACTGCGAAGGTGATGCGGTTGTTGCAGACGCTCAGCAGCCACTGCGCAAAGGCGGCGACAACAGCCACCACGATGATCTCGTAGATGATGCGCAGTACGCCCGCGAAGTCCACGGCACCTTTGCCCAGCATCATGTCGATGGCACTGCCGCAGAGGATGGGGATATACAGCTGGGCCGCCACGCTCACAGCGGCCACGATGAGGCTGCACACCACGAAGAAGCCGTAGGGCTTGATTTTCTGCAGCACCCGGGTCATGGTGGCCTTCTGCTGTTCAGGGGTCAGCTTGCTTTTTGCTTTTGCACTCATTTCTGCACATCCCCTTTCTTGAACTGGCTCTCGTAAATTTCCTTGTAGACCGGGCAGTTTTCCAGCAGCTCGGCGTGACGGCCAAGGCCCACCATGCGGCCATCGTCCAGCACGATGATCTGGTCGGCGTGCTGCAGGCTGGCGGCGCGCTGGCTGACGATGAAGACGGTCAGATCGCCCGGCAGAGCGGCCAGAGCCTTGCGCAGGGCCGCGTCGGTGGCGTAGTCCAGTGCGCTGGCGCTGTCGTCGAGGATGAGGATGTCCGGCTTGCCCACGAGGGCGCGGGCGATGGTCAGACGCTGTTTCTGACCGCCAGAGAGGTTGCGTCCGCCCTGTTCCACCGGCTCGTCGAGGCCGAGGGGCTTGGATTTCACGAACTCCGCAGCCTGTGCCGTTTCCAGCGCAGCCCAGAGGTCAGCGTCAGAGGCATTCTGGCTGCCCCAGAGCAGGTTCGAGCGGATGGTGCCGCCGAAGAGCTGGGCTTTCTGCATGACTACGGCCACCTTGCCGCGCAGGTCGGCGCGGGGGTACTGCCGGACCGGTCGGCCCATGATCTCCACACTGCCCTCAGTGGCGTCGTAGAAGCGGGGAATGAGGCTGATGAGGCTGGATTTGCCGCTGCCGGTGCCGCCGATGACGCCGATGGTCTGGCCGCGCTTGGCGGTGAAATTGATGTCAGAGAGGCTGGGTGCGCCTGCGCCCTTGTAGGTCAGGCTCACATGGTCGAAACGGACGGCGTCGCCGGCCGTTTCCGCCGGAACATTGCCGGTGAGCTGGGCCGGGAACTCCATGCCGGGCTTTGTGTCCAGAACTGCCTGCACACGGCCTGCACAGGCCAGAGCCTTGCTCACCTGAACGATGAGGTTGGCCAGCTTGACCAGCTCGACCAGGATCTGGTTCATATAGTTGACCAGTGCGATGACGTCGCCGGAGGCCATGCCCCCGATGTTGATCTCGATGCTGCCCACATACAGCAGCGCCACGATGGCAAGGTTGATGATAACGTAGGTCAGCGGGTTCATCAGGGCGGAGATGTGGCCCACGTGGAGCTGCATTTTGGTCAGCAGCTCATTGGCGTCCTCGAAGCGGTCCACCTCGCTCTTTTCCTTGTCGAAGGCGCGGACGACGCGCACGCCGGTCAGGTTTTCACGGGTGAGGCCCAAAACCCGGTCGAGGCGGGTCTGCACCGACTTATAAAGCGGACGGGTGATGACCATGACGCCGAAGACCACGACGCTCAGCAGCGGGATAGCCACCATGAAGATGAGGGCGGCGCGGAAGTTGACCGTAAAGGCCATGATCATGGCGCCGAGCACCACGAAGGGGCTGCGCAGGAACAGACGGAGGAAGAGGTTCAATCCGCTCTGCACCTGATTGACGTCGCTGGTCATCCGGGTGATGAGGGTGCTGGTGCCCATGGTGTCCATCTCGGAAAAGCTCAGAGTCTGGATGTGCTCAAACAGCGCATGACGCAGACCGGTGGAATAACCCACCGCGGCTTTGGCCGAGAAGTATTGGGCCGTCAGGCTGCACGCGAGGCCGACGATGGCCAGAAGCAGCAGGATGCCGCACCGCACGAGGATGTAGTGGAAATCGTGGGCCGCGATACCCACGTTGACGATGTCGGCCATCACAAGCGGCACGAACAGGTCAAATGTAGCTTCCAGCATCTTGAAAAGCGGTGCAAGCACGCTCTCGCGCTTGTAGTCGCTGAGATAGCGAAGCATTTTGTTCAAGGCTCGATACTCCCTTTCTTTCATACATTTAGTCGAGACGCTCCTTATTATAACGCACTCCCAACAGGAATGCTATGTTTTTTGCCAAAGAAAACCGGCTCTGGATGCAGATTTCAGCTCCGGAGATTGAGAAAACCGGAAAATCCTGCTATACTGGAAAGGAATCTCAACGGAAAGAATGGTGGATGCAATGGCAAAAGATGGTGCGGCACGGCTGCGGCTGCGCCCGGTGGGCGCGGCAGACCGCAAAAAGCTGCCGGAATACGGGCCGCTGGGTACGGGCTGTCCGGCGATAGAGCGGGCTGTGGCAGCGCTTTATAAGGGCCAGAACGAGGAGAGCTTCTGGGCGCTGATGAACGCCATCAACTATGCCCTCGAGCTGGACACCAGGGTTCTGGTGCCGCTGGAAGCTGCGTCCGACCAGCCGGACGGGGCCGCCCCGTGGGCGGAGCATCCTGTCCCGGCGGAGAAAGCGAAAGACCTGCAGCCCTGGACCCTGCGCACCCAGAAGGGCCGGTGTTACCTGCCGGTGTTCACCTCAGTGAAGATGGCGGAGGCCGATAAAGGCACGGCCAGCCGCCCCATGGCGGAACGGCTTCTGGCTTCCGCCATGCAGATGGCGCTGGACTCGGACAGCATCGACGGCGTGGTCATCGACCCGTGGACCAGCTCTGCCACGCTGGACTGCTCGCTTTTGAACGGTCTGCTCCACGCCAGCCACGACACCGATGAGCCGGGCGAAGCGGAGCTGCGGGCCGGCAACCGTGCCATGGCCGAGGAACGCTGGGACGACGCGATGCATTATTATCAGCTCTCTGCCGAAGAGGGCTGCGCCGAGGGCCTTGCCATGATGGGCGAGATGCTCTACGAGGGCCGGGGCTGCCGCAAGAGCCCTGCACAGGCCCGCAAGTTCTGGAAAAAAGCCGCCGACGCCGGCGATGTGGCCGCATGGGTGGCGCTGGGCGACGATGCCATGGTGCAGGGAAAAGGGGCCGGTGCGGCTCTGCGGGCCTACCGCAAGGCTCAGAAACTCTGCGCCTCCACCCCCGACATCGCCTATATGCCGCAGGTCTGCCTGCGGGTGGCCCAGTATGAGACCCAGTATATCTCCCGCAAAAAGGCGCTGGCTCAGCTGGCTGAGGCGAAGCAGGGCTTCCTCGTCCGCAAAAAAGAGGGCGACGAGACGGCCCAGAGCTGGCTGGACGAGACGGAGGCCGTCATCCGCCAGCTGCTTGAGAGAGAATGAGCGGAAACACAAAATCTTTACAAATGCTCTAAGAAATCGTCATACGGAACCGATATGATATTGAAGGAAAAATATGCGCGTCGCAAAAACAGAGAGGACGACCAGAATGAGCAAAGTGATCGGTATTGACCTTGGCACCACGAACAGCTGCGTGGCAGTGGTGGAGGGCGGTAAGCCCGTCGTCATCACCAACGCAGAGGGAGAGCGCACCACCCCCAGCGTGGTGGCGTTCACCAAAGACGGCGAGCGTCTGGTGGGCGGCGCGGCAAAGCGCCAGCTTGCCACCAACTCCGGCCGGACGGTGTCCAGCATCAAGCGGCATATGGGCAGCGACTACCGCGTCCACATCGACGGCAAAGACCTGACTCCGCAGGAGATCAGCGCCATGATACTGACCAAGATACGCCGCGACGCCGAGAGCTACCTGGGTGAGCCGGTGACGGAGGCCGTCATCACCGTCCCCGCTTACTTTGACGACAGCCAGCGCAAGGCCACCCAGGATGCGGGCCGCATCGCAGGCCTGAACGTCCTGCGCATCATCAATGAGCCTACCGCCGCCGCTGTGGCCTACGGCCTTGACAACGAAGCGCCCCAGAAGATCCTGGTCTACGATCTCGGCGGCGGCACCTTCGATGTCTCCATCATCGAGATCGAAGACGGCACCTTCACGGTGCTGGCCACCGGCGGCGATACCCGCCTCGGCGGCGACGACTTTGACCAGCGCATCGTGGAATATGCCGTGGCAGAGTTCAAGAAATCGGACCGTATCGACCTCTCCCGCGACCCCGCCGCCATGGGACGCCTGAAAGAGGAGGCCGAAAAGGCCAAGAAAGAGCTGTCCAGCGCCCTCTCGGCCCAGCTCAATCTGCCCTTCATCGCTGTGGGCAAGGACGGCCCCCACCACCTCGATCTGACCATCTCCCGCCCCCAGTTCGAGATGATGACCGGCGACCTGCTGGCACGGACGGTGGCCCCGGTGCAGAATGCACTGCGGGATGCCGGCATCTCGGCTTCGCAGCTGGGCAAAGTCCTTCTCGTGGGCGGCAGCACCCGGATGCCTGCCGTCGAGCGTCAGGTGAAGGAGCTGCTGGGCTGTGAACCGAGCCACAGCCTCAACCCCGACGAATGCGTGGCGATGGGGGCCGCTGTGCAGGGCGGTCTGTTACAGGGCGGCGGCAAGCTGGCTGGTGCTTCTGGTGCAGCGGCGCAGGGCCTTGTGCTGATGGACGTCACTCCGCTGACCCTCTCCATCGAGACACTGGGCGGCGTGGCGACCCCCCTCATCACCCGCAACAGCATGATCCCCACCCGCAAGAGCCAGATATTCACCACGGCCCGCCCCATGCAGACCAGTGTGGAGATCAACGTCCTGCAGGGTGAGCGGCATTTCGCCCGCGACAATAAGAGCCTCGGCAAGTTCAAGCTGAACGGCATCCGGGCCAGCTTCTCGTCCAAGCCCCAAATCGAAGTCACCTTTGATATTGACGTCAACGGCGTCGTGAAAGTCTCGGCCAAAGACCTCGGCACCGGCCGGGAGCAGAACATCACCATCACCGGCAGCACGAACCTCTCGGAGAATGAGATCCAGCGCGCCATGGCCGACGCGGCCGCCTACGAGGCCGAGGACAGCCGCCGCAAAGAGCGGCTTGACCTCCACAATCAGGCCGAGGTGCTGGCTTATAAGGTGGACGAGGCCCTCTCCAAGTGCAAGAAGGAGCTGGACAAGGAGGAGAAGAACCGCATCAAAGCCGATGTGGCGAACCTCCGCCGCTGCCTGCGGAAGGATAAGCCCGAGAAGATGAACGAAACGGAGGAAGCAGACCTCCGTCAGGCCAAGAGCCAGCTCGAAGCATCCGCAAACCACCTGATGGTGCTCTATGCATCGGAGCAGAGCGAGAACGGCTCGGACGGAACCATTCGATAAACAGTAAGACCCCCGCTGCGTTTGCAGCGGGGGTCTTTTGCGTCTGAGGGAAAAGTATCTATGGAAAACGAAGAGGAGAGAGGGAAAAGCTTATCGGCCAACGATGAGGTCGCGGCGGCCGCGGAAGCCCACGGTGAGGTGAGCACTGCTGCCGAGGTGGCGCAGAGTGACCCGGGTGCCGGGCTTCTGGTCCTGGCACAGCAGAGTCAGGTTCAGGGTGGTGGAAGTCTTGCCGGTCTTGAGCACCAGCGTGCTTACGCCCTGATTCATCAGGGTCTGCATGTCGAGGATGGTGGTGCGGAAGGTGGCGTTGTCATCGGGGGCGTCCAGCGTCAGCACGCGGCCTTCCTGACGGGCGGTGTAGAGCACCTGCTTGCCCAGCAGGCCCTTGACGGTGTAGCGGGCTTCGCTCTTCTCCACCGGCGTGTCAGAGGGCAGGGGGGTCTCGCCGGAGATCATCATCACGTTGCCCTGAATGGGGTTCTCCACCGGGGAAGCGTAGCCGCCGTAGTTGGGGTCTACCTCCCCCACCGGAACGTCAGAGTGGAGAGCGATGTCACCCTGAACCATGACCTCGGACGACTGAGGGGGCAGATAACCGGCAACGGTCACATCCTCGGCGTCGGTAGCAAAGGCACCCACGCTCATGGCGGCGGTCATGGTCAGCAGCGCGGCAGCAGCGGCAGCGCGGCGGGCAGTGTTCTTGTTCAGCAGTCTCATAGTAGTATCCTCCTGTAGATGTAGGAAGTCAATCTCTTCGTCAGCGCTGGTGCGCTGACGGAGAGGTTTATCCCAAATGCTTTTATCAGCGGTACGGCGTATCAGAAAACCGCCGTATCTGTAATGAATACGGATACGGCGGCTGGATTATTGCAGAGATCCTATTTTAATTTTCGCTGGAATCTTTTTCCTCAAGGATAGCCATGAACTCGTCGCCGGTGATGGTCTCCTTTTCATAAAGGTACTTCGCCAGCTCGTCGAGCTTTGCACGGTTGTCGGTGAGGATCTTGATGGCCTTTTCGTGCTGGGCCTTTACCAGCTCCACGACCCGCTGGTCGATCTCGCGCTGGGTCTGCGCCGAGCAGGCCAGCGAGGTGTCGCCGCCCAGATACTGGTTGTTCACCGTCTCCAGGGCCACCATGTCGAACTCTTTGCTCATGCCGTAACGGGTGAGCATGGCGCGGGCAAGCTTGGTGGCCTGCTCGATGTCGTTGGACGCGCCGGTGGTGATGGAGCCGAACACCACTTCCTCGGCAGCACGTCCGCCGGTGAGGGTGGCGATCTTATTTTCCAGCTCTTCCTTGGTCATCAGGTAGTGGTTGCCCTCTTCGACCTGCATGGTGTAGCCCAGTGCGCCCGAGGTGCGGGGGATGATGGTGATCTTCTGCACGGGTGCGGAGTGATTCTGAAGCGCCGCCACCAGTGCGTGGCCGATCTCATGGTAGGCCACGATGCACTTTTCCTTGTCGGTGAGGATGGAGTTCTTCTTCTGGTAGCCGGCAATGACCACCTCGATGCTCTCCTCGAGGTCGGCCTCGGTCACGCTCTTGCGGCCGGCGCGCACGGCCCGCAAGGCGGCTTCGTTGACGATGTTGGCCAGCTCTGCGCCGGAGGCACCGGAGGCCATCCGGGCCACGGTGTTGAAGTCGATGCCGGGGGCAAGAGCGACTTTCCTGGCGTGGACCTTCAGGATCTCTTCGCGGCCCTTGAGGTCGGGCAGTTCCACAGGAACACGACGGTCAAAGCGGCCGGGACGGGTCAGAGCCGGGTCAAGGGAATCCGGACGGTTGGTGGCCGCGAGGATGATGACGCCGCTGTTGCCCTCGAAGCCGTCCATCTCGGTGAGCAGCTGGTTCAGGGTCTGCTCACGCTCGTCGTTGCCGCCCAGCTGGCCGCTGTTGCGCTTCTGGCCAATGGCGTCTATCTCGTCGATGAAGACGATGCAGGGAGCTTTTTCCTTGGCCTGCTTGAAGAGGTCACGGACTTTGGATGCGCCCATGCCCACGAACATCTCCACAAACTCCGAGCCGGAGATGGAGAAGAACGGCACGTTGGATTCGCCCGCCACGGCCTTTGCCAGCATGGTCTTGCCGGTACCCGGAGGGCCGACGAGCAGGATGCCCTTGGGCATCGAGGCACCGATCTCTTCGTATTTCTTGGGGTCGTGCAGATAATCTACGATCTCCTGTAAGTTCTCTTTGGCCTCATCCTCGCCGGCCACATCCGCAAAGCGGATGCCGTGGGTGGATTGGACGTAGACCTTGGCGTTGGACTTGCCCACGCCGCCGAACATCATCGAGTTCGCGCCGCCGGCCTTTTCCATGAGCTTTTTGTTCATGAAATTGCCCAGCCAGACGAAGAGGACGATGGGCAGCACAAAGCTCAGCAGAAAGCTCATCAGCGGCGAAGCCTGCTCGACGATCTCGCTGGAAAACTCGGCCCCCGCGTCGTAGAGGCGCTGGGTCAGGTCAGGGTCGTTCATTAGGCCGGTCTTGTAAATTTGCTTTTCGTCTTTATCAGTAAAGATGATCTGGTTCGATTCTACATCCACCCGGCCGATGTCTTTGTCCTCGGTCATAGACATGAAGGTGCCGTAGTCCACTTCTTTTACCTGCCGTTCGCTCATCCACGGCACGAGCACGAAGTTGAGCAGCATCAGCACCAGTAATACAATGGCGTAGTAAATAGCCAATGGCTTTTTGGGGGTCTTGACTTCTTTCATGGGGGTCCCTCCTTACGTTGCAAACAGCATACCACGACGCCATTTCAGAAACCAGCGTTTCGAGGCGAACTTTGCAAAAACTTCGCAGATTCTTAACAAAGCAAAGGATCCACCCGCAAATTTTGAAAATTTATGCTGCTATTTATATGAAATCGTTTCATTTTAATTGTGAACAAAACTGCTTGACAGGGGCGGCGGGTTTTGCTAAAATGAAACCACTTTGAACAAAGCGCAAATGCGTTGACGGGGAAAAAACGATTTTCTTCTGCGTACAGAGAGCTGCCGGATGGTGCAAGGCGGTGCAGAGGGTCTCGGTTACTGGCCCCTGAGCGGCAGGACTGAAGCAGACAGTAGGTCCTGACGGAAGCCCACCGTTATAAGGGCAGCGATTCGCCTCAAAAAGCCGATCGTGCAGAGCGGCTGTGCTTTTGGCACAGCAAAGAGAGTGGTACCACGGGTGCCCTGTAACAGAAATTACAGGCTCTCGTCTCTCAGGGGATTTCGTCCCTTGAGAGACGGGAGCCTTTTCGTTTGTTAAATTGCTAAAAGGAGTCAACCTCTCCGTCACGCCTACGGCGTGCCACCTCTCCTATCGAGGAGAGGCCTTGGCATTCCGTAAAGCTTTCCCTCTTCGCCAGAGGCTCCCCTCGGTAGGGGAGCTGTCGAGCGCGAGCGAGACTGAGAGGTTGACACAGCAAAAATGGAGGACAAGAATTATGATGGACGCTACCAAGTACGCACCGGGATATTATCCGGTCCCCGCCGGTTATGACAGCTGGGTCAAGAAAGACCACATCGAGAAAGCTCCCACCTGGTGCAGCGTGGACCTGCGCGACGGCAATCAGGCCCTTATCGTCCCCATGAGCCTCGAGGAAAAGCTGGAATTCTTCCAGATGCTGGTCAAAATTGGCTTCAAGGAGATCGAAGTCGGCTTCCCGGCCGCCAGCGAGACGGAGTACGAGTTCCTCCGTACCCTCATCGAGAAGAACATGATCCCCGACGATGTCACCGTGCAGGTGCTGACCCAGTGCCGCGACCATATCATCCGCCGCACCTTCGAGGCTGTCAAGGGCGCACCCCGTGCGGTCATCCACTTCTATAACTCCACCTCCGTCGCCCAGCGCGAGCAGGTGTTCCACAAGTCTAAGGAGGAGATCAAGCAGATCGCCATGGACGGCGCAAAGCTGGTCAAGCAGCTGAGCGAGGAGTATGAGGGCAACTTCCTCTTCGAGTACAGCCCCGAGAGCTTCACCGGTACCGAGGTGGACTACGCCGTTGAGGTCTGCAACGCGGTCCTGGACATCATGCAGCCCACCCCCGACCGCCCCATGATCATCAACCTGCCGGTCACGGTCGAGATGAGCATGCCCCACGTTTACGCAAACCAGATCGAGTATTGCGACAAGCACCTCAAGTACCGCGACAGCGTCATCATCTCCACCCATCCGCATAATGACCGCGGCACCGGCGTCGCCTGTGCAGAGCTGGCCGTTCTGGCAGGCGCTCAGCGGGTGGAGTGCTGCCTCTTCGGCAACGGCGAGCGCACCGGCAACGTGGACGCTGTGACCCTCGCCATGAATATGTACAGCCACGGCGTAGACCCGAAGCTGGACTTCTCCGATATGCCCGCCATCTGCGCCACCTATGAGCGGGTCACCCGGATGCACATCTACGAGCGCACCCCCTACGCCGGCCAGCTGGTGTTCGCCGCCTTCTCGGGCAGCCATCAGGACGCCATTGCAAAGGGCATGGCCTACCGCAAGGAGAAGGGCGACCACCGCTGGACCTGCCCCTATATCCCGGTGGACCCTCACGACATCGGCCGCACCTACGACGCCGACGTCATCCGCATCAACAGCCAGAGCGGCAAGGGCGGCATCGGCTTTGTGCTGGAGCAGAACTACGGCTACAACCTGCCCGCCAAGATGCGCGAGGCGTTGGGCTACAAGGTCAAGAGCGTGTCCGACCACAGCCACAAGGAGCTGAGCGCAGGCGAAGTGCTCCACATCTTCGAGGATACCTTCCTCAACAAGTCGAAGCCCCTGTCTGTCGTCGAGGCCCACTTCGCACAGGTCAACGGCATCACCGCCACCGTCACGCTGGATCTGAACGGTCAGCGCAAGGTGGTCACCTCGGTGGGTAATGGCCGTCTGGATGCTGTGGCAAACGCTATCCAGAGCGCCACCGGCATGGACTTCCACCTGGAAACTTACTCCGAGCACAGTCTGGACGAAGGCTCCACCTCCCGCGCCGCTTCCTACGTCGGCCTCGAGTGGGGCGACGGCATCGTCACCTGGGGTGCAGGCAGCGATACCGATATTATCGTGGCCGGTATCCATGCACTGGTGAGTGCCATCAATAATAAGTAAAGAGAGTAAATAAGGGGCAGCTCTGCACAACCTCTCCGTCATTGCTTCGCAATGCCACCTCCCCTATCGAGGGGAGGCCTTGGCATTCCCCGCAAAGTAAACGGTTTCGCCAGAGGCTCCCCTACTAGGGGAGCTGACGCCGCAGGCGGCTGAGAGGTTGGACAGAGGAGAGACTGACCATAGAGAACAAGATACGATAAAAGGAGAGTACCATCATGGGAATGACCCAGACGCAGAAAATTCTGGCCGCACACGCAGGCCTCGCCGAGGTCAAGGCAGGCCAGCTCATCAACGCCAAGCTCGACATCGTGCTGGGCAATGACATCACTACCCCCGTCGCCATCAACGAGTTCGAAAAGGCGGGCTTCAACGGCGTGTTCGACAAAGAGCACATCGCCATCGTCCTCGACCACTTCGTTCCCAACAAGGACATCAAGAGCGCGACCCAGTCCAAGCAGTGCCGCGAGTTCGCCAACAAGTACGACATCCTCAACTTCTACGATGTGGGCCAGATGGGCATCGAGCACGCTCTGCTGCCCGAAAAAGGCATCGTGACAGCCGGTGACTGCGTCATCGGCGCCGACAGCCACACCTGTACTTACGGCGCACTGGGCGCATTCTCCACCGGCGTTGGCTCCACCGATATGGCCGCCGGCATGGCTACCGGCATGGCATGGTTCAAGGTGCCTGCCGCCATCAAGTTCGTGCTAAACGGCAAGCTGCCGCCGAAAGTTTCCGGCAAAGACCTCATCCTCCACATCATCGGTATGATCGGCGTGGATGGTGCGCTGTATAAGTCGATGGAGTTCACCGGCCCGGGCGTCGCTTCCCTCTCCATGGACGACCGCCTGAGCATCTGCAACATGGCTATCGAGGCCGGTGCCAAGAACGGCATCTTCCCCGTGGACGACGTGACCAAGGCTTATCTCAAGGGCCGCAGCCAGCGCGAGCCGGTGTTCTATGAGGCCGACCCGGACGCCGAGTACGAGAAGACCATCGAAATCGACCTCTCTGCCCTCGAGCCGACCGTCAGCTACCCCCACCTGCCCGAGAACACCCACCCCGCCAGCGAGGGCAAGGACATCAAGATCGACCAGGTGGTCATCGGCAGCTGCACCAATGGCCGCCTCGAGGATATGGAAGCCGCATACAACATCCTGAAGGGCAAACACATCGCAAAGGGCGTGCGCGGCATCATCATCCCCGCCACCATGGCCGTGTACAAGGAGTGCATCCTCCGCGGCTGGACGACGGCCTTCATCGACGCGGGCTGCATCGTCTCCACCCCCACCTGCGGCCCCTGCCTCGGCGGCTACATGGGCATCCTCGCCGAGGGTGAGCGCTGCGTCTCCACCACCAACCGCAACTTCGTGGGCCGCATGGGCCACGTCAAGAGCGAGGTGTATCTGGCTTCGCCCGCTACCGCTGCCGCCAGCGCACTGACCGGCTACATCACCGACCCCCGCACGGTCTGAGAAAAGGAGAGTCACCCATGAACAACGCAAACGGTTCTGTTTTCAAATACCCGGATAACGTGGATACCGATGTCATCATCCCGGCCCGCCACCTGAACACGCAGGATGCCAAGGAGCTTGCCGCCCACTGCATGGAGGACATTGACAAGGACTTCATCAACAACGTCAAGGACGGCGACATCATGGTGGGCGGCTGGAACTTCGGCTGCGGCTCCTCCCGTGAGCACGCACCGCTGGCCATCAAGACCGCCGGTATTTCTGTCGTCATCGCCAAGAGCTTCGCGCGCATCTTCTACCGCAACAGCATCAACATCGGCCTGCCCATCATGGAATGCCCCGAGGCTGTGGACGCCATCAGCGCAGGCGATACGGTCAGCGTGAACTTTGATACCGGCGTCATCACCGATGAGACCACCGGCAAGACCTTCCAGGCCGAACCCTTCCCGCCGTTCATCCAGAAGATTATCGCCGACGGCGGTCTGATGAAGTCGCTGACGAAGAAATAAGGAGCCTAAAATGGAAAAAAACATTGCTGTCATCTGGGGCGACTGCTCCAGCCCCGAGATCGTGAAGCAGACCCTCCGCGTTCTCGATAAGGTGGCCGAAAAGTACGGCCACACCTTCCACTACACCGACGCCGCAATGGGCGGCGAGGCCATCGACAAGTACGGCGACCCGCTGCCCCAGCATGAGTTGGACAAGTGCCTCGCGGCCGACAGCGTCCTTCTGGGCGCTGTGGGCGGCCCCAAGTGGGAGGGCCTGCCCGGTGAGCAGCGCCCCGAAAAGGGCCTGCTCCGCCTCCGCGCCGGGATGGGCCTCTACTCCAACAACCGTCCGGCCAGGATCTGGCCCCAGCTGGCCCCGGCCAGCCCTCTCAAGCCTGAGATCGTGGCCAAAGGCATCGACTTCATCATCGTGCGTGAGCTGATCGGCGGTGTCTACTTCGGCAAGCACGAGACTTACACGCTGGAAAACGGCGAGAAGCAGGCGGTGGACTCCATGCCCTACTCGGAGCACGAGATCGAGCGCATCGGCCGCATCGGCTTTGAGACGGCCATGAAGCGCCGCAGGAAGCTCTGCTGCGTGGATAAGGCCAACGTGCTGGATACCAGCCGCCTCTGGCGTGCGGTCATGCACCGCCTGCAGGCTGAGTACCCCGAGGTGGAGTACAGCGAGATGTTCGTGGACAACTGCGCCATGCAGGTCGTCAAGGACCCCAGCCAGTTCGACGTCATCGTCACTGAGAATATGTTCGGCGACATCATCTCCGATGAGGCTTCCATGATCACCGGCTCCATCGGCATGATCCCCTCGTCCAGTCTGGGCGATGGGACCCGCGGCCTGTATGAGCCCATCCATGGCTCTGCCCCCGACATCGCGGGCAAGGACATCGTCAACCCTACTGCCTGCATCCTCTCCGCCGCTATGATGCTGCGCTACTCCTTCGGTATGGCTGAGGAGGCCGACGCCATTGAGAACGCGGTGAATAAGGTTCTGGACAAGGGCCTGCGCACCGCCGACAACATGAGCGAGGGCTGCACCTGCCTCGGCTGCACCGCCATGGGTGACGCTATCCTCGCGGAGATTTGAGTTTACCGGAAAGTAATAGGATAAAGTGGAATATCCCGCCGCTGTTCGCTGTTTGGTGAATGGCGGCATTTTTTCTATAATACAATGTCAGCAAATTCCGCTTTCGGCCTTAAAGTGTGAAATAGATTCATTTGACAAAACAATTTATGTAAACTATACTAAATCCTATCTTTAACAATAAAAATAGCCCGTGTGCCGGGATGGATAAACAGAGATAGGATGGGAAAACCGATATGCTGACACTGGATAAGATCTACCACGCCGCCTTTGTCCTCAAGGATGTAGCACGCAAGACAGACCTCATCGAGGCACCCCGGCTCTCCAAAGACTGCCAGCTCTACCTCAAGACCGAGAACCTGCAGGTGACCGGCAGCTTCAAGGTGCGCGGCGCTTACTATAAGATCAGCCAGCTCTCCAAGGAAGAAAGCGATAAAGGCGTCATCGCCTGCTCGGCGGGCAACCACGCACAGGGCGTGGCACTGGCTGCTACCCGCCGCGGCATCAAAAGCATCGTCTGCATGCCGGACGGCGCGCCCATCATGAAGGTGGAGAACACCAAGAACCTCGGTGCGGAGGTCTGCCTCGTGCCCGGTACCTACGACGACGCCCACGACAAGGCCGTGGAGCTGCAGGAAGAGACGGGCATGACCTTCATCCACCCCTACGACGACGAGCAGGTCATTGCCGGTCAGGGTACTATCGGCCTCGAAATTCTCGACCAGCTGCCTGATGTGGACGCCGTCATCGTGCCTGTGGGAGGCGGCGGACTCATTTCCGGCGTGGCCTTCGCCATCAAGAGCCTGAAGCCCGACGTCAAGGTCTACGGCGTGCAGGCCGAGGGCGCACCCAGCATGTACCGCTCTCTTCACGAGCACAAATACCAGACCCTTTCTGCAGTCTCCACCTTCGCAGACGGCATTCAGGTCAAGACTCCCGGTGAGCTGACCTACAAGCTCTGCGAGGAGTATGTGGACGACATCGTCACTGTTACCGAGGACGAGACTGCAGCTGCCATCCTCTCCCTGATGGAAAACCAGAAGCTGGTGGCCGAAGGCGCAGGCGCTGTACCTGTGGCGGCGGCGCTCTTCCACAAGCTGCCCATCGAAGGCAAGAAGGTCGTCTGCCTCGTCTCCGGCGGCAACATCGACGTGAACATCCTCAACCGTGTCATCACCCGCGGCCTCGTCATGAGCGGCCGCAAAGCCAACCTGACCATCGCGCTGGAAGACAAGCCCGGCCAGCTGCAGCAGGTGGCTGACATCGTTTCCCGCTGCGGCAGCAATGTGGTGTCCGTCCTCCACGACGGCTCCGACCCCAATATGCCCATTTCCAGCTGCTTCCTCAAGCTAACTCTCGAGACCCGCGACAACGCCCAGATCGAGCAGATCCGGCAGGAGCTCACCAAGGCAGGCTTCCAGCTGGTGGCCGAGCGCGTATAACTTTATCGGTAAATGCAGAAACGCCGCCCGAACGGGCGGCGTTTCGTTTTGTCAGCCGATGATCTCGTACTGGAAATATTCGCACTTGAGCTTGCTGCCCACGTCGATTTCCGGCGGCAGGAGTGCCAGTGCCACCGGGTTCAGCTCGTCGCTCTCGATGTCGGTGCGGCGCAGGTTGACGTAATCGCCGTCAAAGCTCACGACTTCGTAATACCAAGGCCCCATACTGTTTCCTCCCGTGATTCATTCCTGTGTATTCTCTTTTTCCTGCTTCCGCCAGTGGCAGTACGGCCCGAGGATGCAGACGGCGGCGAGTATCATCACCGCGAGGATGATGCTGGTGACGGTATGATTGTCGGAGAAAAAGTAGAACAGCAGCTGCCCGCCGCCTACGATAAGCTCCAGCACACCCAGAAGCCTCTGCCAAAGGCGGCGGGCCTCGGCGCTGGCAGATTTCAGCCGCTTGCCCAGTATGCCGGGCAGCTCGAGGCGGAGGACGTCCGCCGCGCCCCATACCAGAAAAAGGATGCCGAGAATGATATGGTCCATAAGCTACGCTCCTTTCTGCGTCACGTGCTGAACAGGAAAACTTTTACAGTGCAAGTATATCATATTGGTGAGACCCCGGCAAGGATGGGATTTGCCTGCCCGGCTCAGAAAATTTGGATGGAACCGCCCGGCGGGCTTGTGGAATTTTGAAAAATATGCTATACTATTCTCTACTGATGCGCCATCGCCAAGCGGTAAGGCAGGGGACTTTGACTCCCCCATCGTAGGTTCGACTCCTGCTGGCGCAACTGTATAAAAAAGCCCCCGGATGCATTGCTTTCAGCGCATCCGGGGGCTTTTTATCTTATCTTACAGGATGTCGATGTACTCACCGGCCAGAGCCTTGTTCATGCTGCGGACGGCGCAGAACTTGCCGCACATGGAGCAGGTGTCGCTGTGGTCGTCTTCGGGCAGGCGGGCGTCACGGATGGCCTTTGCCGTCTCGGGGTCGAGGGCGCAGGCGAACTGTGCATCCCAGTCGAGGACGCGGCGGGCGTCGCCCATCTTGTCGTCGATGTCCCGGGCGTGAGGGATGCCCTTGGCGATGTCGGCGGCGTGGGCGGCGATCTTAGAAGCCACGATGCCCTGCTTGACGTCGTCCACATTGGGCAGAGCCAGATGCTCGGCGGGGGTGACATAGCACAGGAAGGCTGCACCGCTCATGGCCGCGACAGCGCCGCCGATGGCAGCGGTGATGTGGTCATAGCCGGGGGCGATGTCGGTGACGATGGGGCCGAGGACGTAGAAAGGTGCGCCCATGCAGATGGTCTTCTGGATCTCCATGTTGGCGGCGACCTGGTTCAGAGGCACATGGCCAGGGCCTTCCACCATGACCTGGACGTTGTGCGCCCAGGCCCGCTTGGTCAGCTCGCCCAGACGCACCAGCTCTTCGATCTGGCAGACGTCGGTAGCGTCAGCAAGGCAGCCGGGGCGGCAGGCATCGCCCAGAGAGATGGTGACGTCGTGCTCTTCGCAGATGTCCAGGATCTCGTCAAAGTGCTCATAGAAGGGGTTCTCGTTGCCGGTCATGCACATCCATGCAAACACCAGCGAGCCGCCGCGGCTGACGATGTTCATCTTCCGCTTATGCTTGCGGATCTGCTCGATGGTCTTGCGGGTGATGCCGCAGTGGAGGGTGACGAAGTCCACGCCGTCCTCTGCGTGCAGACGCACCACGTCGATGAAGTCCTGTGCCGTCAGGGTGGCAAGGTCGCGCTGGTAGTGGATGACCGAGTCGTACACCGGCACAGTGCCGATCATGACGGGGCATTCGTGGGTCAGCTTCTGACGGAAGGGCTGGGTATTGCCGTGGCTCGAGAGGTCCATGATGGCCTCTGCGCCCATGTTGACGGCGCTCATGACCTTCTGCATCTCGATGTTGTAGTCCTTGCAGTCGCGGGAGACGCCGAGGTTGACGTTGATCTTGGTGCGGAGCATGGAGCCGATGCCCTCGGGGTTCAGGCACTCGTGGTGCTTGTTGGCCGGGATGGCGACCTTGCCCTCAGCGACCAGCTGACGGATCTCTTCGACGGTACGGTACTCCTTCTTGGCCACCGTTTCCATCTGGGGCGTGACGATGCCCTTGCGGGCGGCATCCATCTGTGTGGTGTAAGTCTGCATTTGAAAATCCTCCGAAAATACGCTCTCTTTATTTATGAACAGCGTCCGGGACGCCGTGCATCCAGTTTTCGACCCCGACGCCGCCTAGAGTGTGGTCCAGCGGGCCGGAGCCGCGGCCCAGATCGAGCTGCGCGTTCAGCGCGTCGGTCAGGTAAGCCTTGGCCCGGGCGATAGCTTCTTCCAGCGCAAACCCTTTGGCAAGGTTGGCTGCAATGGCACTGGACAGAGTGCAGCCCGTACCGTGGGTGTTGGGGTTGGCGATACGCTTACCCGGAAACCAGATCTCCGTGCCATCCGGGAAGGTGAGCAGATCGTCGGCGTCGGTGTCACTGTGGCCGCCCTTGAGCAGGACGGCACAGCCGCAGTCGGTGGCGATGGCCCGGGCGGCGGCGCTCATGTCGGCACGGCCCGAGATGTGCAGGCCGGACAACACTTCGGCCTCGTGCCGGTTGGGCGTGATGACCTCGGCCAGAGGGAACAGCTCCCGGCGCAGAGTGCGCACGGCATCCGATGCGATCAGATCAGAGCCGGAGGTGGCTACCATCACGGGGTCCACGACGATGTGTTCCGCCTTGTAAAAGCGGAGACGCTCGGCGATCGTCTCAATGAGCCGGGCAGAGGACACCATGCCGATCTTGACGGCGCAGGGGCGGATGTCGGTGAAGACGGCGTCTATCTGTTGGGCCAGAAATTCGGGGCTGACCTCGAAGATGCCGGATACACCGGTGGTGTTCTGGGCCGTCAGGGCAGTGATAGCGCTCATGGCGAAGACGCCGTTCATGGTCATGGCTTTGAGGTCGGCCTGAATGCCGGCGCCGCCGCTGGAATCGCTGCCCGCGATGGTAAGTGCAGTTTTCATGGGGTTGCTCCTTTATCGCAAGTCAAGAAATTCGTGCAACATTCAAACAGCATATTTGCGATATGCAATTCAACGCTGTTGCGGTTGCATTAAAAAGTTGAATTGCTATAGATGATTTGTTCTGTCAGTGCCTTCAGCTCTTTGCACTCAGCCTCAATGTCCTCGGCGCTGAAGATCGCGCTCACGAGGGCCACGCCGTCCGCGCCGGAGCCTTTGAGCTTGAGGATATTGTCTTTATGGATGCCGCCGATGGCCACGACCGGCACATCCACGGAGTCGCAGATCTCTTTCAGTCTGCCCTCCGGCAGGACATCCACATCGGTTTTGGTGTGGGTGGAAAATGCCGCACCGACGCCCAGATAATCCGCGCCGTGGGCCACGGCCAGCTGTGCTTCCTCGACGGAATGGGCCGACACACCGATGATCATGTCAGGGCCGACCTTGGCGCGGACGTCCGCTGCAGCCATATCTTCCTGCCCGACATGGATGCCGTCGGCATGGCATTTTATAGCGATCTCGACGTTATCGTTGATGATGAAGGGTACGCCATAGCTGCGGCAGAGGGCGGAAAGCTCCATGGCTTCCTGCAAAAATGCCGCGTCGTCCAGCTCCTTTTCCCGCAGCTGGACGCAGGTGACGCCGCCTTTCAGCGCGTCTTCCACCTGCTGGCGGAGGGTCTCGCGGCCCGTCCACGCCCGGTCGGTGACGGCGTAGAGAAGCATGGTGTGTTTATCGCATTTCATAGCGTGCTCCTTCCTCGAGCTGTTCGGGGGTCATGTTGAAGATCGCGTCGATGATGTAATTGCGGTAGGTGGCGTTGCCGTCCAGCCTGGACAGGCGGCTGTGAGCTGCTTCGCCCGCAAGGCCCATGGCGCAGACAGCTGCAGCAGCGGCTTCCAGAGGCTTGTCCGGGTTGGCCGCACAGAATGCCGCCGTCAGGGCCGAAAGCTGACAGCCAGTGCCGGTGACGGCGCTCATCATGGGGTGGCCGTTGCGGATGCAGAAAGCCCGCTCTCCGTCGGCCACGATGTCGATGGCACCGGTGACGGCGACGACCGCCCCTGTGCGGGCCGCAAACGCTTTGGCGAATGCCACGGTCTTGTCCAGCGTCTCGTCCGTCACCTTGTCGGCGGTGTCGGCGTCCACGCCTTTCGTGGTGCCGCTGCCTGCCGCCAGCGTCCGAATCTCGGAGATGTTGCCCCGGATGACTGTGAACTTCACTTCCCGCAGGAGGCGCAGTGCCGTTTCGGTGCGCAGATGGGAAGCGCCTGCGCCCACGGGGTCCAGCACGACAGGACGGCCCAGCCGGTTGGCAGTGTGTCCCGCCAGCAGCATGGAGGGGATGGTGCGGCTGTTCAACGTGCCGATGTTGAGGTTCAGCCCGGCACACAGCGAGGTGATGTCCTCGACCTCGGCGGCATCATCCGCCATGATGGGGGACGCCCCGCAGGCGAGGACGATGTTGGCACAGTCGTTGACGGTGACGTAGTTGGTGATGTTATGGACAAGCGGGCTTTTGGCCCGGACGTTGGCAAGGATGTTCCGAAACATGGCTTCTCCTTCGAATCAGCTCAGGCTGGCCTGCATGGCGCGGAGTGCGCCTGCGCGGGAAAGTGCGCCCAGCAGTGCGCCTGCAATGATGGCACCGCCGGCGGTGGAGACGAGGAAGGGGACGATGTAGGCGTAGAACGCAATGTCACCGGCGCTCTTGCCCATCAGCAGGATGGCAACGGGGTAGGCGCACAGACCGCCGAGGATGGAGGTGCCGAACACCTCGCCCACGAGGGTGGGCAGCAGCTTATTGGTCTTGTGGAAGACGATGCCGCAGAGCAGTGCGCCGAACATGCTGCCGGGGAAAGCCATCAGACTGCCCAGACCCAGCAGGTTGCGCAGCAGAGAGGCGACGAAAGCTACGCCCACGCCGTAGTAAGGCCCCAGCAGGACAGCGCAGAGGATGTTGACCATGTGCTGCACAGGGGCGCATTTGCTGCCGAAGACCGGGAAGGAGAAGACGCTGCCCACGACAGCGACAGCGCAGAACATACCGGCGAGGGCCAGCTTTTTGGCAGAATAGTGTTTCATAGTGAGTGCTCCTTTTCAATAAAAAATAAGTGCAGGAGCAGACCGCCGCTCCCGCACACGAACAGACCCGGCACCCGCGCAGAGATGCCGGAAACGGAAGAAGCGGTCGAGGCTCACTGGCCTCCTCTCACGCCGGAACACGGCTTCCCATCGCATACAAAACCCCAGACTCAGGGCGCTCCCCCTCAGTCGGCAACAAAAAAACAGGAGACGCCTCGAGCGGTGTCTCCTGTAAAAATCCATAAACAGTGTTATGACTTCCTACGGCGGCATTATCCGCATCAGGTGCAGAAACTGTCCGAAAACAATTTCTAAGGGTCGAAGTTCGAGAACTCCCTCTCAGCCTGCTTCTACAAGCTCCCCTGTATTTGTTTGTCGGGAGTATTCTACACCCATCGGGGATAAAATGCAAGGGTTTTCTTTTTTCGCGGCGCGTTTTGTGGTATACTGAAAAAAGCCCGCATTTGCAAAAAACGGGCAGATAAAGGAGATATGACTTATGGGTCTTGTCAAAGCGGCATTGGGCGCAGCATCCGGCGTGATGGGCGACCAGTGGAAAGAATACTTTTACTGCAGTGCTCTCCCGGCGGAGGTGCTGGCTGTCAAGGGACAGAAGAAAGTCTCCGGGCGCTCTTCCAACCGCCACGGCGCCGAGAACATCATCACCGACGGTTCCATCGTGGCGGTGGCCGAGGGCCAGTGTGCCCTCATCGTGGAGCAGGGCAAGGTGGTGGACCTCTGCGCCGAGGCCGGCGAGTACACCTACAACACCGGCACCCAGCCCTCTCTGTTGAGCGAGGGTCTGGCCAAGAACATCGACGAAGTGTTTGCTGAGATCGGCAAGCGGTTCAGCTTCGGCGGTCAGGCTGCCACCGACCAGCGCATCTATTACATCAACACCAAGGAGCTGATGGGCAACAAGTACGGCACCCCCAGCCCCGTGCCGTTCCGCGTCGTGGACCAGCGTGCCGGCATCGACATCGACGTCAGCATCCGCTGCTTCGGCGAGTACAGCTACCGCATCGTCAACCCCATCCTGTTTTACACCAATGTCTGCGGAAATGTGGAAAACGAGTACACCCGTGACGCGCTGGAAGGCCAGATGCGCACCGAGATGATGACCGCATTGCAGCCCGCCTTCGCCCGCATCAGCGAGATGGGCATCCGCTACTCGGCTCTGCCCGGCCATACCACCGAGCTGGCCGAGGCCCTGAACCAGGAGCTGTCCGGCAAGTGGAGCAAGCTGCGCGGCATCGAGATCGTCTCCCTCGGCGTGTCCGGCGTCAAAGCCAGCGAAGAAGACGAGCAGATGATCAAGGAGCTGCAGCGCAGCGCCGCCTTTATGGACCCGACCCGCGCCGCCGCCCACATGGTGGGCGCACAGGCTTCGGCTATGCAGGCAGCGGCTTCCAATACCTCCGCCGGTCCGGCCATGGCCTTTATGGGCATGAATCAGGCCGCTGCTGCCGGCGGCATCAACGCCCAGGCCCTCTACCAGATGGGCGCACAGCAGCAGCCTGCCGCTGCTCCTGCCCCCGCAGCCGCCCCGGCGGCTGGCAGCTGGAGCTGCTCCTGCGGCCAGACCGGCAACACCGGCAAGTTCTGCACCGCCTGCGGCAAGCCCCGCCCCGAAGCAGGCTGGGTGTGCAGCTGCGGCGCACACAATACCGGCAAATTCTGCTCGGAATGCGGTAAGCCCCGCCCGGCGGCCAAGTGTCCGAACTGCGGCTGGACCCCTGACGACCCGGCCAACCCGCCCAAGTTCTGCCCCGAATGCGGCAAGCCTTTCGGAGCCTGAAAGGGGAGCTGAGATATGGCAGAAAACACCACGAATTACCAATGCCCGGCCTGTACCGGCCCGCTGCGGTTCGACAGCGCCAGCGGAAAGCTCTGCTGTGATTACTGCGGCTCCACCTACGATGTAGCACAGGTCGAGGCTCTTTACGGCGAAAAGCAGGCTCAGGCCGATAAGGCCGCCGAAGCCGCCGAAAAGGCAGCGTCCAGCGGCCCTGTCTGGGGGGAGATGGAGACGGGAGATCTCAGCAGCCGCACCTGCACTTCCTGCGGCGCAGAGCTGGTCTGCGGCCCCGAAACAGCTGCCACCACCTGCCCCTACTGCGGCAACCCCACCGTGCTGGGCGGACAGCTTTCCGGCAAGCTCAAGCCGGAGTACATCATCCCCTTCCGGATGGACAAAAAGACCGCCATCGAGAATCTGAAGAAGTATTATAAGGGCAAAGCCTTCCTCCCCAAAGCCTTCAAAGAGTCCAACCACATCGAGGAGATCCAGGGCGTGTATGTGCCGTTCTGGCTCTACGATGGCCGGATGGAGGCCCGGGGCGCTTACAAGGCCGAGATCAGCGAGAGCCACCGTGATGGCGACTACATTGTCACCACCACCAGGCACTTCGACGTGGCCCGCGTGGGCGACGCCGACTTTGTCCGGGTGCCGGTGGACGGCTCCAGCAAGATGCCGGACGCCCATATGGACGCCATCGAGCCCTTCGATTACAGCGACCTCAAGCCCTTCTCCACGGCTTACCTGCCCGGCTTTCTGGCAGACCGGTACGACGAGGACGACAAGAAGTGTGCTGCCCGCGTCCTGACCCGGATGAAGAACAGCACCGCTGCGGCCCTCCACGATACGCTGGGCGGCTATACCGGCGTCCAGACCCTCTCGGAGCAGATCGACCCGCGGACGCTGGAACCCCACTACGCCCTGCTGCCGGTCTGGATGCTCCACACCCGCTGGAAGGAGCAGGACTTCCTCTTTGCGATGAACGGCCAGACCGGCAAGCTCATCGGTGACCTGCCCGTGGATAAGGGCAGGGTAGCTGCATGGTTTGCCGGCATCAGCATCCCGCTGATGATACTGACGGCTCTCATCATGCTGCTGTGAGAGGGGGAGACGGGAATATGAAATACTGCAAAAAACTGTTTGCCCTTCTGGCTGCGGCCCTGCTCTGCATGGCCCTGACTCTGCCGGCCGGGGCAGCGGCCCCGCTGGTGCGGGACGAGTGCGGCGTCTTTGACTCCGACACGCTGGCCGACCTTGAGGAGCAGGCCGAAGGCGCCTCTGACGGCCACGACGTGGATGTCTACTTCCTCGTGGTGGACGACATCGGCGATGCCGACCAGCGCGACTACGCGAAAAATTATTACATCTCCAACGGCCTCGGCTATGGCGATGAACAGAGCGGCATCCTCTTCCTGCTGGCAGTCGGCTCCCGCAAGTACGTCACCATCACCTACGGCGAGGGCGTCACGGCTTTCACCGACTACCGCATCGAGCAGCAGGAGGACGAGATCGTCCCGCAGCTCTCCGATGAGGAATGGGCGGATGCCGCCTATACCTATATCGATATGTGCGACTATGCACTGGACTACTATGCCGACTATGGCGAGCCCATCGATGTGGATAACGACATCGGCCTGGAAGACCTGCTCATTGCCATGATCTTCCCTCTCGGCATTTCGGCGTTCATCTGCCTCATCCTCTACCACCGGATGAAGACGGCCCGGCAGAAGACGGAGGCCGACGAGTATATGCCCGGCTTCACCCTGCGGGTCAAGCGTGACCGCTATACCCACACCACCCGGGAGCGCACCTATGACCCGCCCAAGAAGGAGTCCCACTCCTCCGGCGGTTCGTCCGTCGATTCCGACGGCTTCGGAGGCTCGTCGGGCGGCTCGTTCTGAAGCATAAAAATAAAAACACCTCGCTGCATGACACAGCGGGGTGTTTTTGCTTTTACAGTCTCAGCCGAGGCTCACGCCCATCCGGCGGGCGACGGTGAGCAGCTCACAGCCCTCGGGGATGTTGCGGGCCTTACCGGCGATGTCCTCGAGGCGGTTGGCGATGACGCGGTTGTTGACCATGGCGACGGTGACGCCGTAGCGCTCCACTTCCACCAGCTTCGCGGCGTAGCTGCCGAACTCGGTGGCCAGTACGCGGTCATAGGCGCTGGGGCTGCCGCCGCGCTGCATATGGCCCGGGATGCAGACGCGGGTCTCCATGCCGGTCTTTTTCTGGACGGCGGCGGCGATGCGGTTGGTGGCGGTGACGCCGTAACCGGCTTCGGCGCGCTTTGCCATCCACTCTTTCCGCTTCATCTTGGCCTCTTCGGTGTTGATGGCACCCTCGGCCACGGCGATGATGGAGAAGTTGGAGCCTTTGCGGGCGCGGCGCTCCACAGCGTCGCAGACGCGGTCGATGTCGTAGGGCTGCTCGGGCAGCAGGATGATGTCAGCTCCACCGGCGATGCCGGAGTAGAGGGTCAGCCAGCCGGCCTTGTTGCCCATGATCTCGATGCACATGACGCGGCTGTGGCTGCCGGCGGTGGTGTGGATGCGGTCGATGACCTCAGTGGCGATGTCCACCGCGGTGTGGAAACCGAAGGTGACGTCGGTGCCGTAGATGTCGTTGTCGATGGTCTTGGGCAGGCCGATGATGTTCAGACCCTCCTGGGAGAGGAGGTTGGCCGTCTTGTGGGTGCCGTTGCCGCCGAGGCAGAGCAGACAGTCGAGCTTGGCGTCCTTGTAGGTCTTTTTCATGGCCGCGACCTTGTCGATCTTGTCTTCTTCCACCACGCGCATCAGCTTGAAGGGGGTGCGCTTGGTGCCGAGGATGGTGCCGCCCAGCGTCAGGATGCCGCGGAAATCGTCCTCGCACATCTCCTTGTATTCGCCGGTAATGAGGCCGTGGTAGCCATTCAGGATGCCCACGATCTCGACGTTCTCGCCGAACCGTGCATACAGGGCTTTGGCCACGCCGCGGATGGTGGCGTTCAGGCCGGGACAGTCGCCGCCGGAGGTCAGGATACCAACACGTTTTTTCATATCGAACAACCCTCGTTTCTTCCGTTCTCCCTCAGAAGGGGCAGGTAAATGATACTATAAGAGTATTCCCAAAGGGAGCGGGTGTCAAGAGCCGGAGACGAAAAAAGACGTGAAAACGCGGTGGTGGAGAAAGCAGAAAAAACATGGACGGAAAAATCAAAAAAGTGGTTGACAAATGGAGGCGGAGGCTGTATAATATTCCTCGTCAGCAGCGCTTCGGTGCTGAGGGCAAAACCGAATAGTGGGGATTTGCATAGTGGTAGTGCGGTAGACTCTGACTCTACTTGTGGGAGTTCGATTCTCTCATCCCCAACCAGACCGCAACCCATTGGGTTGCGGTATTTTCGGGGCATAGCGCAGTTGGTAGCGCGCCTCGTTCGGGACGAGGAGGCCGTGGGTTCAAATCCCGCTGCTCCGACTGAAAAAGACCGGTACACATTCGTGTGCCGGTCTTTTTCTATCTCCGCAGCGGGATTTGAACAGCACGGCGGCACAAAGTGCCGCAAAGAAAGCCCCAGTGGGGCTTTCTTTAGTGCGCGGGTCCCAATCTTCAGGAATGTCAATAGTTGGTGACTGCCGTTTCGATTCGGGCGCGGGATGTGCCGGTACACATTCGTGTACTTGCTTTTTTATTTAGTCGGGCGCGGGATTAAACTATTCACACAAATCTCTATCTCTTTCTTCTGAAATATGCTAAAATAGTACCACTACGACACAGGAGGTCTTTCTATGCTCAAACGTCTGCGCAGCGCTCACCCGATGCTCTACTGCCTTGTGGCTGAGGTGCTGTTTCTGGGGATGCTGTTCGTGGCATCGCTGCTGTCGCTTCTGCTCATCTTGTTCGTCGTGCGGGACATTGATGCCGTCGATGATTATATGCTGACCTTCATGCAGGAGGCAGTAGGCGTGCTGGTGGCGTGGTTCTTTCTGGCGCGCACCGGGAAGAGCGGCCTGCTCCGCCGCCGGGGCAGCGGCTTTTTCAACGGTCTGCTGGTGGGCCTGTACCCCATCGCGCTCATCGGCTACAACGCCTACAATACTCTGCTGTTTGGCAGGCCGGAGGGCGATATGCTGCCTGCGTGGCATGTCGTATGGTTCCTTATCGGCATGACCAGCGTCGGTGTGGCAGAAGAGTTTCTGTTCCGGGGCGTCATCGCCCAGACGCTTCTGGAGCATTTCGGCACCAGCCGGGCCGGCGTCTGGAAAGCCTGCCTGCTGTCGGGCCTCTACTTCGGTGCGGCCCACCTGACCAACCTCACCGGCAGTGAGCCGCTGGGAGTTCTGATGCAGTGTGTCTTTGCGGCCTCGCTGGGTACGCTGCTGGCGGCAGTATATTTCCGCACCGGAAACATCTGGGTGACGGTGTTCATCCACGCCGCGATGGACATCACGTCCATGCTCATCGGCGGCCTGTACGGCACCCAGACGGTGGCAGACAGCATCAGCACCTATGACATCACCATGCTGACGTCTATCGCGGTCTATCTCATCCCCACGGCGTTCCTGCTGCGGAAAAAGAAACTCAGTGAAGTGGAGCTTTACTTCGGACGTGATATGAAATAAACGGAATGGCCGCGCACAGCTGTGCGCGGCCATTCCGTTTTCTATGTCAGTTATTCGTAATCAATGGGCAGAGTCGGCAGACCGTTCAGCTCCAGCCCGGCGGTATGGCCCGCGATGTACTGGTAGTAGCCCTGAGCCGCGATCATCGCGCCGTTGTCGCCGCAGAATTTCAACTCTGGCAGGTAGACCCTGGCCCCCAGCTTCTGGGCGCCATCATTGACCAGCTGGCGCAGACGGCCATTGGCCGCGACGCCGCCCGCCAGACAGACCTGCTTTGCGCCGGTGTCGGCGGCGGCGAGAAGGAGCTTTTCTGCGAGGATGCCCGCGATGCGCTCCTGAAAGCTGGCCGCGAGGTCGGGGACGTTGATGTCAGTATCCTTCATCTGGGCCTGATTCACCTCGTTCAGCACGGCGGTCTTGAGGCCGGAGAAGCTGACGTTGTACTTGCCCTCCACATGAGGCACCGGCAGACGGTAGGCTTTCGGGTCGCCGGTCTTGGCGGCGTTGGCGACGCTGGGACCGCCGGGATAGGGCAGGCCCAGCGTCCGAGCCACCTTGTCAAAGGCCTCGCCGGCGGCGTCGTCCACCGTGTGGCCGAGGATGTGGTAATGGGTGTAGTCCTGCACCTCCACGATGTGGCTGTGTCCGCCGGACGCCACAAGGCAGAGGAAGGGCGGCTTCAGCTCCGGGTGGGTCAGGTAGAGGGCTGCAATGTGGCCCCGCAGATGGTGGACCGGCACCAGCGGCTTGCCCGCCGAGTAGGCGAGGCCCTTGGCAAAGTTGACGCCCACCAGCACTGCGCCGATGAGGCCGGGCGCGAAGGTGACAGCCACGGCGTCCACGTCGTCGATGGTCTTGCCTGCGTCCAGCAGAGCCTTTTTGACGGTGGCGCTGATGAACTCACAGTGGCGGCGGCTGGCGATCTCCGGCACGACGCCGCCGTAAAGTGCCTGCTCCTTGACGCTGGTGGAGATGACGTTGCTCAGCAGGTGCCGGCCATCTTCCACCAGAGATGCGGCGGTCTCGTCGCAGGTAGATTCGATTCCTAAGATGATCATGGTTTTAGTGGGCCTCCAGCCAGTTTTTGCCCTGATGCACTTCGGTGCTCAGGGGGACAGCATAATTGACACAGCCTTCCATCTCTTCCTGCAGGATGGCGGCGGCTTTCGCGGCTTCTGCCTCCGGGGCCTCGACGATGAGTTCGTCGTGGACGGTCAGGATGAGGCGGCTCTCCATCTTCTCGTCCCGCAGACGCCGCCAGACCCGCACCATCGCCAGCTTGATGACGTCGGCGGCAGTGCCCTGGATCGGCGTGTTGCGGGCCATCCGCTCGCCGCTGGCCCGGATGTTGTGATTGTTGCTGGTCAGCTCCGGCAGGGAGCGACGGCGTCCGAAGAGGGTGGACACATAGCCGCAGTTCCGGGCGTCGGAGATGGTCTTGTCCATGTAGCCGCTGACTTTCGGGAAGGTGGCCAGATAGTTTTTCAGGAAGGCGTCGGCCTCCTTGACGCTCACGCCGATGTCCTTCGAGAGGCTGTAAGCGCCCTTACCGTACATGATGCCGAAGTTGATGGCTTTTGCCGAAGAGCGCAGGCGGGGCGTGACCTGCTCAAGGGGCAGGCCGTAGATTTTAGCGGCAGTGCTGCGGTGGATGTCCTCGCCGGTGAGGAAGGCCTGCTGCATATGCTCGTCGCCGGTGACATGGGCGAGGATGCGCAGCTCGATCTGGCTGTAGTCGGCGTCCACCAGCACGCAGCCGGGCCGCGCCACAAAGTAAGCGCGGAGCTGGCTGCCCAGCTCGGTGCGGATGGGGATGTTCTGCAGGTTGGGGTTATCGGAAGAAAGCCGTCCGGTGCGGGCTTCGGTCTGGTTGAAGCGGGTATGGATGCGGCCATCCTCCGCGATGACCTTCAGCAGGCCTTCGACGTAGGTGGAGTTCAGCTTCTGGTAGGCGCGGTACTGCAGAATATCCTCTACCAGCGGGTAGTCCCGCAGGGCTTCCAGCGTCTCGGCGTCGGTAGACCAGCCGCGCTGGGTCTTTTTGCCGTGGGGCAGGCCCATGGTGTCGAAAAGCATCTCGCCCAGCTGCTTGGGGCTGTTGGGGTTGAAGCTGGCGCTGCCCGTCTCCATGTGGATGCGGGTGAGGACGTCTTCCAGCTCCGAGCGCATTTTCACGCCGAACTTCTCGATGCCCTCTTTGTCCACGAGGATGCCGATGCGGGTCATGTCGGCCAGCACCTGCGCCAGCGGGAACTCGATGTCGTTGTAGAGGGCGTCTTCGCCCAGCGCGGTGATCTCTGCCTTCATCTTGGCGAACAGGTCGGCCAGCGCACCGGCGTCCGGCCACTTTTCACAGGTAAAAGCGGCGTCGGTGCGGTAGCTGATGATGAGCTCCGAGAGGTTGTACTTGGAAGCCGAGGCGTCCAGCAGATAGGCCGCCAGCTTTCCGTCCCAGACGATGCTGCTGCCCCAGTTTCCCGCAGCCATGGCGCGGGCGTAGAGCGGGGCGCTGTCGAAGACGTCAAGGGTGACGTCTTTGTTGTCCAGCAGACGGAGCAGGTCGCCGTCTTCCAGCGGGAAGACCGTCTTGTCCTGTACGGCGTACCATGCGGCGGGCTGCAGCTCCACATTGCGGGTACCCTGCTTGCCCATGACGGCAGGCCGCGCGGCCACGAGGTAATGCCCCTTCGGCTCGGCGGGCAGAACAGTCACCTCAGCCTCCTGCAGAGGCTCTGTCGGCGCTCTTTCCGGGTCGGCGGCGGGGGCGGTGTCGCTCAGACCGAAGCGGGCGATGAGGGAGTGAAGTTCCAGCTCCTGCATCAGCCGGACGGCTTCGGCCTTGTTGCCCTCGCCCACGACATAAGCACCCTCGGCGGTGTCGATGGGGGCGTCGGTGCGGATGGTGCCGAGCGTGTAGCTCAGCTCTGCCATGGCGCGGTCTTCGGCCAGATGCTCCCGCTGTTTTGGCTTGATGGTCTTGTCAGCAGTGTCGTCGAGATGGGCGTAAACGCCCGCCAGACTGCCGTATTTCTGGATGAGGGTGATGGCGCTCTTCTCGCCGATGCCCTTCACGCCCGGGATGTTGTCGGAGGTGTCGCCCATGAGGCTCTTGACGTCGATGAGCTGGCGGGGAGAGACACCGTACTTTTCCTTCACGGCGTCCACGTCCATTACCGCCGTCTTGCTGCGGCCCATGGCGGTAGTGGCCAGCAGGACGGTGGTGGTGTCGCTGACGAGCTGTAAGCTGTCTCGGTCTCCGGTGGCAAGGAAGCAGTCGTCGCTGCGGGCGGCGCAGGCGGCAGAAAGGGTGCCGAGGATGTCGTCGGCCTCCCAGCCCTCAGCTGTCACCTCACGGTAGCCCAGCGCGGCCAGAAGCTCTTTGAGCACCGGCATCTGCGCGGCCAGCTCGTCGGGCATCTTGTGGCGGGTGGCCTTGTAGCCGTCATACATCTTGTGGCGGAAGGTGGGGGCCTTGAGGTCGAAGGCCACGGCCACCTCGTCGGGTCCGCATTCCTTGAGCAGGGAGAGCAGGATATTCAGAAAGCCGAAAATGGCGTTGGTATAGCGGCCGTCTTTGGTGGTCAGCAGCTTGATGCCGTAAAAGGCACGGTTGGCGATGCTGTTGCCGTCAATGACCAGTAAACGCATAGCTTGTGGTCCTCCATTCCATAATTTCACATCCTATAGTATACCACGAATGGCCCAAAGAAAAAAGAGACTGAGGGATAAACCTCTCAGCCTCTTTCGGGAAGTTTTACTCTACCCTTATCGCGCTCACCGGGCAGGCGTTGGCGGCGTCCACAGCCAGCGGCACCTGGTCGGGCGGGATGTCGCCGGGGATGGCGACAGCCAGAGTCCCTTCCATCTGGTATACCTCGGGGCAGAGCCCGGCACACTGGGTGCAGCCGATGCAGAGTTCAGGGTCTACGAATGCTTTCATGTTGGTACTACCTCCATTCAGAATAAGAAAAGGCGCTGAGAGCAGTGTGGCCCGGCGGAGCAGAAAATATGCTATAGGCTTTCGGGCGCAGATATGTTACAATAGAGCAGAATGAACAGGAGGGCAAGACCATGAACATCCAGATATTCGGCACTACCAAGTGCTTCGATACCAAAAAGGCTCAGCGCTATTTCAAGGAGCGCGGCATCAAGTTCCAGATGATCGATTTGAAAGAAAAAGAGATGAGCCGGGGCGAGTTTGAAAATGTGTCCCGCGCTCTGGGCGGCTGGCAGGCGCTGGTGGACCCCAACGCCAAGGACAAGCAGACCCTCGCTCTGCTGGACGCGCTGGTGGACTGGCAGAAAGAAGACAAGCTCTTCGAGAACCAGCAGCTGTTCCGCACCCCCATCGTCCGCAATGGTCGTCAGGCCACCGTCGGCTACCAGCCCGACGTCTGGAAGAATTGGGAGTGAACGGCTTTCACCAAAATAACACGGGCAGGGTTTTGCACCCTGCCCATGATTGTGGTATACTGTTTTTATCTGAAAAGTGAAACAACGCAGGAGACGATAACCATATGAAGATAGAAATGACCCCGGAAGAACACGCCCGGCTCCACCGCCGCCGTGGTCGGCAGGCCCTCGGGCTGGTCATCGCGGTGCTGGTGCTCATCGGCGTGCTGACCGTGCTGCACGCAGGCGTGAACGCCGTGGCAAAACTGTTTGACGATACGGCCCAGAAGCAGGAATACGAGGACAAGCTGGAAGGTCTGGTGCTGTTCGACCCCGTGCCTTTTGAGGGCATCGAGAACATCGACGACCTGACCCTCCGCGAGGCTGCGGTCTGGGGCTGTGTGTACAGCATCCAGGAGACGCAGGGCGGTTTCGACGGCTACAACACCGACCCCGATACCGAGCAGCTGCTCATCCCCTCGGTGGACGTGGATGCCTACCTCGCAAAGCTTGTCGGCCCCAGCTTCCGCATGACCCACAAGACCTTCGAGATGGAGGATATGACCGTCGAGTTCGACGACACCACCCAGTGCTATAAGATCCCCGTCACCGGCAGCGTGGGCAGCTACCGCGCCACCGTCACCAAGCTGTTCAAGAAGGACGGCCTCCTCCACGTCACCGTGGGCTATATCCCCAACCAGAACGCAACGGACAGCATCCTCACCACCACCTCGGATACGCCGGTCAAGTACATGGACTATCTGTTCAGCCGCCAGAGCGGCAGCTGGTATCTCACTGGCCTGACCGAGAGCGAGACGAAGCCCGAGTCAACGGCGTCGTCCACTGCCGCCGAGCCTGCCATGATGGCAGACAGCGAGGTGCAGGACGCCATCCTCGCCACCGGCGGCGAAACGCCCGCTGACTCCGACGCCGCGTCCTCGGAGGCCGCAGCCGCCAGCGAGGAAGCGGACAGCACCGCCGAAAGCGAAGCCGCCTCGGACGCAGAGCCGCAGGCCGAGAGTGCGGCCAGCGCGGCGGCATAAAACGAATCACAAACAAAAACCGGGAAGCTCCCACGAGCCTCCCGGTTTTTGCATATCCAGAATTACTTCAAATCAAACCGCACGACCACCAGCCGATACCAGAGATACGGCACCATGTTCCATATCATCCACAGCTCCATGAGAACATAATTCGGCAAATCGCGGAGGCGGAAGGGACGCTTGCCCAGCTGGCCGTTTTTGAGCAGGGCGAAGGCTTCGTGCATTCCCTTGTCCCACGCCTCGCCGAAGCCCTGTTTGTGGAACTTGTAGCACTTGAGCAGATAGCCCAGCGCCAGCGGAATGAAGTTGAGGATGAGCATCAGCAGAGGCTCGTTCTTGAAGGGGAGAAGGATGCTGTTGCGGCCGCTCTGCTGGCTCTTGAAGGCGTTGTACCGCACCGCGCCGGTGCTGGCGCCGCAGATGTGGTAGCACTTTGCCGTGGGGCAGAGGACATTCTTGTAGCCCGCGTTGTTGGCGCGCCAGCTGAGGTCCACGTCCTCGAAGTAGGCAAAAAAGTTTTCATCGAAGACGCCGATCTCGTCGAGGATGCTTTTGCGGTAGAGGGCCGCGCCGCCGCAGGCCGAGAAGATGCGCTTCTGTTTGGTGTAGCGGCTGGCCCGGCGGCCGTCGCCGGTCTTGCAGGCAAAGCCCATCCATGTGACGTAATCGCCAGCGTCGTCGGCAAGCTCCCGGTCGAAGTGGCGTATCATAAGGCTCTGGACGGCAAAAATTTTCTCGTCGCTCTCGGCCACGCGGATGAGCTCGGCCAGCCACTGGGGCTCTGCAAAGGCGTCGTTGTTGAACAGTACCACAAACTCGCTTTTCGCCCGGGCGATGCCCTGATTGACGGCGTGGGAAAAGCCGGTGTTGGAGCCGTTCTCGATAAGCTGGAAGTTCGGGCGGCTGCGATAGCTACGGGCCTGCTCAAGGCTCTCGTCGGTGGAGCCGTTATCCACCACGATAAGCTCGAAGTCCTGCTCCGTCTGGGCGTAGACCGATTCGATGGAGTCCTTGAGCCAGCCTTTGCCGTTGATGTTGGGGATGATGATGGTCGCTTTCATAGATTCTGTGCTCCTGCGCATTTTCTGTAGCATACAAAAGACAGTATAGCATATTTTGAAGAGATTGAAAATTCCCTCTTGACAAAAAAGATGATTTGAGTATTATTGTATTAGGCACTTAGTACAACGACACAAGGAGATGAGACGATGGGCGAACGATTCGATATGAGCCGCCCCATCTACGCACAGATCGTGGAACGGCTCAAGGCAAAAATATTAGCGGGCATCTACCCGCCCGGCGGACATCTGGACTCAGTGCGCGACATGGCCGCAGCGGCAGGCGTCAACCCCAACACCATGCAGCGGGCGCTGGCCCAGCTGGAAGCGGAAGGGCTTGTCCACACCGAGCGGACCACGGGCCGCTTCGTCACCGAAGATACAGCCCTTTTGGAACAGCTGCGGGACGAGACGGCCTGCGCCATGACCGCCGAATATCTCGAGAAAATGCGCGGCATCGGCTACGGCCCGGCAGAGGCCGCAAAGCTTGTGACGGGCTGGGAAACAAAGGAGAGTGATTCAAATGAATGAGATTTTAACTTGTGAGGGCCTGACGAAATCTTACCAGAAGGGGACGAACGCCCTCGACGGCATCGACCTGCACATCGGCTTTGGCCGCATCGTGGGCCTGCTTGGCCCCAACGGCAGCGGCAAGACCACCCTCATCAAACTGGCGAACGGCCTCTTGCAGCCCACGGCGGGCAGTATAAAAATCGCGGGCATGGACCCCGGCCCGGACACGAAAGCCATCGTCTCTTATCTGCCGGACGCCGCATGGCTGCCCGACTGGATGCGGGTGGAGCAGCTGGTGGAGATGTTCCGGGATTTCTACGCCGACTTCGACCCCGCCAAGGCGAATGAGATGCTGGAAAAGCTGGAGCTTTCGCCCAAAGCACCCCTCAAGAGCCTTTCCAAGGGCAACAAGGAGAAAGTCCAGCTCATTCTTGCCATGAGCCGGAATGCCCGGCTCTACCTGTTGGATGAACCTATCGGCGGCGTGGACCCGGCGGCGCGGGACTACATCCTGAACACCATCCTCACCAACTACAGCCGGGACGCCTCGGTCATCATCTCCACCCACCTCATCGAGGACGTGGAGCCGGTGCTGGATGAGGCCGTGTTCCTGAAGAACGGCAGAATTTTCGCCCACCGCTCGGTGGATGAGCTCCGCGAGACCGAGGGCATGAGTGTGGATGCATATTTCCGGGAGGTATTCAAATGCTGAAAAAGTTACTGAAATATGAGTTCAAGGCTACCGCCCGCACCTACGGCGGAATGTATCTGGCCCTGCTGGCGGCGTCGGTGCTCTTTGGCGGCTCAGTCTGGAGATGGAACAGCACCAATAGTGACGCCTATTCGGCTCTCGTGGGCCTGATGAGCCTTGTCTACACCGCCGTCATCATCGGCACCGTGGTCGTCACCATCATGACCATCGTGCAGCGGTTCTACCGCAACCTGCTGGGCCGGGAGGGCTATCTGATGCACACCCTGCCGGTGACGGAAACACAGCTTGTGACCTCGAAGCTCATCTCCAGCACCGTGTGGAGCCTGTGCAGCATCCTCGCAGCCTGTCTTTCCTTCGGCATTCTGGCTGTTATGATGATGGCGGATATGGACCTGCTTGAGCAGTTGCCGCTGATGTGGTCGGGCATCCGGGAGGCATTCGCCCGCTGTAACATGGAGTTCTGGGAGGCGCTGGCTTTCAGCGGCGTCGTCGGCTTCGTGCGGATGGTCAGCGCCATCGCCTGCATCTATGCTGCCTGCATGGTGGGACATCAGTTCAAGAACCACCCCGCGCTGGCGGGCATCCTGAGCTTCTTTGTCATGCAGTATGTGCAGGGCTGGCTCGAAAAGCTGCTCCAGATCGGCACCGGCGTCTACGAGACGGCCATCTATAGCATCGTAGGCGATGTGGGCAGCATCGAGACTACCGTCTCGGCTCTGGGCTACATGGGGAGCGCGATGGTCACGCTGGGCATCGCGGCGGCGTTCGGCGTCTTCTGGTTCGGGCTGACGGTCTGGCTGATGCGAAACAAACTCAACCTCGAGTGATGAAACGTGAAAAAATCTGACGGAAAATTTTGAAATTCCCTCTTGACTTTACACGGATAAAGTGTATAATGCAATCAAACCGATGAGGCGGAAGAGAACCTGCAAAGCGCATCTTCAGTGAGCCCGGACAGTGAAAACGGGCGAGAGCGGGGCAGAGATTCGTGGGCCGCCGAGGGCCGGGCAAACGAGGCAGAGCCTCCAGTAGCTTGGGACGGAAGCCTCCGTTACAGGGCAGGGGAGTGTTGGCTCTCCGTGAGGGGCTTTGCGGCTTTCAAGAGGAAAGCGAGCAAGGCAAGCAAGGTGGCACCGCAGATTCGAATTTTTCGACTCTGTCCTTGTGGATGAACACACAGGGACAGGGTCGTTTTGTTATATGAGAACAAAAGCCCGTCCCGCAAGTGGAGCGGGTTTTTATTTTACATGCCGCCCGCTCCAGGGAAGGAGCAACCGCTATGAAAACCATGAACATGATCTCCCGCCGCAGCTTTCTGAAAGCCGCTATGGCCGCCGCCACCGTTTCCGCTCTGGGTCTGACCGGCTGCGGTTCGTCCGCTTCGAGCACTGCATCCGGCACCGCTTCCAGTGCAGCAGCATCTTCTGCCGCCGCCAGCGAGGCAGGCCAGACCTTCAAGGTGGGCATTGTCAACTATGTTGACCATGCTTCTCTGAACCAGATCGTTGCGTCGGTGGAAGAGCGTCTGGACGAGGTGGGCAAGGAGAAGGGCGTCACCTTCGACTACGCCGACTACTACGCCAATGCGCAGGCCGACCAGACCAACCTGAACCAGATCGGCGCCGACCTCGTGGCCGACGGCGTAGACGTCATCGTGGCTGTGGCTACCCCCACCGCCGCTACCATGCTGGCCGCTGTGGAGGACACCGACATCCCCGTCGTCTACTCCGCCGTCACCGACCCGGCTGCCGCAGGCTTTGACACCGAGCCGAACATCACCGGCACTTCCGACGCCCTGAACACCGACGCCATCATGAACCTCATCCTGGCCGTCAACCCCGACATCGACACCATCGGCCTGCTGTATGATCTGAGCCAGGATGCTTCTACACAGGCGATTGCAGACGCCAAGGCTTTCTGCGACAGCAAGGGCATCAAGTACATCGAGAAGAACGGCACCACCACCGCCGAAGTTCAGATGGCCGCTGAGGCCCTCATCGCCGCCGGTGTCAAGGCTGTCTTCACCCCCACCGATAACACCGTCATGACCGCCGAGCTTTCCATCTACGAGACCTTCACCGAGGCAGGCGTCCAGCACTACACCGGCGCTGACAGCTTTGCCCTGAACGGTGCCTTCGTGGGCTACGGCGTCGATTACGTCCAGCTGGGCGAGGCTACCGCCGATATGGTGGTGGAACTGCTCTGCGACGGCAAGACCCCTGCTGACCTGCCTTTCCAGACCTTCGACAACGGCATTGCCACCATCAACACCGAGACCTGCGAGGCTCTGGGCCTCGACCTTGACACCGTGAAGAAGGCCTTTGCACCCTACTGCACCGAGGTCGTGGAAGTGACCACGGCGGAAAACTTCAACTAATATTTATTTAAGGAGCACACCATGCTGGCGAGTATCTTTTCGCTCAACGTCATCCAGACCGCGCTCGAGCTGGGCTGCATCTACGCCCTCGTTGCGCTGGCTCTGTTTCTGAGCTATTCCATCCTGAATATCGCGGACCTGTCCACGGACGGCTGCTTCACCCTTGGCTGCGCTGTCGCCTGTCAGGTGGCGCTGACCGGCCACCCCTTCCTCGCCCTGCTGGCGGCGATGGCGGCCGGTGTGTGCTCCGGTTTCATCACAGCTTTTTTGCAGACCCGCCTCGGCGTCGAGAGCATCATGGCCGGCATCATCGTCAACACCGGCCTCTACACCATCAACCTGGCCGTGATGGGCTTCTCGTCCACCATGTCGCTGGTCAAGACCGATACCGTCTTCTCCATCGCCAAGAGCGCCCTGAGCTTTATGGGCGGCGGGTATAAGCTGGTGCTGGCGGCGGTAGTCATTGCGCTGGCCGGTGCCGCCATGGTGGGCTTCCTCGGAACCCGCCTCGGCCTTTCGATTCGTGCCACCGGCGATAACGCTGCCATGGTGCGTGCTTCCAGCATTAACCCCGCCTTCACCATCACGGTGGGCCTCTGCATCTCGGGCGCACTGACGGCCCTTTCCGGCGGCCTGCTGGCTCAGTACCAGAAGAGCTGCGACATCAACGTAGGCACCGGCATGGTGACCATCGCGCTGGCTTCCCTCATCATCGGCGAAACGCTGGTGGGCAAGCGGACGATGGTGCGCCGTGTGCTGGGCGTCGTGTTCGGCAGCTGCCTCTACCGTTTTATCGTGGCGGTGGCCCTCCGCTTCAACGTCCCGGCTGCTGCCATGAAACTGGTCAGCGCCATCATCGTGGCGGTGGCCATCTCGATGCCTGCTATCCAGGAGAAGATCGCCTTTGAGAAACGCCGCAGTGCGGCCCGTCAGGCACGGAAGGAGCGTGTGTAAAATGGAAATGCTCGAACTTCGTGACCTGCACAAGACCTTCAACCCCGGCACCGTCAACGAGAAAGTGGCCCTGAACGGCGTCAGCCTGACCATGGAAGCGGGAGACTTCGCCACCATCGTCGGCTCCAACGGCGCGGGCAAATCTACCCTCTTCAACGCCATCACCGGCGGCTTCATCGCCGACGAGGGCAGCATCACGCTGGGCGGCGAGGACATCACCTTCGCGCCGGAATATCAGCGCAGCCGGGTCATCGGCCACCTGTTCCAGGACCCGCTCAAGGGTACGGCCCCCAACATGACCATCGAGGAGAATCTGGCGCTGGCCTACCTTCGCGCCGGGACCGCCCCCAACGCCATCTTCTCCCGCATCTCCCGCAAGGATAAGGAGATCTTCCGTGAGAAGCTGGCCCTGCTGGATATGGGCCTCGAAGACCGGATGAAGCAGCCGGTGGGCCTGCTGTCGGGCGGTCAGCGTCAGGCTCTGACCCTGCTGATGGCCACCCTCGTCACCCCGAAGCTCCTGCTTCTGGACGAGCACACCGCCGCTCTCGACCCTGCCACCGCCGAAAAGGTGCTGGACCTCACCAAGAGCATCGTGGCCGAAAAGAAGATCACCTGCCTGATGGTCACCCACAATATGCATCAGGCATTGGAGCTGGGCAACCGCACCCTCATGATGGACGCGGGCCGCATCGTCTTTGACGTCAAGGGCGAGGCCCGCAGTAAGATGACCGTGGACGACCTGCTCGAGAAGTTCCACGAGAACGCCGGCAAGATCCTCGACAATGACCGCATCCTCCTGAGCAAGGTGGAAGCCAACAACTGAGAATAAGCAGAAAGACTGCTGCAAAACAGCTCTCTGAAAAAAACAATGAACAAAACCCGGAACTCCTTCAGAGCCAGGACGGCTTGAAAAGAGTTCCGGGTTTTGTGTTGTTTCTTTATATCTTACAGCATCTTGGAGAGGAATGCCTTCAGACGCGGATGTTTGGGGTTGGTGAACAGCTCCTGCGGCGGCTCATCCTCCTGGATCCTTCCCTCGTCAATGAAGATGACGCGGTTGGAGACTTCGCGGGCAAAGCCCATCTCATGGGTGACCACCAGCATGGTGATGCCGGTGTGAGCCAGCTCTTTCATCAGCTCAAGCACTTCACCGACCATCTCGGGGTCGAGGGCGCTGGTAGGCTCATCGAAGAGGATGACGTCCGGGTCCATTGCCAGTGCGCGTGCGATGGCGATGCGCTGCTGCTGGCCGCCCGAAAGGCTCTTGGGGTAGGCGTTGGCCTTGTCGGCCAGACCTACGCGGGCCAGAAGCTCGTCGGCGCGTTTGGAAATGGCTTCTTTGTCCTTGAGCTTGAGCAGGCTGGGGGCCAGCTCAAGGTTTTTCTTGACGGTCAGGTGGGGGAAGAGGTTGAAGTGCTGGAACACCATGCCCATCTTCTGGCGGACAGAGTCGATGTGGTCGTCGTCCACCTCCACGCCCTCAAATTTGATGCTGCCGCCGGTGGGGATCTCCAGCCGGTTCAGGCAGCGCAGGAAGGTGGATTTGCCGCAGCCCGAGGGGCCGATAAGGCAGACCACGTCGCCGCGGTAGATGTCGATGTCGATGCCCCGCAGCACGTCCAGAGTGGGGGCAGCCTGCTTTGCGCCCTTCCGCTTTTCGCCGCCGTAGGTCTTGGTCAGGCCCCGGACTTCCAGGATCTTATCGGTCACTTTGTGCCAGCCTCCTCTCAAATTTTGCAAGCAGCCAGGTAAAGATCATCACCAGCACCAGATAGATCAGTGCCACGCCAAACAGGGGGAACATGGCCTCGTAGGTGCGGTTCATGATGCCCTGGGCCGCATACAGCAGCTCCTTGCCGCCGATGACGGTGATAAGGGAGGTATCCTTCAGCAGCATGATGAACTCGTTGCCCAGGGCAGGCAGCACCGCCCGGATGGCCTGGGGGATGATGATGACCACCATGGTGGTGATGTAGTTCAGGCCCAGGCTGCGGCCGGCCTCCATCTGGCCCGGGTCCACAGCCATCAGGCCGCCCCGGATGATCTCGGAGACGTAAGCGCCGGAGTTGATGCCCAGCGCCAGCGCACCGACCATCGTGAAGTTGCGGCTGTTGTTGAAGATGACCATGCTCATGATCAGCAGCTGCACCATCATGGGGGTGCCCCGGATCACGGTGGTGTACACCTGGCACACGGCGTTAAAGCCCCCCAGCACCGGGTTGCGGCGGCCGGGGCGCTGCTGGTCGTGGGCCACACGCACCAGCGCCACCACGCTGCCCAGCAGGACGCCCATGGCCAGAGCAATGGCAGTGACCAGCAGGGTGGTGCCTACGCCCCCGATGTACTGGAGCCAGCGGTCCTTCAGGACAAAGGCCTGATAAAATTTGTAGAACAGCTCCTGCCCCATGTCCAGCCGGCCGCCGCTTTTCAGCAGCTGGCTCAACAGTTCGTATTGTGCGGCCATTCGCATCCTCACTTTCTTTTCGTCTGTTGTGATCTTGTCAGAATTTTGTAACCTATATCCCTTAAAAAAGGGGAGGTGCCCGGTGGGCCGCCTCCCCTTGAGGGGTCTGTTTACTCAGCCTTGATGTACTTGTCCACGATGGCCTGCAGGGTGCCGTCGGCCTTCAGCTCCTCCAGAGCGGCGTTCACAGCCTCCAGCAGAGCGGTGTTGCTCTTGTTCATGCCAATGGCGTAGTCCTCCTCGGCGTAGCTGGTGTCCAGGATCTTCAGGCCGGGGTTGGACTCCACATAGGCCTTGGCGGGCTCGTTGTCGATGACCACAGCGTCCACCTGGCCGTTGTTCAGGGCCTGTACAGCGGTCAGGCCGTTGTCGTAGGCCACCACGGCGTCCTCGCCAAAGTCGTCGGAGCAGTACAGGTAGCCGGTGGTGCCGCGCTGGGTGCCGATCTTCTTGCCGGCCAGATCGTCCACAGAGGCAATGTCGGAACCCTCGGACACGATGACGGACTGGATGCCGGTGGCGTAGCTGTCGGAGAAGGACATCACAGCCATCCGCTCGTCGGTGACAGTGATGCCTGCCATGGCGATGTCGGCCTTGCCCTGCTGCACGCTGAGCAGAGCGGCGTCAAAATCCATGTCGTCGATCTGCAGCTCCAGGCCCAGCTTCTCGGCAATGGCCTGTGCGGTGTCCACATCGATGCCCTCAATGGTGCCGGCGTCGGTGGTCATCTCGTAGGGAGGGAAGGTGGCGTTGGTAGCCATAGTCAGCTTGCCAGCCTCAACGGTGGTCAGCTCAGCAGCGGCAGCGCTGGTGGAAGCAGCCTCAGAAGAAGCAGCAACAGAGCTTGCAGCAGCGGAAGAAGCAGTGGAGGCAGAGCCGCCGCAGGCGGTCAGAGCCAGAGCAGCAGCGGAAACAGCGGCGGCAGCAAGAAAGCTGCGGCGAGAGATCTTTTTCATATTCAAACACTCCTCTTTATGTGCATATCGTTTGCATCTCTCTGCTGCGATGCGATTCATCGAAAAATCAGAGAGCGTGTTTAGTATAGGTTGTACAATTTGAAAAGTCAAGTGTTGTGCAAAAATTCCATCAAATTGAAACCGAATTGCAAACAATTATGCAGAATAAAGCTTGAGAGTGATGTATATATGCAGAACCTCTCAGTCTGCTTCGCAGACAGCTCCCCTATCAGGGGAGCCCTTGGCAGGCCGGTCAGGACCATGTTGGACGAGCAAGGCTTGATTTATCGGGAGCTGTAGTGCCCTGCTGCCTGGATTCACGGCAGCTTGACAAAATCCGCTCATCCAGAAGCTGCAGCGAGGCCCGGCATTTTGCGCCAGCGCTGACGGAGAGGTTAAACCGTCCGCGCCAGCTCTTCCACGCTCCGCTTCGGCACGCAGTAGTCACCGTTCTCATCGAGGTAATACTTGATGCCGGTTTTCTCCGTCATCGGTACGACCCTGGCGGCGTGAGTGGGGTAGCCAAGAGCTACCATGAACGTCAGCTTGTCCGGCGCGGCGATGCCCAGCAGCTCGCTCAGGGCGGGTTTGTTGATGGCGCCCATGATGCAGCTGCCTACGCCCTTGGCCCATGCGGCGAGGGTGATGTTCGCCAGCGCGATGCCGGTGTCGGTGTTCAGGTCGCCGGGGATGGAGCTGTCCTGCACGACGGCCAGATACATCACAGGCTGCTCGTCGGCTTTGGGAGTACCCTGCTCCGGCGGCAGATAGGCGGCCCACTTGACCAGCGGATGGACTTTTGCCACCATCTCAGGGCTCTGCACCACCACCAGCTTCACGGCCTGACGGTTCGCGCCGCAGGACGACAGGCGCAGGGCCTCCACCATATCGTCCACCACATCCTGCGGCACCGGCTTCTGGGCGAAGCGGCGGTAGGTGCGGCGGGTGTTGAGCGTTTCCATAACAGACATCGGCAGACACTCCTTTATATAAGTTTGATTTGATTATAGCACCGGCGAAAGAGCCGCACAAGGGAGGCGGGAATCTATTTCCGCTTCCAGGCGTGGCCGCTGGGCATGGGCAGACCCAGCACCAGCGCGATGCCCACAGCCAGCGCCACGGCCACCTTGAAGGTGGAGATGCCGTTGGCCAGCGAAAGGGCATTCTCGCCCTGGATGAAGTAGTAGGCGGTGTAGTAGATGCCCGCGCCGGGGACCAGCGGGAAGATGCCGGTCAGCAAAAAGACCGTCACCGGCGTCTTGAGCAGCACGGCGCAGATACGCGCCGCCAGCGACAGCGGGATGATCGCGATGAGGGAGGCTGCCGCCGCGTCGGCCCCGTATAAGACAGCCAGCTCGTAGACGAACCAGCCCACCGCGCCCACCAGCGCACAGCAGGGGAGCGTGCGCTTAGGGCAGGCGAAGAGGACGGCGAAGCTCAGCGTCCCCGCCCCGGCCAGAAAGAACTGTGCCACCAGCTGGCCGATCTGTGTGCTTGTCAAGGTCATCATGCCACCGTCACCCCCGTCAGCAGAGAAGTAAGGCTCAGCACGAGGCCGGTGCCGATGGCGATGCTGGCTGCGATGAGCAGGGCGTCTATCATCCGGATGGTGCCGGAGAGGTAGTCGCCCTGCACGAAGTCCCGGATGCCCATGGTGAAGGCGATGCCGGGGGTCAATATCATCAGGGCGCCGATGATGGCGTGGCTGGCCTCAGTGTCCAGCAGATGGCACCCCAGAATGCAGACCAATGTAATGAGCGCTGCCGCCGAGATCTTGCGGAAGCCGTTGGAGAGATTCTTCTTTTCGCACAGCAGCAGATAACCGCTGACGATGAAACCCGCCGCCGCTGCCGCCAGCGCCGAGCGAACCGTGCCGCCGAAGATGAGCGCAAAACAGGCTGTGCCGCTCATCCCGGCGAGGAGCTGGGTCTTCCCTTTTGGGAAGGGGATGCGCCGGGCCTCGGCCAGGCGGCACTCAGCCTCGTCCAGTGTGACGCCCCCGGCTGCTATCTCGCGGGAAAGGGCATTCACCGCGGCCACCCGGCCTAAGTGGGTCGTCCGCACCGGCACGTTCCGCACTTCGGCGATCTCTGCCGTGCCAGCGCTGGCAAAGATGCCGTTGGTCAGCACATAGACGTGGAACTCCCGCAGATGGAAGCTGCGGGCCATGATCTCCATCGTCTGCTCCACCCGGAAGACCTCTGCTCCGTTTTCCAGCAGCGTCTCGCCCGCCGCCATGATAAAGTCCATGATGCGGCGCCGCTGCTCGTCGCCGGGATATAACTCTCTGCCGTCCATTCCGGCCCTCCTTGTCATGCCCGCCAAAGGGGGCATATCATCTCATGTTATACTGTATCATAATTCCGGCGGCTTGCAAAGGCGTCTTTTCACATTTTTGCACAACTTCCGTCCTTGCCGTCGGGGGCGCAGTGTGTTACACTGATAACAACTATGAAAAGATCCAGAAACCACAGGAGGAAATGACCGTGAAGCAGAGTCTGAGTTTCGCGCGCCGTCTGGCGGCGCTGGTGCTGGCAGCTGTGATGCTGTGTGTGACTGTCCCGGCGGCGTTTGCCGAGGATGCCGCACCCGGTGCCACCACCATTGGCGGTGCAAACACCACCCTTATCCCTGAGGAAGAGGAAAATTGTCTGAGCTGGCTCTTCGGCTCCAAAGATAAGATCACACTGCCCTATCTGAATATCAAGGGCAAGGGCCTGCGCCGGAACGTGTCGCTGGACCTCGTGGACTGCCTGGTGGGCATCACCTACACCGAGCTTGGCTCCATCGGCAGCTATGTCAGCGCCAGCGCCGCGCAGGAGGCGTGGAAGGCCCAGGCAGTGGCCATCCACTCCTACCTCGAGTACCATAAGCAGTACGGTTCCTCGGCCAACGCTCTCATCTACACCCCCGTGGAGGACATCCCGTCCTCGGCCCGGTCGGCTATCCGCAAGGCGGTGGAGTCGGTGAAGGATGAGGTGCTGACCTACAACGGCAGCGTCATCGACGCCGTCTGGTCGGCCAGCGCGGGCTACAACACCCAAACTGGCGTCTACGGCACCTGTTCCAGCCTCGACGCCTGGGGCTCGGATGTGCCGTATCTCAAGAGCGTGGAAAGCCCCTATGAGCGCCAGTACCACGAGAAGATGCGCCGCATCATCGGCAAGGATTATGACTATGTCGAGTACAACGACAGCCGCACCGGCGAGCCCTACCAGAGCGCCGACACCACCCACAAAGACCTCGGCGGCTTCGTCCAGTACAATACGCTGGTGTCCAATGGCCGCAGCTACCGCTATATCGGCCAGTTCGTGTCCTCCCGCTACTGCTTCGATTTCAGCACGGATGCAGCGGGTGTACCCTGTATGTACTACTACGGCTTCGGCCACGGCGTGGGCATGAGCCAGTGCGGCGCCGTGGGCTATGCCGCCGAGGAGGGGATGGGCTACCGCGACATCCTGAAGCACTACTACTCCGGCGTTTCCATCCGGACGGTGGGCAGCGGCACGAGCTCCGGCGGCGGTCTGTTCGGCTGGCTGCGCCGCCTGCTGGGCATGTAAAAAATCAAAAGGAATTGCGCAAAATACTTCTCAAATGAGACGTGATTTGGTATACTGTACACGCTTGTACACAAGAGACAGACTATTTCGCGTTTCACGCTCCAGAGCGGGAGCGATACGATAAAGAACAACAGGTGGAGAGAACGGAATGCAGTTGGAGAAGGAAAAGAAAGAAAAGCGGGAGCGGGAGCGCTGCCGCGCACTGGCGCAGCGCATCGCGGAGGAGGCAAACCCCGCCTCGGCGGCCCTGCTGGGAGAGCAGATGCCCCTGCTGACGAAAGCCCTGCACCGTGCAGGTGTGGAGGCAGAAGAGTGGACAGAGAGCTCTGAGGCAGAGCTTCTGGTGGTGACAGACCCCGCGTGGGAAACGCTGCCCGAGACGCTGCCCGCCCGGGTGCTGCTGGTGAGCGATGAGAGCACCGTTATGGCGGGCTGGGCCGAGCAGCTGGCTCAGCGGGGATACTTCCGCGATTTTGGCTGGCGCAGCAAGGGCCGCGCTCAGCCGTCGGCGCTGTTCTGCACCAGCCAGCCCACCCAGCTGAAGATGGTGCGGGGCTACGAGATGGAAATGGACATCCTGCGTGACCGGATGGTGCGCGCTGAGCGCACCTGCGGCGAGGAAGCTGAGCTCATCGCCCGGCTGCGCAGCGACCTTTCGCTCAGCCGCAGCCACGAGCAGCAGCTGGAAAAGACACTGGGCGAGGTGACCGGCTCGAAGTTCTGGAAGATGACCTGGCCCATGCGCTATGTCGTCAGCAAGAGCCGCCAGCTCTGGCACACTCTGCCCTTCTTCGTGCTCCTGCGGGAGCTGCGCAGCGGCGGCATCGAGGGTGTGCGGGAACTGGCCCGCGCCCGCCGCGAGTACGCCGCCCTCTTCCCGGGCAAAGTCATGCGCGCCGACCGGTTCGCACCGGTGGAACTGCTGGTGCGGCAGGTAGGCGACCAGCCTGCAGGCCCCAAGATCAGCATCGTGGTGCCGCTCTACAACACCCCGCTGGACTTCCTCGAAGAGCTGCTGGATTCCGTCGTGAACCAGACCTACCGCAACTGGGAGCTCTGCTGTGTGGATGCCGGCACTGCCCCGGGTGTGGGCGAGATGGTGCAGCAGCGCGCCGCTGTGGACCCTCGTATCCGCTACAGGAAGCTGGAGAAGAATGAGCTCATCCCCGGCAACACCAACAAAGGCATCGAGATGGCCACCGGCGACTTCATCGCCCTGCTGGACCACGACGACATCCTCCATCCCTGCGCCCTCTGGTACGCGGCCAAGGCCATCGCCGAGCAGGGAGCCGACTTCGTCTATACCGATGAGGCGACCTTTGAGGGAAAGGTGGAGAATGTGGTGCTCTACCACTTCAAGCCGGATTTCATGCTGGACAACCTCCGCTCCAACAACTATATCTGCCACCTGACCCTGTTCAGCCGCCGGCTGATGGATGCCGCAGGCGGCCCGGAGCGGATGGAGTACAACGGCAGTCAGGATTACGAGCTCTTCCTCCGCCTGACCGAGACGGCCCGGAAGATCGTCCACATCCCCCACGCCCTCTATTACTGGCGTTCCAGCCCCGGCAGCACGGCCAGCGACATCTCCGCCAAGACCTACTGCATCGACGCGGGCATTGCCGCCCTCAAGGCTCATTACGCCCGCTGCGGCGTGGCCGTGGACGATGTGTCCCTCATCCCGGGTACGCCGGGCTACTACAAGACCGATTATACGATCGACCATCCGGGCCGGGTGAGCATCCTCATCCCCACCTGCGACCACATCCGCGACTTGGAGACCTGCGTGGAGTCCATCTACGCCCGCACCACCTACCCGGATTTTGAGATCATCCTCATCGAGAACAACAGCAAGGCCCCTGAAACCTTCCGCACCTATAAGCGGATGCAGAAAGAGCACCCCGATAATCTCAAGGTCGTCACCTGGGAGGGCAAGGGCTTCAACTACAGCGCCCTGAACAACTTCGGCGAGAAGTTCGCCACCGGCGAGTATCTGCTTCTGCTCAACAACGACACCGAGGTCATCACCGCCGCCTGGCTGGAAGAGATGGTCATGTATGCCCAGCAGAAGCGGGTGGGCTGCGTGGGCGCAAAGCTGCTCTACCCGGACGATACCATCCAGCACGCCGGTGTCGGCTTCGGCATCGGCGGCGTGGCGGGCCATCTGCACAAGTACTATCCCGCCAGCTCCGACGGCTATATGGGCCGCCTGAACTATGTGCAGGACGTCTACGCTGACACCGCCGCCTGCCTGCTCATCCGCAAGGAGATCTACGACGAAGTGGGCGGTCTGGACGAGAGCTATGCCGTGGCCTTCAACGATGTGGACTTCTGCGTCCGCGTCCGTCAGGCAGGCTACACCAACGTATTCACTCCGTTTGCCCAGCTCTACCACTACGAGAGCAAGAGCCGCGGCATGGAGGATAACCCCGAAAAGCAGAAGCGTTTTCAGGGCGAGGTGCTGCGTTTTCAGGCCCGCTGGGGCGATCTGCTGGCTGCGGGCGACCCCTGCACCAATCCCAACTTCGACATCCAGCGCGAAGATTTCAGCCTGAAGATATTACCGCTGGAATGATAAGGAGAACGAACTTGGAACTCTCTGCCTGTATCGTTGTCTATAACGGCTGCGACGAAGCCCTCAAGGCGGCGCAGACGGTGCTGCAATACACCCGCCGCCACCCGCTGACCCTCTATCTGGTGGACAACGCCAGCCCCGACGGCAGCGGCGCACGTCTGGAAGCCGCCGTGAAGGGCGGCGCTTTGAGCACTCAGCCCGGCCAGAAAGTCGAGGTGCGCTGCCGCAAGGAGAACGGCGGTTTCGGCACCGGACACAACACCGTCCTGCCGGAGCTGACGAGCGACTACCACTTCATCCTGAACCCGGACATCCAGCTCACCGCCGATACCCTCAGCGATTTGGCCGACTGGATGGCGGAGCATCCGGATGCTGTGATGGCCCGGCCGGGGCTGCGCTTCCCGGATGGCCGTTCCCAGAGCCTGCCGCTGCGGCGCTGTGCGCTGCGGCCTATGGTCTACCGCCAGCTGCCGTTTTTGAAATTCTGGGAGAAATATAACCGTGCGTATTTGATGGAGGGGGAGGATCTGTCCGCTCCCGTTGAGATCGAGTTCTGCACCGGTAGCTTTTCCGCCGTGCGGACGGCGGAGTTCAAGGCCGTAGGCGGCTTCGATGAGCACTACTTCATGTATGTGGAGGATGCCGACCTGACCCAGAAGATGCGCACCACCGGCAAAGCCTACCTCGTGCCGCAGTACACCGCCATCCATGCATGGCATCGTGCAGCCCACCGCAGCCTCAAGCCCTTTTTGTGGCAGACCGGGAGCCTGCTGCGGTACTTCCATAAGTGGGGGTTCAAGTTCTGAGGGCTTGCTGATGAAACAAAAGAGCGCCATCCGCAAAAATTTTTGTGGAGGGCGCTCTTTCCTTGCTTTTTTTTCGATTTGATAGTAGAATAAGGTGTAATACTATCGCAAGCTTGCCAGTAGTGCACAGCGAGATCCTGCCAGCGCGCGTGGCGCGGGAAACCCGGCGGCTGGCGGCGTATTACCACCAACAATGTTTACAGCGGACGCAGCTCCGCTTTGAATCCATACAGGACCCGGCGGATACGCTGCCAGGCCTTGTACAAGCTGCACAACTTTTTTATTTCATAATATAAGGAGTGCACAAAATGAAAGGTATCATTCTGGCCGGCGGTGCCGGCACCCGGCTCTATCCGCTGACGATGGTCACCAGCAAACAGCTGCTGCCCGTCTACGACAAGCCGATGATCTATTATCCTCTGTCCACCCTCATGCTGGCGGGCATCCAGGACATCCTCATCATCTCGACCCCCACCGACACGCCCCGCTTCGAGGCACTGCTGGGCGATGGCAGCCAGTACGGCATCCATCTGCAATATAAGGTCCAGCCGTCCCCGGACGGCCTGGCTCAGGCTTTCATCCTCGGTGAAGAGTTCATCGGCGACGACTGCTGCGCAATGATCCTGGGCGACAACATTTTCTACGGCAACGGCTTCTCCAAGATTTTGAAGAATGCTGTCTCCAATGCCGAGAACAAGGGCCGCTGCACCGTCTTTGGCTACTATGTGCCGGACCCTGAGCGCTTCGGCATCGTGGAGTTCGACGCAAACGGCAAGGTACTGAGCGTCGAGGAGAAGCCCCAGCATCCCAAGAGCAACTACGCCATCACCGGCCTGTACTTCTACAACAAGGAAGTCGTTAAGATGGCAAAGCAGGTCAAGCCCTCGGCCCGCGGTGAGCTGGAGATCACGACCCTGAACGATATGTACCTCAAGCAGGATGAGCTGGACGTCCAGCTGCTGGGCCGCGGCTTTGCATGGCTGGACACCGGCACGATGGACAGCCTCGTGGAGGCAGCCGACTTTGTGCGGATGATCGAGAAGCGTCAGGGCATCAAGATCAGCGCCCCCGAGGAGATCGCATTCAAGTACGGCTGGATCGACCGCGATACCCTGCTGGAAAGCGCAGAGCGCTACGGCAAGAGCCCCTACGGCCAGCACCTCAAGAATGTGGCCGACGGCAAACTGAAGTATTAAGAGAGGCGGTATCCGCATGAAAATCATTGTTACCGGCTGCAGAGGCCAGCTTGGCACCGAGATCATCAAGCAGCTCCGGGAAGGCCGCAGTGAGCTTGGCCCCATCCCCGAGAAGCTGGTGAGCGCCACGGTCATTCCGGTGGATCTGCCGGAGCTGGACATCACCAACTACAAGATGGTGGATGACTTCATCCGCCGTCAGCGCCCGGACGTCATCATCAACTGCGCCGCTTTCACCAACGTGGACGGCTGCGAGGTGAACCATGACGCTGCCTTCAAGGCCAACGCCATCGGCCCCCGCAATCTGGCACAGGCCGCCACCAAGACCGGCGCACGTCTGGTACACGTCTCTACGGATTACGTCTTCTCCGGCCGCGAGAACGGCGGCATCCCGCAGGATGAGGCCACCATTCCCGGCCCCATCAGCGCCTACGGCTCCACCAAGCTCATGGGTGAGAAGTATGTGGAGCAGTTCTGCCACCGCCACTTCATCGTCCGCACGGCATGGCTCTACAGCTACTACGGCAAAAACTTCGTCAAGACCATCGTGAACGCCGGCAAGAAGTTCGGCAAGCTGGAAGTCGTCAACGACCAGTGCGGCAACCCGACCAATGCCGTCGATCTGGCCCACGAGATCCTGCAGCTCTGCGTGACCCACGAGTACGGCCTGTATCACTGCACCGGCGAGGGCATCTGCTCCTGGTATGATTTCGCATCGGAGATCATCCGCCTGTCCGGCGTGGACGCCACCGTGTCTCCCTGCACCAGCGAAGAGTACAAGGCAAAGCACCCGGACAGCGCCGACCGCCCCAAGTGGAGCGCTCTGGACAACCGGATGCTCCGCTGCACCGTCGGCAACGATGTGCGCGACTGGAAAGATGCGCTGGCCTGCTTCTTTGAGCACTGGGACGGCGACAATGGGATGAAGGATTAAAGAGGGATCAACGACTTATGAAAAAATATCTTATCACCGGCTGCGCCGGTTTTATCGGTTCCAACTTTGTGCATTATATGCTCAAGAAATACCCCGAGATCCTGCTGGTCAACCTCGACAAGCTGACCTACGCCGGCAACCTCGAGAACCTGAAGGACGTTGAGGGCGACCCCCGCCACATCTTCGTGCAGGGCGACATCTGCGACAAGGAGCTGGTCGAGAGCCTGTTTGCAAAGTACGATTTCGATTACGTCATCAACTTTGCCGCGGAAAGCCACGTTGACCGCTCCATCAAGAACCCTGAAATTTTCGTCCAGAGCAACGTGATGGGTACCGTCAACCTGCTGCAGCGCGCCAAGGAAGCCTGGTACGACGCTGAGGCCAAGACCTGGAAAGAGGGCAAGAAGTACCTGCAGGTGTCCACCGATGAGGTCTACGGCGCTCTGGGCGCTGAGGGCTTCTTCATGGAGACCACCCCGCTCTGCCCCCACAGCCCCTACTCTTCCTCCAAGGCCAGCGCTGATATGTTCGTCATGGCATTCCACGACACCTACGGTATGCCCATCAACATCACCCGCTGCTCCAACAACTACGGCCCCTACCAGTTCCCCGAGAAGCTCATCCCGCTGATGATCAACAACGTCAAGCACCACAAGCAGCTGCCCGTCTACGGTGACGGTATGCAGATCCGCGACTGGCTGTACGTTGAGGACCACTGCAAGGCCATTGATATGGTCTGCAACGGCGGCAAGGTGGGCGAGGTCTACAATGTCGGCGGCCACAACGAGCGCCCCAACATCTTCATCGTCAAGACCATCATCGAGCAGCTGCACGACCGCCTGAAGGACGACGGCATCAGCGAAGACCTCATCAAGCACGTCGCTGACCGTCTGGGCCACGACCGCCGCTATGGCATCGACCCCACCAAGATCAAGAACGACCTTGGCTGGTATCCCGAGACTCCTTTCGAGAAGGGCATCGTCCTGACCATCGACTGGTACCTCGACCACGAGGAGTGGATGGAGCACATCACCAGCGGCAACTATCAGAAATACTACGAGGAAATGTACAAGAATAAGTAACTTCTTGTAAACAGCCTGAAAGCGAAAAAAAGCAGGGCGTGCGGCCATATGGCTGCACGCCCTGCTCTTTTTTGCCGGAGTTAAAGTTTGTCCTCTTTCATGTAGCGGATGAGCAGGGGCAGCTCATAGATCAGCATGGACAGCCAGCCGATGCCGTAGCTCACAGGCATGATCTGCAGATCGACCTTGAGCACGAGCACCAGCACAGCGGCGGCGGCCACGCGGAAGCCCATGTTGAGCATACTGCTGTTCAGGGTGATCTTCAAATCGCCGAGGCCGCGGAAGCCGCCCTGAATGCCGTTGGTCACGCCGGGCATCAGGTAGAAGAAGGAGGCGCACCGCAGGAACTTGACGCCCAGGTCGATGACGGCGGGGTCATCCACGAAGAGGGAGATGATGGGGCGGGCGAAGAGCAGGCAGACGGCCATCAGGCAGAAACCGTAGATGAGCTCGATGCGCAGGCCGCAGAAAAAGCCCTGACGCACCCGCTCCTTTTTGCCGGCACCGTGGTTCTGAGCCATCAGGGTGGTCATGGCGTGGGCGATGTTCTGCTGGGGCATATAGGTGAAGTCGTCCACCCGGCTGGCGGCGGTGAAAGCGGCCATTGCGTTGATGCCCAGAGTGTTGACGATGGCCTGCACGGCGATCTTGCCCAGCTGGACGGTGGCCTGCTGCATGGCACTGGTCCAGCCGTACTGGACGGTGCTGCGCAGCAGAGAGCTGTCAAAGACGAACCAGCGCCGCCCCAGCTGAAGGACGGGAACTTTGAACTGGATATAGACGACGCAGAGCACACAGCAGAGCGCCTCGCTGAGGACGGTGGAGAGGGCGCAGCCTTCGCTGCCCCAGCCCAGCACCTCGACAAAGAAGAGGTCTCCGCCGATGTTCAGCACCGAGCTTATCATCAGAAAGTAAAGGGCGCTCTTGCTATCGCCCAGCGCCCGCATGGTGGCGGCGAGAAAGTTGTAAAAGAAGGTGAAGATGAGGCCCGCAAAGACGATGCGGAGGTACTGCACCGCGATGGTCAGGATCTCTTCCGGCACCTGCATCAGCCGGAGTAGCGGCGTCGCCAGCAGGACGCAGAGGGCCGAAAAGACCAGCGAGAACACCGTGCCTGCGATGGCAGTGGTGGAGACCTGACGCTCCACGCGCTGGGTGTCTCCGGCACCATAGGCCGTGCTGACAAGGATGCCGGCACCGAGGCAGAGACCGTTGATGAAGAGGATGGCCAGCGTCATCAGCGGGTTGGAGGTGCCGACGGCGGCAAGGGCGTCTTCGCCGACAAATTTGCCCACGATGATGCTGTCGGCGGCGTTATAAGTGAGCTGGAACAGGTTGCCCAGCACCAGCGGGATGGTGAATTTGACCAGAAGGGGCGTGATGGCTCCGGTCGTCATGTCTTTTGTCATGGATTCCTTCTCTTTTCCTTTTTATACTATGTTCTGGCGTGCGCTGAACACGGCCAGTGCCGAACGGCTTTTTCCGTTTGCGATAAGCTGGGCCGCTGCGTGAAGGGCGGCACCTGCGCTGGGGGAGGCCGGGATGGCATCGGTGCGCAGGACCCGCTGCGCCGCCCGGACGGCATCGGCGGTGGTGACGGCAGCGATGTTGTCCACTACATAGGAATTGTAGTTGCCGGGAACGAGGCCGAAGCCGATGTCCGGGATGCCATGGGAGCCGGTGAGGCCGCTGCTCAGGGCCTGACTCTCGTAAGGCTCCACTGCAACGATGCGGACGTCATTCGTCCACGCCTTGACCGTTTCGCCCACGCCGGTGATGGTGCCGCCGCTGCCCACGCCGATGACGATGCTGTCCACGATGCTGGAACCCTCCCGCGCGATGGAGCGCACCAGTGCAGGCCCCGTCACCCGGCGGTGATAGGTGGGGTTGTCGTCGTTGTTGAGCCAGTCCATATAGTACCAGCCCTTTTCGGCGGCGGTGGCTTTTGCCAGCGCCCGTGCGCCTGCAGGGCCCGCCTGGGCCGGGGTATGGATGATCTGCGCTCCGAGGCGGAGCAGGCTCTCCTGCCGCATGGCGGGGGCGTCCTCCGGCATGACCAGCGTCACCGGGTGGCCCGCCGTCAGCCCCGCCAGCGTCAGCGCTGTGGCAAAAGGCCCTGACACGGCCTCCACGATGGTCTGGCCGGGGGTCAGCGCCCCGCGCTCAAGGGCCAGCGCCAGCATCCCCTCAGCCAGCTCGTCCCGCGCCGTGCCGGTGGGGCCGTTGTAGTTCAGATAGGCGTACAGCCGCCCCCGCAGCCCGCAGGCCGCAAGATAGCCCCGCAGCTCGACGATGGGGCCGGGCAGCAGGGTCTGGTAGATGTTGGGGTAGATAGGCACGGGCGGTCTCCTTTCGCGTCCGGGGGGAAAACTTACGCCTATAACTTTAACGCAAAGGAGAGGAAGCGTCAAGCGGGGCTTGGGCAGAAAAGAGAAAAATCGGAAGAAAATTTGGCAAAATGACGCAAAAAGTCCTTGACAAGGGACACCCCGTCTGCTATACTCCGTATGTAAAGCAAAAAACCTTTACAAACAGCGGAGGTCAGAGCAGGACAGAACATGGCAAAAGACTTTGAAATGGGCTATCTGCTCGATTTTTACGGCGAAGTGCTCACGCCCAAACAGCGCGAGATGCTGCGCCAGTATTACAACGATGACCTCTCCCTCAGCGAGATAGGAGAAAACTTCGGCATCACCCGGCAGGGGGCGCGGGACGCCATCAAGCATGGCGAAACCGCCCTCAAGGAGCTGGAAGAAAAGGTCGGCTTCGCGGCCCGGTACCGCCGGGTGCAGCAGACACTGGAAGAGCTGGAGCAGCTGGTCATCGACGCCCGGTTTGAATGTACCGGCCCGAACGCCCGGCTGACCACCACCGAGTATGCCGCCACTCTGAACAAGATGCTGAGGCTCATCCGCTCCATCGACGAAGTGAATGAGAGCTGAAAACTGATTTGAGAGGAGCACCGAACAATGGCATTTGAATCTTTGACCGACCGCCTTGCCGGTGTGTTCAAAAAGCTGCGCGGCCACGGCAAACTGAGCGAGGCGGACATCAAAGCCGCCATGCGCGAGGTCCGGATGGCCCTGCTGGAAGCCGACGTCAACTACAAAGTGGCGAAGGATTTCTGCGCAAAGGTCTCCGAGCGCGCCATGGGCCAGGAGGTCATGGAGAGCCTGACCCCTGCCCAGCAGGTCGTCAAGATCGTCAACGAGGAGCTGGTCGCCCTGATGGGCGGCGAGGAAGCGCCTCGTCTGGTCATCAAGAACAAGGGCCAGACCATCATCATGCTCTGCGGCCTGCAGGGCAACGGCAAGACGACCCACGCAGCAAAGCTTGCAAAATACTACATTAAGCAGGGCCGCCGCCCGATGCTGGTGGCCTGTGACATCTACCGTCCGGCCGCTATCGACCAGCTGCAGGTGGTGGGCAAGCAGGCCGGTGCGCCGGTCTTCACCCTGCCCGGCGAAAAGCCGCCTGCCATCGCCAAAAAGGCACTGGCCCACGCCAAGGACTACGGCAACGACATCATCATCCTCGATACCGCAGGCCGTCTGCAGATCGACGAAGTGCTGATGCAGGAGCTGGTCCAGATCAAAGAGGCTGTCCCCGTGGATGAGACTCTGCTGGTCGTGGACGCCATGGCCGGTCAGGATGCCGTGAACGTCGCCAAGACCTTCAATGAAACGGTCGGCATCGACGGCATCATCCTCACCAAGACCGACGGCGATACCCGCGGCGGCGCAGCCCTCTCGGTGCTGTCTGTCACCGGCAAGCCCATCAAGTTCCAGGGTACCGGCGAAAAGCTGGATGACCTCGAAGTCTTCCATCCCTCCCGCATGGCAAGCCGGATCCTCGGCATGGGCGATGTGCTGAGCCTCATCGAGCGCGCACAGGATGCCGCCGACGAGAAGCTGGCCGAAGAGACCGCCAAGCGGATGATGGAAAACAAGTTCGATATGAACGATATGCTGGCTCAGTTCGCCCAGATCCGCAAGATGGGCGGCGCGGGTGCCATGCTGAGCATGATGCCCGGCATGTCCGGCATCGACGCCAGCCAGATCGACGAGAAAGCCTTCGACCGCATCGAGGCCATGATCTACTCGATGACCAAGGCCGAGCGCGAAGACCCCTCCATCATCAACCCCAAGCGTAAGCGCCGCATCGCTGCGGGCAGCGGCACTCAGGTGTCTGACGTCAACAAGCTGCTCAAGCAGTTTGAGATGATGCAGAAGATGATGAAGCAGCTCAAGAAGAGCCCCAAGGGCTTTGCCCGCAAGCTGGGCGGCCTGATGGGCAACCCGGGCGCCTTCAGAGGCATGAAATAATTCCGGTATACACCCCGCTGTGGGGTTGTACAGATAGATTTAATCCCCGCAAACCGGGGAACAAGAAATTTTTGGAGGATATTACCATGGCAGTTAAGATTCGTCTGCGCCGCGTCGGCGCCAAGAAGGCTCCCTTCTATCGTGTTGTTGTTGCTGACAGCCGCTTCCCCCGCGATGGCCGTTTCATCGAGGAGATCGGCACTTACGACCCCAACCAGGAGCCCTCTGTCGTGAGCATCGACGGCGAGAAGGCTAAGGCCTGGATCGCCAACGGCGCTCAGCCCACCGACACCGTTCGCGTGCTGCTGAAGAAGTCCAACATTCTGTAAGGTGGAGGGCTGACTCATGCAGGAGCTGTTGCTGGCAGTTGCCCGCGGCCTCGTGGAGGATAAGGACGCCGTCAAGGTCACGGTGGACGCCCCCCGTGAGGACGGCACCATCGTCTACCACCTGAGCGTGGCAGAGGGAGATATGGGCCGTGTCATCGGCAAGCAGGGCCGGATCGCAAAAGCCATTCGTGTGGTGATGCGCGCGGCTGCTGTGCGGGTCGATGAAAAGGTCCTTGTTGAGATCGACTAAGCACCCTACAGGCCCTTTGCTGTAATGGCAAAGGGCCTTTTTGATTAGGAATAACCTCTCCGTCACGCCTGCGGCGTGCCACCTCCCCTATCGAGGGGAGGCCTTGGCATACCGGAAAGCTTTCCCTCTTCGCCAGAGGCTCCCCTCGATAGGGGAGCTGTCGAGCGAAGCGAGACTGAGAGGTTGAACAGGAGCAAATTTATGCAGCAATATCTGGAAGCAGGCAAGGTCGTCACCACCCACGGTGTGCGCGGCGAAATGAAGCTGGAGCTGTGGTGCGACGGCGTGGATTTCCTCAAAAAGACGGGCCGTCTCTATGCTTCGGCAAAGGGCGGCAAGTGCTATAACATCATCTCCATCCGCCCGCAGGGGCAGATGGTACTGCTCCAGCTGGAGGGCGTGAACGATATGGACGCCGCCCGCGCTCTGCGGGGTCAGGTGTTCTACTTCGACCGCAGCGACGCCACCCTGCCCGAGGGCCGGTGGTATGTGGCCGACCTCATCGGCTGCGAGGTGCGGGACGCCGACACCGGAAAGGTGTACGGCGTCGTCACCAGCGTGGACCACCCCGGCGCACAGGACATCTATACGGTCAAATCCCCCAGCGGTAAGGAATATATGTTCCCCGGTGTGGACGCTTTTCTCAAAGAGCGCAACCCGCCGGAAGGCTATATCCTTGTCACCCCCATCCCGGGCCTGCTGGACGACGATTTCGACAGTGAGCGGGAGGAGGAGTGAGCGATGGGGATGCGTGTGGACATCGTGACCCTTTTCCCTGAGATGTGCCAGCAGGTGCTGGACGCCAGTATCATCGGCCGCGCAGCCAAGCGCGGCTGCATCGAGACCCACTGCCATCAGATCCGGGACTACACCCTCAACAAGCAGAAGCAGACCGACGACTACCCCTACGGCGGCGGCTGTGGCATGGTGCTCTATGCCCAGCCCATCGCCGACTGCCTGCGCGCCGTTCAGAAAGAGGTAGCGGAACAGGGACGCCCGGCCCCGCATATCGTGTTCTTGACGGCGGGCGGTCAACGCTACACCGAAGAGCACGCCCGGCGGCTGGCCGAGTACGATAACCTGACGCTGGTCTGCGGCCACTATGAGGGCATCGACGAGCGCGTCATTGAAGCGTTTGCGGACGAAGAGATCTCGATCGGCGACTATATCCTCACCGGCGGCGAGCTGGCCAGTCTTGTGGTGGCCGACAGCGTCCTCCGCCTCAAGCCCGGCGTTCTGGCGGAGCAGAAGGGCTACGAGGAGGAGAGCTATTGGGACGGCCTGCTGGAATACCCCCAGTACACCCGCCCCGAGGTCTGGGAAGGCCGTGCCGTACCCGACGTTCTGCTGGGCGGCGACCACCAGAAGATCGACGCATGGCGGGGCGAAAAGAGCCGGGAGCGCACCCGTCTGCGCCGCCCGGAGCTGTATGAGCAGTGGTGCGAGAGCCACCCCATCACTGAGCTGCCCAAGTGGAAGCGGGGCGAGAATGTCCGCCTCGTCAAGACGGAGGAGCAGTTCGCCGCTGCGGCAAAGCTGTTTGCGGAGGGACGCCGCGCCGTCTGCGCCGGAAACTGGACGGAAGAGTATTGTGCAAGCCTGACAGAAGAGGAGTTTCTCGCTCAGCTCAAGGCGGAGAAAAAAGGCGGCTGGGCCTGCTACCTGCACACGACGAAAGATGTGCCGGACGGCATGGTGAGCGTAGACCACAAGACCGGCCGCATTGAGCATCTCTTTGTGTCTGGGAATGCCCAGGGAAAGGGCATCGGCCAGAAAATGTTGGATTTCGCCCGCAAAAAGCTGGAAGAGTATGAGCATCCCCGCCTGAGCGTGCTGGACACCAACGCCCGCGCCATTGCTCTCTATCGTCGGATGGGATGGAAATTCACAGGCGAAAAAGACATGGAATTTGACCCTGCGGAATACCCTTCTGTTGTAAAGAAATGCGCGCTGCTGTGGATGCAGTACGAGGGTTGAGCGGAGTCTGCGGCAAACGTCATACTCTGCCGGATAAGCACAAAAGCAGTCGGAGCGCTGACCCTCCGTCGAAAAAATGTTGAAAACTTTTGTATTACCCCGCCAACACTGGGGGAATAATTTTGTTGTATTTGTATAAAAGGTGGAAAATGCCCCCCTCATCCTTGGGAAAACCGCCAAAAATGTGTCTGGGGTCTGTACAACGGTTTCGCTTTGCGCTAAAATAATCACAACGCAACAGGCGCAAAACATAATTGCATTCCCCAGAACGATAATAGATAGGAGCGTTTTACTATGTACGTCAAAGAAGTTACCGTTGAAAATCAGGTTGGTCTGCACGCCCGTCCGGCAACCTTCTTTATTCAGAAGGCCAATGAGTTCAAGTCTTCCATCTGGGTCGAGAAGGAAGAGCGCCGCGTGAACGCTAAGAGCCTTCTGGGCGTCCTGTCTCTGGGCATCGTGGGCGGCACCACCATCCGCATCATCGCTGATGGCGCAGACGAGCAGGCTGCTGTCGATGGCCTCATCAAGCTGGTGGAGTCCGGCTTCGCAGAGTAATTCAGTTCCATTTCGTGTATGAGCGGCGGGGGTCATCCTTGCCGCTTTTTTGGTATGATGCATCAGAACAAAGGAGGCAGCCTCATGAAAGATTCTACGAAAGAAGCACTGTTCAAGTTTGGCGAGTTCTGTGATTCCGGCAAGCCGTGGTACTGCTTTTTTGGTGTCTATCTGGTGACGCTCATCGTCAACATCACCCTTCTGCTCACCTCGGAGAAGAAGCCCAAGTGGTGGAGCGTGGCCCTCGACGTGTGCGGTCTGGCGCTGGCGGCGTCGAATATTGCCAAGACCGAGATGATGCAGAAAGGCCGGCATAACACCTGATGACCAAGGCAGAACTTTACAAAAAGGCCTGTATGCTGCCGCTTCTGCCGGGCGTCTATATCATCCGGGACAAAAGCGGCACCATCATCTATATCGGCAAGGCCAAGCGTCTGCGCATCCGGGTGAGCCAGTATTTCCGGGAGGGTGTGCCTCACGACAACAAGGTCAGCCAGATGATCGCCCACGCCTACGCGTTCGACGTCATCGTCTGCCAGAGCGAGTTCGAGGCGCTGGTGCTGGAAGCAAGCCAGATAAAAGCCCACACCCCGAAGTACAACATCCTGCTCAAGGACGATAAAGGCTACAGCTATATCAAGGTGACAAAGGACGAGTGGCCGCGGCTGTCGTTCACGCTGCAAAAAGAAGACGACGGCGCGGAGTATATCGGCCCCTATACCTCGAGCTTTGCGGCCCGTCAGATGGCCGAGACGGCGATGGATGCTTTTCTGCTGCCCCGGTGCAGCCGGCGGTTCCCGCAGGAAATTGGCCGGGGCCGTCCCTGCCTGAACGCCCACATCGGCAAGTGCATGGCGGTGTGCAGCGGCAAGATAAGCCGTGAAAACTACGAGCAGGCCGTCAAAAGCGCTGTCCACCTCATCCGCTACGGCAAAAAGGATATTCTGAAAACCCTCAACGAGCGGATGCTGGAAGCCTCTGACCGGCTGGAATTTGAGACAGCGGCCCTCATCCGCGACCAGATCGCCGCCATTACCAAGGTGACGGCAGGGCAGAAGGTCGTGGTTGACCCCGACGTGGAGATGGACGTGGTAGCGCTGGCGGGTACGCCCGGCAGCGTCTGCGCGGCTGTCCTCCGCTTCCGGGAGGGGCGGCTGACCGACAAACGGGAGTTTCTGTTCCACGATACCGCCGACATCGCGGCGGTGCGGGAGGAATTTCTGCCCCGGTACTACCTCGACGATGAACAGATACCGAAGGTCATTGCCGTGGACGAGCTGCCGCCGGATGTGGACGCTTTGCAGCAGGCTCTCAACGAGAAGCGGGGCAGTGAGGTGCAGCTCTATGTCCCTCAGCGGGGTGATAAGGCGCACCTCGTCGAGATGGCCCACACCAACGCCGTCGAGCGGCTGGCCCGCGAGAGCGGCCGTTACGCCCGGGAGGAAAAGCTTCTGGATGAGCTGGCGCAGGTGCTGGGTCTGCCCAAGCCCCCCCGCACCATCGAGAGCTATGATATTTCCAACTGGGGCGACGGCACCAGCGTCTGCGGCATGGTGACGTTCCGGGACGGCAAGCCCTACAAGGCGGGCTACCGGAAGTTCAAGATGAAGACGGTCGCCGGTACCGATGACTACGCCTCGCTGGCGGAGACCGTCTCCCGCCGTGCGGCTGAATACGAAAAGTATTCCGAAATGGCCGCAAATGGCGAGCCGAGCAGCAACTACTTCGGCCAGAAGCCTGACCTGCTCCTGATGGACGGCGGCAGGGGACAGGTGAGCGCCGCGAAGGCCGCACTGGCCGGGACGGCACTGGCCGATGTACCCCTCTACGGCATGGTGAAGGACGACCACCACCGTACCCGCGCCATCGTGGACAGCGAAGGCCGGGAGATCGCCATCAACATGAACCGCGGGACGTTCACCTTCGTCACCGCCATTCAGGACGAGACGCACCGCTTCGCCAACGCCTACCGCAAGCAGCAGATGAAGCAGAAGAGCTATTCGTCCACCCTCACCGAGGTGCCGGGCGTCGGCCCCAAGACGGCCAAAGCCCTGATGGCACAGTTCAAGAGCGTGGGTGCTGTCAAAGAGGCCACCCCTGACCAGCTGGAGAACACCCACGGCGTCGGACGGCAGATGGCCCAGACCATTTACGAATATTTCCACCCGCAGGGGTGAAGCAAGTGGGAAAGTCCGGCGCAGACCGATCTGCGGCCGGGCTTTTTGTAAGGAGTTTTTATGGATCAGTTCCAATACGACATCAAGCCGGGCCGCTACCGGCACTTCAAGGGCAACGAATATCAGGTCATCGGGATGGCCCGCCACAGCGAGACCGAAGAGGAAATGGTGGTCTACCGCCCTCTGTACGGCGAGGGCGGGCTCTGGGTGCGCCCGGCGGCTATGTGGGCCGAAGAGGTGGAGCGGGACGGCAAGCGTCAGCCGCGCTTTGCCTACATTGGCGAAATGTAAGGGCTTGCGCCCGGAGGCCAAACGCGATACAATGGGTTTTGCAGAACAAACACGCCTGCAAAACTGTATAAATGAGCACTATACATACAAGATGTAAAATTTTTGGAGGATAACAGCTATGGCTTGTACTACCATCCTTGTCGGCAAAAAAGCCTCGTATGACGGCTCTACCATGATCGCCCGGAACGACGATTCCGGTTCCGGCCACTTCACTGCGAAAAAGTTCGTTGTCGTTCAGCCGGAGGAGCACCCGGCAGTCTATAAGTCGGTCATCTCTCATGTAGAAGTTCCCCTGCCGGGCAATGCCCTGCGGATGACCGCCATGCCCAACGCCGTGGAGGGCAAGGGTATCTGGGCTGCTTCGGGCGTCAACGCCGCCAACGTCGGCATGACCGCCACCGAGACGATCACCTCCAACCCCCGCGTTCTGGGCGCAGACCCGCTGGTGGTCTACCAGCCCGCCAGGGACGGCCAGCCGGAAGTCCCCGGCGGCATCGGCGAGGAAGATATTGTTTATCTCGTCCTGCCCTACATCCATTCTGCCCGCGAGGGCGTGCTCCGTCTGGGCAAGCTGCTGGAAGAGTACGGTACCTATGAGATGAACGGCATCGCTTTCCAGGATGTGGACGAGATCTGGTGGCTGGAGACCATCGGTGGCCACCACTGGATGGCCCGCCGTGTGCCGGATGACTCCTATGTGGTCATGCCGAACCAGCTGGGCATCGACGCTTTCGACCTCGACGACGCTTTCGGCGCACAGGAGAATTATCTCTGCTCTGCCGACCTGAGGGAGTTCATCCGGGACAATCACCTCGACCTCTCGCTGGATGGCCGTCTGAACCCGCGTGACGCCTTCGGCAGCCACGACGACGCCGACCACGTTTACAACACCCCCCGCGCATGGTTCATGCTCCGCCACCTCAACCCCAACACCTGGGTCTGGGACGGCCCTGCCGCTGACTACGGCCCCCGCTCAGACGACCTACCCTGGTGCATGGTGCCGGAGCGGAAGCTGACCCCGGAGGATGTGAAGTATGTGCTGTCCTCCCACTATCAGGGGACTCCCTTCGACCCCTACGCCAGCTACGGCGACAAGAGCATGAAGGGAGCTTACCGCTCCATCGGCATCAACCGCAACGACTTCATGGCCCTCATCCAGATGCGGCCTGACGTGCCGGAAGACATCCGCGCTGTGGAGTGGATCGCCTACGCCTCCAATGCTTTCAACACCATGGTGCCGTTCTACGCCAACGTCGAGCGCACCCCGGCCTATCTGGCCTGCACCACCGGTGAAGTCTCCACCGACAGCTTCTACTGGGTGAGCCGGATGATCGCCGCCATGGCCGATGCCTCCTACGCCAAGAGCCTCATCCATGTGGAGCGGTACGAGGAGGGCGTCCTCTCCGCCAGCCGCGCTCTGCTGAATCAGTACGATAAGAACATCGCTTCTGCCGAGGAAAGCCAGCGCGCCGCCCTGCGGGAGGAGGCCAACACCGCCATCGCTGCCGAGCTGAAGAAGCGGGCTTCCGATACGCTGGATAAGGTCCTCTTCGAGCTGAGCAGCGGCATGAAGAACGCTTACGCCCGTTCGGACGCCTAAATCGCATCCGACCCGGCAGGGAAAATCATTTCTGGCAAAACCGTCAAAAACGGTCAAATCAAACCACAAAACCATCATCCGCCCCGAAGCTGACCGCTCCGGGGCGGATTTTTTGCGCTCTTTTGCGGGTTGTATCCCACTTCTTGTGCAGAATGCATGATTTTGACGGAAATATTTTGGCAGATAAACTGACGGAAAGTGATTGATTTTGACGGAATATTTGCTATAATACAGACAGAAACAGCCAAAACGATTCAAACACAAGCAGAAACGTGCAACAGGAGGGATGAAGATGTTGGCAGAGGAGCGGCTTTCCCGCATCATGAAGCTGCTGAGCCAGCAGCGCACCGCGACGGTGCAGGAACTCTGCGAGGCGCTGGACGCCAGCGAGTCCACCATCCGCCGCGATTTGAACGAGCTGGACAGGATGGGCAAGGTGAACAAGGTACACGGCGGCGCAACGCTGCCGGACAGTCAGTTCCTCGCCGACGAGCCGACGATGGCCGCAAAGGAAGCGCTGGCCGTCGTCCAGAAAAAGTGCATCGCAAAGGCGGCAGCGGCCCTCATCACCGCAGAGGATTTTGTCTTTCTGGACGCCGGCAGCACCACGCTGGCGTTGGTCCGGGAGCTGAGCGGCCCGGCGCTGGACGCCCGGTACGTCACCAACGGCGTCGCTCACGCCCGTCTGCTGGCCCAGAAGAGCTGCAAGGTCTTTCTGGTGGGCGGTCTGCTGCGGCCCGAGACGGAGGCCATCATCGGCGCTGCGGCTCTCCACAGCCTGCAGCAGTACAACTTCACGAAAGCGTTCCTGGGGGCAAACGGCGTGGCGCTGGACGCAGGATTCACGACTCCTGACCCCGAGGAAGCGGCTGTCAAGGCCACGGTCGTGCGCCGGGCGAGAGAAGCCTGGTTCCTCGTGGATGACTCGAAGTTCGCCCGCATCTACCCGGCGGTCATCGCCGAGCTGTCCGGCGGCGCGATCCTGACGAATCATTGCCCGAATCCGAAATACAGACAATTCACTCTGGTAAAGGAGGCAGCAGAATGATCTATACCGTGACATTCAACCCGGCCATCGACTATGTCGTGCGGCTGGACACGCCGCTGGAAGTGGGCGAGGTGAACCGCGCCAAAGGCGAAGACTGTGTGCTGGGCGGCAAGGGTATCAACGTGTCCGGTGTGCTGGCCGAGCTGGGCTGCCGGAACACGGCGCTGGGCTTTGTGGCTGGTGAGACGGGTGCGTGGCTCGAGCGGGGTCTGGCCGCGCAGGGCATCACCACCGATTTTATCCACCTCGAGCAGGGCATGACCCGCATCAACGTCAAGATAAAGGCGGGGCAGGAGACCGAGCTGAACGGCGCAGGCCCGGACATCCCCGAGAGCGCCATGGAGCAGCTGGAAGCACAGCTCGATAAGCTGGCCGAGGGCGACATCCTCATTCTGGCGGGGAGCATCCCGTCCAGCCTGCCCCAGACCACCTACGAGCGTCTGCTGGCCCGTCTGGAAGGCCACGGTGTGCATACGGTGGTGGACGCCACCCGCGACCTGCTGGTGAATGTGCTGCAGTATCACCCCTTCCTCATCAAGCCCAATAATCATGAGCTGGGTGAGATCGTGGGCCGCACCCTCACCACCGACGCCGACATCACCGCTGCCGCCCGCATCCTGCAGGAAAAGGGCGCCCGGAACGTACTGGTGAGCATGGCCGGTGACGGTGCGCTCCTGCTGGACGAGAAGGGCGAGGTCCACCGCATCGGCACGCCCAAGGGCAAGGTGGTCAACAGCGTGGGCGCAGGCGACAGCATGGTGGCCGGTTTCGTGGCAGGCTACCTGCGCAGCGGCAGCTATCTGGAAGCCCTGCGTCTGGGTACCGCCTGCGGCAGTGCCACTGCGTTCAGCCTCGGGCTGGCAAAGAAGGAAAAAATCGACGCCCTGCTGGCGACGATTTGAGCGATAGAAGGAAACAAGGAGAGGAGACACACTATGCGAATCACGGAATTGTTCACGGCACAGTCCATCGCGCTGGACGAAGCCCAGCAGGACCGCAGCCAGATCATCGACCGTCTGGTGGAGCTGCAGGCGACCCACGGCAACATCAGAGACAAGGAAGCCTACAAAAAGGGCCTGTATGAGCGCGAGGACGAGGGCTCGACCTATGTTGATAACGGCATCACCGTCCCCCATGCCAAGTGCGACTGCGTGACCCGGCCCAGTCTGGCGGCCCTCCGCCTCAAGACCCCGGTGCAGTACAATGCCGAGGACGACGGCAAGACCGACCTGCTGTTTGCCATCGCAGCCCCCAAGAACGGCAGCCTCCACGTGGATATGCTGGCCCGTATGATGCAGATGCTCATGAACGAGGACTTCGTGGAGAAGCTGCGCACCGCCAAGACCCCGGAAGACTTCCTCGCCGCCATCGACGCGCAGGAAGAAGCCCAGTTCGGCGACGAGAGCTTCACCGACCAGGAGATCGAGCAGGCGGGCTACCGTGTGCTGGCCGTCACCGCCTGTGTCAACGGCATCGCCCACACCTACATGGCCGCTGAAGCCTTGAACAAGGCCGGTGCCAAGATGGGCGTGACCATCAAAGTCGAGACCAACGGCTCCGACGGCGCAAAGAACATCCTGACGAAAGATGAAATTGCAAACTGCGACGGCATCATCGTGGCGGCGGAGAAGAAGATCGAGACGGCCCGCTTCGACGGCAAGCCGGTCCTCTTCACCCGCGTGGACGACGGCATCCACAAGCCTGAAGAGCTCATCCATAAGATAACCTCCGGCGAGGTGCCGGAGTTCCACGCTAAGGGCGGCGCACAGGCCGCGGAGGACGCTTCTGCCTCCGACAGCTTTGGCCGCAGCCTCTACAAGAACCTGATGAACGGCGTCTCCCATATGCTGCCCTTCGTGGTGGGCGGCGGCATCATGATAGCGCTGGCCTTCCTGCTGGACGATTACAGCATCGACCCCTCCAACTTCGGCATGAACACCCCGCTGGCCGCCTTCTTCAAGACGGTGGGTTCTGCGGCCTTCAGCTATATGCTCCCCATCCTGGCGGGCTTCATCGCCATGTCCATTGCGGACCGTCCGGGTCTGGCCGTCGGCTTCGCAGGCGGCGTGCTGGCCATGAACGGCACCAACTTCGCCGGTATCGCCGCTGGTGAGACCACCGGCATCTCCGGCGGCTTCCTGGCCGCTCTGCTGGCTGGTTTCGTGGCCGGTTATGTGGTGGAGTTCCTCAAGAAAATCACGGAGAAGCTCCCCGCCAGCCTGAACGGCATCCGCCCCATGCTCATCTACCCGCTGGGCGGCATCCTCATCGTGGGCGTGGTCATGTGCGGTATCAACCCCATCATGGGCATGATCAACACCGCCATGACCAACTGGCTGAACGCCATGGGCGGTACCTCCAAGGTCCTGCTGGGTGCTATCGTGGCCGGTATGATGAGCATCGACATGGGCGGCCCCTTCAACAAGGCGGCTTACGTCTTCGGCACCGCAGCCCTCGCCTCCGGCAACTATGAGGTCATGGCCGCTGTCATGGTGGGCGGCATGGTGCCTCCCATCGCCATCGCCCTCTCCACCACTTTCTGCCCCAAGAAGTGGACTCCCGACGAGCGCCGCAACGGCATCGTCAACTACATCATGGGCCTCTGCTTCGTCACCGAGGGCGCTATCCCTTACGCTGCCGCTGACCCGCTGCGCGTCCTGCCCAGCTGCGTCATCGGCGCAGCCCTCTCTGGTGCGCTGTCCATGACCTTTGGCTGCGCTCTCCGCGCCCCTCACGGCGGCATCTTCGTCTTCCCGGTCGTTGACCACGCTGTGATGTACTGTGTGGCTCTGGCGGTCGGCAGCGTCGTGGGTGCGGTCATCCTGAGCCTGCTCAAGAAGACCCGCACCGAAGAATGATCAGGATATCCTCCCCTTTTCAAGTATAAACAGCCAAAGGCCCCCATCCGGCATCTGCCAGATGGGGGCCTTTGGCGTGTAAGATACAGTTAAAAAGGCTCTCCCCTTGGGAGAGCTGGCGCGTGAGTGCCTGAGAGGTCAAATTACCAATAAAACACAAAAACCCGCCTGGCAGCGGGTTTTTGTGTATAGAGGGGTGGGAAAGTATATAAAGTGGTGAATCGCGTTATCAGTCGGCAGCGTATCGTACCCGAACACCGGAATCCCCGGCGGTACATCAGAACTTCAGTGACGCTGCCTCGCAGTATGTATTATACCCGAATTTGTTTTCTTGTCAAATGCAAAAATTTGGTTTCGCTTTAATTTAGCACTTTACTTTTTGACCAAAACTTTATATAATTAAAGACGGAAAAACGAAAACTGATTTTTGCACAGGTTGTGCTATTGCTACAACAATAAAACTTTACTTTCAGAAAATTTTATGTAATGTAACATATTTCAAAAGGAGTACTTTTCCTATGGACGATTTGGACCGCAAGATTCTCGCCCTCCTCGCAAAGAACGCCCGTATGCCGGTGAAGGAGATCGCCGAAAAGGTGGCGCTGACCAGTCCCGCTGTCTCCAGCCGCATCCACAAGCTGGAAACGGACGGCATCATCAGTGGCTATACCGTGATGCTCAACCGCCCGTCTGACCGGGTCTATGTGGATGCTCTCATCAGCCTCTCGGTGGCCCCGTCCCAGCGGGACGAGCTGGTGGAGCTGATGAAGAACAGCAAAGAGGTGCTGCAGTGCTACCACGTCACGGGCGCTTACACCTTCCTCATCAAGGTGAGCTGCGGCAGTATGCCCCAGCTGGAACACCTTATCTTACAGTTCCAGAAGCTGGGCACCACCAGCACCCAGATCATCCTCTCGACGCCCGTCAATCACGGTGACCTTGAGGCCATGATGCTGTAAGCGTTCATAGAACTGTTACACTTGTGGGTGCAATTTTCGCCCGCCGTGGGTCGTTTACCGAATAGCAGGGATAAATCATCAAATACTATCATTGCACACCGAAAACCTCACCCTGCGAACGAAAGGATAAATTGAATATGAAACGTATCATTGCTTGTCTGATGGCCGGCGTCATGCTGCTGGCTCTGGTGGGCTGCGGCGCGTCGGGCAGCTCCGGCAGCGCATCTTCTGCCGCGAAGAAAGATTACACTCAGATCCTCCACGACGCCCGCAGCGACGAGGACAACAAGTATGAGATGATATTCACCAAAGGCGAGGATGGCAAGTTCACGGCCCAGTACGGCTACAGCGCCGAGTATGAGGCCGACCAGCTCTCCGATGAGGTGGCCAACATGATGATGCCTCTGCTGGGCCTCGAGGACGATATGTACGACGACTTCGCCGCCTCAGTGTCCGGCATGATGGTCAGCGTCTACGGCGTGGCCATCGTCAAGCCCGCCGAGGGCAAGACGCAGGACGTGGTGGATGCGATGGATGCCTATGTCCAGAGCCAGCAGAAGTCCATGGAGCATTACCTCGAAGACCAGTACCAGATCGCCTCTGCCGCCCGCGTGGCGACTGTCCCCACCGGCGAGGTGGTCATGGTCTGCTGTGAGGACAGCGACACCGTCTTTGAAAACATCAAAAAGGCTCTGGCTGCATAACGTATTGTAGGAAAAAGCCCCCGCTTCCAGCTGGAAACGGGGGCTTTGCTGTATTTGTTGATTACGGATTCTCGATGGCGTTCACGAGCTTGTTGGCGATGTACTGGTGACCCTTGATGGTGGGATGCACGTCGAGGGTGGTCTCGGTGTTGGGGATGGCCACATAAGTCAAGTTATAAGTCTTGGCGATCTGCTTCTCAAACTTGTTCAGCTTGTTGAAGTAGCTGCGCCAGCAGGGGATGAGCGGCACAGGGTTGGTGTAGCCCACGAGGATGATCTGGGCATCCGGGTTGAGATTGCGGATCTCCTGCACGATGGAGATGAGGGCTGCGGTGGTCTTGGGGTAAGTCTCGTCGCAGATCTTGCTCATGCCGGAGAAGAGCAGATTCCAGGTGGCGTCCCTCTCGGCTTTGGTCAGGTCCATCGCCTTGATGCTGCGGTAGATGGTGGACATGGTGGAGCCGGAACCTTCATTGCGCAGGTCGCCGGCCAGAATGGTAGCGGCCAGCTTCTCGCTCTTCCAATTGGTGGCGTTGCCCAGAGCCACGATGCAGGGGACGAAGGCGTCGTTGGAGCCAATCTGGACGGAGACGACGTCGGCCTTGCGGATGTAGTCCTGGAACTCAGGGTAGTTGTACTCGCAGCCGGACGCCATGTTCATCTGGGGCATCTTGCCGTACCGGATCATGTCCGCGAGGTCGGGAGCCGTCAGGGCCGGCAGGCCGAGGTTGATGGCGTGGTCACGGTCGAGGCCGAGCGCTGCAGCCACCTTGCCGACATAGCAGTTGGGAGAGTAGCCATGGAAGTTGGGAGCCATATCGACGCTGTAGCCGGAGCGCGCACTGTACTGGACATCGGCCAGGCCGACGCCGGACACGATGCTGTCGCCCAGTGCGACGTAGGTGAGCTGCTCGTCCTTATCTTCCTCTTTGGTGTCATCGACCTTGACCTCGGCCTCAGCAGCGGCCGCTGCCTCCTTTGCGTCGTCCGCAGAAGGGACCGGGTCGGCCTGAGCCGTTTCGGTGGCAGAAGCCGCAGCTTCCGCCGGAGTCTCGGGCTGCAGGGCAGCCTCCGGGTTCAGGGTGACGATGACATGATCATCGCCGGCGGCGTCCGCAGCGGCCTCGGTCCCCTCGGCCAGCGCAGGGACACTGAGCAGGGAGACGAGCAGCAGGGCAGAGACCGCCAGACTTGCAAAACGCTTGTTCATGGCAGAAGAGTCCTTTCATGAAAATCAATAGTCGCGGGGGGAGATGTCAGCTTCGAGCTGACGGTAATCAACCTTGCCCACAGGGGTCATGGGCATACTGAGGATAAATTTGTAGGCCACGGGCTGGACGTATTCGGGCAGCTCCTCGGCGCACATCCGCTCCAGCTCCCGTATCACCTGCTTTTTCTTGGCGGTGGTGTCGGCCTTGAGCACGATGTAGACGAAGGGCAGACGGCCCTGCACATGGTCCTTGTCGGTGCAGCCCACCACAGAGCACTGATGCACAGCGGGGTGGCGGCTGACGACGTTCTCTATCATGGAGGGGAAGACTTTGAAACCGTCGTGGCGGATAATGAGACGCTTGATGCGGGAGTCGAGATAAACGAAACCGTCCTCGTCCAGATATCCGATGTCGCCGGTGTGGACCCAGATGCGGCCATCGGGGTGGCGGCGGAGGATCATGTCCGTCTCGTCGGGCTTGTTGTAGTAGCCCTTCATGGTGGTGGGGCCGGAGATGCACAGCTCGCCGCGCTCGCCGATGGGCAGCTCTTTGTCCGTACCCGGCTCGAAGGCGGCGACGAGGGTGTTGACCATCGGGATGCCGACGCTGCCCAGCTTGTTGTTCGAGCCGGCGGCGACGGTGGCAGCGGAGGCCACCTCGGTCATGCCGTAGCCCTTGGCGATCGGATAGCGGACGCCATGGGCGGCGAGGAAGTCGTTGACGGTCTGCTCTGCGCCCCGGGCGATGGAGTCGCCGCCGGCGGCGTAGTTGAGGATGAAGGAGAGATCCTTATCCCGCAGCTTGGGGTCAGCGGCCAGCTGCTGGTAGTGGGAGGGCACGCCGAACATATGCTCGGGCTTGTACTTCAGCACCAGACTGCCCAGCTTGGCCGGGTCGAGATTGGGGACGATGATGACCGTGAAGCCCAGCACCAGCGGCAGATGGACGCCGCAGGCGTAGCCGTAGGCGATGAAGGGGGGCATGATGTTCATGAGCTTCTGGCCCCGGTGGAACAGCTTGTCGTAGGCGCGGAACTGCTGCGCGATGGCGTTGAAGCTGTTGTCGGTGAGCATAACGCCCTTGGGAGAGCCGGTGGTGCCGCCGGTGTGAACCACGACACAGGCATGGTCGGGGTCATAAGGCTCCGCAGCGGTGCTCTGGCCCTCGCCGCCCTTGATAAACTGCTTCCAGCGGATGACGTTGGAGGCATATTTGTTCTTGTCGGGGGTGGTCAGCTTGTAGCCTACGGCCATCACCGGGGGCAGAGAGTCGGCCGGAGAGAGGACGATGACCTTTTCCACGTTGGTGCGCTTTGCGGCCTGACGGCAGCGCTCGTACACGACGTTCAGGCAGACGAGAAGGTGGGAGTCCACCTCTTCGATATACTCATGGATGCCCTCGACGCTGTAGCGGGGGTCCACAAGGTTCAGGGTGGCACCGATCATGTCCGCTGCATAGAACAGGGCAATGACCTCGGGGGTCATGACGCTCACTACCGTTATGATGTCGCCCTTCTGGACGCCGACGCCCCGCAGGGCGGCAGCAGTCTTCTTGACGTTGACGATAAGGTCAGCGTAGGTGAACTTCCGGCCGTAGTAATCCAACGCGGTGTCATTCAGATGGTTTTTGTTCCGCTGGCAGACATATTCGAATGCCGAGACGGTGGGAAGGGTCTGCTCAATGTACTTCTGGTCGTAATATTTGAGCCAAGGTTTGGCCTGGGATGCGTAAACAGGATTCTGCGTCGTCATCAATTTCTCATTCCTTTATGTTTGTAGACCCGCGCGGGGGCCAATGTTTTGTTTCGTTTTGTTACAAAGCCACTCCTGTTATTGTAGTAGAGCAGAGAACAAAAGTCAATAAACAGAGAGGCTGCAATGAGAAAAACGCAAGAAAAAGTTTACAATTCCCGGCACCAGTCTTCGGCCTCGGAGGCGCTGCAGAGCACCCAGTGACGGGGCCGAAGCTCCCGCCACTGGGGAGCCTCCGTGGAGTAGTCGTGCATGGAAGGGTCATAGACCAGCAGCTTTTTCTGCCGCTCGCGGCGGGGGCTGGGCATGGGGATGGCCGACAGCAGGCTGCGGGTATAGGGGTGGATGGCGTGGGTCACCAGCTCTTCGGCATCGGCCAGCTCCACGATGTCGCCCTTGTGGATGACGGCGATGCGGTCGGAGATGTACCGCATGACGGAGAGGTCATGGGCGATAAAGAGGTAGGTGATGCCGCGCTCTTTCTGCAAATGGCGCAGAAGGTTCAGGACCTGGGCGCGGATGGACATATCCAGTGCCGAGATGGGCTCGTCGGCGATGATGAATTCCGGCTCCACGATGAGGGCCCGGGCGATGCCGATGCGCTGGCGCTGGCCGCCCGAGAACTCGTGGGGGAAGCGGGACGCAAACTCGGGCAGCAGGCCCACATCCAGCAGCGCCTGACGGACTTTTTCGTCCCGCTCGGCGGCGGAGAGGTCGGGCCGGACGTTCATCAGGCCCTCGCCTACGATGTAGCTCACCTTGGCGCGCTCGTTCAGGGAGGACTGGGGGTCCTGGAATATCATCTGAATTTCCTTGATGACCTGCTTGTCCAGCGCGTGGGAGATCTTGCCGTTTATCTTCTGGCCCTTATAGAACACCTCGCCGCCCGAGGTGGGCAGGATGCGCATGATAGCCCGGCCAATGGTGGTCTTGCCCGAGCCGGACTCGCCCACCAGACCGAAGGTCTCGCCCTTATAGATGGTGAAGTTTGCGTTCTTGACGGCCTTGTAAGCCTTGCGGCCGGAGCCGTAGGTCACTTCGAGGTTTTTTACCTCGACCAGAACTTCGCGTTCGTCTGCCATGTTATTTGCCCTCCTCTTGCAGCATCCGCACAGCGGCGGGCGGTTCTATCTTGGGTGCGCGGGGGTCGAGAAGCCACGTCTTGGCCCGGTGGGTCGTGCTGACATCAAAATAAGGGGGACGCTTGACGAAGTCGATCTTCAGCGCCAAAGGGTTGCGGGGCGCGAAAGCGTCGCCGTGAATTTCCGTGAAGAGGTTCGGGGGCGTACCCTGAATGTTGAACAGGTCTTCGCCTTTCACGCCCATCTGGGGCATACTGGACAGCAGCGCCCAAGTGTAGGGATGGCGGGGGTCGTAGTAAATTTCGTCCGAAGTGCCGATCTCCACGATGTCGCCGGCATACATGACGGCCACACGGTCAGCGATGTTGGCCACGACGCCGAGGTCATGGGTGATGAGGATGATGGTGAGGTTATATTTGACCCGCATCTCCTTCAGCAGCTCGAGGATCTGGGCCTGAATGGTCACGTCCAGAGCCGTTGTGGGCTCATCGCAGATAAGGATCTGCGGGTTGCAGGCTACGGCAATGGCGATGACGACGCGCTGGCGCATACCGCCCGAGAACTCGTGGGGATACTGCTTGAAGCGCACTTCCGGGTCGGCGATGCCGACATCCCGCAGGTACTCGAGGGTCTTCTCCCTGGCGGCAGCGCCCTTGAGGCCCTGATGGAGCTCCACGGCCTCCATGATCTGGTCACCGATGGTCTTCAGAGGGTTCAGGCTGGTCATGGGGTCCTGCATGATCATGGCGATCTCGTGGCCGCGCACTTTCAGCCAGTCCTTCTCCTTTTTCAACTCGGAGAGCCGGATGGGCTGGTGGTCGTCGGCACCGAAGTAGTCGATGGTGCCGGAAGTGATGGAGCCGTTGGAGTCCAGCAGGCCCATGAAGGACTTGGTGAACACGCTCTTGCCCGAGCCGGACTCGCCCACGATGGCGAGGACTTCGCCGTGGTAGACATCGAGGTCGATGCCCCGGATGGCGTGGAGGATCTTTCCACGCAGATTGAATTTGATGTTGAGATCCCGCACAGAGAGGATCAGTTCATTCTTTTTCATGCCTGTTCCTCCTTACTGCAGATGGTTCTTGGGGTCGGCTGCGTCAGAGAAGGCGTTGCCGATGAGGTAGAACGCGATGGTGACGAAGCTGAGGATGATGGTGGGGTAGAGCAGCTGATAGCGCAGGCCGGCCTGCATCATGACCTTGCGGCCATCGTTGATGAGGTTGCCCAGAGAAGGCACCTCGACAGAGAGGCCGAGGCCGATGTAGGTGATGAAGACCTCGCTGCCGATGGCGGCGGGGATGGTCAGGGCCATGCGGAGCATGATGACTGACACGAGGTAGGGCAGCAGGTTGCGCACCACGATGCGGGAGGTGGGGGTGCCGATGCAGCGGGATGCCACGTTGTAGTCACGGTCACGGATGATGAGGATCTGGTTGCGGATAAAACGCGCCATGGCGATCCAGCCCGTGATGGACATGCCCAGGATCAGCGTCTGGACGCTGGGGCTGGCGACGTAGGAAATAAGGATCAGGATGATGGTGGAAGGCACATTGTCGCAGATGTTGTACAGCTCGGTGAAGAAGAAGTCCAGCTGACGGACATAGCCCCAGAGCACACCCACCGTGATGCCCACCACGGCCTCGATAAGGGCCACGAAGAAAGCGATGGTCAGGCTGGTGCGGGCGCCGGCCCAGATGCGGGCCCAGAGGTCCTGGCCGATGGCGTTGGAACCCCAGATGAAGCCCTTTTCACCGGGGGCGATGTTGCGGTACTGGATGCCGGTGGCGGGGTCCACGGCGCAGAGGTTGGGGTCTACCTGACCGGGCAGGTAGGGCTGCAAAAATGCAAACGCCACCACGGCGATGAGGGCGACGAGCAGCAGCACGGCCACGCGGTTCTTGAAGAAGGCGCGGAAGGTGCTGCCCCAGTAGCTGTAGTTGGAGTAGGACGTGGCCTCGGCCCGCTCTTCGCTGAATCCGGCGGGGGTGAACAGCTCTTCTTCGGGCAGCTTTGCCCATGCGGCGGGGCCGTCCGCCTGTAACTTATCCAGCTCTGCCTCGAGCTGGTGTGCTTTTTCATCTTTCATACGGAAAAGCATTATCGGCCACCTTCTTTCTTGCCAAAGCTGATGCGGGGGTCAATGAGCACCATGAGCAGGTCGCCCAGAATAAGGCCGATGATGCCCACGCAGGCGTAGAGCAGAACGATGCCCTGCACCATCGTGTTGTCGTGGCGCTGGACACAGGTGACCAGCAGGCCGCCCATGCCCGGGATGCTGTAGAGGCTTTCGATGTAGATGGAGCCGACCACAGTGTTCAGGAAGGCGGAGGGAATATACTGCACCAGCGGCACCATTGCGTTGCGGAAGATGTGGCGCAGGGCGATGTTGTTTTCACTCACGCCCTTGGCACGGGCAAGGCGGACATAGTCCTTGTTGCTCTCGTCCACCATGTACCGGCGCAGCCACATGGCGTAGAACGCCACGTTGCCCAGACTCATGGAGCAGACGGGCAGCACCCAGTATTTCCAGTTGGAGGCGTCGAAGAGCAGGCCCACGTTCAGCGCGGTGGTGCCGTACATCTGGATGTACAGATAATACACTGCCGCAGGCACAGCCTGGATGAGGACGATGATGGCCGTGCCGATCTTATCGGGCCAGCGGCTCTTGAAGCGGCCCATGAACAGGCCCATCGGGATGCCGATGACAAGGCTCAGCAGCATGGCGTACACGCCCATCTGGATGGAAATGGGCAGCTTCTTAGCGAGGATGCTGGTGACGGAGGCGTTGACCTTATAGATGTGGCTCACGCCGAGGTCGCCGTGGAGCATATTGACCCAGAAGCGGCCGATCTGCACCGGCAGCGGGTCCAGCAGGCCCATGGACTGTAAGCCGGCCTGTATCTGGGCCTCGGTCATTTTTTCGTAGTTAGCAAAATAGCCTTCCACCGGCATCAGCCGCAAAAGGCAGAAAACGAGCGTGACGATAATAAACAGGGTCAGTATCGAGCGCCCGATGCGTTTCGCCAGATATTTGAGCATATCTGTGCGCACCCCTCTCTTTTATAAAATGAATGTCGGATAGGAATAGAATACAACAAAAAACCACTTTTGGAAAGTGATTTGGCAAAGTTCGTTACAAAAATTCATGTAAGAGGATCCAGAAACGAAAAGCTCTCCGCTTTCCTGTGGGAAAACGGAGAGCTTTGGAGCGGACAGACTCAAAAAGTCTTAGCGGGCGTCGCGGTTGGCCTCGTACTCGCTCATGGAGATGTAGTGGTCGAGGACGTGGATGCCCTTCAGACGCTTGTTGGAGAAGCCGGTGGAAGCGTACTGGCCCTCCCAGTAGTTCAGACGGGTGGCGATGTAGGCCGGGATACTCATGCCCAGGGGGACGACGAGGGCATTGTTGATGAGGGAAGCCTCGGCGTTGGCGAAGGCATCGTAGCGGGCGTTGATGTCGTCGGTGATCTTGACAGCCTCTTCGATGGCCTTCATGTAGTTCATGACGGCGTCCGCGGTGTCGCCGGTGATGAAGCCGTCCTCGACGCCGGTGCGCAGGAAGGCGTAGCGGCTGCCGCGTGCGCCCTCAGCCTGATAGAAGGGGTCGGTCTCGGTCTGGGGATCGGAGTAGTCAGCGCCCCAGTTGCACTGCAGGAAAGCGAACTTGCCGTTGCGGCGGACGCTGGACAGGAAGCTGTCGGAGGGGCCGGCAGTGATGATGATGTCGATGAAATCGAAACCGTCGTTCAGCACACTCTCGAGCTGCTGCTTGAACACCTGGCACTGCTTGTCCCAGTCGGTGGAAGAGGGATTGTATGGCATCTGCACCTTGATGGGGAAGGTCACACCAGCAGCGGTCAGCTCCGGGATGGCAGCGTCGCGGTACTCCTTGGCCTTCGCCTCGTCGAAGAACTCGGTGATGTTGGCCAGGTCGCCGCATTTGAGGTAGTCCACGCCGTCAGCGTTGGCACAGAAGCTGGGGGGCGTGATGGTGTTCAGCTTGTAGTTGTCGTAGCCCTCGGGTGCCTTGACGGCCAGCGTGACAGAGTTGTTGATGCCGTAGAGGAAGGACTTGCGGAAGTTGGTGTTGTTGATGGCCTTGGCCCAGTTCTCCGGCTCATACTCGGCATCCATGCCCTCTACGCTCCAGTTGGAGAACTCGTGGGAGAAGGGCATGAAGTTGAACATATAGAAATAGGTGTAGTTGGTGTTGGGGCGGTCCATGGACACCATGTCCTTGGTGGTGTCGTCGGACAGCCAGCTGTCGAGGATGTCGGAGCCGATGGTGGCCTCGTCGATCTCGCCGCGCTTGATCATCTCAGGGCCGTTGACGCTGGCCTCGGCGTTGTAGATGCGGCTGATGGTGTCGATGAAGACGTTGTCAGCGTCGTAGTTCTCGGGGTTCTTCTTCATGACCCAGGTCTCCAGAGACTCGTAGGCGGCCAGATAGAAGGCACCGCAGCTGTAGGTGGTCTCTGCGCTGGTAGCGAACTGGTCGCCGGTCTCTTCCAGCAGCGGGCCGTAAGCGGGCTCGTAGGGCAGATAGCACAGCAGGCTCAGGAAGCCCGGGAAGTCGTAGGTCAGGGTGTAGGTCAGGGTGTGGTCATCCACAGCAGTGACACCCACGGCGTCGAAGTCCACCGGTGCGTAGGTGGCGGGGTCAGAGTCGGGGGCAGTCACGGTGACGACGCCGCTGCCGTCCACGGTGTAGGTGGTGCCGTCATCGTCCACGACGCCGGTGTTGGCGTTGTTCAGATAGACGTGGTAGCTGTAGTAGTCGTCAGCGCCTGCGATGTAAGCGGTGACGAGGCCCACGTTGGAGGCGGCGTAGTCCGGGGTCAGGACGTACTTCAGAGCGTCCACGAAGTCCTGTGCGGTGACGGGGGCCACGACCTCGCCGTTGCAGTCCACCCAGTTCTCCTCACGCAGATGGAACGTCCAGGTCAGGGTGTCGGCATCCCAGTCCCAGCTGGTGGCCAGGCCTTCGCGCATGACGCCCTTGTTGTCGTACTCGACCAGCGTATCCACGCAGTTTGCGCCCACGACCATCTCAAGGTCAGTGCCGGTGGTCAGGTAGTTCAGAGTAGCGGGCTGGCTGTCGTACAGGATGGTGTAGCTGGAGCCGGAACCGGAAGAGGCTGCGCCGGAAGCGCTGCCGGAGGAAGAGCCGCCGCAGCCAGTCAGCAGGCCGGCTGCGCAGGCACCGGCGGCTGCCAGGCCGCTGGCCTTCAGGAACTGACGGCGGGAGATGGAAGTGTTCATCATAAATTCCCTCTTTTCTTGTTTTTGCTGTACAAAGGACAGCATCGCGTTGTGCGGTGTCCGCTGTTTCCCGGAAACGGACAAATGGACCATTTTTTATGAAAAAAGAGCAACGGAAATCCATCCGTTACTCCTTTGTAACAGTCCCGGCCACCAAACAGTGTGGTCATGACTGAGTATAGCATTGATTTGCGGCCGCGTCAATCCTTTTCGGGAGCAGATGCTGTTTCTGCAACAGAAACAGCTGTTGCCGCCGCGGCGGCAGGTGCGGCAGAGACGGGAGCTGCTGCCGTTTCGGCTGCGGCGGCACCGGCAGCATTGGCTGCATTTTCAGCGGCCAGCTCTGCGGCAGCGGCCTTTGCGGCCTCCTCCGCTGCCTTGCGGGCCTCGCGCTCGGCGATCCGCTCCTTGGCGCGGGCTGCGGCCTCCTCCTGACGCTGCTTGGTGCGGCGCTTGATGCGGCAGACCGAGCAGATGCCCTCGGAGCTGTTCGGTGCGATGGGCTTGCCGCAGTCGGCGCAGAGGGTCTTGCTGCATTTGTAGACGCTCACCGGGCCGAGGGTGGTGAGCTGGCGCAGCTTCATGCCGTCGATGCCGCTGTTGGAGCAGGCCGCGACGCAGACGCCGCACTCACTGCACTTCCAGGGTGTGATGACCACGCGGGTCTGGCCGTCGGGCATATCCTCGAGCTTGAGTGCGCCGGAGCGGCAGGCTTTTTCGCACTTGCCGCAGCCGAAGCACTTCTGGGTGAAGTTCGGCAGATACCAGCCGTAGCGCAGCGGCGTCTCGGAAGCAGCCTTGAGCTGCTTTGTCCGCTGGTGGAGCATGAGGCGGAAGTCGGCGGCGCTGTCCTCCTCGCTGCGCAGGCCGGGCAGCATCTGCAGCAGCTTCTTGGTGCCGGCGCGGGAGCCCTCGGTCATGTGGGAGAACATCTCCCGGCGGCTCAGCTCCTGTACATGGTAGGGCGCTTCGTCCTGCTCATAGGCCAGCGTGACCCGGCTCTCGAAGAGCTGGGGGCCGAGGAACTCCACCAGACGGGTCAACTCTTTGCGGAGCTGGGCGGCGCAGACATCATTCTCGCACTCACCGCAGGGGGTCAGGTCAAGGACCAGCTTCTTGTTCAGAGCAAGATAGGCCAGCGTTTCCCACGAGAAGGAGGCGACGCAGGCGCGGACGGCAGTGTTCTTGCGGGTGCTTTTCTCGCAGCCCAGCCAGAGGGTGTCGTTATCGGTATCAGCCAGCGAGGTGTCCCGCTGTACCTGCTCGGGCGAAGGGACGATGCAGCCCGAGCGGCAGGCGGACACGCAGAGGCCGCAGTCGGTGCAGGGGTCCCAGTCTTTAACGAGGTTGGGGCGGGTGAAGATGGCATCGCCGTAGGGGCAGATGTCCTTGCAGGCCGTGCAGGGGGTGCGGTGGGGGTGGAGATTCCAGCACTGACGGCGGATGACCTCGGGGTGGGAGGTCTTCATCAGGACGTCCATTGCATAACGGGTAAACAGACCCATAGCGGTATCACTCCTTTTCGGGGGCATCGGTCACGGTAGTGACCTGTGCGTTGTCCAGCAGGAAGCGCTGCACCTTCTTTGCGGCCAGCGCGGCGGCGATGGTATCCTCGGGCAGGGCTTTCCGGATCTCAGCCTCGGGGGTGTCCTGCAGCTGGGACAGGCGGCGGTACTCGGCGTTGACTTCCTCGGGGTGGACGACGATGTTCTCTGCCTCGGCGATGGCACGGGCTGCCAGCACGAAGCGGATGCGGCTCTCGGCCTGGGCGCGGTAGTCTTTCTCGAGGGCTTCCGGGGTGGTGCGGCTGTTCTTGCAGTGCTGCTCGAGGGTGATGCCGCTGCGGGAGAGGCGCTCTTTCAGCAGCTTCATCTCATTCTGGGCGGTGCGGTCGAGAATTTCGGCGGGCAGGTCTACGGTCATATTGGCACCGGCCATGTCCAGCAGCTGCTTGCCGGCGGCGCGGTCAGCCCCTTCTTCGTGGATCTTCTGCTTTTTGGCGCGAAGGTCAGCCTTCAGCGCATCGAGGGAGTCGAAGCCCAGACTCTTGGCGAAAGCCTCATCCGGTGCGGGCGTGACTTTCTCGGCCAGAGAGCGGAGCTCGATCTCGAACTGTGCGGTCTTGCCGGACAGCTCCGGCAGGCGGAAGTCCTGCGGGTAAGTAAAGTCGAAGCGGAACACCTCGCCGGCACGGTGGCCGTAGATGGCCTGCTCGGCGGCGGGCATCAGCTTACCGTCGCCCAGCACGACCATGACCTTCTCCATCCGGCTGTCGGGGATCTCCTTGCCGTCCATGTAGCCGGCAAAGTCCAGCAGAGCGCGGAAGCCGCGCCTGGCAGGTTCGGTGGTGGGGTGGTAGACCGCGTGCATCCGGGTCTGGTGGACAAGCTCGATGTCCACAGTCTTGTCGGTGACAGGGCGGACGTGACGGGTGACAGCCAGGCCCTTGTACTGGCCCAGCTTCACTTCAGGCGTGTTCTTCTTATCCATAGTGGCGTACTCCTTATGACGTAAGCAGGCCGGCGGGCGGCGCTGCGGGTTTTATAGCAACAAATCGAATTATACACGTTTTCGGCAGAAAGGGCAAGCTCACAGCCCGTGAGCGGTGAGCCAGGCTTCGGCCACCTGGGAGAACATTTCAGGGTACTGGGCGTCTTCCTCAGGAAAGGCGCTCAGATAATACTCCACTTCCTCCCGGGTGGGGGCGGCGGTGCGTTTCCAGATGGTAAAGGTGGTGCCATTGCCCATATCGAAACTCTGCTCAAAGGCGAAATACTGGTCTTTTACGGCGAGGAACCGGTCGTTCAGCTTGATGGACATCTCGCCGCTGCCCACGTAAGTCTGGGGGAAGGGCTCGCAGGTGATGACATATTTTGCCTCGAAGAACTGGGTGGGGAAGTTGTGGGTGCCGGGGACCGAGAAGCCGAAGGCCAGCTTGTCGTTGATGGGGGCGTCCGGCAGGCGGCAGTTCTTGAAGTGGTCGGGGTTGTAGAGCATATCGTGGGGAATCATGTAGCACAGCTCCCCCTCATCGCAGTGGGTGTCGATCCAGTCGGCAATGGCCCGGATCTGGCCAATGTCCTTCCTGTCGTAGATGAGCTTGTCCAGCGAGATGAAATACTCGGTGGCCGGGATCTGGATCGGGAAATGCTCGATGACGAAACTCGGCATGGCCAGCGTAGTCAGCGGCGAACACCGCACCGACATGGACAGCACCAGCACGAAGGCCCAGCAGCCCAGTTTGAGGGTGCGGCGGCGCGTGATGCCCTCGGCCAGCGCGGCGGCACCCAGCAGAAAGAAAATGAAGTATCCCGGCAGGAAGAGCAGGAACTGATGGGAGCCGGTGTTCTGCACCCGGGTGAAGAGCAGGATGCTCACCACCAGCTCACACCCGGCGAGACAGGGCAGGGAGGGCGCTCTGTGCTTCGCCGCAAAGGCGAGACCCAGCACCATGAGGAGGATGTTGAACAGGCCCATCCGGCCGATGTGATAGAACGCCTCGAGGACCAGACCGCCGCCGTTATAATAGGAGTAGCGGCCTGCGTAGTTGTAGGCGAGGATGTGGGACACCATCGGCCAGAGCAGGATGACCATCGCCACGACGGACGCAAGGCCGAAGAGGACGAGGTTCTTGATTCGAACAAGGGCAGCGGCCTTTTCGCCGCCCTTCGCCAACCGCACACAGCCCGCGATGAGCAGCAGCGCGTAGGCGAAGTAGTAGCCCACCACAAAGTAAAGGAACCACCGGCGGGCGAGGATGATGGCGGCAGTGGCCAGAAAGATGAGGCCGAACCGCACCGGCTCCAGCTTGTCGAACCGGAGATCCAGCGTCAGCAGAAGGATCGCAAACGCGAAGATGAGGCCGAACCAGTCCGGCTGGGCCAATACCGCGCTCATCCGTAAGAAGGGATAAGCCGCCGTGAGCGTCATCCCGAAGAGAAAATAGTACCTCCGGTTCTTCACATTCAGGATCTGCCCGACCTTGACGACAAGGCCCGTCAACAGCACCAGCAGGGTCGGCAGGATGCAGAACACCTGACTGAAGGAGTAGTCATCGCCGGTGTGGCTCGTGAGGCAGAAGGGAAACTCGGTGAAGAGGGTGATGAAATTGGTGTAGTCGTCGGCCATGGAGCCGAAGATGTACGCAAGGCCCGCGCCTGCACTCTGGGCAAAGGCGGCTTCTGCGTCGTACTGCTTGAGCAGGTAGTTGGCGTAATCCCAGACGTATACAAAGCTCCGACTCGACAATGTCCAGTAAAAATAGACGACAGCCACAGCCCAGATGCCGAAGACGACGGCTTTGTGGAAGAAGCCCAGCTCTGCGCCTGCCACACGGAGAACGCAGAGGGCCAGAACAAAGAGCCCCACGCTGGCCCAGAGACTGAGCAGCGGGAAAAAGAAGGCGCTGGCCGGTGCAAGCAGCCCCAGAAGAGCCAGCAGCACCGCACAGCTGCCCAGACCGACCCCCGCCCATTGCAGAGGCGAGAGTCGGCGAACAGCAGCAGATAGCATAGAAGGATGATCCCTTTCATTTAACTTCCGGAAAATGCAAAACACAACTTTCCATCTAACAGTATAGCGGCTTCCGTAGGGGTTGTCCAGCAGAACACCGGGGCAAACAGCAGAATATCCCGCTGCATTTTCAGCAAACGGGATATTCCGAAACAAATATTACTTTTTGGAGTTGTATGCGGCGGCATCCGCCCTGGCGTTCTGGGTGCGGGCTGCCTTGCGGCGTGCGGCAGCGGCCCGGCGGGCGCTGGCCTGTGCAGCCTCGGGGCGGGGCGCTTCGGGGGTGAGCCGGAACATCCGGCTGCCCATGGCGGGCAGGTCCACGGTGAGGGTGTAGTCCCGGCCATAGACGCCGCCGTCCGAGGTGTGGAGGGGTTTGGGCTTCGATTTGTCCGCGCCGCCCCAGCAGGGGGCCTCAGTGTTCAGAAGTTCTTCGGCCCCGGCGGGGAAGCGCAGATAGAGCGGGAATTTTTTGTGGGCGGTGTTCTGGGTGTTCATGACGCAGAGGATGGTCTGGCCTGCGCCCTTGCGCAGCCAGGCGTACACGCCCTCGTCCCGGCTCTCGCTGGCCACCCACTCGAAGCAGCGGGGGTCATACTCGCCCGCATAGAGGGCGGGCTGGGTGGCGTAAAGGCGGCTCAGAGCACCGAAATATTTCTGGAATGCATCGTGGAAGGGGTACTTGAGCAGATCCCAGTCCAGCTCCCGCTTTTCGTCCCACTCCCGGAAATGCCCCAGCTCGTTGCCCATAAAGTTCAGCTTTTTGCCCGGGTGCGCATACATATAAAAATAAAGGGTGCGCAGCTGGGCGCATTTTTCTTCGTAGGTACCCCAGAGCTTGTCGATGATGGTCTTTTTGCCGTGGACGACCTCGTCGTGGCTCAGCGCCAGCAGGTAGAGCTCGTTGTAGAAATAGTGCATACTGAAAATGATCTTCCCGTATGCGTCGGGACGCTGGCCGAAGGGGGTGGCGAAGTAGTCCAGCGTATCGTGCATCCAGCCCATGTCCCACTTGTAGTCGAAGCCGATGCCATCGTAGCGGGTGGGGGCCGTGACTTTGAGGAAGTTGGTGGAATCTTCGGCCATGTAAACGCCGGTGGGCCAACGATCGTTCAGGCCGTGGTTGAGGTTCCGCAGGAAGGTGACGGCACCCTCGTTGACGCCCCGGGCAGGGTCGCCCTGCCAATAGAGGGCGCGGGAGATAGCGTCCATTCGGATGCCGTCGCAGTGATAGACCTCCATCCAGAGGGCGGCGGCGCTGTTCAGGAAGCTGCACACCTCCCGGCGGTAGTAGTTGAAGTTGCAGGTACCCCACTCGCTGTGGCCCACGTCGCTGTCGTATTCGTAGAGGTGGGTGCCGTCAAAGTTGGCCAGCGCGTCAGCGTTGGCCGCAAAGTGGACGGGGACAAAGTCCATGATGACGCCGATGCCCATCCGGTGGCAGGCGTTGACAAAGGAAGCAAACTGGGCCGGGGTGCCGTACCGGCTGGTGACGGCGAAGTAGCCGGTGGTCTGGTAGCCCCAGCTGCCGTCGAAGGGGTGTTCTGCCAGCGGCAGAAGCTCTACATGGGTGAAGTGGTGTTCCAGCAGCCAGGGGATGAGCTCCCGGGCCAGCTCTTCGTAATCGTACCAGCCGTCCGAGCCGTCTGGCTGGGTGGAGTTGGGCTTATGCTTCCAGCTGCCGGCATGGAGTTCGTAGATGTTCATGGGCAGATTACGGCATTTATCCCGCCGCTCCATCCATGCGCTGTCGTCGAAGGAAAAGTCCAGTTTGGTCAGGCGGCTGGCGTTGGCGGGGCGGACTTCGGACGCGAAAGCGTAGGGGTCGGCCCGCATGACCACGCTGCCGTCGGCCCCGTGGATGCGGTATTTGTAGAGCTCTCCCTCGCACAGCCCGGATACAAAGCCGCTCCACACGCCGGTGTCGGCTTTCTGGAGCGGGATGCCTGCGCCCCAGCCGTCAAAGCCGCCGCAGACCTCCACAGCCGTGGCACCGGGAGCCCAGACCGCGAAGCGCCAGCCCTCTTCGCCGTGGTCACCCTGCCAGGGATGTGCGCCGAGGATGCGGTAGGCGTCGAAGCAGTCGCCGTTGAAGAAGGATTTGGGAATGGAGGGAAGATTCATACGAAAGACTCCTTTTATCGCAATTTTTACAGAGAACGCATACTATGGAATATGTAAAATGAGAAATATACAACACTTTTACCACACTTTTGTCGGAAAATGTGCTATACTGAATAGGACACAGATGCACTTTTGTCGGAAAAGTGCTCTGCTGTAACTTTTTGAAAACAGGAGCGGTACAGACAATGGCTTGGTATGACAATGCGGTATTCTATCACATCTATCCTCTGGGATTGTGCGGCTGCGCGCATGAAAACAACGGACAGCCTGTCCCCGGGGCTTTCAAAAAGCTGGATGCGTGGGCAGAACACGCGGCAAAGCTTGGCTGTACGGCGATCTATATCGGCCCGCTGTTCGAGAGCGGTTCCCACGGCTATGACACCATCGACTACCGTCTGGTAGACCGGCGTCTCGGCACCAACGAGGAATTCAAGCAGTTTGTCGCCGCCTGCCATGAGCGGGGCCAGAAGGTCATCGTGGACGGCGTGTTCAACCATGTGGGCCGCGATTTCTTCGCGTTCCAGGAGCTGAAGGAGCACCGCGAGAACGCCCGCTACCGCGACTGGTTCTGCGACGTGAATTTCTGGGGCAACAACGAGTACAACGACGGCTTCTCTTACGGCAACTGGGGCGGCTTCAACCTGCTGGTCAAGCTGAACCAGCGCAACCCCGAGGTGCAGAACTACCACTTCGACACCATCCGCTTCTGGGTGGATGAATTTGATATTGACGGCATCCGTCTGGACGCTGCCGACGTGCTGGACTTCGACTTCATGAGGGGCCTGCGCCGCGTTGCCAACGAGGTGAAGCCTGAGTTCTGGCTGATGGGCGAGGTCATCCACGGCGACTACAGCCGCTGGGCCAATCCGGAGATGCTCCACTCTGTCACCAACTACGAACTGCATAAGGGTCTGTGGAGCGGCCACAACGACCACAACTATTTCGAGATCGCCCATACCATGCGGCGTCTGCAGGGTCTGTGCCACGATACCCGGCTCTATAACTTCTCGGATAACCACGATGTGGAGCGGCTGCCCAATAAACTGCGCAACCGCGAGCACATCCGGCATATTGCTCTTCTAGTATATACGCTTTGGGGCATTCCGTCCATCTATTATGGCTCGGAATTTGGCATCGAGGGCAAAAAAGAGTGGGGCAGCGACTGGCCGCTCCGCCCCTGCCTCGAGCTGACCGACTACACCGACGCCGAGAAGACGAACCCTGTCACCAGCATCTATGCCGCGCTGGGCAGTCTGAAAGCGGAGTGTCCCGAGCTGAGCTGGGGCGAGTTCAAGGAGCTGACGCTGACCACCCAGAGCTACGCCTACGCCCGGGTGCTGGACGGCAAGGCTATCGTGGCGGTGTATAATAACGGTGACAGCCCGGTTTCGATGGAATTCCAGCTGCCAGTGGAGGCTTCGGGTGTCGAAGATCTGCTGGCCGACTGTGTGGGCAGTCAGCCCATCCTGACGCAGGTGGAGTGGGGTAAGCTGAAAGTCCAGCTGCCCTCCAACTACGCCACCCTGCTGCGGCTGGTATGATAAAAAGGGAGAGTGCGGAAGATGAATGCTGCGCAGCGCAGAAAAGTGATCTTAGAGCGGCTGACGGAGGCCAATGCACCGCTGAGTGCCAGTGTACTGGCCGGGGAACTGGGGGTCTCGCGGCAGATCGTGGTGGGTGACGTGGCCCTGCTGCGGGCGTCGGGGACGCAGATCGATGCAACGCCCCGGGGCTATCAGCTCCACCCGGCGGCGCGGGGCTATACGGGCATCCTCGCCTGTGTCCACAGCACTGCAGACCAGATGCGGGAGGAGTTGTATACCGTGGTGGACCAGGGCGGCATCGTGGTGGATGTGGCCGTGGAGAACCCGCTTTACGGTGAGCTGCGCGGCAACCTCAACCTCGCCAGCCGGTACGACGTGGACCATTTTATCCAGCAGGCGGCGGATACGCCCGAGTGCCTGCTGAGCCGGATGACCGGCGGTGTGCATCTGCACACCTTGAGCTGCCCCACGCCGGAGGCGTTCCGCCGCATCGAAGCAGCACTGGACGCCAAGGGCCTGCTCTATAAAAAAGAAGAATAAGGGTACTGCTTTCATTGTAAAAAATCCACGGGGTCTTGTCCATCGACGAAAGACGAAAACCGTTGGATAATCAACTAAAACACGGAAGAGGTGGATTTTGTGGACATCCGTATCGCCCGTACCGACCGCGCCATCGAACAGGCTTTCATGGAACTGCGGGAGAAGAACCCTCTGGAAAAAATCAAGATAAAAGACTTGTGTGCGATGGCCTGCATCAACAAATCGACGTTCTATGCCCACTATGAGGACATCTACGCGCTGGCCAATGCACTGGAAAACAAGCTTATCGATTCTATCTTGGCCAGCGTACCCCGCACCAATGACAGCGTGGCACTGCATCAGGCAGAGACGCTGACGCGGGAGCTGTTCCATGCCTTCATGCAGAACCAGCGGGCCGTGAACATCCTCTTTTCGGGCAGTCGGCAGGGCATCTTCGCCAACAGCATCGAGAAGGGCCTGCGTCAGCGCTTTGAGGAAGCTGACCCGACCTTCGCGGCTGATTTGAACCGAGGCATCCTGCTCTCGTTCTGCGTGCAGGGCTGCTTCTACGCCTTTGCCAACAACAGCAGCCGGATGGACGAGGGCAAGCTGGTGGAGCTGCTGGGAGCCATCGCCAAGGCGGCGCAGAGCATCGAGTTTTAAGAAGCAAAAAATAGCTCCGGCAGACGCCGGAGCCATTTTTTGCGATGCGAAGTTATTTAGAGTAAAGCTCAATGATATTCAGCAGGATCTCGGTGGCCTTGTCCATCCGCTCGACGGTGGTGCATTCGCAGACGCCGTGGAAGTTGAAACCGCCGGTGCCGAGGTTGGGGCAGGGCAGACCCTTCCAGCTCAGAACAGCGCCGTCGGTGCCGCCGCGGACGGGGATCTCTTCCGGGGTCAGACCGGCCTTCTCGATGGCCTTGCGGGCCGTCTCCACAAGGTGGAAGTGGGGCTTGATCTTCTCCAGCATATTGCGGTAGCTGTCCTTGATCTCGACTTCCACCGTGCCGGGGCCGTACTTGCCGTTGAGGTAGCAGGCGATGTGGAGAAGGTTGTCCTTCTTGAACTGCAGCTTGCTGGCGTCGTGGTCGCGGAGGATGTAGCCCAGCTTTGCCTCGGTGACGTCGCCGTACATCTGGCACAGGTGGTAGAAGCCCTGATAGCCCTCGGTGGTCTCGGGACGGGCCATGACGGGCAGAGCCATGTGGAATTCCATTGCCACGTTGGAGGCGTTGATCATAGCGTCCTTGGCGCTGCCGGGGTGGACGGAAAAGCCGTGGATGGTGACAGTGGCAGATGCGGCGTTGAAGTTCTCGTACTCGATGCCGCCCACGTCGCCGCCATCGACGGTGTAGGCGAAGTCTGCGCCGAAGCCCGGGATGTCGAAGAGAGAAGCGCCCTCGCCGATCTCCTCATCGGGGGTAAAGGCGATGCAGAGCTTGCCGTGGGGCAGCTTCTTTTTGATAAGGGTCTCGGCGGCGGTCAGGATCTCAGCAACGCCGGATTTGTCGTCAGCGCCCAGCAGGGTGGTGCCGTCGGTGGTGATGAGGGTTTCGCCCTTCAGCTCCTTCAGGAAGGGGAAGGTGGAGGTCTTCATGACCATGCCGGTGCCGGGCAGGGTGACATCGCCGCCGTCGTAGTTCTCGTGGAGGATGGGCTTGACGTTCTCGCCGGAAGCGTCGGGGGCGGTGTCCATGTGGGCGATGAGGCCCAGCGCGGGCTTCTTCTCGCAGCCCTTGGTGGCGGGAATGCTGCCGTAGACGTAGCAGTGCTCGTCCACAAAGGCGTCCTCAATGCCGATGGATTTCATCTCTTCCACCAGCAGGTGGGCGAGGTCGAATTCCCGCGCGGCAGAAGGATGGGTGCCGGACTCGGGGTCCGAGGTGGTGTATACTTTGGCGTATTTCAGCAGTCGCTCGTAAGCACGCATAAGTAAGGCTCCTTTGCTTTTTTCTTTATGATACCCTTTTTGAGGGGTTTTTACAAGGGTAGAGTGCTCTTCCGTTGAGTTAAGTTCTCTTTTGAGCACCAAAAGAGAACCAGAAAAGTGCCCGCTACTTTCGAGGCGCGGGAGGCACGAATCAAGGGCTGCTCGCCCTTGATAATCCCGGAGAAGTGGGCTCCAACTCAAAATGCTGGAGATTCACGCCATTCGGCGTGAAGATCTCTTAACCGCATTTTGAGCCTCCGCCGTTTTACGGCTTCGCCGAAGATTTCAGGCTTTAGCAGAACTTTACCGTCAGCAGAGAGGTAACACCAGCTGCGGAGCAGCAAATCGGAGAAGTGAGAAAAATGCGTTTAGCGAAGCGGCTAGCATTTTTCCACTTCGACTTCTCCGTTGGGGTCTGAAAGGGGCGAGCAGCCCCTTTCTCGTGGATCCAGCGCGTCGAAATCGCTGGTGGTTTTCTGGTTCTCTTTTGACATCAAAAGAGAACAGTTAGCCTTAATGCAAGAGCGCTCTGGCCCGCGCGGAGCGCATTGCCATTTGACCGAAAGAGAAAACTGCCCCGCGCACCGGCGCGCGATGCCGTCAATCCGTAACGACCATCATCTCCGCGTTCTCCTCAATGGAGTAATTTGCAAAATACCCCTCTTCCAGCGGGATCCACCGCTCCACAAAATTCGAATACAGCTCCCCCTCCCGTTTGCGGAGCCGCCGGGCCTGCTCATCGGGAGAGCAGGTGACGAATATTCTTATATCATAATAGGGTGCAAGGCTGGGATGATGGCTGTAGCTTCCCTCCACGATGACCAGCGGCGCAGAGCCGAGGGGACGCGGCGGCAGATAGGCATCTTCGCGGCAGGAGTAGGCCCGGTAGGAGAATGCCTGCCCTGCCCGGGCGGGAGCGACGACCTCATTCCGCAGGCGCCGGATGTCCATGTTGGCGCAGAGAATCTTCTCCCAGCCTGTGACTCGTCGGGATGGCGGGAGATAGAAGTCGTCGGTGTGGACGGTGATGCTTTGAGGAAAACGCTCTGCCAGCTGTGCGGCCAGCGTCGTTTTGCCGCTGCCGCAGCGGCCATCCAGTGCGACGAGGACGGCAGACTGTCTGGCCAGACGGTCGGCGATGGCCGAGGCCAGCTCTTCGGGTGAGATAAGATGCATGGGGATACCATTCCTTTTTATCGCAAGTCAAGAAATTAGTGCAACATCCAAACAGCATAGTTGCGATATGCAATTCAACGCTGTTGCTGTTGCATTAAAAAGTTGAATTGCTATATCAGCTTTGGCTCAGTATAGCACGGCAGAGAAAATGGAGCAAATATTTTTGCAAAAAAGGTGTTGACACAGAGCCAGACCTATGGTAAGATAATGCCACGTTAGAAATGACTAACCGAGAAGCGGAAGAAGCTCGAGATGAGCAGGCTGCCGCATTCTTTTTGAAGTTTTAGTTAGCTCTTTCTAACTATATCTCCTGCATAAGCACCACACAGCAGGAGACAATAGTGGAAAACGGGCAGGGAGGCCGAAGATATGGAACGCAACTTTGAGACAGTCATGATCGAACAGTGCGCCCCGGTGCTGGCCAGCTTAAAGCCTGCGGGACTTTTCCGCTACGAGACGAGCGACTGCGCCGACCTTGCCCGCCGCGTCCGCAGCTGGAACGAACAGCTGGGCGAAAAGGGCCTCTGCGTCCGCGTCCTCAAAGGCTGTGTGGGGACCCATCGGTATCTGGTGTATGTCTACCGCGAGAGCAAGCTCCGCGCTCTGCTGGCCCAGCCGCAGGTGCGGGATTTCCTGTGCAAGGAAGGCTACACTCTGCCTGAGCAGTCGGACGACTACGCGCCGCTTTTGCGGCAGCTGTCCCGCCGGCTCTGCTGCGAGGCTGATTTCCCCCATGAGATCGGCGTATTTCTGGGCTATCCGCTCCACGATGTGGTGGGCTTTATCGAAAATGCGGGCCGCAACTTCACCTGCTGCGGCTGCTGGAAAGCCTATGGTGATCCCAGTGCCGCCCAGCGGCATTTTGCTCAGCTGAACAAGTGTACGGCAGTATATCTCCGTCTGTTCCGCAGCGGAACGTCCATCCAGCGTCTGGCTGTCGCAGCCTGACGCCCCTGAATTTTGACATTCTCTTCCAAATACTCTCTTTTTATCCTGGCGCCCGCCAGAGCGAAACCACGCACTGGCGGGAAGAATCCTCCTTTTGACACGCGGCCGCTCGTTGCAGAATACCCCCTGCACCGGGCGGCTGTGTCATTTGCGGGGAGTGTAAAAGAGAAAAGTCGTAAATATGTGCAAACAAAGTTAGCATATAGAAACTGTAAAAATCTTCTTGAAATAAGGGAAGAAAATTTGTTTGTTCATACAAACTAACTTTTTTGAGTCGGAAAATGGTTGACAATGCGGGTTAGTAAGTATAAACTATCTGTGCTGATAGTTGCGACTGACTAACTGCCGTAGCTTTTCGGAGGGGGACGCGGGCATGAGCGAGCGCGTTGCGGCGTCTGGCTGGTGCGACCATCCCCGAGGACGAAAAAAGCGAACCGAAAAGCTCCCTGCAGAATGGGGAGCACGAATGGGAGTGGAACAATTATGATGCCTTTGACTATGGCAAAAGCAGGCGACACCGTCACCATCCGGAAGATCACCGGCAAGGACGAAGTGCGTCTGCATCTGGCGGAGCTGGGTTTTGTGGTGGACAGTCAGGTGACGATCGTCAATGAGATCGCAGGCAACCTCATCGTTCAGGTCAAGGAGAGCCGTCTGGCCCTCGACAAGACGATGGCAAACCGCATTATGATCGGCTGAGCAGCGGCGAGACCGCTGTTTGGGAGACGCTCCGAAACTGGATAGTCTCTGAATAGAAAGACAAGCAGAGGAGGATTTTTTATGAAGACTCTGAAAGACGTTAAGGTCGGCGAGACTGCCACCGTGGCGCGCCTGCACGGCGAAGGCCCGGTGAAGCGCCGCATCATGGACATGGGCATCACCAAGGGTGTAGAGATCTACGTCCGCAAGGTGGCCCCTCTGGGCGACCCGATGGAGCTGACCGTGCGCAACTACGAGTTGAGCGTGCGCAAGGCCGACGCTGAAATGATCGAAGTCGTTTGATCGCAACGAGAGGAAAGGAGCTGCAATGAGTATCAAAATTGCACTGGCCGGCAACCCGAACTGCGGTAAGACTACCCTGTTCAACAATCTGACCGGCTCGAATCAGTACGTCGGCAACTGGCCCGGCGTTACCGTCGAAAAGAAGGAAGGCAAGCTGAAGGGCGAGAAGGATGTCATCATCCAGGACCTGCCCGGTATCTACTCCCTGTCTCCGTACACTCTGGAAGAAGTCGTCTCCCGTACTTATCTGGTCAAGGAGAAGCCCGATGCCATCCTGAACATCATTGATGGCACCAACATCGAGCGCAACCTGTACCTGACCACTCAGCTCATCGAGCTGGGCATCCCTGTGGTCATGGCTGTCAACATGATCGACCTCGTCCGCAAGAACGGCGATAAGATCGACCTGAAGAAGCTGAGCGCCGAGCTGGGCTGTCAGGCTGTTGAGATCAGCGCACTGAAGGGCGAAGGCACCGAGGCTGCTGCAAAGGCTGCTATGGCTGCTGCAAAGGCTGGCAAGGGCGGCGAGCTGCCCCACGTCTTTACCGGCAGCGTCGAGCACGCCATCGCGCACATTGAGGAGTCCATTCAGGGCAAGGTCGATGACCGCTTCCTGCGCTGGTACGCCGTCAAGCTGTTTGAGCGCGACGACAAGGTCATGGATGAGCTGAAGCTCTCTTCCGACCTGGCCGCTCACATCGACCAGCACATCAAGGACTGCGAGGCTGAGATGGACGATGACGCCGAGAGCATCATCACCAACCAGCGCTACGCATACATCAATGGTGTCGTCGATAAGGCTGTCAAGAAGAAGGCCCGCGTCGAGCACCTGACCGTTTCCGATAAGGTCGACCAGATCGTCACCAACCGTGTGCTGGCTCTGCCCATCTTCGCAGTCATCATGTACCTGATGTACTCCCTGTCTATGGGTACTTCCATCGCCGACGGCGGCCTGGCAATCGGCACCTTCGCTACCGACTGGACCAACGACGTCCTGTTCGGTGAGATCGTCCCCAACGCGCTGGGCGGTTTCCTCGAGAGCATCGGCGTGGCGGGCTGGCTGTACGGCCTGATCATGGACGGCATCGTCGCCGGTGTCGGCGCGGTCCTGGGCTTCGTTCCCCAGATGCTGGTCCTGTTCTTCCTGCTGTCCATTCTGGAGGATGTGGGCTATATGTCCCGTGTCGCCTTCATCATGGACCGTATCTTCCGTAAGTTCGGCCTGTCCGGTAAGAGCTTTATCCCCGTGCTGGTCGGCACGGGCTGCGGCGTCCCGGGCGTCATGGCTTCCCGTACCATTGAGAACGAGCGTGACCGCCGCATGACCATTATGACCACCTGCTTCATCCCCTGCGGCGCAAAGATGCCCATCATCGGCCTGATCGCAGGTGCGATGTTCGGCGGTTCTTCTCTGGTGGCTGTCTCTGCTTACTTCATTGGCATGGCTGCCATCATCTGCTCCGGCATCATCCTGAAGAAGACCAAGGCCTTTGCGGGTGACCCCGCTCCCTTCGTCATGGAGCTGCCCGCATACCATATCCCTGCCTGGGGCAACGTCTTCCGTGCTACCTGGGAGCGCGGCTGGTCCTTCATCAAGCGTGCTGGTTCCGTCATTCTGGCTGCTACCGTCGTCCTGTGGTTCCTGCAGGGCTTCGGCTTCGAGAACGGCGCCTTCGGCATGGTGGAGGATCAGGACAACTCCGTGCTGGCGGCTATCGCAACCAAAGTCGCTTGGATCTTTGCTCCTCTGGGCTTCGGCAACTGGAAGGCTACCGTCGCTTCTGTCTCCGGCCTGATCGCAAAGGAGAACGTCGTCGGTACCTTCGGCGTCCTGTACCACTTCGGCGGTGAGGAGCTGTCTGAGAACGGCGATGAGATCTGGAACCTCGTTGCGGCAGATTACACCGCTCTGAGCGCTTACGCATTCATGATCTTCAACCTGCTGTGCGCTCCCTGCTTTGCTGCCATGGGCGCTATCAAGCGTGAGATGAACAACGGCAAGTGGACGGCATTCGCCATCGGCTATATGTGCGCACTGGCCTACTGCTCCGCTCTGGTCGTGTACCAGCTGGGCGGCCTCATCACTGGCGAGCTGAGCTTCAACTTCTTCACCATCGTGGCTGCTGTCATTCTGGTGGCCTTCATCTACCTGCTGGTCCGTCCCAACAAGTATGTGAACGACAACGAGGTCAAGATCGACGTTTCCAAAATCAAGTAAAAACTTCTCAAAACGCGCTGAAAGGAGTGCATTGTTATGATGGAGTTCCTGGCTGCTAATTTCAATCTGCCGACGATCATCGTCGGAGCCATCGTGTTTGGCGGTGTAGGCTGGATCACCTGGCACTCTCATAAGCATGGCGGCTGCAGTGGATGTAGCGGCGGCTGTGACAGCGGTTGCAGTGGAAACTGCAGCAGCTGCGGCGGGGGCTGCCACTGAGCAATCATGGAAGAGAAGGGGGCGCGGGTCAAGGCTTTGGCCTGCGCCCCCTTTGTGAGCTAAGAGTTAGTGTGATATAACGAAAAGAGAGTGATACGAGATGGAACTGACGTCCGCACACCTGCGCTACCTGCTGGCCATCTATGAGGTCTCGCAGACCCATCTGGACATCAGCTCCCGCAGCATCGCCGAGAAGCTGGGCGTGACCAAGCCCTCGGTGGTGCGGGTGATGAACCTGCTGATGGAGCGGGGGATGATCGTCAAGGAGTATTACGGCAAGATCTACCTCACCGACCGGGGCATCTTCGTGGCCCGGGAAGTAAAACATCAGCTGGATGAGGTGCTTGCACATTTCCCGCCGGTGGAGGAAGAGTTGACCGATGAGGAGCGGTTCACCGCCGCCCTCGCTCTGACGGCGGCCCTGCCGGAACGGGTGTTCACCGGCCGGTACGACCAGCTGATGGGCGCAGAGGAAGCGCCTCCTGCCGTAGGCTGATGCCTTGAAATGCAAAAGAACCGGACTCCGCGGAGTCCGGTTCTTTTCGTATGCGGGTCCTCAGACCAGATAGCCCTCGAAGCAGTGGAGGTCTTCGGTCTTGACGATGCCTTCGAGGTAGAGGCCGTCTTCGCGGTACTCCTCGAGCTGGACGCTGCCGCGCTCCCGCATGGGGGCGGCGAGGCCCAGCTTATCGTAGGGCAGGAGAACGCGGATGGTGTGGACGCGGTCGCTGAGGGTCTCGTCCAGCTTGGTCAGCAGCTTGTCGAGGCCGTAGCCGGTCTTGGCGCTGGTGAGCAGGATGTCGGGGTCGAAGCTCAGCGCGCCGGGCTTGTCGCACTTGTTGTAGACGGTCAGGCGGGGGATGTCGGCGCAGTCGAGGCCGTCCAACACTTCGTCGGTGACGGCCAGCTGCTCCTCCCGCTGCTCATCGCCGGCGTCGGCCACCCGGACGATGACGTCCGACCATGCGGCCTCTTCCAGCGTGGATTTGAATGCTTCCACCAGATTGTGGGGCAGACGGGAGACGAAGCCAACGGTGTCCACCAGCAGCACGGCCATGCCGCTGGGCAGGACGAGCTTCCGACTGGTGGGGTCGAGGGTGGCAAAGAGCATATCGGCTTCGGCGACGCTGGGGCCGCAGAGGGCGTTCATCAGGCTGGATTTGCCCACATTGGTGTAGCCCACGAGGCTGACCACCGGCATTCCGGTCTTGGCGCGGGCTTTCCGGCTCTCGCCCCGGCGCTTTTCCATCTCGGCCAGTTTCTCAGCCAGTGCGTCGATGCGGGCGTGAACGTGGCGGCGGTCAAGCTCGAGCTTCGTTTCACCGGCACCACGGCGGGCGCCACCGCCGCCGCCACCGCCGCCGCCCTGACGGCTCAGGCTTTCGCCCATGCCCTGCAGGCGGGGCAGACGGTAGCGCAGGAGGGCCAGCTCGGTCTGCAGCTTGCCTTCGTTGGTCACGGCACGGCTGCGGAAGATCTCGAGGATGAGCATGGTGCGGTCGATGACCTCGAGGCCGCCGAGGGCCGTGGAGATGTTGCGGATCTGGCTGCCGGTCAGCTCACCGTCGAAGACGGCGCACTCGGCCCCCAGCTCTGCTGCGGCAGCAGCGGCTTCTTCCAGCTTGCCGCTGCCCAGCACGATGCCGGTCTCAGGGGTCTGGCGCTTCTGGGTGACTTCGGCCACGGCCTCCATGTGGTTGGCCTCACACAGCGCAGCCAGCTCGGCAAGGCTGCGCTCGCAGTCCCACAGGCCCTGGTCGAGGGCGAGAAGGATGACCTTCGTCGGGGGAGTTTCGACTAAAATATCGTAAAGTTCGCTCAAAATGATTCCTTTCTGTCATTTGTTTAAAGAATATAGCAATTCGTAGTATTCTCGCGTCAGGGTATAGCACTTGCAGGGGATCGCTGTACCGTCGAATTTGTGGTAGACGGCCTCGTGGTCGTAGACAAAGCCTGCTTTCATCATGACTTTGCCGCTGGCGGGGTTCTCCACGGCGTGGGAGCAGGCAAGCCAATTACTGTCTGTATTCTTGAACCAGTATTCTACCAGAGCTTTCAGAGCTTCGGTGGTGCAGCCTTTGCCCCACCATGCTCTGCCAATACAGTAGCCCGGCTCCCAGATGCCCTCGGAGAGGTCAAATCCCGGCCATTCATTTCGCTGTGCCGGTTCTCCCAGCAGGCTATTGTAGATGCTGATGGAGCCGAACACCTGTCCGGTGGCCTTTTCCACGATGGCCCACTGGTAGTAGTCTTCGTTGGGATAGAGCATCGCCCATGCGCTCAGAAGCTCCTGCGTCTCGGCCACATCCTTGTGCGGCGTCCAGCGCAGCCAGCGGGTGACCTCCGGGTCGTTGGCCCAGTTTGCGTACATCATCGGGGCATCCGACGGCATAAGGCGGCGCAGAAGCAGCCGCGGAGTTTCGATTTCCTGTGTGCCGGCGTGGCGCATGATACATTCCTCCCAACCATTGTAAATATGCATAGAATAGCACAAAACCGGCTTCGGCGCAAGCAAAATGGGCTGCTTCGGGGCAAAAATGCTTGACAAGTGCGCAAACTTCATTAAACTGAAGATGACTGCACAAAAATTCCGTCCCGGGGAAGCCGGGAAAAATAGAGGGAAAAACGAAGGAAAAGGAGAACCTTTCTATGACGGACATCCGAGAGTATCTTGCCCGCAAGCCGCTTTTGTTCGACGGCGGCATGGGTACCTATTATAAAACGGCACCGGGCGCGGACTGCGAAATGGCCAACCTCACCGACCCCGAGGGCGTGAAGAAGGTCCATGCGGAATATCTGGCCGCAGGCGCACAGGCCATCAAGACCAACACCTTCGGTCTGCCCCGGATGGCGGCGGCCCAGATGCCGGGCTGGGAAGAACTGGCCGAGTCGGGCTGGAAGCTGGCCTGTGATGCCGCTGCGGAGAAGGATGCCGCCGTCTTTGCGGACCTCGGCCCGGCCCCGGACACTGAAGCTGCCCCGGCCAGCAGCGCCTACGGCCTTGTGGCGCAGCAGTTCGCCGCACTGGGTGCAAAGAACTTTCTGTTCGAGACGCTCAGCTCCGATGTGGGCATTGTGGAGGCCGTAAAGGCATTGCGTGTGGCTGTGCCGGACGTCTTTGTCATGGTGTCCTTCGCGGTGCTGCCGGACGGCTACACCCGCGAGGGCCTGCTGTTCCGCGACCTGCTGCGCCGGATGGAGCAGAGCGGCGTGGTGGACGCTGCGGGACTGAACTGCGTCTCGGCCCCCGGCGCGATGAAGAAACTGGTGCAGGGCCTTGGCAAGACGCTGCTGCCCCTGTCGGTGATGCCCAACGCGGGCTATCCGGTGGTCACCCGGGCGCGGGTGCTGTATCAGGGCAAGCCTGAGTATTTTGCCCGGGAGATGGGGCAGATCGCCGCTGCGGGCGTCCGTATTTTGGGCGGCTGCTGCGGCACGACGCCCGCCCACATCGCGGCCCTGCGTGCAGAGCTGGATGCCCTGCCCCAGCAGACCGAAGCCGCTCCGGCAGCGAAACTTTCCACTGGGACTGCACCGGCGGTGGAAAAAGACGACACTTTCCTGCGGAAACTGAACGCAGGTGAGAAGGTCATCGCCATTGAACTGGATTCGCCCCGGGTGGCCGACCTGAGCGGCTATCTGGACGGCGCACGGCGGCTGCAGGCCGCAGGCGCTGACCTGCTGACCATCGCCGACTGCCCCATCGCACAGGCCCGGATGGATTCTTCTCTCGTGGCCTGCCGGGTACACCAGGAACTGGGAATGTGCGCTCTGCCCCACATGACCTGCCGCGACCGCAACCTCAACGCCACCAAGGCCCTTCTTCTGGGCCTTTACGCCGAGGGCGTGCGGGAGGTGCTGGCCATCACCGGCGACCCCATCCCCACCGCAGAGCGGGACGAGGTGAAGAATGTCTACCAGTTCAACTCCCGCAAACTGGCCCAGTACATCGTCTCGCTGGCCGGGGAGGGCCGGGAGATGCCCTCGGCCATGACCGTCTTTGGTGCGCTGAATCTCAACGCCCGGAACTTTGACGTGGAGCTGCGCCGGGCTGTGGAAAAGCTGGAAAACGGGATGTCGGGCTTCCTGACCCAGCCGGTGCTGTCGGCACAGGCGGTGGAAAATCTCCGCAAGGCCCGCCAGACACTGGGCGAACGGGCTAAAATTCTGGCCGGCATCATGCCCGTGGTCAGCCAGCGGAACGCAATCTTCATGGAGAACGAGATCAACGGCATCCATGTGGAGGAGGACATCATCCAGCGCTTCGCGGGCCTCGACCGGGAGCAGGGCGAGGCGCTGGGCCTTGAGGTGTCGGTGCAGATGGCCCGGGAGGCTCTGCCCTACGCCGACGGCTTCTATCTCATGACCCCCTTCAACCGTGTGGCCCTGATGGAGCGGCTCATTGCCCGGCTGAAAACGGAGCTTCTGGACGCGGAAGGCTGAAATATAGATCAATCGTTGAAGGCGTCGCAATGAGATGATAGTATAATAAAGAGCAATGAATCGAAAAATCTCGGCCTTCTGTGTGCCATGACGATGCAGCAGGCCAGGCCCGAAAAGAAAGGGGCATAAGGAAAAATGCGGACACGGTATACCCTTATCAATATGGTCGTCAATGTGGGTGGACAGCTCATGAATCAGGTGCTGCTGTTCATCAGCCGGATGGTGTTCATCCACTACCTGTCGGCGGCATATCTGGGTGTCAACGGACTGTTCACCGATGTGCTGGGCATCCTGAACTTTGCAGAGCTTGGCATCGGCACGGCGATGATATACAGCCTGTATGAGCCGGCTGCGAAGAATGACGAGCATCGGCTGGCGCAGCTGATGAACCTTTATCGGCTCCTCTACCGTATCGTGGCGGTCGTGGTGCTGCTCGTGGGCCTTGCACTGATGCCGTTTCTGGGCTTTTTCATCAAGGACAGCAGCGGCATCGAGCATCTGCGGCTCATCTATCTGATGTATGTGGCAAACTCGGTCTGCTCCTATCTGCTGAGCTATAAAAACTCCATCTATCAGGCCTACCAGAAAGCCTATGTCCGCAACCTCTGGGCGCAGCTCTGCGACGCGGTCAAGACGCTGCTCCAGATCGTCCTCATCGTGCTGACTGGAAACTTTATCCTTTATCTGGCGGTGCAGTTCGTGATGCAGTTTATCCCGAACATCATCGTATCGGTCAAGGTGGATAAGGAATTTCCCTACCTGAAAGAATGCAGGGAGCTGCCGGAAAAAGAAAAATTTCACGGCATCCTGCGGAACATCGGTGCCATGAGCTTTCACAAGCTGGGAACGGTCATCGTCCGGAACACGGACAGCCTGCTGATGTCCAGCTTCGTGGGTTTGTTGTCAGTGGGCATCTACTCCAACTACAAGCTCGTTCTGTCCGGCATCAACAACCTGATGGATAAATTCTCGAACGCCTTTACCGGAAGTCTGGGCAATCTGGGCGCCATCGAGGACGAGACGCGGGTGTACAGCATCTACCGGGAACTGGACCTGCTCTTCTTCGTCATTTACGCTTACTGGACGGCGGGATTGTTCGCGCTGTTCAACGCTTTTATCACTCTCTGCTTCGGCGCGGAATACTGCTTTTCCACGGCGACAGTCGCCGTCCTCGTGACGGAATTTTATGTTTCGGGTCAGCGGAAGGTCAACCTGCTCTTCCGTGAGGCCAAGGGCCTGTTCTGGTACGACCGGTACAAGCCGCTGTTCGAGTCGGCCATCAATCTGGCGGCGTCGCTGCTATTGGTGCAGAAGTTCGGCGTGGCCGGTATTCTGGGCGGAACGATCATCAGCACCGTGACGACCTGCCTCTGGATGGAGCCTTACATCCTGATGCGCTACGGCATCCGGGAAGACTGGCAGGGCAAGCTGAAAGACTACTTTGTCCGCTATGCCGAACGTGCCGCTGTCGTCGCAGTGCTGGCCGCTGTGTCCTACGGATGGGTAAGCTTCTGCCCGGCGAAGAACATCGGCTGGTTCCTGCTGGACGGTGTGCTGTATACGCTGCTGTTCGGGGCTGTCATGGTGGTGCTCTACCGGAACACGCCGGAGTTCGATCGGCTCAAGGGACGTGTGATGGCAGTTGTGAAGAGGAGAAAAGAATAAGATGGATGCAAAAAAGCCTCTGATCTCGGTCATCGTTCCGGTCTATAACGTCGAAAAGTATCTGCCGAAGTGTCTGGACAGCCTGCTGGCCCAGACGTGGCAGGAGCTTGAGATCATCGTGGTGGACGACGGCTCCCCGGACAACAGCTGGGACATCATGCAGGAATACGCCCGGCGGGACAGCCGCATCCGGCCCATCCGGCAGAAGAACGGCGGTCTGAGCGCGGCCCGGAATGCAGGTGTGGAGGCAGCACGGGGCGAGTGGATCGGTTTTCTGGACTCCGACGATTACGTGGCCCCGGAGATGTACGAGCGGCTCTACCGTGCAGCGGCAGAGCAGGGAGCGCAGATGGCGGTATGCAGCTTTACATATGTGACACCGGACGGAAAGCCCATCCCCCGCACTTCTCCCATCACGAAGAATGAAGTTCTGAGCGGGATACAGGTGATGGAACGTCTGGCAGGACCACAGAACTGGTACTATATCACTGCATGGAACCGTCTTTACCAGAAAAAGCTCTTTGACACTGTCCGCTTCCCAGTGGGAAAACTCCACGAGGACGAGTACACGGCCCACCTGTTCTACTGGCAGTGTGAGAGGGTGGCCATTGTAAAAGAGGCGATGTATTACTACGTCCAGCAGGACGGCAGCATCATGCACACGGAGTCTGTCCGGAGGCGGGTGGAAGGCGCTGCGGGAATGCTGGAGCGGGCAGATTTTGCGCTGGAACACGAGGTGTGCAGTCTCGCGTTCGCCTCCTGCAACGGCGCACTGGGCCGCATCGTTTTTGCAAAGGGCGGCTCGGAGGAGGAGCGTCAGGCGCTCAGACAGGTGAGAGAGCAGGCCGACCGGATCATCGACCGGCTGCTCCGGGTGCCGGGATACCGCACCGAAAAGGCAAAGGTGGCGCTGTTCCGCCTGTCGCCCGCACTTTACCACCTGGCCCTGAAAATTCGGGGGGGGGGGGCAGAGGAATCTATGGATGGCTGTGAAAAATTTTATCCAGAGCAAAAAGAGATTGACAAAACGCACAAAAAACGCTATATTCTTTTTATAAATGCAAGGAAAAAGAGTGTGCGCTGTTTTTGCCATCCAGAGAGCCGGGGGCTGCTGAAAACCCGGTATGGCGGTGCGGCGTGCTGTCGCTTTTGAGCAGAGGCGGGGAAACAAGAGTAGTCGCCTCCGGGTCTGCCCCACGTTATCGGGGCATCAAGGGGCATGCGGCAGAAAGCCGTGTGCAATTTGGGTGGTACCGCGGTTATATTACAGCCGTCCCATGGAACGCTCCGTGGGGCGGCTTTTTTCGTCCCACCAATCAATCATCTGGGAGGATTCTCTATGAAAGAACTCGCAAAACAGTATGATCCGAGCCAGGTGGAAGACCGCATCTACCAGTTCTGGCTGGATGGCGGCTACTTCCACACCAAGGCCGACCCCGACAAGAAACCCTACACCATCGTGATGCCCCCTCCGAACGTCACCGGCCAGCTCCACATGGGCCACGCCGTGGATAACACCATGCAGGACATCCTCATCCGCACCAAGCGGATGCAGGGCTATGCCGCCCTGTGGGTGCCTGGCACAGACCACGCTTCCATCGCTACGGAGGCCAAGGTCGTGGAGGCCATGCGTGCTGAGGGCCTGACCAAGGAAATGGTGGGCCGCGACGGCTTCCTGGAGCGCGCCTGGGCCTGGAAGACCAAGTACGGCAACCGCATCGTCAGCCAGCTCAAGAAGCTGGGCAGCAGCTGCGACTGGGAGCGTGAGCGCTTCACCATGGACGAGGGCTGCTCTGAGGCTGTCAAGGAAGTCTTTGTCCGCCTGTACGACAAGGGCCTCATCTACCGCGGCAACCGCATGGTCAACTGGTGCCCCCACTGCAACACCTCCATTTCCGACGCCGAGGTGGAGTATGAGGAAAAGGACGGCAGCTTCTGGCACCTGCTCTACCCGGTCAAGGAGACCGGCGAGATGCTGGAACTGGCTACTACCCGTCCCGAGACCATGCTGGGTGATACCGCTGTTGCCATCAACGGCGATGACCCCCGCTATGCTCATCTGCACGGCTGCCATGTCATCCTGCCCCTGCTGAACAAGGAGATCCCCATCGTCTGCGACGAGCACGCCGACATGACCAAGGGTACCGGTGTCGTGAAGATCACCCCGGCCCACGACCCCAACGACTTTGAGGTCGGCCTGCGCCATGACCTGCCCATCGTCCGCGTCTTCACCTACGACGGTCGCATGACCGGCGCCGCCGACAAGGCTGCTGCCGACGCTCTGTTTGCTGCAGGCAAGAACACCGTCAACGAGCCTCATGTGCTGGACTGCGGCAAGTATGCCGGCATGACCACCCTCGAGGCCCGCAAGGCCATCCTTGCTGACCTGAAGGAGGGCGGCTTCCTGAAGGAGATCGAGCCTCTGAAGCACGAAGTCGGCACCTGCTACCGCTGCCACTCCACTATCGAGCCCATGGTGTCCAAGCAGTGGTTCGTCAAGATGGAGCCGCTGGCCAAGCCCGCCATCGAGAGCGTGGAGAAGGGCGACATCAAGTTCGTGCCGGAGCGCTTCACCAAAAACTATATGAACTGGATGAAGAACACCCGCGACTGGTGCATCAGCCGCCAGCTGTGGTGGGGCCACCAGATCCCGGCCTGGTACTGCGACGACTGCGGTGAGACTGTGGTCGCCAAGAGCGCACCCTGCACCTGCCCCAAGTGCGGCGGCACTAAGCTCACCCAGGACCCCGATACCCTCGACACCTGGTTCTCTTCCGCTCTGTGGCCCTTCAGCACTCTGGGCTGGCCCAATGAGGAGAGCGAAGACCTCAAGTATTTCTATCCCACCAACACCCTCGTCACCGGCTACGACATCATCGGCTTCTGGGTCAGCCGCATGATCTTCTCCGGTCTGGCTTACACCGGCAAGGCTCCCTTCGACACCGTCTGCATCCACGGCATCGTCCGCGACAGCCAGGGCCGCAAGATGTCCAAATCCTTGGGCAACGGCATCGACCCGCTGGAAGTCATCGCCCAGTACGGCGCTGACGCACTGCGCTTCATGTTGGTGGACGGCTCTACCCCGGGCAATGACATGCGCTACAGCGAAAAGAAGGTGGAGGCTGCCCGCAACTTTGCAAACAAGCTGTGGAACGCTACCCGTTTCGTGCTGATGAACCTGCCCGAGGACTTCCAGCCCGGCCTGCCCAGCGAGGAGAAGCTGGACATGAGCGATAAGTGGGTGCTGACCAAGCTGAATCAGGTGGCTGGCGCCATGAGCGACAACCTCGACCACTACGAGATGGGTCTGGCCGCTGCCAAGATCAACAGCTTCATCTGGGACGTCTACTGCGACTGGTTCATCGAGATCGCAAAGCCCCGCCTGAACTCCGGCGACGCCGAGCAGGCCGACACTGCCCGCCGCGTGCTGGTGTATGTGCTGGACAAGGCCCTCAAGCTGCTTCACCCCTTCATGCCCTTCATCACCGAGGAGCTGTATCAGGCTCTGCCCGGCTCTGCCGAGACCATCATGACCCAGAGCTGGCCCACCTTCGATGAAGCTCACAACTGGGCCGACGAAGAGGAAGCTTTCGAGAAGGTGATGGACTACATCAAGGCTGTACGCACCATGCGCACCGAGATGAACGTCCACCCCGCCAAGAAGACCAGCATGATCATCGAGACGGCTGACCCGGCTCCCTTCCAGAGCGCCGAGGTCTATCTGGCAAAGTTCGCCTTCGCCACCGATGTGACCTTCACCGAAAAGTATGAGGGCAGCACCGACGGCATGGTGCAGGTGTCCACCCACGCCGCCCGCGGCTTCATCCCCATGATGGAGCTCATCGACCGCGACAAGGAGCTGGCTCGTCTGAACAAGGAAAAGGCCAAGGCCGAGAAGGAACTGGCCATGTTCGAGAACCAGCTCAACAACCCCAAGTTCGTCGAGCGCGCTCCCGCCGCTCTGGTGGAGGACATCCGCAATAAGCACACCAAGAGTCAGGATAAGCTTGCCAACATTGAGCAGAGCATCAAGGCCCTGGGCTGATGCGGAAAACGGGTCCTGATATGCAAAAAACTTCTCCCTGGCTCATTGCGGCACGAGTCATCTTTACCTTTGCGCTCATTGCCTGCATCGTCTTCATCTTTTCCAACTCCATGCAGATCGGTGACGTCTCGGAATCGGCAAGCGGACGAGTATTGCTCCTGATGAAAAAGGTGTTCACCCGTCTGGGAATGCCCGGCGTGGCGAACCATCTGACAGACCACATCGTGCGCAAGCTGGCACATTTCTGCGAGTATGCGCTGGAAGGCTTCCTGCTCACTCTCTGCCTGCGGGTCTACACCCGGCACTTTTTCGTTCACATCTCGTGGCCGATCCTGGGCGGTCTGCTCACGGCTCTGACGGACGAGACCATCCAGATGTTCAGCGATGGCCGGAGCAGCCAGCTCACCGACGTCTGGCTGGATCTTTCGGGCGCGATGGCCGGTATTCTGGTGGGGTTGTTCTGTCTGGCCCTGTGCAGGATGTGCTGGCTGCTCTACAAACATCGAAACGAGGATTGACGCAATGACCATCGAACAGGCAAACGAATATTTTTCTTCTCTGCCCGAGGGCTTTGCCCCGGCGGAGGAGCTGCGCGCTGCCCTGACGGCGGATGTCCAGAAGGTGCAGTTCGTCGGTGTGGCCGGCACGGCGGGCAAGACCGCTGCTGCCGGTCTGCTGGCGGCTATCCTGCGGGAGGCGGCGTTCCACGTCGGCTTCTACCGCGCCGGCTGTGAGCCGCTGTCGGCCCGCATCGCCATCGGCGGCGTGTCGGTGGACCCGGTGCTGCTTTGTCAGGCTGCCGAGGCTCTCAGTGCCGCAAAGCCTCTGCCCCGTGAGGCGGCAGAGCTGGCGGCTGCGGCCCGCTGCTTTGGTGCGGCAGGCTGCAAGCTGGCTGTGGTGGAGCTGCCGGATGCCGGTCTGGCATCGGCCCTGCCCCAGATGCCGGTCTGCGCCGTCACGGCCATCGGCCCGGACGGCGTGAGCCGCTCAGTGGAGCGTCTGGCCGCACTGGCCGCAGGCGTCATGCGGAAAGACGCCGTCTGCGTCACCGCGCCGGAGCAGCCGAAGGCTGTTCTGAGTGAGCTGGTGGTGGCGGCGGCCAAGGCCGAGTGTGAGCTCGTCGTCCCCGACGCCGAGGACATCACCTTCCTCGAGGCGGAAAAGTTCACCAGCAAGGTGGACTACGGCGGATACACCGCCCCGCTGGCCTTCCTGGGCCGTCACGCGGCGGGCAATGCTGCCGTCGCGGTCGAGCTGGCATTGGCCCTCTGGCGCAAGGGCTTTGAGATCCCTGATGAGGCCATTCTGGCGGGCCTTGCCGCTGTGGAAAACCGCAGCAGCATCCGCGTCCTGTCCCAGAAGCCCCTCATCATCCTCGACGCCTGCCGTACTCCGCAGCAGGCTGCAGCCCTTCTGCGCGTCCTCAATATGGCGAAAGTACGCCATATGAGCGCCGTTATCGGACTGACTGAGGAGGAAGGCGCGGAGTCGTTCCTTGCCGCACTGGAGACCGGACTGACTTCAGAAGAGCAGAAGAAGGACAAGAGCACTATGCCCGGCATGGGCGAAAACCCCTTCGACAAAGTCTTCCTTGTCGCCCCGGCGGGAACGGAAGCGGCGCTGGCAGAGCGCCTGACCGAAAAGGCACGGTATCACTTCGACGCGGTGTTCTGCCCGACGCTGGCCGAGGCCGTGGAGCAGGCGAAAGCCAACAGCCGCCGCGGCCTGCTGGTCTGCGGCAGTGAGGCCATCGCCCTCGAGGCGGAAAAGCTGCTGGAGAACCGCTGAGCGACACCGTTCTCTAAAAAATAACCCGAAAGACCTGTACACTGAAAAGGTGTACAGGTCTTTTCTTTATGCCCAAAAAAAGGAGATGAGGATATGGCGACAGTGACCTTCAGCGCGGCGGACGATGTGCTCTACGCCTATCTGGCCGGCGAGATCGACCACGATGCGGCGCAGGGGCTTCGCATCCAGCTGGACGACGCCCTGCTCACCCGCAGCCCGCGCATTCTGGTGATGGACCTCGGCGGAGTGGGGTTCATGGATTCGTCGGGCATCGGGCTGATATTGGGGCGGCAGCGCTGCGCCCGGACGCTGGGCGGCAGTCTGCGCATCCAGCACGCGCCGGAACAGCTCCGGCGGGTCTTACAGCTTGCAAGCATCCCCTGCACCGAGCCGGGCGGGGAAGTATCAGGAGGGATATAAATGAAAGCGGAAAACAGCGCAAAGATCCAATTTGATTCGCTCAGTGCAAACGAGGCTTTTGCCCGGGGCGCAGCGGCGGCCTTTCTGGCTCGGTATGACCCCACCGTACCGCAGCTGGCCGACATCAAGACGGCGGTGTCCGAGGCAGTGACCAACTGCATCGTCCATGCCTACCCGGATGCCATCGGTCCCGTGACCCTGAGCATCGCCGTCTACCCGGAGCGGCTGGTGAAGATAACGGTGACGGATAAGGGAATCGGCATCCCGGACGTCGAAAAGGCCATGGAGCCTCTCTTCACCACCGGCAACCCGGAAGAGCGTTCCGGTCTGGGCTTTGCGGTGATGCAGAGCTTTATGGATAAGGTCAAGGTGTCCTCTCAGCCCGGAAAGGGGACGCGAGTGGTGCTGACCAAGCGTCTGGATGAGCGCTCTACATAATAAAGAGAAAGAGGGCGTCGCAATGGTAACGGACAAGACCCGGCGGAGCACATTCATCGAGCAGAATCTGGGACTGGTGCATTCCTGTGCCGGACGGTTCCGGGGGAGAGGCATTGAATACGACGACCTCTACAGCGCCGGGTGTATGGGGCTGGTAAAAGCGTATGACGGGTTTGATGAGTCGCGCGGCGTCTGTTTTTCCACCTACGCCGTGCCGGTCATTCTGGGAGAAATCAAAAAACTGTTCCGGGACGGCGGCACCGTAAAGGTGAGCCGGTCACTCAAAGAGCTGAGCCTGCGCATCAATGCGGCCCGGGAGCATCACAGCAAGCTTTGCGGAGCAGAGCCTACTCTGTCGCAGCTGGCAGAGGAGCTGGGAGAAAGCGTGGAGAATATCACACTGGCTATCCAGGCGGCGCAGCCTGCGTTGAGTCTGACTCCGGAGAACCGGGAAGAGAGCGACCGTCAGATGGATATTCCGGTAGAGTCGCCGGAGGAAGAACTTGCGGATAAGATAGGTCTGGCGGAGGTATTGAAGAGCCTGCCCGAAGAGGACAGGCTTATTATCCAGCTTCGCTTTTATGGGGGCAAGACCCAAAGCGATACGGCAAAACTGCTCCATACCACGCAGGTACAGATCTCCCGGCGGGAGCGCAAGATATTAAAGGTGATGCGGGACAGGCTGTTGGACGAATGATGAACAGAGCGGCCAAATCTGAGAGAAAAAACTGCGCAAAAGGACGAACCGCAAAATAATTCAAAAAAAGTGAAAAAAGGACTTGCTTTTTGAGGGGGTCTGTGCTAAAATACATTACTGTCAGGCGAACGTCTGGCACAAACACCTCCAAAAAAGTGACAGGAAAAGTACGAAGGTCAATTGGTTCTCCTAAGAATTTCAAAAAATCTTCAAAAAAGTGCTTGACAATCTGGTACTTCGGTGGTAAAATAAATAAGCTGTCAGCCGCTTGGCTGAGGCGCTACAGGACCTTGAAAATTGAACAATATC